>ERZ779626.448-NODE-448-length-24482-cov-7.444222_pt1 | contig 24482 bp, 21 predicted proteins | sample MGYA00514209_ERZ779626 | MGnify/ENA primary metagenome ERZ779626 (study PRJEB29562, sample SAMEA4376713) | mouse gut metagenome | isolation source: Cecum | study: EMG produced TPA metagenomics assembly of the A DSS colitis mouse model was used to assess the...
CACGACCTGCTCGAAGGGAATGTTGTTTTTCTGTGCATAGGCCTGCACGAGTTTGAATCCCACGCCGCAGCCCGACAATTCGTCGAACGGGTAGGAACAATCGACCCGCTTGGGGTCCAGAACGGCTACGGCGCGGGGAATTTCCTCGGCCGGGAGGTGATGGTCGCAGATGATGAAATCCACGCCCTTGCTCTTTGCATAGACAATCTTTTCCGTGGCTTTGATACCGCAGTCCAGAGCAATGATAAGCCCCACGCCCTTGCGGGCCGCGAGGTCGATACCTTTGACCGAAATGCCGTAACCTTCGGTATAGCGGTCGGGAATGTAGAACATCAGGTTTTTATGCCCGATCTGGCGCAGGAACTTGTACACCAGCGCAACGGCCGTGCAGCCGTCTACGTCGTAGTCGCCGTAAACCATGATCTTCTCATTGTTACGAACGGCCTGTTCGACCCGCTCGACCGCCTTGTCCATATCCTTCATCAGGAACGGGTCGTGGAGGTCGGCGAGGCTCGGTTTAAAGAACTTGTCCGCCTTTTCTACAGTGTCTATGCCTCTCTGTACGAGCAGATTCGCCAGCACGGGGGATATCCTGAGCACGGAGGCGAGCTTCGCCACCGCCTCGGAATCGCCCTGCGGTTTCACTACCCATCGTTTTTCTATAGGCATACGATTTACTATTTATATATTCTAACATTTAATATCTCACTTAAAAATTTCACGACGAGTCTTTTGACATCGTCCATCGGGACTTTGGCGCCCGTTTCCCTTTCGATCGAGGTCGCGCCCCGGTCGGTGAATCCGCAGGGGTTGATGCGCGAAAACCACTCCAGATCGGTCGTTACGTTCAGCGCGAACCCATGCATGGTAATATAACGCGACGAACGGACTCCTATTGCGCATATCTTGCGCGGAGCGCCCGCCGGCGTGCATTTTCCGCCGCCGTCCGCCGTCCGGACATCGCCTTCCTGCGCGATTTCCGCTCCCACCCAGACGCCCGAAGCGCCTGCGATGCGTCCCGCCCGGATGCCGTACTCGGCCACGGTGCGGATGACGGACTCTTCCAGCGCATCGATGTATGCCCTCAGCCCGATGCCTAACCTTTCGAGGTCCAGAATCGGATAGCAGACCAGCTGTCCGGGTCCGTGGAAGGTGATGTCGCCCCCTCGGTCTATGTGAAAGAACTGCGCTCCCATCGCTTCGAGCGCTTCGCGGCCTACGAGCAGGTTCTCGGCATGGCCGCTTTTGCCGAGCGTGTATACCGGCGGATGCTCCACCAGCAGAATCGTGCCCGCCTCTTCCGAGGACGGCGTTGCGCTCTCCGGCGTTGCCGTCCGGTTCGTTTTTCCGGCTGTCAGGGCGTCGAACAGGGTCTGCTGCAAATCCCAGCAGGCTTTGTAGTCCATCTGTCCGAGGTCCCGGCAGTAAACGTTCATCGCTGCAAACTTTTAACGCTTTGCAGGGCCTCTTCCGCCAAGTACGACGAGCGGACCAGCGGCGCGCTCGCGCAGTAGGCGAAGCCCATTTCCAGCGCTTTGAGTCTGTACCATTCGAATTTTTCAGGAGTGATATACGCCGCCACGGGGTAATGCTCCAAAGTTGGACGAAGGTACTGACCGAGCGTTACGATCCCGACGCCCGCTTCGCGCAGGTCGTGCAGGGTTTGTAATACTTCGTCATCGCTCTCGCCAAGTCCGACCATCAGTCCGCTTTTGGTTGCGACGCCCTGCCGGCTCATGTGGCGCAGGGTCTCCAGACTCGTGCGATATTTCGCTCTGGAACGGACCACGGGGGTCAGCCGCTCGACGGTTTCGATGTTGTGCCCGATTATATCGGGCTTCGACGCGATGACCGTGTCCAAGAGGTCGGGCCGTGCGTCGAGATCGGGAATAAGGAGCTCAATTGCGGCGTCGGGATTCTGTTCGCGGATGGCGCGGACGGTTGCGGCCCAATGTGCGGCGCCGCCGTCCGGCAGGTCGTCACGCGTTACAGAAGTTACGACGACATACCTCAGTTTCATCAGCGAGACGCTTTCGGCTACCCGCCGGGGTTCCTCGGCGTCCGGAGCAAGGGGGTGTCCTGTTCTGGTGGCACAGAAGCGGCAGCCCCGTGTGCAGATATCGCCCAGAATCATGAAGGTCGCGGTTCTGCGGCTCCAGCATTCGGCCTTGTTGGGACACATGCCGCTGCTGCAAATCGTGTGCAGCGCATGTTTTCGGACTATCTGCTGAACCTCGGCGTATTCCGGGGTTCGGTGGAGCCGGATCTTCAGCCATCCGGGTTTTTTCAGTACATCTACCTTGTCATAAAACTTCGGCATTTAAGATCATTATTTTCCAATTGATGCAAAAATACGAAAAAATAATTGATATTCCCTAAGAATGGTCCATTTTCTTTGACAGCCCCGCGCCGGACGCTTCTGCGCCGGGATTAGCCCGTTTCCGGGCTTGGGAGGCGGATATTCGGCCGGAAGCCGCTTCCCGCTCGCCCCGTCGCCGCCGCCCGGAGAAAGCATATTAAAAAATAAAAAAACGCACCTGCCGAAACTGCAATAATTCATTATCGGAGCCTTCTCTGCGCCGCTTCCGGACACGAGAAAGGGGTTCGGTACCTGGCAGTAGCGAACCCCTCTGGTTAGGTTAGTTAGGTTAATGAGAGTGGGAGAATCCCACGTTTTGTTATACAAAGATAAACTGAAATTCACAATTCACCAAATCTTTTATAACATTTTTTCAAACTAACCTAAAAAAATCTGTTAAATTATAATTAAAAAATTTAAAATAATAGCCGATTTATAAGTTTTTGATTAAAGCGCTTCGCGTATTTCCGCGTTCTGCACCGTTTCGGGCTGCTTCTCCGGGGCGATCGAAGTGATGTGGCGGTTGCGGTAAGCGGCCGGCGTCATCTGGTATTCCTTTTTGAAAAGTTTAATAAAATGCGACGTGTTGGGGAACGTGCAGGCGTTGCCGATCTCCGAAATGGATTTCGAAGTCGAGATCAGCAGCAGACGCGAGTGCATCAGCCGCTGGCGGATGTACCACTTGTGGGGCGGCATCTGGAAATGACGGCGGAACTCCTTCTTGAACGAAGTGAGCGAACGGTTCGTCAGTTTCGAAAGCTCCTCGATGGAGATGTCTTTGAAGATATGGTCGTAGACGATCTGTTCGAAATTCTCTTTCGCGGCGTCCACGTTGCTCAGCAGCTTGCTTTTGATGCAGCAGTCTTCGTGCGAGGCGATCAGATAGATCAATTCGGTCATCTTGATGTTCTCGGCCGTCTCGTCGCGGTGGAAGTCTTCGTCGCGCAGGTAGTTGTTGGTATTGACGAAAAAGTTGCGGATCGAATTCCATGCGGGCATGGCGACGTGCGTGCGGTTGCGGCAGTTTTCACACGAATGTTCGTTCGAAATGTTCAGGCCGTAGGTGATGTTCAGGTGCATCAGGATACGCTGGAGGTCCGCCGGCGTATAGTAAAAGAGCACTTGTTCGAAGGGCTGGCCGTTTTCCGGGAAGTTCTCGATGTAGTGATGCCCTATGCCGAGGTAGAATACGTCTCCGCGTGTGAGCGTCTGGCGCTTATCGCCTTCGTAGATGTACTTCGTACCGCGAAGGATGTAACCGATTGCATAGCGCGAGAGCGCCTGAGACTGGATTCCGTTGTGAAGTGCTTCGACATACTTCACGATCATCGGCTGCTGAGCCGACGAATTCAATGAATTCTTCATACTAAATCGTATTTTAAGTTTCTGCGAACAATAAGTTGCGTCACTTTTGTTCAACTCCAAATATACAATTTAATATTTATTTAGTAAAAGAATTAATACGCTAAAAAGACACATTAAGGCAAATAGAGCTGTTTGGACTATATTTGTGACTAAATAGATTATTGCAAAACTGCAATGTAGACCGAAGCGGCCAACAGAATGAGGTAGACGGGCAGTGCGATTCTGCGGTCTATCCGCACGAAAAGCACCGGGAAAAGCAGGGCGGCGGGAACCGCCGTCAGGGTGAATGCTTCGGGAGTGACCGACGGGGTGCAGAGCAGGGCGAGAGTCATCGCCAGTATACCTATATTAAAGATAAGGATGAAACGCGGCTTGGTTCCGGCGGCATAAATGTCCGAAAGAAAGAAAAAGAGCGCCGTCAGGGCGAGTGCCGCAATGATGCAAAGCATGACGAGCGACGGGAGCGGAAGGGCCGTGAAAATCCATAGCGGAACGCCCGATACGACCGCGTCGGCCAGTGCCGTGACCGGAGCCGTGAATTCTTCTCCCGCGCCCCAGCTGACGTAGCAGGCGGTCAGCACGGGCAGTATCAGACCGGCGGCTGCGGCGACGACTTCGCGGAACGTACGTCTGAAAAGCAGTATCGCCAGCGGAAGGATCAGCACCAGCGGCGTTGCAGGGGCATAGACCAGCGGCAGCAATCCCAGATAGAGGGAGGCGCGAAAAATGGCGTCGAAACCGTAGCCGTTGCAGTATGAGCGGCAGTAGTTCTTGGCGGCGAGCGCCAGCAGCATCGAGGCGGCGAATGCCGTCAGGTAGTTTCCGCCCGAAACGATGCCGCAGGCGACGACGGCGTAGAGCGGAATCGGCAGACATGTGCTGACTCCATAGAGGTTGTAGCGGATGGCGATCCGCCCCGTGCACATGCCCGTGAAGAGGATCATGAATCCCGCGGCCAGACGCGCCCACACCGGATATGCGGCCTGAAACCGGGCCAGCGCTCCGCCCAGCAGGGGCATTGTCTCCGGCGCGCCGGTGGACACGCCGTTTCCCGCCCCGCCCCACATGGCCGTGACTGCGAGTGCGAAGAGGGTGACGAAGGCCGGGACCAGCGGTTGTCGGGCGATATCTATCTTCATGCGGCGATTTCTGCTTTCGGCAAAAATACGGAAAAAAGCGGTACGGGACTAAATAATTGCTAACTTTGTTGTAGCCGGAATCCTGCGGAGGGTGTTTCTTTTCGAGTCTTGCGTATGGTTGCGGCCCGTTTGCAGGAGCAACACGGCATGTTTCGGCTGTTTAGTTGTTCAGTTGTTCGGTTGTTCAGTTGTTCGGCTGCTCAGCTGTTCAGTTGCTCGGCCGCTCGGCGGAATCGGTGGGACGGCCGCGGGACGGATCGACGTCTCCGGAGATGCCGGTTGCATTCCGGCGGTTCTGTCCGGAATCGGGTTCCGACTCGCTTTCCGGACCAGCTTTTCGGACCTGTTTCGGGATTGGCTTCCGGGCCTGCTTCGCGATTTGCTTCGGGACTGGCTTTCGGACTTGTTTCCGGGCCAGCTTTCCGGACTTGCTTCCGGGTCTGCTTTCCGGATGCAGGTGCTATTTTGTTTGATTGTGGAATGCGAAGTGTGGTTCCGATCCGGCCGCAGGATTCGTCTGCGCAATTTTTGCCGCAGCAGCTCCCGGCGGCGGGCGTGTAATAGTTTGTTGCCGGTTTTCCTTGATTTGTGTCGGGTGCCGATGATTTAATGTTTTTGGCTATGCTTGAAAATTGCTTTCAATACGATCTTCCCGAAGCGGGATGCGACGAGGCTGGGCGGGGGTGTCTCGCCGGGCCGGTTTTTGCCGCGGCCGTGATGCTGCCGCCCGATTTCCACGATCCCCTGCTCAACGATTCGAAGCAGATGACCGAGCGCAACCGCGAGAAGCTTCGGGTGATTATCGAACGCGAAGCCGTGGCATGGGCCGTCGAAGCGGTCTCCGCCGAGCGGATCGACGAGATCAACATCCTGAATGCGTCGTTCGAGGGAATGTCGCTGGCCGCGGCGCGGCTCGATCCCGCTCCCGGCTTTCTGGCCATCGACGGCAACCGCTTCCGGACCCGGCTCGAACTGCCTTACCGCTGCATCGTCAAAGGCGACGGCAAGTATGCCGACATCGCCGCCGCTTCGGTGCTGGCCAAAACGCACCGCGACGAGTATATGCTGCGTCTGGCCGAGGAGTTTCCCCAGTACGGCTGGTGGAAGAACAAAGGTTATCCGACGCGCGAACACCGCCTTGCGATCCGCGAATACGGTCTCACTCCCCATCACCGGCTGACCTTCAACCACGAGATCGACCAGCTGGAGCTGCCGTTTTGAGCCGGTCGCGCAACGTTCGTACTTGAAACGCCGAAATCCCCCGTTATAAGACAAAACAAAAAGAGCTGAAGTCTTTACTTCAGCTCTTTTTCAAATACTCTCCTTGGATTAGTATCCCAGCGACTTGGAAGCGGCGTAGGAGACTTTCAGTGCGTTGGCACGGCGAAGCTCCTGCTTCACGTCGGTTACGATACCCATTTTCGTGGTCTGGTCGGCCTTGAGGCAGATGGTCATCGAAGCACGGTCGGCCTCGCTGAGCTTATCGCGCTCTGCAGCGACGAAATCCAGAATATCCTTGGTCGTTTTGTACGAGTCGTTCAGCTGGATACGGGGTGCAGTACCGAATTTGGCCTGCATCGCCAGCGAAGGCTGTCCGATGTGGATGTAGCTGACGAGCGATTTCTTCTCCAGCTTCTGTACCTCGGTAGCCTCAGGGAGTTTGTATCTCACGAGCAGTTCCTGATCGCGCATGGTCGTCGATACCATAAAGAAGAAGAGGATCATGAAGATCACGTCAGGAAGCGATGCGGTCGAGATAGGGGGCAAGCCTTTGTTGCCCTTCTTTTTCATTACTGCCATAGCTTACTTCTTTATATTACGGGGTTCTGCCTCCGAGATCTTCAGCGGAACTGCCTTGGATATTGCGTTACGGTCCTCCTCAGGAAGATCGGCGAATTTTGCGCCGAATTTCCGCATGGCGACTTCATCGCGGACCTCGTTGAATGCGCGGGTCAGCTCGTTCTGCACCATGATATACGACTGGTAGCCGGTATCACGTGTAGTCTGGAGCGAAACGACGCCTTGGCTTTCGGGATACATCCACTTGCTGCCGTCGCTCAATTCGATCTCCTTCTCCACCTTCTCAGGAAGGTTTTCGTCGTCCATCGGATTGAGAATGAATTCCTTCGTCCTGTTCTTGAGCTGGTGCAGGTCGATAATCTCCTGCTTGCCGGAGGGACCAGCCATGATGTTGCCGCTGCCCGATATGAGCACGAGGAAGAGGTTGCGTTCCTTGACCTTGATGTCCTCCTGTTGTTTCTCATCGGGGGGCATCGGCGGGAGCATACGCACCAGACCGGTATCGACATTCATGGTTGTGGCCACCAGGAAGAAAATCAGCAGCAGGAAGGCGATATCGGCCATCGAGCCGGCATTGATTTCCTGTATTTTCCTTTTATCTGTTGCCATTGTTGTTCACTCCATTATTTGAAAGCGCCCCAGATTTCGGTTACTACGGCCGTCAGGAAAGCGGCGACGAAAGCAACGTACGTCACGAGAATGCTCGTTTCGGTAATTACGGTTTCACCGTGGCCGAAGAAACCATTGGTCTGGAGATCGACGATGTTCACCGTGTGGCCGGCAGCGTAGAAGTACGATACGCCGACGACGATGATTATCAGCGCCAGAGAGAGTATGGTTCCCTTGATGCCTGCCGGGTTCTGAATCATTCCGAAGATGGCGCAGAACAGGGCTGCGGCGATAGCGAACACGAAGAGGAAGTATCCCCATACGAGGTTCAGGCTGATCGCAGCATCCGAGCCGCCCGTAGCGATCGCGTATACCAGAAGTACCACGGTGATCGCCATCAGAATGCCCAGCAATATGTTCAATATCTTTTTCATAATTGCTTTTTAACTCTTTAAATCGTTGGGATTATTTCTTGCTGTATGCCGTCAGGATATCCATCAGCGTGATGGACGAATCCTCCATATCGTTCACGAGCGAATCGATCTTCGAAACGATATAGTTGTAGAACAGCTGAAGAATAACCGCAGCGATAAGACCCATGAGGGTCGTCAGAAGGGCGACCTTGATACCGCCTGCAACGAGGGTCGGGCTGATATCGCCGGCAGCCTGAATGGCGTCGAACGCCGCGATCATGCCGACAACGGTACCCATGAAGCCCAACATCGGCGACAGAGCGATGAACAGACCGATCCACGAAAGACCCGACTCCATCTGGCCGGTCTGAACCGAACCGTAGGAAACGACAGCCTTCTCGACCGAATCCAGACCCTGATCGTAGCGGTCGAGACCCTGATAGTAGATCGAAGCGATAGGACCGCGGGTGTTGCGGCAAACTTCTTTGGCAGCTTCGATGCCGCCGTTCTTCAGTGCGTCCTCAACGGCAGCGATGAGCTTCTTCGAGTTGATCGTTGCCAGCGACAGGTAGAGGATACGCTCGATAGCGACAGCCAGACCGATCACCAAGCAGAGAAGAACCGGGAGCATCCATTCCCAACCGCCTTCGAGGAATTTCTGCATCATGATGTGGTGCATGCTGTCACCTGCGAGTGCGGTTTCGGCAGCGACTGCAGTCTCTTCGGCAGCGGCAGCGGCTTCCTGCGCGAAAGCGTTAACAGTACCCAGTGCGAACAGGGCCACTGACAGAATCAAAAAAAGTTTTTTCATAGTTGTGTTGGATAAAATTAAATTTGATTAGTTGTTTATTTGTTTGTGTCTTTTTTGGTTTATTCCATATCTCGGTTTCCCGACTTCTTCAATTTCTTATTTTTCCCTAAAAAAATCCTAAAAAAATCTTTTTTTTCACGCTTCCGGAATTCATACGGTGCTTTTTGGTCGCTGTCCGCATACTTTCCATACCGGTTTCACGCAGGCAGCCGAATCCCGAATCTTTCATTCTGAACTCATGCAATTTCCTGCCGATCAACTTGTTGCGATGTTCGCATCTTTCCGTCCGCCGTCACCGGGGGCCTTCTAAGGATACATTAGCAGTGCGAAATATAGAAAAAAAAATCGTTCCGTGCAATGGCTTAGGCCGTAAATTCTCCGCGCAGGGGGCGGCGCAGCAGCGCGCGCGTCCGGTCGTCCGGCAGGTCGAGTCCCAGCACGTACATCAGTTTGGTCACGGCAGCTTCGGTGGTCATGTCGTGGCCGCACAGGACGCCGATTTCCTGCAGGCGAAGCCCCGTTTCGTAAAGTTCCATCGAGACTTTGCCGCCGCCGCACTGCGTGATGTTGAGAATGATGATCCCGCGGTCGATCGCCTCCTTCAGTACGCGGATGAACCACTCGTTGGTCGGGGCGTTGCCCGCGCCGAAGGTTTCGAGCACCACGGCTCTCAGTCCGGGCGCCGAGAGCATGGCCCGGAGGATGTTTTCGCCCAGTCCCGGAAAGAGTTTGACCACCTCGATTCCGTCGGCCAGCCGCGTGGCGATGCGCAGCTGGGGCGAAACCTCCGTCGGATGCAGGATGGCCGGGAGGTTGTAGGCGATGTTGACCCCGACCTCCGCCAGCGGCGGATAATTGTAGGAGCGGAAGGCGCTCAGCGCTTCGGCGCTGCGCTTGGTGGTGCGGTTGGCGCGGAACAGCCGGTTCTGGAAATAGAGCGACACTTCGGGCACTTCGGGGCGTCCGCCGATGTGCGCGCCCGCGATTTCGATGGCCGTGATGAGGTTCTCGCGGCCGTCGGTCCGCAGTACGCCGATCGGAATCTGGCTTCCGGTGAAGACGACCGGCTTTGCGAGGTTTTCGAGCATGAAACTCATGGCCGACGCGGTATACGACATGGTGTCGGTGCCGTGCAGCACGACGAATCCGTCGTAGCGCGCGTAGTTGTCGCGAATCAGTTCGGCAAGTGCGGCCCAGTTGGCGGGCGTGACGTTCGACGAGTCGATCACGGGGTCCATCGTCAGTACGTCGATGTCCACGTTGAGCCGCTTGAGCGACGGGAATTCGTCGTATATGGCGCTGAAGTCGAACGGCACCAAGGCTCCGGTTTCGGCGTCGTTCTTCATGCCGATCGTGCCGCCCGTGTAGATAATCAGGATAGAGGATTTCATCGTGTATGGTCGTATTCTTTATTTTCCGAAAATGCGTTCGGCGTTGGTCGTCGTCGCTTCGGCCGTCTCGCCGGGCGTCAGCCCCTTCAGCTCCGCGACTTTTTCGCAGACGTACCGCACGTAGGCAGATTCGTTGCGTTCGCCGCGGTGGGGTGCGGGCGTCAGGTAGGGACAGTCGGTTTCGAGGACGATGTCGCGCAGCTGCATCTCCCGCACCGCCTCGGCCAGCTTGCTCTTTTTGAACGTCACCACCCCGCCTATTCCGAAGACGAAGTCGCCGTACTCCTTCAGTTCCCGGTAGGTGTCGGCCGTGTCCGAAAAGGCGTGGAAAACGCCCCGGACGCCTCTGCCCTTGTATTCGCGCATCAGCTCCACGGTTTCGGGCCATGCGTCGCGCGTGTGGACCGCGATCGGAAGACCGTACTCCAGCGACAGGTCGATCTGGCAGCGGAAGGCTTCGAGCTGTTCGGCCCTGAAATCACGGCTCCAGTAGAGGTCCAGCCCGATTTCTCCCACGGCGCAGAAGCGGATCCCTGCGGGCGGTGTTTCGAGATAACGCTCTACGAGCGCCAGCTCCTCGCGCCAGTGTGGATTGTCGTTCACCGACGTGGGGTGCAGTCCTATCATCGGGACGCACCGCTCCGGGTGGCTGCGGCACAACCCGAACAACCGTTCATGGCTTTCGGAGTCGATCGCCGGGAGCAGCACTCTCTCCACCCCGGCGTCGGTCGCACGTGCGAGGGTCTCCTCGCGGTCCGCGTCGAATTCGGGGGCGTACAGATGCGAATGTGTATCGGTAAGTCTCATATCAGTTTCATGTATCTGTTGCCGGGCAGCTGGCGTACGGCGCCTGCCAGTTCCAGCCCCACGAGCAGCGTCGCCAGCTCGCCGGGATCGAGTCCGCTCAGTTCCGAAAGCGTTTCGTGCGACAGCGGATCGTCCGTGCGGAAACAACCCAGCAGTCCCGTTTCGTCGGGCGTGAGCTGCGGTGTGGCGGGTTTCGGCCGGAGCGTCGCCGGTTCCGCGCCGAGATCCCACATCAATTCGCGGACGATGTCGTCGGCCGTCAGCACCAGCTGCGCTTTACGGTTGCGGATCAGGTGGTTGGTCCCTGCCGACATGCGGTCCGTGGCGCGGCCCGGCACGGCCATCACCGAACGGTCGTAATCGTCGGCACAGTGCGCCGTGACGAGCGATCCGCCGCTGTCAGGCGATTCGACGACGATACATCCGGCGCTAAGCCCGGCGATGATGCGGTTGCGGGCGATATAAGCCGTGCCGTTCTGCCGGGTCTGCGAATGAAGTTCCGTGACCAGTGCGCCGCCGTGATCGAGGATGTCGCGGGCTACGGCCGTATGCTGCGCCGGCGTCACTTCCGGCAGCGGGTTGGCCAGCACGGCGACGGTCGGCACTCCCGCCGCCAATGCCGCGCGGTGCGCCGCGACGTCGATCCCGAAAGCCAGTCCGCTGACGATGCAGAGTCCCGGCACCTGCGCTGCGAGTCCCTCCACGAGCCGGTTGCACATGGTCTGTCCGTAGGGCGTCGCATTGCGCGTGCCGACCATCGACAGACAGCGTGCCGAAAGGGCTGCCGTATCACCTTTTATGTATAGGACATGGGGATAGTCGGGGATTTCCCGCAGGAGCGGCGGGTATTCCGGATCGGTCGAGGCGATGGCCGCGATTCCGTTGCGGCGGCAATGCTCCAGCTCCTTTTCCGCGGCGGCGAATCCTCTGCGGCGGACGATTTCGCGGGCGGTCTCTTCGCGCAGGCCCGCTTCGCCCGCCAGTTCGTCCGGAGCCGCGGCGAAAATGTTCCGTGCGCTGCCGAACACTCCGAGCAGATGCACGGCACCCTTCACCCCGATACCCGGAGTCATCTGAAGGGCGATATCCTCGATTGTCATAGCCGCAAAAGTCGTTTAACGTGTCGTAAAAGTAAATATTTTTGGGAAATAACGCAAAGTTGAGCCGAAGTTTTGCAGATTTTAGAAATGTTTGTATATTTGCACTCCGATACGCCTGAACGTAACCCGGACAACACCTGAGACGGTGGAGCCGGGGGCTGAATGAAATCAGCGGCCGCGGCCCGAACAGCGGTTTGCGCAGGACGGATCGGAAACGAAAAATGGTCTGATGGCCGAGTGGCTAGGCAAAGGTCTGCAAAACCTTGTACAGCGGTTCGAATCCGCTTCAGACCTCACTGAAACCGCGTTGCAGATAGCTGCAACGCGGTTTTCTTTTGATTTTGTCATACATTTGTAATACAGGCCGTACAAATTACACGATAAATTCATTCAACTCCTCTTTCAACTGCTTCCAATTGGGGAAATAGCGGTTCAGTAAAGTCGTAAATTCTTCATTGTGCAATCGCACCCTGATATGCAGCAACTCGTGGACAACGATATATTCGATACAATGCAAAGGCTTTTTGATAAGTTCCAGATTGAAGATGATATTTCGTGTCCGGTGGTTGCAACTCCCCCACAGGGTTTTCATCTGTTTTACCTCCCACTTGTTTACCTGAACTCCCAGTGCGTTTTCCCATTTGGCGATTAAAACAGGCAACAAGGTTTTCAACTCCATCCGATACCACTCTTTGAGCACCTCGGCTCTGCGCTCCAACGAGCTGTTTTCGCGAACATGCAGAACAAGATATTCGTTCCCTTGCACTTCGACTTTTGCAGGAAGGTGGTCATAAACGACTTTCAACCGATAGCGCAACCCTTTGTAATAGTGGTTCTCTCCCGAAACATATTCGCGAGGCGTCTGGCGGTTCTGATCGAGAATCTGCGACACTCGCTGCCGAATCCACGGAAGTTTAGTGATCAAAAATAACCGGACTGCGTCTTCCGTCATGGCAAGCGGCGCAGAAACATGTATTCGCGCATCGGGCGGATAGATGGTCAGATGCACGTTTTTGATAGCCTTCCACTCAATCTCGGCGGACAGGTCGGACAGGGTGATAACAGTCATCAATACTCTTTTTGCGAAATGACAATCTGCATAATATCATCTATCTTATCTTCCGCAACGTCGGGCAAAACACTCCGCACGGCTTTGCGTACCGCTTTCATTTTCAAGCTGCCGGTGCTGACATTCCGGAACCCGTCCCGGGCATTCGCCTTGACTGTTTCGTGTACGAGTATGGCGAATTCTTCGTTGCAATCCAGATTTTCATACAGTGCCCTTTTCCCTTTCGTATCGAGCGATGCCGGGTATTTCGCCCGTGTTTCAGAACGGGCTTCTTTGAGCTTTTCAATCAGTCTCTCTATCAACTCTTTGTATTGCAACTTTCCATTGTGCTGTTCTTGCAACAGCTGATTCAACAGATCGGACATCCGGTCGAAATAAGCAGGATTGTTCGGCCGTTCGCTGATAATCATCTTGCGCATGTTGGCTGCCAGCACTTCGGCAACGGAACGTTCGTTCTGCCGAATATTCTTAGGAAGCGCTTCGATGGCTTGTGCACCCTCCATATCGAGCAAATCGAGAAAAGAAACATCGGCCAAATCGACCAATTTCTCGCTGTCGTCGGCTCGCACGTAATTGTCGATTAACTGACGCATCGCCGGATCATACAACTTCAAATCGAGCGCGTCACCGCTTTTGAGTTTTATTTCATCTTTCAGGTCGTTGAAATAATCGACCTGCTGTTTGATATGCTCGGTCTCTTCTTTCGTATATCCCGCCGCCGCCATTTCGTTGGCAATATCAATATATCGACGGACGAGAACCGACACCAGTTTATAGAATGTTTCGCGCTTCGCGGCATTCGCTTCGCATTCGGCCTGCTGTGCTTCGACCGGCGTCGTTTCTGAATAGACGAAATAAGCGAAATACCCTGCTTGCGTTTGGGGATTTACCGCTTCGCACAGAGTATAGACTGCCTGCAACGCATCATCCAGTCCCTTTCGGCCTTCGGTCAGCCGGTTCGTCAAAAGGCCTTGAATATCATCGGCATCGTACTGGTCGAACGCTCCGCTCGTATAATCGTCTATCGCGTTTTTGATAGCGCCGAACAAATCCTGATAATCGACGATGTAACCGAAATCTTTCTCGTCGCTGTCCACCCGATTTACGCGACAAATTGCCTGAAACAGATTGTGGTCGCGCATTTTCTTGTCGATATACAGGTAGGTCGCCGACGGCGCATCGAATCCGGTGAGCAGTTTTTCTACGACAATCAGCAGCTTCATATCTGCCGGATGCTCCACGAACTCTTTTTTCGCCCAAGCCTCGAACTGTTCGGGAGCGCGGTCACCGATCATCCTTTTGTAGATTTCGTATTTGGTGAAATCTTCCGTTTCACCTTCGCCGACGTATTCGTCCTTTACCGACGAACTGTTCGCATCGTAGCTCGTTACAACGGCGCAATGTCCTTTCAGTTCCGTGGATTGGAACACCTCCCAGTAGCGGCATGCCTGATAAATAGAGTCGGCTACAAGCATCGCATTCCCATATCCACCCGAAAGGGCTCGTTTGGTGCCCATATCCTGACATATATCCGCCACAATGCGATGAATACGCTCCTTGCTGCTGAACAATTTCTCCATCTTCGCCCAGCGCGCTTTCAACAGCGACCGGGCCACCTTGCTCAATCCGGCTGTTTTGGCATCGAACCACTCGTCGATTTTTTCGCGTTTGCCGAGGAACTGCTCCACATGACGGGCTTCGTAGCGCAGATCGAGAATCACTTTGTCCCGAACGGCTTCATGAAACTTGTAGCTGTGAATGTACGAACCGAATGTTTCGACAGACTTTTTCTTGTCCGTATGCAGCAGTGGTGTTCCGGTGAAACCGATCAGCATGACCAGCTCGCCCATGATGCGCTTCATCGCTTCGTGCAGCATACCGCCCTGTGAGCGATGGCACTCGTCGATGAAGACGTAGATATCGCCCTTGGCCCGGAATCCCTGCGGAAGATGCTTTGCAACCTCCTCCAAATAGAAGTCGAGCGATTTTACCGCTTTCTTTCCTCCGACCGATATGCCGTCGTTGCCGCTCCGATTGCCGAATTTATGGATGAGCGTGCAAATCAGCCACGGTTCGGCCTCGTTGATCATCGAGACCAATTGTGCTCCGCTTCGGGCTCGGCGGATCTTCTCGCCCGCATCCTTGAATCCGTTTTCGATTTGTTTGTCCAGCTCGTCACGGTCGGTGATGACGACCACTCGGGCATCGGTGACATTCTCGCGAATCCATTGCGCCAGCCACACCATTGTGAGGCTCTTGCCCGAACCCTGCGAATGCCAGATGATACCGTTCTCTTTGCTGCGGACACGCGGCTGGGCAGCCTTGATGGCGAAATATTGGTTCGGCCGTGCTGCTTTTTTGATGCCGCCGTCAAAGATGATGAAGTCGTGAATAAATTCCAGCAGCCGATGCGGCTCGAAGAATTGCAGAACGCTGCGATCCAGTTTATTCGGGTAAAGTTCCGGAGTAAACCGCGAGGGTTCGCACGGTTCGCCGCACGGCTCTTTCCAGCGAAGCCAAAACTTTTCAGACGTTTTGATTACTCCGTAATGCAGGCCTTCGGTATCGTTGCCTGCGCACAACAGCTGCACGGTCGTGAAAAATCGGGGGATGTATTCGTCCTGCTGATTGCGGATATTTTGACGGATACCTTCATGAACGGATACCGTACTGCGTTTAAGCTCGATAACGACCACGGCGATACCGTTGACATAAACGACCAGATCGGGGCGGCGGTCGCTTTTGCCCTGTACGGTTACCTCCTCAGCAATCTGAAAATCATTCTCCATCGGGTTGGCCCAGTCGATCAGATGCACCATCTTTTTGCGCTCCGACACATCCGACTGAACGTTCACGCCATAACGCAGCAGCGTATAAACCTCCCGGTTGGCGTTGTATAGACCCGCACCGATATTCGTTGCCGCTTGCTTGAATTTCGCTACGGCTTTGTCGATCTCCTTGTCGGCATATTTCCGCCGTTTCAGATAACGGCGCAACAACGCCTCTTCGACATTATTGTTGCCCTCGCGATACTCCCAGTTTCCGAGATAGTCGTATTCCAATACGTCTTGAAACAGCCCGATAAGCCGCTTCTGCGTTACCCGTTCCTTTGCCCCGATGTTTGAGTCCATAGTTTTTATCTCTTATCAATATATTTGCCCCAACCGACTGGAATTATATTCTGTTCACGCATATAATCCAATGCTTTTCTTACTCGCGTTTCTTCAAAATCCGCCTTGTGTGCACTCCAGGCATAGAAGTCTGAAATCAACAAATTATCCGTTATCGGCTCGCCCTTAATAAGGCGGTTGTTCCATACGGCATAAAGCGTTGACAATATCTCCGCTCCAGCCAAATCCATCTTTTTGATTTTATTTATCAATGAATCAACCGCATTGCGAATTCTTTGGGGATAAGTTTCATAGACCTGCTCCAGTTCGTCAATCATTGCAGTCGGAATATAATTGTATCGTGTCTTGCCGTTATCTTTTTTTGCCTCTATTTTGACGTGACGATATTGCTTGAATTTACTGTCGATATGATTCATCATCGTCTGATCGTCGGGACCTGCCGTATTGCGAATATATTCATTTCCGAAATCGAGTTGGCAGTGATAACCTACCAAATGCAATGTTTTTTGCAGTTTGGTACGCCCCCATCCCGATGATTGATATAATGTATTTACAATATGTCCGGCAACTATGTGTGTTTTCAGTGGAATCTCACGAATTTTGGTTTCGGGAGCTGCAAGCGGAATAATCGGTGCTAACGGTTTAACTAAACGTATTTGTCCGGTTAACAGCTTTTGCATCATGCCGCTTTTGATCAATTTGTACTTATCACGGCGCGCTTCCAAATTCGCAATCTCCTTGTCCATATCGGAAAGGATGGTTGCTATATTTCGCTGATCCTCAATATTTCCATTGTAGTAAATATTCAAGTCGTAAATATCGTTTGGATGGACGTGTGGTTGTGCGCCTCCGGTCTGCAAAGCATATAGTTCGAATTGATAGAACGTCAGTAAATAATAAATATACTTAATGTTATATGATTTGCTCGATTCAATCGTAGAGCAATCGGTTGCAAATATCGGATAATCATGAAAAGCAACATAGCCGGCACTCGCTCCGGACGCACTGATGGTAATCGTATTTGCTGGTCTATTCGCTATGTTATGGTAACCGGCAGCACTTTTCCCTCCTGCAATAACAGGAATATTTCCCGCTATATATTGCTCAGAAGTGAGCATATCTCCTTTTTTAATTGAAACGATATCTTTGATTTTCCGGGTGCGGAACTGGTTGCCTTTTCCTCCCAATAATCGGATCATTGCGCCTTGTTTGATAAGGCGTTTTTTGGCGATTTTCTTATCGAGTGCCGCAATCAACGCATCCACATCGCTCAAGGCTTCGGCAATGGCATCTTGCTCTGCGGGCAAATTAGGAGTTATTATTTTGGTGTTTATTGCATTTTGTATAGTATATGTTCCGACTGTAGAACCACCAGAATTATCAGTAATCTGATTTATAACCGAACCTGTTTGATATAAATAGGATAAAAGGACGCTATTATAACCTTTATTTTTAAACCATATTATATTTCCATCCTTAAAATAAAAAGGAGAATCATTTGATTGTACAACGTATAATCGTCCTAAAGTACCAACTCCTGTTACTAATACATCTCCCGCTTGCGGCACTCCATACTGTCTTTTATATAAATCGTACAATTCTTGATCTATAAATAATTCATTATCTACTTTCCTGTTTTCTGCTAAAACAACAATTTCTCTTGCTCTGTAAAATGGGATACCAATATGTCGCCATTGAGACTGAAAGATTCTCTTACTGGAGGTTACCTCATAATAATCTCCAATAGTTTTCACATCCCACTCCTCCGGAATAATTCCCAGTTCGGTCTGTTTATATCCTTGCGGTATGTTCATTTTTTTATTGAAAAAACCTCCGTTTTATTTGTAACCACAACCTCTATTGGTGTTGCAGGTTGTTCTAATGTAGAAAAAACAACCGTTTGCTTTACATGTCCAGATTGTCGTGTAAAGAAAACTGCTGTTTGCTTTACATGTTAAGATTATCGTGTAAAGAAAATTGTTGTTTGCTTTACATGTTTAGATGATTGTGCTAATAGATTCGATGGACTCGAAACTATCGACATTCTTGTTATCGCTATGATTAATAAACAACCGAGTCAATTCCGGATTCAAATAAAAATTACTTTTTCCCATTTTGATTCGATTGAGCATATTATTCGAAACCATTAAATTCAAATATTTGGCAGCAGTAACTCGTGAAACATGAAGATCCTGCATTACGAAATCTATTTTAGTATAAGGATGTTTGAATATGTTGTTCAACAATTCATGACTATATTGACGACCCAGTACTTCTCTCATTTTTATTTTATATTCCTGCATCAAGATATTGATCTGTTTTACGAGAATAATAGTCTCCTCAGCGGTTTCTTCAATACCTTTCAATATTAAGAATAACGAATTGATAATTCGGCCCGTTCGTCCATTACCATCATAAAACGGATGGATACTTTCGAACTGATGATGAATGATCGCCAACTTGATTAACGGGTCTACATCGCTCAATGTATCGTCATTGATGTAAGCTGCTAAATTTTCCATATGGCGCTGGATATCGTCAAATCGTTGAGGGGGAACGTAAACAATCTCCTTTCGTGCGTTTTGTAGATTGGTCCCCGGAACCTTGCGGAAGCCCGCCTTGTTCTTTTCCAATACCTCTTGAATCTCTTTGATGTGGTTCAATGATAATATTTTATTATTGCGAATCAGATCGAAGCCTCGTTTCAGGGCGTCAGAATACAATACGACCTCTTTTGTTGAGGATGACACAGCAAATGCAGTCAGCCCTGCATCTGCTTTATATAAATCGTCATGTGTAGTAATGATATTTTCAACTGCAGAGCTTTCTTTTGCCTCTTGCAAAATAAGCGTATTGATGAGAATACTCTCATTGGGAATGGTCAATGCAACACCTTTCAATTCGGCCAATTTTTTATTGGCCAGATTTAGTTGCCGAAGTACGGTCTTACTTTCAAGGTCAATTTGCAACGGGAGAGTTGGTATTGTATACATAATAAGTCTTTTAAAATCCCATCTGTTTCAAATGTGCGGCGACTTTGGCTTCGAGGTCGGCGATTTCGGCGTCGATTTCCGGAAGTGTCTGTGCATAGCGTTCGGCGAGTGCCGAGACTTTCGAGGTCAGTTGCTGGCCAATGCGTTGCATTTCGCTGTCGAGCCGGGCCGAAAGGGCCGCGAACCATTTCTTTTCGATAACCAACCGTTTGATATCGTCTTCTGCCAGATCGGCGTATTTGACCATCAGTGCCGTCAGCAGATTATATTTCAAGGTCTTCAAGGTTTTCTTCGTCAGCGAAATATCCTCTTTCAACTTAAGATATTGCATCAGAACAGCGATTTCATCGGCATCCGATTTTTTGTCGAGGGTTTTGATTCGCTTTTTGATGTTGCTGTCGGTGAGTTTGTTGTCCGCGAAGTTATCTTCGTCGAATGCTTCGTCTGCATGCTCTTCGAGCAATTCGTTCAGCTGGTTCTCCTTATCGCTCAACAGTTCCTCAGAAGCCGAGATCAACCGCTTTTCTTTCGCAAAATACTCGTCGACGGCAATCGAAACAGGCAACAAATCGCAAGCGACATCCTCCGGCGTCGAGGCCTTCTTCTCCTTCGGTTTCGCATCTTTCTTTTTGGCTGTCGGCTGCGGCGTATACAGTTCCGCTTTCCACCCGTTCGCGGCAATCAGATAGCAGTCGTCCTGCATCGTTTCGCTCCAATAGTTCATCAGGCAGTCGTATACATCATAAGCATCGACCAGCGATTCATCGTGTTTGAACGTTGCGAGCAGCGAATCGCTCAACGCTTCGATCAAACGTTTCGGCGCAAATCCCGTGGTAAGATCATAGAGCGTCGCGCGATGCCGGTTGCACCACTCGGTATAACTCCGGTAAAAGATCTCGGTCTGGCGGCAGAAATCGGAGTTAGCCATAATCGTATCACGAACTGCTTCCGGCTCGCAATTCAATGCGAAATATCCGGTGCGGGTGTCGTGCGGTCGGAACAGGTCATTGCGCAACGAGGGGCACACCTGCCAATATGCAGCAAGTTGTTCGATGTCGTGAACGGGCAAACCTCCATGCAGATGGGCGTCTATATCTTGCAAAATCTCGGTATCCGGAGCTGAAATATAACGTGGGATATTCAAGTTATAGTCGTTGCGTTCAATCTCTTCCAGCGGAACGAAGCGGGCGAAATGCGGCTCATCGCGCTGTTTCTGCCATGCATCCACAATGCGGCGAATATCCTGCTCGCGCAACAGGTTTTTCGCACCGTCTTTCATGAAGCCGGACTTCGCGTCGATCATGAACACACCTTTACGATTGGAAGCCTCGGATTTTTCGAGGATGATGATACATGCCGGAATGCCCGTGCCGAAGAAAAGATTGGCCGGCAATCCGATAATGCCTTTGATGTATCGCTTTTCAGCAACCAGATATTTGCGGATTTGCGCTTCGGCGTTGCCTCGGAACAATACACCGTGCGGAAGTATGCAGGCTCCGCACCCCGTCTGTTTAATCGATCGCACGATATGAAGCAGGAAAGCATAGTCCCCGTTTTTCTCCGGCGGAACACCGATCGATGAGCTCCAACGATGATATTGGTCTTCTTCTTTCGCGCCCTTCAACCACGACTTGGTCGAGAACGGAGGATTGGCCACCACGAAGTCGAACGCTTGGAGGTTGCCGGATTCGTCTTCATATTGGGGATCGTTGAGCGTATCGCCCTGTTTGATCGTTGCGTATGGGTCATTATGGAGAATCATGTTCATCTTCGCCAATCCCACCGTCGCATTGTCTTTCTCCTGCCCATACAAGGTTGCATCCGTCGGTGTTTCGGCTTTGGCGCGAAGAAGCAGCGACCCGGAACCGCATGCCGGATCGTAGATGGTAGTTCGGATGCTATTTACCTTATCGAGCCCCAAAACCTTGGCTATTACCCGGCTGACCTCTGCCGGGGTATAGAATTGACCTTTGCTTTTTCCGCTTTCGGTCGCAAAATTCTTCATCAGGTATTCATAGGCATCGCCTATAAGGTCGTCATCGGCAGCCCGGTTTTTGCTGAAATCGAGGTCGGAGGTCTGGAATATAGAAATAAGCCCGCTCAATGTTTCGACTTTATCCTTGCCTTTGCCGAGCTTGGTTTCATCGTCGAAATCCGCAATAAACACTCCATCCAGTTGGTTGGCTTCGGACAAAGCCGCCATTTTCTTGTTCATCTCCTCGCCGATGTTGGCATGTCCTTTCAGAGCGACGAAATCCTCAAAATAGCAACCTGCAGGAATGTCTATCATGAAATTGGAGTCGTTGCGACTTTTGTCACTGATGTATTTCACGAACAGAATCACCAATACATAATCCTTATATTGGGAAGCATCCATGCCTCCGCGAAGTTCATCGCAACATTTCCAAAGAGTACTATATAATTCTGATTTTTTGATTGCCATACAGCCTATTTTTTACCGATTAAATCTTTGGGATCCACTTGAAGGATATTGGCAATCTTGAAAAGCAACTCCAAATTGGGTTGCCGACGATTGCAAGCATAAGCATTTACCATACTGAAACTCTTGCCGAGTTTTTCGGCCAGCCAAGTCTGTTTAATACCTTTTTCTTCAAGTATTTCCTTTATTCTGTTCATATATCACTACACTAATATGAAACATATTTCGCATAAAGATATGAAATTATTAGCTATAATTCAAAAAAAGAGAGCCTAATGCTCTCTCTTTAATTTGGCTGCTTTACCATTGAGTTTCTCTGCTTCCCGTTCTTTGAGCCTTGCTTGTTCTTCTAACTGCACTTTGCGTTGTATGGTTCGTTCGTACTCTTCGACATCTCTTTTCATCTCTCGGATCTTGGCGTTGTCGCGATGTAGTTCAAAGATTTCTTCCAGTTCGGCAATGCGGTCGGGTAGCGCTTCGCCTTTCATTTTGATATAGCGGTATTTCAGGTCGTTGTCGATGCGGTCGTAGTTGGGTTTAATCGTCCAATACAGCATCGTGCACAGCAGGACGATTGTTGCCATCATTCCTATCATCGCCCAAAATACTCCTTTCGATTCGATGGCAAGCGATATTCTGTGCTGTACGATTCTCGGCGGCAGTTCGGCCGGGATTTCGATTGCTTCGACAGCTGTTTGCAGATTATCCATACTAGCCTGCGTCTTTGCGTTGTTTCGTTCGATGCTTTCCAATCGTCCGGCAAGCTGAGTTATTATTGCCCGTTGCTGTTCTTGTTCGGAGTGGACGATTTGTTCTATTCGTTGCGGCAAATCCGTATCGATCGATTGGCTATTCTTTGCCGACAGTTCGGCTTTGATGGTTTTGACCATTGTCTCCTTGAAGTCTTCGTACATTTCGTAAGACATCATATTGTTTTCTTTCATTGCTGCTTGTTTTAGGGTTATAATTTCATTTTGGTTTTACGTTCGCGCTGGCGGCGTTTCTGTTCTATCGCTGCTACCGCCATCGCCTCTGCGGCGGTGTTGAGGAGTGCCGTAATGCGGGCGATATGTTCTTCGGGACTTTCGCCGGGCTTGCGTCGGAGTTGAGCCGCAGGCAATCCAATAGGCGAATCATTGGGCGGCAACGGCAATACACCGATACTGCCGCCGAAGTTTATAGAATCGTTAGCAATTGGCCTCTTATTCCCGCTTCCACCTGCATTGCCGAATAGGTCAGTAAATGCCGACCGATAATTGCCTATGGCCGCATGGAATTCCTTTGCAAGTGTCGCCCGATACTGGGTTTGCTGCTGTGCCTGCGTAAAGTGTCGGTTCAGCTTCGAGTAGCTGAATTGCCGGTCGATTTTTGACCCAGAAAACTCGAAACCGTTTTTGCTGAACAACACTCCTTGTTTTTGGTTGGTTGAGCCGCAATACTTGTAGCGCATACTAATATCTCGCTCTTTCAGCCGAAGCTCCAAATCATTCCAACTGCCGCAATTAGGTAAATTCGTTTTGACTGCGTCGTATATTTCGTACTTCGTTTTGTCGGGTTCCCGCAGGCGTTCCCGACGTACCGATTCTTTGCCCGGTGCAAGATGTAACCCGTATTTTTCGGTCAATGCCCGACAGACTTTCGCATTGCGGATTTTGATGTTCTTGTCCGAAATGGTCTGTCCGTCATTGCTCACCCGATTGTAGACCAAATGACAATGCGGATGCGGTTGGTCGAGGTGGCGCACCAGCAGATACTGCGTATCGGTAATCCCCATACGTTGCATATACTCTTTGGCAATGTCCCGCATCAAAGAATCTGTCATGCGTGGCGCATCTTTCGGCGAAAACGAAAGGGATATATGTCCGACGGCATTCTTGATACGTGGGTTCAGTAAGGTTTGGTCTTTGAAATCCTGCACCATCTCCCGAACATTTGGTGGGGTTACGCCCTCGGCTGCTAATATTCGCGATTGTTCTTTCATTACATATCCGACTGTTCCAGCGAATGATGATCCGGCGATGATTTTACCTATCATCGCGAAGATTCCTTAACAAGCCCTCAATACTTGCCACAATAGCCGCATGTCGGGACACTATTCCTGTAAATCCTTTTGTATGGGCAAGACGGGTAAGTTGGTTCAGGTTGCGGGCTGCGCCTTTGAGCTGGGACATGAAGTCGAGATGTTCACGGCGCAGACGCTCGCGTACACGACCGGCGGCAATCAGCTGGCGGAGGACTTCCGTGCGCGGTCGTCCGGCGGCACGGGCCAATGCTTGCAAGCGTAGTTTATGCTCCGTATCGAGACGGAGGGTTATGCGGTATTCCTGTTTTCGGGCTTTGCTCAGTGGCGGGCGTCCGCCCGTATGCTTGGGGTGTTTCATGGATTCGATAGTTAGGAGTTTAGACCAGCGGGATGAGAGCCGCAAGGCGAGTTTTTGGCTGACAAAAACACAAACTTGCCTTCTTACATTTTCATACCTCGCTTGCGTTTGGGAGCAATATGCGGTCGAGACTGCTTTGCCTGCCAAAACTCGTTCAAATCCTTATGCTCCCGATAAAGGTGCGACCGATCGATGACGGTGCTGTTCGGGCATAGCCGTTTCAACTCGGCCGTCGCTTTCCGTCCCGCTTCATCGTTATCAAAGAACGCATGAATCATCGCATGCTGTTCGAGAAACGGAATCGCTTTCGGAATATGGACGACCGAGTTCAGCACCGCCACGTCGATATGCTGCCATTCGTTCGGCTTCATCGAAAGGTAGGAGAGGAAATCCATAAATCCCTCGAATGCGACGACGGTATCGGAACGGTTGTCGATCGTCGTAATCTGTTTGGGCGACACACAACCCTTGAAGCATTCCGAACGCAATTCCCAACCGCCGGCATCGTTGCGGAATCCGACAGCGAAATAGTTGCGTCCGCCGACGGCATAATGTATTTCCCGGCAGCAAGCCGATGCGATTGCCGGGTCGATTCCCCGCGACGAAAGATAACCGACCAATGCCGAATGACGGAGCGGGATGTCGAAGAGCATGCGGAGCGCGGGAACAGTCGG
>ERZ779626.450-NODE-450-length-24391-cov-13.917776_pt1 | contig 24391 bp, 25 predicted proteins | sample MGYA00514209_ERZ779626 | MGnify/ENA primary metagenome ERZ779626 (study PRJEB29562, sample SAMEA4376713) | mouse gut metagenome | isolation source: Cecum | study: EMG produced TPA metagenomics assembly of the A DSS colitis mouse model was used to assess the...
GCAGGGCGTCGGCCTTGCCCATCTTCACCAGCATGGTGCCGAAGTAGTTGCCCTTTTTCAGGGCGGCGCGGCAGTCGTCCTCGCTCATCTTGCCACGGCGCAGCTCCACCATTTTGGCGGCCATCTCGTCCATCCCGGCGTAGGTCTCGGGATCGAGAATCTCGGCCTTGCTGACATCGAAGCCGTTCTTTGCGGCGGCGGCGTTGACCTCGTCCACATTGCCCACCAGGATGACGTTCATCAAATCCTCCCGGATAAGGCGGGCGGCGGCCTCCTGGATGCGGGCGTCGGGGCCCTCGGTGAAGACAATGGTGCGGCGGTTTTCCTTCAAATTTTTCAAAAGAGCGGTAAACATGTTTTCTCCTCCGTATGTAGTTTCGTTTTGCAGGGGAAAAACCTGCACAGATATTTTTATTATACACCAAAGAGGGCGGGGGCTCAATGGGGAAATCGAAAAATTTTTGCCTTCCCCCGGGAGCGGCGGTCCTCCCTTCCGGAAAAGCAGGCGGCGGCTCTCCAGGGCGGCAGAAAAAACTCTTGACAAGTAAACTTGGCGGTGCTATCATAAGGCATGACAAGTTTACTTGGCAAAAAGGAGGTCTATTATGAACAAAGACGATATCCTGGCGAAGAGCCGGGCGGAAAATGCCGCCCGCTATATGGACGAGCGCGAGCGGGATCTGCGCCTGCGGGAGGACTCTGCTGCCTTTGGCTTCGGCCTGCTGCTGGGTCTGGTGCTGTTTACCGTCAAGGTCCTCCGGGGCCAGAACGCCTCTGACATTCTGGCCCTGGTGACGGGAATGAGCGCGGCAGGTTTTTTCTATCGCCTGATAAAGGCAAAAAGCCGGAAGAAGTTTGATATCTGCTGGGCGTCCCTCTGCACCCTGATGACGCTGTTTTTCCTGTACCGCTTCTTCGTGGGAGCGCCGTGATGGACGGCAAGCTGATCCTGAAAAACCGCCTCAAGGAGGCCCGGACGGAGCGGGACCTCTCCCAATCCGCCCTGGCGGAGCTGGTGGGCGTGAGCCGCAACACCATCAGCTCCATTGAGACCGGCCAGTTCAATCCCACCGCCAAGCTGGCCCTGGTGCTGTGCATTGCCCTGGACAAAAAATTCGAGGAGCTTTTCTACTTCTGAAAAGCAGAAAAAGAGGCAGCACATTCTGCAATGTGCTGCCTCTTGGCGGCTGTAACAGCGGCCGGGGATTACTTAATCACCAGGATGGTGGAGGTTTCGTTGATATGTCCCAAAAACGCCTCGCCGTTGGTGGAGAAGCCGATGCTGGGATACCGGCCGAACAGGGCGCAGTAGGGCTCCACCTGGTCCTCGTTGAGGATTTCCAGGGTGCGGTACAGGCAGTTGAAGTTGATTACACCGGCGGGCGGGGTCCGGATCGCCTCATCCAGCGCCTTCTTGGTATCGTCCACAATGTTGCCGATCTTCAGGACGTTGATCTCCGTGCCCTCCGGAAGGCCGCAGTGGAGGGTGATGCCGCCGTCCTGGATCTGGTTGAAGGTGCGCACGAAGATTTCCTCACCGGCCACGACGCCCAGGGGGTTGCACACGAAGTAGTTCTGAATCTCGTCCTGTCCGATGCCCAGAACCTCCGCGTACACCTCGCCGCAGGGACGATGGTCGAATTCATAGAGGATGCGGCTGCGCAGGTCGGATTTGGTGACCTCCAGCTTGCGCTCAGAGAAGATGTGGGCGCTCTGGGTCTTCAGCACGTCGTAGCCGTTGACCGTCTTCAGAATGGCCAGCACCGCCGCGCCGCCGTAGCTCTGGCCGTTGGCGTAGACCAAGGACTGACCGGCGTCCGCCGCGGAGGAGGAGCCGCCCACAAAGAGGAGGTCGGTTACCGTGCCCAGGCGGTCCATGAAGATCTCCTCCGCCTTCGCGCTGGATTCAAACAGAACCACGCCCACATAGCGCTCGTAGTTTGCGAGGATCTCTTCCACGCCGCCGAAATAGCCGTGCATCCCGTCCAGGACCTCCCGCAGGTCCGGCTCGGCGCCGATGTTCTCCACAACCCGCACGCAGACGTCCTCAACGCTGCCGGTATCCATGGCCATGATGCTCACGGAGCCGCTGGTATAGCTGTCGTTGCAATACTCGCTGTGAGAGGAGGAGCCGATGATTTCGGTGCCGGGAAAGGCTTCCTTCAGAGCAGCCTCCGGGCTTTCGTAGGTGCTGGAGGCAAAGAACAGCAGCAGCTTCGGCTGAAACTCCGCCAGGGCCTCCCTGGCCTGCCGGGCCACGTCCCGGCTGTCCGTTCCCTTGATGGAAAGTGTTTTAATTGCCAATGTTTATCCCGCCTTTACTATAAATTTTCAGATACGTCAAACGATAACGCCAAACTCTCTGGCAATTTCCCGGACCTTCTGCATGGTAGCCGGATCATCGGGAGATATCGCTGTAAACTTATCCACGGCGATTCCCTTTAAGTACATCTTGGTCCGTATGGAGTTTGCAATAACAACGTTCCCCTTGGCCTTTTGTGTAATCACGGTCTGAATCATATTGTGGATCTGCCCTGCCAATCAGTTCACCCTCTCTCACAAAAATAAGATTCCTGCACACGCAAAAAATCTTTTCCTTATTTTACCATATGTGCCCGCCGTTGGCAATCGTATTTTCCCGTAAAATGCGGGCCCCCGGAGCCCGCCCCGGCGGCGTGCTGCGGTTATGAATACAGGTTCTATAGCAAGCTTCAGAATTCATGACAAAAAAGGAGGGGAGGACAAAGGACGCAGGGCAAGGCGGAGGACGCAGGCGGGCTGACGCCCGCCAAGGACAACAACGCGGCCCTGCGCCCTTTGTACCCCCGAGCTTTTGCCAGGAATTCTGATGATTGCTATAAGGCAACCTTTGACGGCCCTTCACTCAAAAAAGTGGCGCAGTTACTTTTTTGACACAGAGAGAGCGCGCCGCCGGCGCGCTCTCTCTGCTACAGATTCATCTCCGGATTGTCGGTCCGCTCCAGCAGGTAGTCCACGGAAATGTGAAAGTAGTCCGCAATCCGCACCAGCTCCGCGATCCCCGGCTCACGCTCGCCGGTCTCGTACCGGCTGACGGTGTTCTGCGTCAAGTTCAGGTCCATTGCCAGTTTCAGCTGTGTAATGCGCCGTGCCTTTCGCAGCTCCTTGAGTCTCACTAAAATCACCCTTGACATTATTATCCCACTATGGTATATTTTGAATATCCCATTTTGGTATATGTCAGTCCTCCGAAAATACGACCTCCAGCCCCGGATTGGCCTGTCCGGCATCCTCCAGGGTCCGGCACAGTGCGCCGCCGTATTCCCCCAGCCCGTCCAACAGAGCCGCCCGGCGGCGCACCAGCAGACGGGTGGGGCCTTCCCGCTCGGAGAGCAGGTCGTACAGGGCGTCCAGGTTCCGCCCGTAGTAGCTGGGGAAGGACAGGCGCTCTGCCAGATGCTGGTGGGCCGCCTGGCGGCCGGACATCTGACTGCCGTCAATGACGATGGTCTCCATCTCTATTCCTCCCCGTACAGCAGGGTAAAGGTCTCGTAGTGGTCCTCGGTGTAGTAGATCCGTCCGTCATCGGCGTAAACCAGCCGCTTGGCCCCACGGCTGTCCTGGCCGATGGTGTCGATGTCGCACTCATGGTAGGTACCGTCGGGCAGCACACCCTCCCGGTTGCCGAACTTGTCCCCGCCGATGGCATGGCCGGGGGCATATTTTTCCACCGAGCCCCCGGACCAGCCCAGGTCCCGGGCCTCGCTCTTGGTAATATAGTTCTCCGGCAGGTGGCCGTAGGTATACAGATACAGGGACACGTCCCCGGCGCTGCTGTAGGTGCCGTCCTCGTCCAGACTGGGAAGAAGGTCCTCATAGAGCGGGCCTCCCTCGCCGGAAGTACCGGGGTCCTCCTCCGGGGCGGCGGGGAGGGTATCTGCCGTGCCGTCCTCCTCGTCTCCGGCGGTATCGAGGCCGTCCGTCCCGACAACGGCGTCAAGGGCCGGACCGCTGTCCTCCGTGCAGAGCCCCGGGGCATTGTCCGCGCCGTCCGCGGGGTCCGAAAGCTCCATCCCGCAGCCCGTCAGGAGCAGGGACAGCGCCAGGGCGGCGATGCCCGCCCAACATGACCGCTTTTTCATCACGTTTTCCGTTCCTTCTTTCATTTTAATCCCTCCGCCTCTTCGGCCAGGGCTCCGGCGTCCTCGATTTGCAGCCCACAGGAGGATTCTTCCGGGTGTGCGCCGCCGTAGTCCCGCAGCGCGCCGGGAGAAATGCGGAAATAGTTCTTGAAATGGACGTAGAAATTGTTCAGCTGGCTGTAGCCCACCATGCTGGCCACCACGGATATTTTCTCCTGGGAATTCTCAATGAGCCGCTTGGCCTGAATCATCCGGTAGGCGGTGAGATAGGCGGAAAATTTCATCCCGGTGTCCTGAAGAAAAACACGCCCGATGTACTTGCTGCTCATATTCAGCGTCTCCGCGATGCTGGTCAGGGACAGTCCCCGGCGGTAGTTGCTCTTGACAATCAGGATGATCTTGTTGGTGATCCGGGAGAGCTTTCCGTATTCCGTGCGGAGTACCGGGTCCACCCCTGTCTGGGCCGCCGGCCGCTCCGGCAGGGCGCCCCCCAGCTCCTGAAGGATGGCCCGCTCCATAAAGGAACGCAGCTCCTTGGTGTTGATGGGCTTGAGCAGGTAGTCCCGGGCGCCGGCCCGCATGGATTCATGGATCCATTGGAAGTCCTCCCGGACGCCCATGGTGCAGAATACAGTCTCGGCCCCGGCCTCCCGCAGGTACTTCACCAGCTCGTAGCCCCACCGCTCCCCCAGCTCCAGCTCTATCAGGGCAATGTGGGGCTGAAAGTCTACAGCCCGGCTCACCGCCTCCTCATACGAGCCGGCCGTCTGAATGCCGGAGACACCGTACTGGCTCCAATCCAGCAGATAGGGAATGGTCTCGCGGACGCCCCGGTCGGGGTCCGCGATCATCAAACGGTATTTCGCGGGATTCACCTCCTCAGCAAAACAGGCGGACCCGCCCGGAAGGAAGGTCCGCCTGCGCAGCATGTCGTTCATGCTCTTGTATTATCCTTCCCCCGGTCCCTGCCTCGCAAGTATTCATTAGATGAAATATAGTATTAAAAAGTCGTAATATTTCAGTTTTATACCAGAAAGTTTCAATTATGCAGTTGAGCTTCCTTTCCGGCCATGCTACTTTTATTCTATCAAATCCATTCCTGATGGATTCAGAAAAAAGGAGTTGATGATATGCCCTGCTTTGGCGCTCTGGAGGCCGGCGGCACCAAGATGGTCTGCGCGGTCGGCAGCGAGGACGGAAAAATTCTGGAGCGGATCAGTCTGCCCACCCGGACCCCGGAGAACACCATGCCGGAAATGCTGGCGTTTTTCCAGGGGAAGAATCTTGCCGCCATAGGAATCGGCTGCTTTGGTCCTGTGGATCTGGACCGGGGCTCTCCCACCTATGGCTCGATTTTATCCACGCCCAAGCTGAGCTGGCGCAATTTCCCCATTGTCCAGCGCTTTGAGCAGGCCCTGGGCATTCCCGTGGGCTTTGACACCGACGTAAACGCTGCCGCCCTGGGAGAGGCGGTATGGGGCTGTACCCGCGATGTGTCCACCAGCGTGTATATTACGGTGGGCACCGGCGTGGGCATGGGTGTGATTATTAACGGCAGGCCCCATCACGGCATGATGCACCCGGAGGCGGGACATATCTTTATGGACCGCCGGCCCGACGACCCCCTGGAGCAGGGGGTGTGCCCCTACCACGCCAACTGTCTGGAGGGCCTTGCCAGCGGTCCCGCCATTGAGCGCCGCTGGGGCCGGAAGGCGCAGGAGCTGGCGGACTGTGACGCGGTGTGGGAGCTGGAATCCTACTATATCGCCCAGGCGGTATGCGATTATATCATGGTCCTCTCGCCGGAGCGGATCATCCTGGGGGGCGGCGTGATGCACCAGCCCCAGATGCTCCCCCTGGTGCGCCGGGAGGTACACCGGCAGCTCCACGGCTACCTCCAGGGCAAGGGCCTGGATGACCTGGACAACTATATTGTTCCCATCAGCCTGGGGGACAACCAGGGAGTCATGGGGGCCGTCAAGCTGGCTATGGATGCCTGCGCGGAGCGCGGGAGCCGGTAAGAGCCGTCTTATAGCAAAACAAGAGCTGGCGCAGCGTCGAGCTGCGCCAGCTTTTGCGTGTCAAAAAAGTGCCTGCGCCATTTTTTTGAGAAGAGTTTCGCTTCGCTCTGCGCCCCGGTTGTGCGCCTGTCTACTGCTTCTGGATGATGCACACGCCCATCTTGACGAACATCTCCTTGATCCCCGGGATCTTCGCCAGGGGGGCCATCCAGCTGCGCAGGGGCACCTCCCGGTAGTAGACCGGGCGGATGTCCAGCCGGGCCAGGATCTTCTTAAACTTTTTCAGAGTCATCTTATTGATATACCCGAAATACTCCCGGCCGTTTTCATCCCGGGAGAGGCGCAGCTCCAGCCGTTCCTTCTCGTCGGGGAGGCCCTTCACCAGCTCCTTGTATGCCTTTACCAGCATGTTCTCCGTAAAGAACAGGTGGACCCAGGGCATGTTAATGACGTCGCTGAGGTGTGCCCCGGTGGGGTGGTAGTAGGGGGGGAAGTTGATATAGATGGCTCCCGTGGGCCGGATGAGGCGCAGGGCCTCCTTCAGCGTCCGGGCGGGGTCGGAAACATGCTCCATGAAGTCGTTCATGATGATGGTATCAAAGGAGTTGTCCGGGAAAGGCAGCTCGAAGGCGGAGGCGCACACAAACTGGAAGCGGTCCGCGAAGCCCAGCTCCTCCGCCAGGGCGTTGGCCTCCTGCTCGTAGTGAGCGACGATCTCCACGCCGGTGACCTTCTCCGCCCCCAGGGAGCAGTAGTACAGGCTTTTGCCCGCCGCGCCGCAGCCCATGTCCAGCACCTGCCTGCCCCGGAACATCTCCTCCGCCGTCCGGGCCTCCAGGAAAAACCGGATGGTGTCTCCGCCCTTCCGGTACTGCCACTGAGCGTAGGTCTCGGTCCCCTGGTTCTGGAGGTTGAAGGGGTGGACCACCTTGGGAAAGATTTTATTGGTAAATTTGATAATGGCTGTCGAAATCGCCATGCCGCGCTCCTTCTGCATATCCAGTCCGCCCGGCCTCCCGCGCGCCTGCCGGATATCTCTCCCCGCGCTGAGATACCCCAACAGGCTCTGAGGACGCCGGAAAAGACCGGTCCTGCCTTGTTTTCCCTGAAATCTTATCATTTTTCCCACAGCCTGTCAAGGCCTCCGGCTTGCCGCGCCGGAGGCCCCGCGGGTTTTTCAGTGGTTGACCTCTCCGTCCGGGTAGGGGCCGGTGAGGCCGGTCAAAATAGCGCCGTATTCGGTTTCTTCCATGAAGTACAGATACAAGTCCCCATTTTCCAGCCAGAGTTCGCCGCCGTTGACGTAGGAGGTCTCCCCGGTGCTGAAAAGCTGCATCCGGTCATAGTACCACCGTGCGGTCTCCGCCTCGCCCTCCACCCAGCTTTCCGGGCGGACGGACTGCTCCAGGGATAGGGGGGACCAGCCGCAGTCCAGTTCCTTCCAGCTGATGTTGAGGCTGGGGATGTTGTCCGCATTGCCGTAGCGGGCATTGAAATCCATGGAGAAGAAACTCCGCTGGTTGAACCCGTCCGGCAGGAGGGAGAAAAGTACGCCGTACTCGTTGGCGGTGCAGTAGCACTCGTCTACCTTCAGCCCCGTCATGTTATACAGCTCCTGCAAGGCCAGATAGGCCTGCTGGCGGTGGGTGATGAGGGCGGTGTCCGTGTAAGGCAGCAGCTCGTCCGGACCGATCCCGTCCGTCAAGATCCCTACACCGTCATAGTCTGTCACAAAGGTGATCTCTGTCCCCACCACATCCGGGTAGTCCAGGGGGGAAAAATCCGTCCAGGGGACGCGGACCATGGCACTATCCCGGAGGATATAGCGGGCCAGGACCGGATTCTCAGCTCCGGCCACAATGAAGCCGCCCTTTTCTGGGGAAAAGGCAAGGCTCAAGGCGCCGGGGAAGTCCTCGTTTCGTTTGGAAAGGGTATAGCAGAAAGCGCCCTCCTCCCCTTCCGTTGTGTCGGTGATTTCCCATGTGGGGTCGTTCTTCCACATATCGACGATCTCCAGCACGCCGTCTTCGTCTACGTCCGCCTCCAGAGAGGTACCGGTGGTGTTGGTCATCATGGCGGGCGTGCCGTCGGGGCGCTGGGTGAGATAAAAGCCCCATCTGCCGGAAGCGCCCACAGTTATCAGGACTTTGAAGCCGTCATGACCCAGCACATTAAAGAAGGGCTCCACTGTTACGGCGTTAGGATCGGTGTTGACATAGTGATTTTCCTCCGCCATGCGGAACAATATCTGATACTCCAAATCTCCGTTTTCATCCGGGATGGCATAGAGAAGATATACATCGGAATAGGCCGTGTTCCGCTCGTCTGTGCGGGTGTTGGCTTTGACGATGCTCAGATGGCACTGTGCGTCCCCCGGTCCGTGGTTTGCGGTGTCTCCGAACATGAAGCCTGCCAGTTCGTTTTCCTGCAATTCGGTCTCATCATCCAGAAAGGGCACCAGCGCCGGGTCATACTCCCCAAGGGGCTGGTCGCCGAAGTCAAAGTCCCGGCTGACGAAAAGGGGCAGGGTGTTGGGGAACATTTCAGAGGGATCTTCGGGGACGGCGGGGTCCTCCTCCGGCAGGGGAACAATCTGAACATCCTCCTGGTCGGGCGGCGGGTCCTCCGGCACAGAGACCTCCTTCGGCCAGAGGGCAGCGGCCAGGCAGACGGCCAGCACCGCGCAAACCGCCGCCAGCGCCGCCGCGGCAATTTTCCAGGGCCGGGAGGTATCCGGAGGCCGGTTTGCGGCCGCCAGCTCCGCGTCGATTTCCGCCCAGGCCTCCGATGGGATGTCCAAAATTTCCGAGAGCCTGTCCAGCTTCTCCCGGGTGGGGCGGGAGAGATCGGCCTCCCATTTGCTGACGGCCTGCCGTGAGACGTCCAGCTGTTCGGCCAGCTGCTCCTGGGTAAGGCGCAGGTTCTCCCGGGCCTGCCTGATACGTTTTCCATAGGTCATATGGTGGTCCTCCTTGGTGTGATTTGCTTCGAGGATACCGGTATCCGGGCTGAAAATCAACCAACCGGGCGCAACTATGGTCGGTTGCGCCCGGTTTTTGGGGAAATTTTTCAAATGCGAAGAAAATTCCGTCAGGCGGGCCCCCAGCACGGCATAGCCGCTCGGCCTAGGCCTTGTTTGATAAATGGCAGAATGCCCAAAGGCGAGAGATTTTTTCGCCAATCAAGGCGGATTTTTGCAGGCGGGCTGACGCCCGGCAAAAAAATACAACGCAGAGTGGCGGAAAAAGATCTGCCGCTTGGGCGTTTTGACATTTTTCAAACATGGCCTAAGCTAAAAATGTGCCGCTGGCACATTTTCTTAACGCTGCGGCAAAGAAAAGAACATCCCTACCGTCCCACGAACACCATTACGCTTCTCGGCCTGATGGTAAACCCGCCGGAGACGGGCCGGGGAGCGGGGACGGTTTCCTCCCAGGTGTCTACCGCCAGAGTCCACTCCGCCGAAGCGGGCAGCTCCGGCAGGCGGACATAAAGCTCCTCCCACCAGGCGTTAGAGGCCACGTAGACCATCTGGGGTCCCACGCCCCGCTCTCCGCCGGCGAAGAGGACGCCCACGTAGCGCTCATGCTCCCCGAAGCCGCCGCAGCGGCCGTTGACGCCGTGAAAGCTGACGTCCGGCAGGCCCCAGCAGCCGTCGCTGATGTTGGCCCGGAGAACCCGATGCTCCCTGCGGAAGCGGATCATATGCCGGAAAAATGCAAACATGTCCCGGTTCTTCTCCAGCAGCGTCCAGTCCAGCCAGGCGGTGATGTTGTCCTGGCAGTAGGCGTTGTTGTTGCCGAACTGGGTGTTGGAAAACTCATCCCCCGCCAGGAACATGGGGATGCCCCTGGAACACATGAGCAGAGCAAAGGCGTTGCGGCACATCCGCCGCCGGAGGGCGTTGACGCCGGGGTCCCCGGTATCTCCCTCCGCGCCGCAGTTCCAGCTGTTGTTGTCGTTTGCCCCGTCGGTGTTGTTCCAGCCGTTTCTCTCGTTGTGCTTCTCGTTGTAGGAGAACAGATCCCACAGGGTAAACCCGTCGTGGCAGGTGATGAAGTTGACGGAGGCGTCCTTGCGCCCGTTGGGGTCGTACATGTCCCTGGACCCGATGATCCGCAGGGCCGCCGCCTGGGCGAAGCCCTGGTCCCCCTTGAGATACCGGCGCATATCGTCCCGGTACCGGCCGTTCCACTCCGCCCAGCGGTTCCAGGAGGGGAAGGACCCCACCTGATACAGCCCGCCCGCGTCCCAAGCCTCGGCGATGAGCTTCACGTCCCCCAGAATGGGGTCGAAGGCCATGGCCTGAAGGAGGGGCGGCTTCATCATGGGGGACCCGTCCTCGTTCCGCCCCAGGATGGAGGCCAGATCGAACCGGAAGCCGTCCACCCGGTAGGTGGTGACCCAGTAGCGCAGGCAGTTCATAATCATCTGGTGGACGATGGGGTGGTTGCAGTTGAGGGTGTTGCCGCAGCCGCTGAAATTGTAGTATTTCCCATCGGGGGTGAGCAGGTAATAGATGTTGTTGTCAAAGCCCTTGAAGGAGAAGAAGGGGCCCCGCTCGTTGCCCTCGGCGGTGTGGTTGAACACAACGTCCAGATAGACCTCCATCCCCAGCTGGTGACAGGCGAGAATCAGGTTTTTCAGCTCGGTGCCCTCCCGGTTGAACTCCAGGCTGGCGGTGTAGCTGGTGTTGGGCGCGAAAAAGCTGACGGTGCTGTAGCCCCAGTAGTTGTAGAGCTTCTGCCCCTCCGCCTCCCGGTAATCCTGCATCTCGTCAAACTCAAAAATGGGCATCAGCTCGATGGCGTTGATCCCCAGCTCCTTGAGGTAGGGCAGCTTCTCCATGAGTCCGGCGAAGGTGCCGGGGTGCTTCACGCCGGAAGAGCCGTCCTTGGTGAAGCCCCGGACGTGGAGTTCGTAGATCACCAGGTCCTCCATGGGGATAAGCGGGGACTCCAGGTCGCCCCAGTCAAAGTCGTCCTTCACTACCCGGGCCTTGTAGTGCTGCCCCCGGGGGGAGCTGCTGCCCCACTCGCTCTGACCGGTGACGGCCTTGGCGTAGGGGTCCAGGAGGTACTTGCTCTTGTCAAAGATTTTGCCCTTTTCCGGCTCATAGGGTCCGTCTACCCGGTAGGCGTACTCAAAATCCTCAATGTTCAGCTTGAAGACGATCATGGAGTAGACGTTGCCGATGCGGTAGTTCTGGGGGAAGGGCAGCACGGCGAAGGGCGTCTCCTCCTCCCGGTGAAACAGCAGCAGCTCGATAGAGGTGGCCCCGTGGGAGTAGACCGTGAAATTCACGCCGCCGGGGATGGCGGTGGCCCCGTTGATCTCATAAAACCCGGGACGGACGGCAAAGCCGTCGATATAGTCCAGGGGAATCAGGTGGATGGTGCGGGGCAGGCTGAATTTCTCCACCTGCAGCAGCTCCTTAGGGCTCTGGGGGGACACGGACGGGTTGCTCTCTTTCTCCATAAGTCAACACACTCCTCCTGTTATTTTCAATGGATATGGGTAAAGATCAGCGCCATGCCCAGCAGCATGCCCAGCATGGTGGACAGGCCGGACAGCCGGCTCTGCCACAGCTGCTCCGATTCCGGCAGCAGCTCGCCGAAGATCACGTACAGCATGGCCCCGGCGGCAAAGCTGAGGGAAACCGCCAGCAGCAGGGGATTCATCGCGCCGGCCCCGTAGCCGGCGAGAGCGCCCAGAATGGTGGGCAGGCCGCTGAGGGCGGCGATGCCGATGGCTCCGGCGGGCCTGCCGCCTCCCGCCAGCAGGGGCGTGGCGATGCTCATGCCCTCGGGGATGTTGTGCAGGCCGATGATGAGGGCCGCCAGGACGCCGCCACCGCCGCCGTGGGCCGTTCCGGCGAAGGTGGCGCCGATGGCCATGCCCACGGGGACGTTGTGCAGGGCCACTGCCGCCGCCAGCACCAGCCCCGCCGTGTGGAGGGTGTGGTGGCCGCAGGCGCACAGCTCCCCGTTGTCATGGCCCGGGGCGTGACGGCTCCGGTCATGCTCGCGGCTATGGCCGTGGTCATGATGATGGCCGTGGTGTTCATGCTCCCGGCCGCCGTGGGAGTGGGTGTGGTGGGCCTGCTTGTCGATCCAGCAGTTGAGCAGGTAGGTACACAGATAGCCGATGATGATCCAGCACAGCACGGGCAGGATATCGGACGCCTCCGCCGCGTCGCCCACCAGGTCGAAGCAGACCACGCTGAGCATGACGCCCGCCGTAAAGCGCAGCAGGAGGCTGACGGCTCTGCCGGAGGGATTGCGGACCGCGGCGGCCAGAGCGCCGCCCAGGGCCAGCCCTCCTGCGCCGGTAAGGGAGGTGATGAGAAAAATCAGGACATAGGTGTTCATGAACGATGCTCCATTTCAAAAATCTGCGGGGCCCGCTTCCGATTGCCCTCTTGCGTACTGACGGCGGATTTCCGCCCTGGGTGCGTGAAGATTCCCGCGGGATGGCGGGAAAAAGACCGGCCAGGCGGCGCGCGGCGGCTGTGAATACAGGTTCAGAAATTCCAGATGTGAAAAAGTATAGCAGATGTGGAGGGAAAAGGCAATCATATTGTGGAAAAAACGGTCTTCTGCGCTGCCGTGGTTTTTCCGGCCGGGGAAAAAATTAAAGATTGACCCCGTTGCATCTGAAAGCCGGATATGCTACAATAAGAAGCTATGATGAAATAGAAAACGGAGGACCCTTCATGAGTACCCGCGACTTCCGCAACCAAAGCCTTCTGCGCATCTTTCTCAGCTATTTCAGACCGCATATGGGGCTTTTCCTTCTGGATATGGCCTGTGCGCTGATGATTTCCTGCGTGGACCTGCTGTTTCCCTTCGTGTCCCGCATATGCTTGAACGAGCTGATTCCCGAGAGCAGGTATCAGGCGTTTTTCGCCGTGATGGCCGTCATGGGGGCGGCCTATCTGCTGCGGGCGGGCCTGCAATACGTGGTGTGCTACTGGGGCCACACCTTCGGCGTGCTGGTGGAGGCGGACATCCGGCAGGATCTGTTCGCCCATCTGCAGTCCCTTTCCTTCGGCTTTTATGACAAAAACCGCACCGGACACCTTATGAGCCGGATGACGGCGGAACTTTTCGACATCACGGAGCTGGCCCACCACGGGCCGGAAGACGTGTTCATCTCCGGCGTCACCCTGGTGGGCGCTGTGGTCATTATGTTTACTATCCAGTGGCGGCTGGCCCTGGTGATGCTGATTCTGATCCCGGTATTTGTCGTTGTGGTCAACCTAAACCGCGTAGGCATGATGCGGGCCTCCAAGAACGTGAAGGCCAACATGGCGGGAATCAACGCGGATATCGAGTCCAGCATCTCCGGTATGCGCACCGCCAAGGCCTTCTCCAACGAGGACTCGGAAAAGGGGAAGTTCCTCAGCGCCAACGAGCGGTTCAAGACCGCCAAGAAGGAGCGCTACCGGGCGATGAGCTGGTTCATGTGTTCCATGGAGTTCTTCACCTGCATTATGCCGGTGGTGGTCATCTCCGTGGGCGGCTGGCTCATCATGGAGGGGGAGATGAACTACGCCGACCTCATCGCCTTCAGCCTCTATACCAGCACCTTCATCAACCCCCTGCGCAAGCTGTCCAACCTGTCCGAAATGCTGGTGGACGGCATCGCCGGCCTGTCCAGGTTTGTGGAGCTGATGCGCCTGGAGCCGGACCTCACCGATAAGCCGGACGCCGTGGAGCTGAAAAACGTCAAGGGCCGCATTGATGTGGAGGACGTCTCCTTCTCCTACGAGCGGGACGACACGGAGGTCCTCCACCACGTATCCCTCCATGTGGACCCCGGCGAGACCATCGCCGTGGTAGGGCCCTCCGGCGGCGGCAAGACCACCCTGTGCAGCCTCATCCCCCGGTTCTACGACGTGGACGCGGGCAGCATCAGGGTGGACGGCACCGATGTGCGGGACGTGAAGCAGCAGAGCCTCCGCCGGAGCATCGGCGTGGTGCAGCAGGACGTGTTCCTCTTCGCCGACAGCATTCTGGAGAACATCCGCTATGGCCGGCCCGGCGCCACGGTGGACGAGGTGATCGCCGCCGCCAAGCGGGCGGAGATCTACGACGATATCATGGCCATGCCCGACGGCTTCGAGACCTACGTGGGCGAGCGGGGGACCCTCCTCTCCGGCGGGCAGAAACAGCGCATTTCCATCGCCCGGATTTTCCTCAAGGACCCGCCGGTGCTGATTCTGGACGAGGCCACCTCCGCCCTGGACAGCGTGACGGAGTCCAAGATCCAGCGGGCCTTTGACGAGCTGGCCAAGGGGCGCACCACCCTGATTATCGCCCATCGCCTCTCTACCGTCCGCAACGCCCACCGCATCCTGGTCATCCGGGACGGCGTGGTCAGCGAGGAGGGTACCCATCAGGCGCTGCTGGAGAAGAACGGCGATTACGCTCAGTTATACAGGACGCAGAATTTACATGGATAAGAACGCAATTATAGCGAAATGCACTCAGGAGCCGGAGGACCGGCTGCTGCTGGCCCGCGTCTGGGACAAATACGAGCAGACGGAACGCAAGAATATTCCCAGCGCCACCGTGTTCCTCTCCCCCCGGGAGCGGCAGCTGGCTCAGGCCATGCTCAACGCCGCCGGGGTCCGGTCCGGGTATCTCTTTGACGGAGGATATGAGGGGGCGGAGCGGACCGTTCTGCTTTTCCTCCCCGGCTGGGCGGAGGAACCGGCGGGGGACGAACTGGTCTTCCTCCGGGCCTCCTTCCATGGCGGGGAGGGCCTGACCCACCGGGACATCCTGGGCAGCCTCATGGGTCTGGGTGTCGTCCGGGAGCGGGTGGGGGACATTCTGGTGTCCCCTCACAGCGCGGATATTGTGGCCGCGCCGCCCCTGCGGGAGTTTTTCCTCCGGGAGTGGGACCAGGCGGGCCGGGTGAAGCTGACGGTCACGGAGATCGGCCGGGAGGCGCTGTGTGTGCCCCAGACCCAGGTGAAGGTAATCCGGGACACGGTGTCCTCCCTGCGGCTGGACGCGGTGACAGCCACGGCGTTTTCCATGAGCCGGGGCCGCGCGGCGGAGCTGATTGCCGCCGGAAAGGTGAGTTTAGACCATGTCCCCTGCCTGAAGGGCGACAAGCCGGTGGGGGAAGGGGCGGTAATCACCGCCCGCGGACTTGGAAAGGCGAGGCTCGCCGGGGTAGGCGGCCTGAGCAAAAAGGGGAGAACCGGCATCACCGTGGAGCGGTATATTTGAAGCCGTATCCCGCCAACGGTCCGGGGGCGCGGAGTCCCCGACTGTCAAAAGAAAACAAAGGAGGCGGCCCCAATGGAGCAGCATAAGATCGACCGTATCAACGAACTGGCCCGGAAGGCGAAGGCAGGCCCCTTGACCCCGGCAGAGCAAAAGGAGCGGGACATCCTCCGCAGGGAATATATCGACTCCGTGGTGGGCAGCCTCAAGGGGCAGCTGGACCATACCTATATTGTGGACAGCAAAGGCAATAAGACCAAGCTCCGGAAGAAGGAGGATAAATAAATGGGAGAGTATTACGACAAGGAGAAATTTACGGGCGGCCGGTCCTCCGGCGGGCCTTATAACGGCCAAACGCCGCCTCCGGGCGGCTATCCGCCTCCGCCCAACCGGGGCCCCTACCAGACCCCGCCGCCAAGACGGCCCTATCAGACGCCTCCGCCCATCCAGAAGAAGAGCAACTCCGGCTGGTACAGCTGGCCGGTGATTATCATCCTTTTTGCCGTGGGAGTGTGGCCCATTGCCCTGGCCCTGCTGTTCCTGAACATCTTCAGCGACGGCAAGAAGGCCGGTAAGGGAACCGGCGCCGCCGGGACGCGGACCGCCCCCTATGACGCCCAGGCCCGGAGCGCCGTGGAGCAGGCCATCCGCAGGGCGGAGAGCCGGGTGGACAAGGCGGAGACCAAGGTGGACCAGGCCTTCGACAAGGCCGGTGAGTCCGTGGATCAGGCCGTGGAGCGGGCTATGGCCCAGATGGAGCGCACCATCGACCGGGCCGCCCGGCAGGTGGAGCAGGCGGGCCGGTCCGCCCGGCAGGCGGCTCCGCCGCCCCAGCCCCGCCCGGCCAAGGCCGCCGCAAAGCCCGCCAAGGAGAAAAAGCCCAGGACCAAGCCCGCCGGGGTGATGCTGCGGATCTTCGGCGCGATCGCCCTGTTTGTTGGCTTCTGTATCGCCGGGGACATCATGAGTGAAGCGCTCCGGGGCTATGGGGTGGATTTTGACGACTTTTTCGCCAGTCTGGGCTTTCTGGGCGCGGGCGGACTCATGTTCTTCCGGGGGCAGTACCTCAACAAGATGTCCCGGCGCAGCCAGCGGTACATCCTGGCCATCGGCAACACCGACGCCATGCCCATTGACGAGATCGCCAAGCGGGTCAACCGCAAGCCCGTCCAGGCAGAGAAGGAGCTGCAAAAGCTTATCGACAAGGGCTACCTGGGGGAGGACGCCTACATCGACCACGAGCGGGGCTATTTCCTCCGCTTCGGGGCTACCCTGGAAGAGGAGGAGCCCGTTGTCCGCGAGGCGCCCGCCCAGCCCACCCCCAAGGAGGTCCAGGAGGGCTACTCCGGCATTCTGCGGAACATCCGCCACGCCAACGACCGCATTGCGGACCCCGTGCTGAGCCGGAAGATTGACCGGCTGGAGCAGGTCAGCGCCCAGATTTTCAAGGAGGTGGAGGAACATCCGGCCAAACGCAACTCCATCCACACCTTCTTTGACTACTATCTCCCCACGACCCAGAAGCTGCTGGACACCTACGCCGACTTCGAGGAGACCGGCGTGGAGGGGGAAAACCTGCGGGAGGCCAAGGAGCGTATTGAGCAGACCATGGACCTGATTGTGGCCGGGTTTGAACACCAGCTGGATCAGCTCTATTCCTCCGATGCCATGGACGTGGCCAGCGACATTAAGGTTATGGAGGCCATGCTCAAGCGGGATACCGCCTCCGTAGCAAAGGACTTCGGATATCCGGAGCCCCCCAAGCTCACGCTGGACCCCGAGAAGGACCGGCGGGACCAGGGCGGGCAGACCCAGACGATGTAAGGTACGAGGGGATACGCAATGAAGATTCTGTTTCTTGGGGATTCCATTACCGACGCGGGCCGGGACCGGAGCCGCCCGGACTCTTTGGGGGCCGGCTATCCCCTGCTTGTCAGCGCCCGGCTGGGCGCCGGCCGTCCCGGGGCCTTTACCTTCCGGAATACCGGCGTCGGCGGGGACCGCAGCGTGGACGTCTATGCCCGGATCAAGCGGGACTGCTGGAACTGGCGGCCGGACGTACTGAGCCTGCTGGCGGGGGTCAACGACGTGTGGCATGAGCTGGGAGAGGACCGCAACGGCGTGGACGCGGAGCGGTTTTACCGGGTCTACAGGATGCTGGCGGAGGACACCCTGGCCCGCCTGCCGGACGTGACGCTGCTGCTGATGGAGCCGTTCGTGCTGCCCGGCACGGGGACCAGCGGGAGCTGGGAGACGTTTTCCCGTGAGGTTGCCCTCCGCGCCCAGGCGGTGCGGGAGGTCGCCGGGGAGGTCCGTGCCCATTTTCTGCCCCTCCAGTCCCTCCTGGACGAGGCCTGCAGGCGGTGTCCGCCGGAGTATTGGCTGCTGGACGGGGTCCATCCCACCCCGGCGGGACACCAGCTCATCGCGGACGCGTGGCTGGAGCTGTTCCAATCGGAAATAGCGCCGTGAGGGGCTCTGCCAGAGCGAAAGAGGAGGCTGTATGGAGGACCGTACGATCATAGCGGAAACCGGGCGTCTGATTCTGAGAAGATATCGTAAAGAAGATTTGCAGGACCTGTTCGAATACCTGTCGGATGAGCAGACTGTAGCGTTTGAGCCCTATAAGGCAATGTCCCTGGCCGAAGCGGAGGAAAATCTCGCTTGGCGCGTTGGGACGGACGAGATGATCGCCGTTGAGCTGAAGGACTCCCGGAAAATGATCGGCAACGTCTATTTGGGGAAGCGGGAGTTCGGCGCGCTGGAGATCGGATATGTGTTCAACAGGGCGTACTGGGGAAAGGGATACGCCGCCGAGAGCTGCGAGGCCCTGATCCGGCAGGCGTTTTCCGATGGCGTCCACAGGATATACGCGGAATGCGACCCCCTGAATATCCGCTCATGGAAGCTGCTGGAAGCCCTTGGCTTTCGCCGGGAGGCGCATTTGCTGCAAAACGTCTACTTCTGGAAGGACGAGAGCGGGAAGCCCATTTGGAAGGACACCTACATATACGGCAAATTGGCCGTGGAAAAATAAGCGCAGCCCCCTGACGCGGAACTTCCCGCGTCAGGGGGCTTTTCGATGCCCTTGATCGTGTTATCCCAGCCGGGCCAGCAGCTCGCCCAGCGCGGCCGGGGGGCCGCTGAGGATGGAGCGTGCCATTCCGTCCCGATACCGGTAGGCCCAGCGCAGCGCCAGCCGGTTGACCTGCTCCGACAGAGCTTCCCGCAGTCCGGGTTCCTGGTCCTCCGCCGAGGGCTGGTCCAGGATCAGGCAGGCGGCGCTCTCCTTCCGCCGGTCCGTCATGAGAAAATCGTAGACCACCCCGTTGGCCTTGGCCTGGACGCTGGCACGGATCATGTCCTGCCGCAGGAAATCACCGAACTGCTCCGCCGTGAAGCGCCACGCGCCGTCTGTCTTCTCGCCTTTGAGCAGGCCGTCCGCCAGATAGCTGCGGATGGTCCGCTCGTTGAGGCCGGTCATACCGGCAATGTCCTGGATCGTGTAGGTTTCCGTCATCATATAGGTCCTCCTCCTGTTTTATCCGTATCCCGGGTACAGTCTCAGTATACCCTCAGGAGGAGGGAAGCGCAATTTGCGGTTTCCCCGCTTTTTCATGGCAGCCGGGCAGCCCTTATCCCCGCAGCAGCAGCTCCCGGGCCACCTCCCGCCCGCTGCGGAAATACACTCTCGGTACCCGCCTGCTGACCGCGCAGGTCAGCTCATAGGAGATGGTCCCCGCCAGCCGGGCGGCGTCGTTGACGGAGTTATGGATTCCGTAGACCTCCACCTCGCCGCCCTCCCGGACCTGGGGCAGGCCGGTGAGGTCTGCCATGCACATGTCCATGCAGATGCGCCCCACGATAGGCGCGGTCCCCCAGGGCGTCCAGACCTGCCACCGGTTAGACAGCGTCCGGTGGAGCCCGTCGGCGTACCCGATGGGCAGGACGCCGATCCGGCTGGGCCGCGATGTGCGGAAGGTGCAGCCATAGCTGACGGCGGTATCCTCCGGCAGCTCCCGTACCGCGCCCACCACCGTCTTCAGGGTCATCACCGGCCGCAGGCCCAGATCCTCCGCCTGGTGGCCGATACCATAGGACACGATGCCGGGACGGAACATATCGCAGGCGAACTGGGGATAGCCCGCCGCCGCGCCGCTGTTGGCACAGTGCCGGATGACGAAGGCGAGTCCCTTGCCCGCAAGGGACTCCGTCATGGCGGTGAACTGCCGGTACTGGCGGAGCGTATACGCCCGGCTGCCCTCGTCCGCCTCGTCGGACACGGCGAAGTGGGTGAAGATCCCTTCCGCCTCCAGTCCCGGGAGGGCGCACACCCGGCGGATGGCCTCCAAGGACGCATCAAAGCTCCCGCCGTCACAGGGAAAGCCCAGCCGGGACATGCCGGTGTCCAGTTTGATGTGTATCTTCAATGTTCCCCCCGCCCTTTGCGCCTCCCGGGAGAAGGCCAGGGCGGCGCTTTCGCTCCACACCGCCTGAGTCACCCGGCAGGCTATGGCCTGGGCAGTCTGGTCCGCCGGAGTCAGTCCCAGCTGGAGGATGGGCAGGGACACGCCTCCCTGACGCAGCTCCAGCGCCTCGTCCAGATTGGACACCGCCAGGTACTCCGCCCCCAGCTCCTCCAGGGTCCGGGATACCTCCACGGCCCCGTGGCCGTAGGCATCCGCCTTCACCACGCCCAGGAAGCGGGATTGCTCCCCCATCCGCGCCCGCAGGGTCCGGTAGTTGTGGGCCAGGGCGTCCAGATTGATCTCCGCCCAGGTCCGTCTCAGTGTGCTGTCCATAGATCCTACCCTTCTTTTCTTCTGTATAGCCGGGGAAGGAGCAGCGCGGCTACTCCTCCGCTGCGGCGTAGGCCGCCGCCTCCTCGGCCTCGGTCCAGGTGTCTTCCGCGGGCTGTGTGCCGTTCTCCGCCGGGGCGGCAGGGTCCGCCGGAGCGGTCTGCCCGGAGTCCTCCCCTTCGGGCTGTGCTTCGTCCGGGGGCGGAGTGGTTCGGGTATCCTCCGGAGCGGCCTGCCCGGTCACCTCGAACCGGTTCCAGGCGACTTCGAAAACCATCTCCCCGTCCGTCGTGATTTCGCTGCGCAGGGGCAGCAGGGTCTCCTGGTCGAACCAGGTGGTGTATACGGTCTCCTTGTCATCCGGCAGGTCGCAGGCCAGCCGGAGGCAGCTGCGTTCCCCCACGGTCTCCTCGCTCTGCTCTGTGAGGTAACCGCTGCCTGCCGCCGCCATGAGCCGCGGCAGCGCCGCCACCGGCGAGATGGCCGCGGCGGAGTAGCCTCCTGCGTCCAGAGAAATATCCTCATAGTTCAGATGGAGCTTTCCGTCCGCCACTGTGGCGGAAATGCCGGAGAGGTTGGCGGGGGACAGCACCGTAACCGTACTCTCCGCTGGGGTATAGGCGCACAGCAGGGTGTAGGTGCGAATTTCACCGGCATAGTGACAGATAACGTCCGCCTCCATGGTGGCTGAGCCAAGGGCGGCATACTGCGCCTGCAATTCCGCCGCCGGGTCCACTTTCTCCCCTCCGCCGCCGCAGGCGGTGAGCAGGAGCATCAGCATTGGTGCAAAAAGCAGCGCTTTTCGCACAGGGTTCTCCTCCTTTTTATTCCTCCAGTTCTTTGAACGCGGCGGGCAGGCGTCCCAGCAGGTCCGAGGGGGTCATGGCGTAGGCCGTCAGCTCCGCCGCCGCCAGGTCCCCCGCCCGGCCGTGAAGCCACGCGGCACAGGCGGCGGCCCCGGCCGCGCCGGCGCCCTGGCCCAGCAGGGAGAGGACCATGCCCGCCAGAATGTCGCCGCTGCCGCCCTTGGCCATACCGCAGTTGCCGGTGGTGTTCACCATCGTCCGTCCGTCAGGGCTGGCGGCAATGGTGCCCGGCCCTTTGAGAACCACCACGCAGCCGTGCCGCCGGGCGAAATCCGCCGCTGCACGTTCCCGTTCCTCCCTTCCGGCCCCGGGGGAGAAGGAGGGGTCCAGACGGGCAAATTCACCCTCATGGGGGGTTACTGCCGTGACGGCCCGCCGGCCATCCAATACATCTATATGTGCGGAAATTGCGTTTATGCCGTCCGCGTCCAGCACCACCGGAACAGAAAGTTTCTCCAGGAGCATCCGGACCCGCCGCTCCGCCGCCGGCGTCCGGCCCAGACCGGGCCCGATCAGCACCGCGTCACAGGCCTCCATGCGTTCCAGAAGGATTTGGTCATCCCGGGGCAGAGGCTGAACCATGGCGTCCCGGCACCGGGCGGCGGCAATGGGGTAGATTTCCTCCGGAACGCCCACGAACACTAGGCCGCTGCCCGTCCGGACCGCAGCTTCCCCCGCGTAGACCGGCGCGCCGGTGTAATCCGGGCAGCCGCCGTAGATATAGACCCTGCCGAAGGTGCCCTTGTGTCCGCCGGGCGGACGCGGGGGGAGCAGCTTGCGGACCAGCTGAGGGGTAATGGGCTCCATAGGGCTGCCTCCTTTGCAAAATTTCTTTCAGTGTACCACATACCGGACCGGTTGTCACCAGCGGGAGAGAAAAAAATCCGCCTCTACGGCGAAAATTATGGTTGACAAAGCGGGAGAGAGCGGCTATAATAATCGTTGCGGGTTTCCTGCGGGAGATTGAAACGCGAGTGTGCTGGAACTGGTAGACAGGCACGTTTGAGGGGCGTGTGTCAACAGACGTACGGGTTCAAGTCCCGTCACTCGCACCATTTTCCTGCCGGGGAGCCGGACAAGTTCATAGGATGCGCGCGAGTGGTGGAATTGGCAGACTCGCTAGATTCAGGTTCTAGTGTTCATTACGGACGTGCGGGTTCAAGTCCCGCCTCGCGCACCATGATAAGTTGACAGGCCACCAAGGGAGTGGTCTGTCAACTTTTATATAAAACAGTGAAGCAAACATTTTACGCCGTAGTAATTTCACTGCGGCATTCTTGTTTATAGGAGGAAATTTTAATGAATGTGATACAAAAAAGCGAAGCAATCAAGGCCGGCCTTCGGAAAGGCTTTCAGGACGGCAGTTCTAAGATGGCTCGCCGCAAATGCTATGGGTATGAAGTTGGCCCTGACAGTGACCTGACAGTAAATCCTGACGAGGCTCAGATAGTGCGCTGGATATTTGAACGGTATCTTGCTGGTGACAGTCTGGGGAAAATTGCTGCTGGTTTGGAGCGGCAGGGCATTCTCTCCCCTATCGGCAAGCCCAGGTGGAATCGTGAAGCAATTGATAAGCTGCTCTCCAATGAAAAGTATACTGGACGGGTAATGCTCCAGAAGACAATCAGCACGGGCGCTGTTCAAATTGAAAACGATGGCCTCATGGAACGGTATCTCTATACCGGTTCCCATGAGGCCATTATTTCTGATGAGATGTTTATGGCAGTACATCGGGACAAACTCAAACGAACGAAAAATCCAGAAAATTGCCATGAACTTCGCGTTTTAATAAAATAAGGAAAGCATATGTTGTGAAAAGAAGATCGACCTAATCCTGACAAAGTCTATCAGATATTATGAGAAAAATGGTCGTAAATTTTTCTAAATAGGAATTGCGCTCCGTGGAAAAACATGTTATAATGCTTCGACAAAAAGTGTATGCAGTCATTTTGTGAAAGATATAGTAGAGAGGAATCCTTATGACTAATGCAAATGAATTCTCTATAAATGCTTGTTACGCAGTGTTATCAGCATTCCCGGAAGAAGAGCCATTATATGCGATTTTGAAAATGGTAGTTGCTGTTGTTGAGGAACAGAAATACACAGAACTTGATCCACAAGTTATGTCGAAGTGCTTTTATGAAAAATTCCATTTTAAACTTCCTTACCATCCGATGCAAACTATCATACAATTTGGTATAGAAAAAGGATACTTTGAATATAATTCTTCATTGAAAAGAGTTCACCCTATTTGGACGGCTATTGACAGTGGAGAATTTTTAAAAATGTTAGATGAGCAGGAAAATGAGTATCACAATTTGTTAGCATCGTTTGATCAATTTCTTCAAGAGAAATACAACTTGCATAGTTCGGCCCAGGAACTCTCTAATCAAATACAGGCGTTTATTCAGAGATATGGCTTAGTATCTAAGGTGCGTAAGAGCATTTTACGCAAGGTAAAAAATGATTTCAAATTTGCAGACTATTTGTTGAGCTGCTATGAATCCGGCGATGCGGCTGTTCTAGAATATATTGATAGATACACAACCGGGGCCGCATTTGCAGAGACTTTGACTTTCCATGTTCCTACACAAGAGTATAAGAACTGCCGAGCTAACGTATATTTAGATACAGGATTTATCTTTGCATTATTAGGTATAGGAAGTAAGGACCGATCAGATAGTTTCCAAGAACTATTTAATGATATAGTACACATGGGGATGACTCCAAAGATTTACCAGCACACTTATGATGAAATCGCCGGTATAATTGATACTGCTCGAACCTGGATTAATAATAGCAACTACAATCCGGCATCAGCATCGGAAACAGCATATTATTTTGTAACAAATAATTGGACTTACAAAGAAGCTACAGAACTACTCGGCGACTTAAAAGGAATAATTACTGAGGACTATCATATACAAATTGACAATTTACCCTACCCAGAAGCAAATAGCATACGTACTAAACATGAAGAAGACATCAAACAGATGATAATTGACGAATATCTTCGCAGAAACGAAAGATTCTCTGCTGAAGACAAAGATTTTACCATCAGTCAAGATGCTCGTTCTTTGTTTATGACATTGCACCTCGATAGAGGTCATATTGCCCGTACGCTTCCCGACATAAACAATATATTTATTACCACTAATAGAACATTAGCAAAAGTAGGGAAGCAGCTAACTAGCGAACTTGCGCATTCGCCCGGAACATATATTCCGATTGTTCTTACAGATCTAATCTGGGGAACTTTAATTTGGGCTAGAGTCTGTTTGAAAACGTTAGATATTGTGTGTAAAGTGCTGAGATGGTAAAATAAAGCACATGAAAAGACAT
>ERZ779626.454-NODE-454-length-24290-cov-33.231813_pt1 | contig 24290 bp, 20 predicted proteins | sample MGYA00514209_ERZ779626 | MGnify/ENA primary metagenome ERZ779626 (study PRJEB29562, sample SAMEA4376713) | mouse gut metagenome | isolation source: Cecum | study: EMG produced TPA metagenomics assembly of the A DSS colitis mouse model was used to assess the...
GCTGGTTAAAAACAGCCTTGATAGTATATGAGCATCAAAAAAACGCTGTACTAGTGCTCCATCCGGTCAGAAATTAGCATCATGAACCGCCTGTTTCGCACCATTGCGCACTGGCACGAATCATGCAGTCCACAATGCTAATTTCTGTCTGGATGGAGCACTAGTTCAGATCAGTTATCATGGTAATAATATTTCAAAATGGTAGTATAATAAGAGATGCAACAATTTGTGTAAATTGTTGCATCTCTTGCTTACACTCTATATATCGGTGGGGTGTTTTGAAAACTTTAGCCCTGATTTCAAATTTTTTCATTTTATTCAAAGAAAATTTTCACGATATATCAGTTTACTGGCAGACTGGCGGTGACAAAACAGTATGATCTTATGGAAAAGGAATGAGTTTGCGGATCTATCACAATGAATATCTAAAAGGGATTATGAGATTTTTGTATAGGTGACGCATCAGGCATAACAACCCGGCGTATTGTACATGCGATAAGTTGTCCATGAAGTATGCGATGATGTGAGGAGTCGATAAAAAAGCAGATTAGAGCGTAAGGACTGCGGCTGGAAAGGCACACAGGCGCACGAAAAAGCCCTGACTGTTTACGGAGCGAGCCTTGGCATGGCAAAAATTATTCCAACATGATATAATCTGCGCGCAGAAAAAAGACGATGCAGTTTCGAAGTATTGTCATGCTGCCGCATTTTGGTAGATGCTGCGGTACACCTCATCCTTGTCGTCCTGTTCGATGCACAGGTAACGTTTGGTGATGGAGAGTGAAGAATGGTTGAAAATGACCATGATCACGATCGGATCGCTGCCCTGTTTCCATGCGTGGTATCCAAATGTCTTGCGCAGGGAATGGCAGCTGATGTGTCCGTCAATTCCGATCGTTTCCGCGGCGGAAGTGATCATGCGGTATGCCTGGGAGCGAGAGATCGGAGCGCCCGCTTTTTTGGGACTCGGGAAAAGGAAAGGATTTCCTTCTTTGTACATCTCGGTGCGGACCAGTTCCTGACGGTATCTTGCAAGTGCAGTTCTCGTCTCATGATTCAGCAGGATCCGATTTTCCTTTCCAGTCTTTTGTTCCCTGATCGTGATGTGTTCCTGTACCTTGCTGTCGAGATAGACTTCATCGTATGTCAGGTTCAGAATGTCGCTGATGCGCAGTGCGGTGTTCAGCCCTAAGATAATGATTGTATAGTTGCGCAGATTCAATTTCTCGTTCAGATAATAATTTTTGAAATCCAGTAGTTTTTGTTTGTCTCTGATCGGTTCTGTTGTGCTCATAATGTTCTTTCCTTTCCTTGAAAACATGTCAGTGCTGTCCTTTCAGCTTGTCATTAGTACTGTATAACCATACTGCCGACAAACTGCTGATGCAACAATTTACACAGAATGTTGCATGGCGGCAAGAGGAGTAAAGATCCATTTGCGGAGCAGATTCCGCAGGGATTTTTACCTGGCACTAAAACAAAGCGGGCAGTGTCGGAAGCAAGGATGCACATGAATGGATTCATGGTCAACACAAAAACAAGGAGGTTTTACGATGCTTAGATTGTCAGTGAACAAGAACGAGTACTTAATGGTAGGTCAGGATGTCAGGATCACATTTCTGGGAGGGAATGAGAACACGCTCAAATTGATGGTGGATGCGCCCAGGGAGATCAACGTGGCGAGGGGAAAGGCGATCGAGAAGAGAGCCTCCGGAAAACAGCACGTGGAAGAAGAAAAGTGCCTCGCGTAAAGACTGGCAGGAATGAACGCAGCTAAGGTGAAGACCATGGATGCCCGAAAGAGACAGATATCAAAATCCGGGCATCTGTGGATCGCACATACAGGATCGGATATCACATCATGATCCAGAGACAACTAAATATGGAGATCTAAAAACAAGTAACGAATGATCATCAGATCAAAGGTGGGCAACGGACTGCCCGGCACATTTATTACACGGAGGTAATTACAATGGTAGTACAGCACAATCTCAGAGCAATGAATTCTAACAGGATGTTGGGCATCACACAGGGCACATTATCCAAATCAGCAGAAAAGCTTTCATCGGGCTACAAGGTGAACAGGGCAGCCGATGACGCAGCAGGTCTTGCAATTTCCGAAAAAATGAGAAAGCAGATCAGAGGTCTCTCGCAGGCATCATTAAATGCAGAGGACGGCATCAGCGCAGTACAGACAGCAGAGGGTGCTCTGACAGAAGTTCATGACATGCTCCAGAGAATGAACGAGCTCTCTGTGAAGGCTTCCAACGGTACGAATGCACTTTCTGACCGTCAGACGATCCAGGACGAGGTTGACCAGCTTCTCACGGAGATTGACAGGGTTGCAGAGACAACCAAGTTCAACGAGACCTATCTCTTAAAAGGTGATACAGACACTGTGACGAAGAAAGCATCGGCGAAGGATGCCGGTCTTGTAGGAACCTTGAGAGAAGGGGCAACCACAGCAACGTTTACGATCAACAAACTGTCACTTGGCGATACAGTCAGCATCGGTGGACAGGAGTATACGATTGGCGGAACCACAGCAAATGTTACAGCATCATTCCAGACGTTAAAGGCGAATTTCAAAGGTGGCGAACTGGTAACGCTGGATGGTGTACAATATACTATTGCGGCAGGTTCTACAGTTGAAAACGAGGATAAGAATATTCTCACAGCAGATAAGATTGAGGCAAAGATCAAAGATGGCAGTTCTTTCACATACAATGGTGTTACGCATACTGCAATGGTAAAAGCAGATGGTACAAGTGGTGATGTGAATGGACGTGATGCTGCAAATGCGACGATCCTTACAATAGATCAGGCGGAGAAGATGATCCTGCAGGAGCTGACGCTTGCAAACAATATCGGTACAGATTCGGATGCACCCGCGACAGTTACGAAGGCAGAGAGGGCAGATGCCAATGATCCCAATAAAAAGTATGTGGATTACATCATTGAAAAAGGCGATATCAGCGTGAAGGAAGACCTGAATTTCAGTCTTCATGTAGGTGCAGACGCAGATATGAACAACAAGATCGGCGTGAAGATCCAGGCACTTGACACGTCAGGACTCGGTATCAGGGGATTGAATGTAAAGGATAGCTCTGGTGCGGCAGCTACATATGCAATCGATGCGATCGCAAATGCGGTATCCACAGTATCGGCACAGCGCTCACTCCTCGGTGCAGTCCAGAACCGCTTAGAGCACACGATCAACAACCTGGACAACGTAGTGGAGAACACGACAGCGGCAGAGAGCCAGATCCGTGACACAGACATGGCGACGGAGATGGTGAAGTACTCCAACGCGAATATCCTCTCACAGGCAGGACAGTCCATGCTCGCACAGGGCAACCAGTCCAACCAGGGCGTACTCAGTCTGCTTGGTTAATTGATTATCGTGCCGGACACCCGTCAGCCTTTGCTGACATTCTTCCTCAGGGTGTCCGTGTACATAAAAAAGAAGAAGTCGGTTTTCAGCCGACTTCTTTTTTGACAAATTTATCTCAATTGTGTTAGATTGAAAGCAGATCAGACTGGCAGCAGGACATACTTAACAAGAAAAAAGTGCCAGGCGTGAAAGAGTTGCACATTGGGGAGAAGATCATTGTGGAGGCAGTTGTGTAGTTTTGACTGCCCATCGTATTGTTGAAAAAAGGAGCTGCCGCAAAATAAGCCCAGGGCAGCTCCTTTTCAATATCTTTTCAGTGCAATAACTTACAGCTTATTGTCAAACATCTTCTTGTCAAATTCGGGATTGAAATAATAAAAATTCTTCGAATCCAGCTTTTCCTTCGTCATCTCGATCGCCTCGCCGAAACGGTTGAAATGGACGATCTCGCGCGCCCGAAGGAATTTCAGCGGTGCCCTGACATCGGGGTCATCGATGACGCGCAGCAGGTTCTCATACACAGTTCGCGCCTTCTGCTCGGCGGCGAGATCCTCGTACAGGTCCGCGAACGCGTCGCCCTTTGACTGGAATTCCAGTGATGTGAAGGGAACGCCTCCCGCCGCCTGCGGCCACAGACCGGCAGTGTGGTCGATATAGTAAGCGTCAAAACCGGCTGTCTTTGCCTGCTCCGGCGTCAGGTTCCTGGTCAGCTGGTAGACAATGGCACAGATGATCTCCATGTGGTTGATCTCCTCCGTGCCGATGTCGGTCAGCAGACCGCCCACTTTTTTCACCGGCATCGAATAGCGCTGTGCCAGATAGCGCATGGACGCGGAGAGCTCGCCGTCTGGGCCTCCGTACTGGCTGATGATCAGCTGTGCCGTCTTCGGGCAGGTCTTTTTAATCTTTACAGGATATTGCAATCGTTTCTCATAAGCCCACATTAGATCAGTCCTCCTTCCCAGGGCATCGGTCCCTCGCCCCATTCATATTTGTCAGATTCCGGTTTTCCGGTAACGACCGACAGCTGTGTCAGTGCATTGTACTTTGCAGCGTAGTCGGCAAGCGTGTCCAGGCGCTTTTGCAGCAGTTCCCGCATCAGCTTGATACCGTGCTGACAGTCAGGGTGCGTGTCGAGATAGAGCGTCAGGTCGTTGACCGCAAAGCCGATCATGGCGATCTCGTTCATCGCCTTCTCGCGTTCTGACAGTTTTGACGCGGCTGCCTTGTCACAGAAGGGACATGGAATATCCTCTGCGGCGTAGAAGTTCATGTTGAGGCACGGGAATATCGTACCGTTATATAAAGCGGAGTTCAGCTCGTAAGGCTCGCACCACTCCTGGATCGGAAACGAACCCATGGCAAGTGACTCCGGAGTACATGTGCAATTGTTCATAAAAATCCTCCATTCCTGTCAAAGTCTGCAGATCTGTGTCACACACAAATCTGTCGTGACGGACTCCCATTCCTGAAAGTGCAAAATGAATCAGTTACATGAATTATTTTTTGAAAAAGACCACATAATATACTGGTTCATATTGGGAAAAATTATTTGGAGAAACACTTGCAAAAAATATCAAAAACTGATATACATTACTTATACACAGAAAATTGGGAGGATACACAGAAATGTACAGAGCTGGAATTGATCTAGGCGGAACCAATATCAAGGCAGGGATCGTAGACGAAAATCAGAAAATCATAGCGCAGACATCAGCGCCGACAGGGGCAGAGCGCTCGGCGGAGGAAGTCATTGCGGACATGGCAGGACTTGTAAAGAGTCTGATGGAGGAGCTTGGGATAGACGAGAGTGCGCTTGCGGGCATCGGTGTCGGCTGTCCTGGTCTTGTGGACGCAGATGCAGGCGTTGTGCGATATTCCAACAATATCAGCTGGGAGAATGTGGCGCTCGTGCAGGAGTTCGGAAAGTATTTCTCCTGTGAGATCCGTATATCCAACGATGCAAACTGCGCAGCGCTGGGAGAAGTGAAAGCAGGAGCTGCAAAGGACGTGTCGAACGCGATCCTGCTCACACTCGGGACAGGTGTCGGCGGCGGTATTATCCTGAATGGAAAAGTCTTTGAGGGAAGTAATGCAGGAGGAGCAGAACTCGGACATATCAGCATGATCATGGGCGGTGAGCCCTGCACCTGCGGCAGACGCGGCTGTGTGGAGGCGTATGCATCTGCCACGGCACTGATCCGCGATGCCAAGCGGGCAGCCGCTGCAGACAAAAAATCACTGATGAATGAGATGTGCGGCGGGAAAATAGAGAATATGAACGGAAAGATCCCGTTTGATGCGGCGCTCGAGGGCGATGAGACGGCGAAAGAGGTCGTGGAGAATTATTATACATACCTTGCCGAAGCCATCGCGAACTATGTCAACATCTTCCGCCCTGACGTTGTGCTGCTGTCGGGTGGTATCTGTAACCAGGGAAGCCGTCTGACCAAGCCGGTGGAGGAACATTTAAGTTTTCTGTGCTTTGGCGGGGACAGGGCATTTGTTCCGCCGGTGCGGTGCGCGATCCTCGGCAATGACGCCGGTATCATCGGAGCTTCAAACCTTATATAGCATATTGCTGATCGAGCAGGAGGACACTTTTCCTGCCCGTCGCGTGGCCTGTGTACCGCCTTAGGGCACGGAATATTTCCGCAGCGGAATATTTCTGCTGCACAGGTCTGCACATCAAAAAGCCGTGGGTATCTGACAGATTTTCCCACGGCTTTGTATATGTGTTCATGATTCGGTTTAGTATAGGTGAAATGAGGGTTTTGCGAGCAGAAATCCCTGCACAAAATCCACACCGAGTTCCTTGACAGTGTCGTATTCCTCTTGTGTTTCTACGCCTTCTGCGATGACCAGCAGAAGATTCTCGTGGCAGTAGTCGATCGTGCTGCGCACCAGTGCCTGCGTCGACGGGTTTTTGTCAATATCCTTGATCAGTCCCATATCGAGCTTTACGAAATGGAACATGCGCGAGACGAGCAGGTCACTGTTGCTGTAACCTGAGCCAAAGTCGTCGAGAGCGATCGGGATATTCCATTTGCTGCAGAAAGCGCGCTTTCGCTCTTCGATATCGACTTCGCTTCTGGCATTTTCCGTGATTTCCATGACAATGCGGCTCAGCTTGTTTCCGTAGGATTCCTCGAGCATTTTCCAGTCTTCCTCGGAGAGCAGCTGGTTTGGGATCGAGTTGATGAAGATGCGCGCGTTGTCGTCTTCGCGCACCTGTTCGAAAAATCCCTTCAATGCATGGAACCATGTGAGCCGTTCTATTTTGTCCAGCTTAAACTGCGCCTCGGCAACCCGCAGCAGATTGTCCGGGCGGCCGAGCAGGTCTGATACAGGGCGTATCAATGCCTCGTATGCAAAGATGTTCCCTGTCCTGATATTGATGATCGGCTGATATGCGTAGCGCACAGACTCATCTATGATTATGCGGTCAAGTTCTCCGACACCCTGTACCAATATGTAATCCCGCACATAGGAATCCTTGTCGTATGCCTTGATGCTCCCCTTGGATGACTTCTTGATCTGATACATGGCAAAGTCGGCATATTTTAACAACTCAGCATAGTTATTGGCATCTTCGGCATAGAAAGCCATGCCGGCCGAGGCACTCATGTTCAGCTCATTGCCGTCGGGAAGGCTCAGACGTTCGTTCATCAGCAGTTTGTGTATCTTCTGCAGGATCTCCACAAGCTGGAGTTTTGGGGCATCGTAGAGAAACACGGTAAATTCATCGCCTGCGAGGCGCGCGCTGATGCTGTTGTGCGGAAGTTCCCTCTTCAGCAGATCGGATAACGTACAGATATATTTGTCGCCGATCTCATGCCCATAGGTATCATTGGTGTATTTGAGATTGTCCAGATCCCATATGGACAAAACGCCGTTGGCACAGTGGTTTTCATCGATCAGGTACTTCATCTCGCGAGAGAAGGCGCGCCTGTTGAATAGACCGGTCAGGATATCATAATCGCGGTCGTGTATGATCTTTTCCTGCTCCACGATGCGCGCTGTGATGTCAGAGATTGTGATCAGAATGCTGCCTTCCCGTGGGATCTGCTTGATATGGAGCCATTTGTCGGCACAGTCAGGGCGGCGGTAGCAGTATTCATCCGGATTCTCATGACTCTGGATAAAACAGTCGTTGTACTGCGTGATCCTGCCGGTAAACAGGGCTTTTGAAATATGGTTGTGCGCCCACCCGCTGTCCGGGAGTTCCAGGATCTCAAAAATCTTGTGCGTGCAGTAGACAACATCATTTTTGGGATCAAATTCGCACACGCCTAAAGAGACGCCTGTGATGTCGATGATCTCAGCCATCTTGTTGCCAAGCTTATAGATAGAAATATTCTGCTCCTCGATGGCGGCGGACAGATTGTCGAACTCGGTGATATGCGTTCTGGGCAGGGTGCTGTAGCCAGGTGACAGTTTTGGGATCCCGCTGTTCAGGGTGCGTATCGGCCTCATGAAAATGTGTGTGATGATCAGCGTGCCTGTGATGGATAACAACAACGACAGAACGATCGCCCCGAGGACAGTCATGGTGAGATGCCTCGAGGAGGCGAATAAAACATCTGTTCGAATCAATCCGCACAATATCCACTGCTGCGAGCGGTAAGGCGAGTTGGCGGAATAGATCCGCAGCGGATGGATGCAGGCATTTGTATCGGCGTTTGGCGCATCAATATGCAGGTCGTAGATGTTATATTCCAGGTTTCGTGGACTCAAGGTGATTTCCGAATCGGTATCCAGAGCATCGTAGTAAGTGTCATTGACGACCAGAAGGCTCTTTGCTGTCACGAGGTCACTGGTAGCCGCCAGATAGTATGATCCGTACTCATCAAGCGTGATATCCTGGTTTGGAAGGAGCTTTTTGAGGTAATCGAGTGTCATGTCAAATCCGATCACACCGTAAGCGCGATGTTCGTCATCGAGGAGCGGTATGCTGTAGGTGATGCACAGGCTATCGTTTGGATGAATGCGCACAGGAGCACTGAAATATCCCAGATCCATCGCCGAAAGTTCCGTGTATGTATTGCCGCCATCCATCGCCGTCTGGTAAAATATACAGTCCTTCTCCACATCGAGAGTGGGTGTCCAGAATGCGCCGGTGGTCAGCGAGTAGTTGTACAAAAGCTGTGAAGGGCCTGCCTCGATCAACAGATCGGAGTTGTTGTCCGGGGAGTCCGCGGGGTTAAAATCCCGAAGATACAGCGCGTCCTTCTGGGGATCGCCCGCGCTGCCGTCAAGAATGATAAAGCATGAGGTCGCGCCGCTTTTGCGCAGTGCTCCGAGCATTACGGGGAGGACGTTGCGCAGCAGCGCCTGCCGGTTGTCGGGATCGGCGGTATACTCTGCGATGCTGAGTTCCATATTCGTGGCATTCTCGCTGGTCACAGACGTCACAGTCTCGTAAAAACCGTCCATGTTAACGAATGTGGCAAGCTGCTGTACCAGGGCTGTTTCTCTTGCCGTGACAGTGTTGTCGAGGATCCGGAATAGATTTTTGTCAAGGTTGTCAGAGGCATTGCTGACGACAATGATGCTGGCAAAGACAGCCGACTGGAACAGAATGATCAGGATGAACGGCAGCAGGATGTAGTATCTTAAACTTTTCACGATTTTTCCTCCTATCTGCAGCACTCCAGAAGCTGTGAGAGCGTGTCTTCATACCATTCATCAAAATGCTCGTCTGTCAGAAATTCATCGACCGGTGTGCCCTTTTCCACCGCGGCACGGTCCTTGAGAGCGAGCGCCGGCATCGTGGAGTCCAGTATGCTCCGCGCCTGCGTTCCTCCTGTGACAGCAGGCGGTGTGTACATGATGTAGCGGCTGTTTTCATCCAGCGCGACATGGAGTGTGTCGGCTACAATGGCGCTTGTAGGATTCTCCGCAAGATATCTGTCTACGTTCTCGGTCTTGACAGCTTCCACGCTGACTGGCATATAGCCGCTGTTTACTGAGAATTTCAGGTTTTGCTGCCATTCGGTAAACCATTTGAGGAACAGGATACTCGCGTACTCCTCTGCCTCGGTTGCGCTTGTGACAGCCATGCCGGCGCCCTGCTGGACAGCGTAGGGCGCAGTACGGTCAAAGTTTGGAAGCGGGAGGACAAGGTGTTCGATCGCATAGGATGCACCGTCAGCGGACGTCACTTCCGTAGGAAAATAGACGGCGCTTGAGGAGGAGCAGACAAGTGCGATGATCTCGCCCAGCTTTACATCGTCGCTGCGGTACTGTCCTACATGGCGGAAGTATCCTTTGACATAAGGGACGTAGAAGTGATCCCAGATCACGCGCATGGTTTCCCTGTCAAAGTCGAGCTTTTCACTGCCGTCTGAAACCTGAAAGATCTCATGACCCAGCTGGGAGCTTGCGATGATCGGGTAGTTTGCAAAGGCGTCCCTGCCAAAGAATGCCCTGCCATCGGACCACTCATAGTATTTTTCGGCTGTGCCGACAAGCCCTTCCCAGGTGGACAGATCCTGCGTTGAAGCGCCTGTATCGGCGGCAAATCTGTCCCAGTCCGTCTTGTTCAGGATCAGAACCTCGGTGGATTTGGCAACAGGGAAAAGTTTCCATCTCTCCTCGATACCGATACTGCCGGAGTCAAGAAAAAGCTTCACATATGTATTTTTTTCCTCCTCTGTGATATATTCGTCGAGGTCGACCAGCGAAACGACCTTGTCAAGTGCGGTGGCAGTGTCCTGATAACTCTGAAAGATATTGGGCATGTCGGGAGCGCCAACCTTTTCGTTCGCGGAATCCCACAGTGCTTTTTCGAGGTCCGTGACTGTGCCCATGCTCTCGGAGTAGACTACAATGCCATTTTCGCGGCCGATCGTGTTGTTGAACGCTGATACCAGTTCGTCGAAAGCGGCGGCGAGGGCGCCGTTATAGTAGTGCCATACCTTGATGCTCGTGGGATTGTCCTTTGACAGACCGTGATCGTCCTGCCGACCGCACCCCGTGAAGAACAATGCACAGATAATACAGACGACACAAATATATAATAAAGAAGAAAGTCGTTTTTTCATAGTATAGCCCATCCTTTGTATGAAATAATAAACATCGTAAAAACATTGTATCACAGATATACTTCTCTATAAATAGGAAAATGTAAATAGTGCGAAAAACAGCGCTTCGCGATCCGGATCCAGGAGCCCGCAAAGGCGTGCGGATGTAACAGTGTAAAAAAAAGTTATGTCAACCCATTGCGGAATATGTCAAAAGCTGGTATACTAGAGCGTGTTAAAAAAGTAGTTCAAGTGAAACCAGACAGATCAGAGGGTGATTCAATAGGAAAATGGGCAAAATAGATAAAAACAAACAGATCAAAAGGGAGTCCCTTCTGGAGACTGCATTCAGGCTCTTTACCAGCAAGGGTATCCAGAAAACCTCCATATCGGATATTGTGGAGGATGCAGGGGTGGCGAAGGGAACTTTCTATCTGTACTTCAAGGACAAATATGATATCAGAAATAAACTGATCGCCCACAAGTCGAGTGAGGTTTTCAGGAGAGCGGACAGCGCTCTTAAGGCGGCAGGTATCACGGAGCTCGAGGACAGGGTGGTCTTTCTGGTCGACAATATCATCAATCAGCTCGTGGAGAACCAGACATTGTTGGGATTCATCTCCAAGAATCTCAGCTGGGGCGTGTTCAAGAACGTTCTCATCGCCGGAGGTGACGATGAAGTAGATTTTTACGATATCTATCAGTCCATGTTCCGTGATGAAGGCCGGTTCGACAATCCCGAAGTGATGGTGTTCATGATCATCGAGCTTGTGGGATCGACATGCTACAGTGCGATCCTGTACGATGAACCGGTGGGGATCAACGAGCTAAAACCATACATCCTCCGCACGGTGAGGGGGATCATGGCAATGCACCGTATCGCAGGCCCGGCAGAGACTGACACCGGGATCCGAGATTAAATTTGCAAAAAAGTATAAAGTAAATCAAAAATAATCCGATAAATTAAATATAAAAGAACTGATAACATAAATAATTGACTAGTTGGGAAGGAGGAGTCCGATATGCGTATAGATGCCTATAATCAAATACAGCAGATCTACGGAACGAAAAAGTTAACCAAATCTGAGAAGAAGGCAACGGGAGCAAGCTTCCAGGACCAGCTCATGCTCTCAGCGACAGCTCAGGATGCTTCCGCAGCAAAAAAGGCACTCGCAGCGACGCCTGACGTGCGCCAGAATCTTGTAAGTTCTATCAAAGAGCGCATTGACAATGACACGTACGAGGTAGATATGGAGGATTTTGCAGGAAAGCTGTTAGAGAAGTATAATGGCTTATTCTAAGATGTCATGACAGTTAAGATGTCATGACAGTGAGGTGTGCAGGTGGCAAGCTTATTGGAAAACTTGATTGACGTGCTCGACGGTGAGAATACGGAGTATGAGAAACTCGTGACACTCTCGGAGAGCAAGACTTCCGTCATCGTGGCGGGAGATATCGAAAACCTGGGCAAAATCATGGAGGAGGAACAGGAGATCGTAGGCAGGATCCAGGGAATGGAGAAGAAAAGAAATAGATTTCTGGCTGATATTGCCAACGTAGTTAACAGGGATGTTGAAACATTGAAACTTATAGACCTGATTCAGATGCTCGAATCAATGCCCGACCAACAGCAGAAGCTGAAGGACGTGCAGAAGTGCTTGAGGGCGACCATAGACAAGCTGAGGGAGACAAACGGCAAAAACCAGCTGCTCCTCTCAGAACGGCTGGATATGGTGAATTTTAACCTCGATATGATACGAGCGATGAAGTCTGCGCCGCAAACAGCCAATTATAATAAGGAAGCATATACAAACGGACAATCGCTTGGTATCTTTCATGGTAGTTTCGACGCGAAACAATAACGACGAAACACGAGGTGAGAGATACCATGTCTTTGTTTGGATCATTATATTTAGGCGACAGCGGATTACGCACGTCGCAGAGCGCGCTCAATACGGTAGCGCACAACTTATCAAATCTGAATACACCCGGATATGTCCGCCAGCAGGTGGCAAACACTGATTCGACATATACTTATGGAGGGCGTTCGCTCAGAGGATGGCAGCAGCAGGTAGGAACTGGCGCCAAATATGCCGAATGCAGACATGTCAGGGATACATTTCTCGATATGGCATACCGCGAGGAATACGGTAGGTCAAACTATTATGAAATATCATATTCGGCGATCCTTCAGGTTGAGGACATCATGGGCGAGCTTGACGGAGCGGCTTTCAAGAACTCCGTTTCAGGACTGTGGACCGCGATGCAGGAGCTGTCAAAGGATCCGAATAACACTGTGAATATGTCTGTTCTGATGTCCAAGGCGGCAAGCTTTATAGAGAATGCTACATCCGTCTACCAATCCTTTCAGGAGTATCAGAGCAATCTGAACAGACAGATCGAGGATTCCGTCAAGGAGATCAATTCCATTGGAAACAGAATTTTTGAACTGAATAAAGCGATCATGAAGATCGAGTGCGGCGGAGTGGAGAATGCAAATGACCTGCGCGACGAGCGTGACCAGCTGCTTGACACACTTGCAGGGTACGGCAACATTACATACACTGAGGAACCCAACACTGCGGTGACAGTGCTCTTCAATGGCACGAGCTTCGTGAATGAGGCGTGTGTGTTCGAGATGGGGCTCGCCACTGACAAGGATACAGGCTTTGTGACACCCTACTGGAAACAGAATCTGAGCTATACCACGGATTCAAAGGGGAATAAAGTGCCGGATTACGAGAGTGCCCAGATATTTAACCTTAAAGATGAGATCTCAACAGGGGCTAAGACGGATGTCGGATCACTCAGGGCGCTTTTGCTGGCAAGAGGCGACCATATAGCCAACTATACTGATCTCGATACAGGGGCATGCACGGACATGAAACTCGATAAACTGGGGATCAGTGCAGATCAGTATGATGAGAAAGACGGACTGAAATATTACAATGATTATATATCAAAGTCGATCCTCATGAATGCGCAGGCGGAGTTTGACAACATTGTCCATGCGATCACCACGAAGATCAATGAAGTGATGGCGGCATGCTGCGATCCCAAGACGAAATATCTGTGCAATGAGGACGGCTCACCGATGCAGATGTTCCAGAAGGCTAACGGCTCAGGCTATGAGAAAGTGATTCTGAGCAGTGCAGAGGCGGATCGGTTAAAGGCGGAGGGCGTAAAGCTCTATCAGATCTACGACGACGATGAGGAGCCGGTTGCCAACATGTACTGGAAGTATGTCGAGGAGGACGCAAACGAATCACAGACGCTGTACAGCTGCGGCAATCTGAAGATCAATCAAAAGCTTCTGCAGTCCCCATCCCTGCTCGAATTCACATGGCAGGAGAACTCGGTGGACTACAACATCGGCAAGAAGTTTGTGGAAGCCTTTAAGGACAAGGGAATCTATCTGAATCCAAATGCGACGGATATCAGCAGCTTCGAGAACTGCTATACCGATCTGATCGCCCAGGCGACAAATTCGGGTTATGTGTTTGGACAGATGTATGAGATCGAGCAGCTTGCGATGGAGCAGGCAGACAATGAGCGTCAGACAGTCATCGGCGTATCCTCGGACGAGGAGCTCGAGCATATGATCATGTACCAGAACGCGTACAACGCGGCAAGCCGGTACATCAATGTGATCAATACCATGCTCGATTCGCTGTTAAGTATAGGGGCATAAAATAGGAGGAGAGTATAAATGGCATCAGCATTTATGGGGTTAAATATAGCGTATTCGGGTCTGGTTGCTTCGAATGCCGCGCTGAATACCACCGCGAACAATATCGCGAACATTGAGACGGGAGGCTATTCCAGACAGATCATCAACCAGGCAGCATCCGACCCGATGCGCGCATTTGCAAGTCATGGCTGCATTGGAGCCGGCGTGGATACCCTGGGCGCGGAGAGAGTCAGGGACATCTACTTTGACGAGAAATATTGGACCAATAATTCCAAGCTCGGCGAGTATGACAAGAAGCAGTATTACTGTGCGATCATAGAACAGTATCTGATGGATGAGAGAGGAACGAACGAGGTCAAGGGCTTCACCACGATATTCAACGAGTATCATTCTGCAATGGATTCTCTCTCGAACCATACAGACGAGGTGGATTTTGCGCTGGAATTTGTCGGAAAAGCAGGAAACCTGTGTGAATATTTTAACATTCTGTACGATAATTTTCAGAAAATGCAGACCGACATCAATGATGAGATCAAGATCAAAGTGGATGAGATCAATGGTATTGCGGAGCAGATCACACTGCTGAACAAGCAGATCAATATGGTGGAGGCGAACGGAAATACCGTTGCCAATGAACTCCGCGACAAGCGAGATCTGCTGATCGACCAGCTCTCGGCTGTGGTAGATGTAAAGTGCGAGGAGAAGCCGATCAAAGATACCAGCGGGGATGACACGAACATCAACGAATACATCGTGTCGATCGCAGGCGGTCAGACACTGGTAAACGGTTATGAATATAGAAAGTTAGAGTGCGTGCAGAGGGAGCCGTGGCAGAAGGTGAACCAGAATGATGTTGACGGACTCTACGACGTGATATGGACAGATACCAAATCCAATCTCGGACTCAATGCCAAGAATACACGGGGAGAGCTCAAAGGACTGTACGAGATGCGTGACGGCAACAACGATGAGGCATTTCACGGAAAGATTTCTGATGTGGACAGAATGAAAGGGACAGTGACTGTCAAGACGACAGAGAGTTATCTCAAAGATATGGCTAAGAGCACTCTTCCGGTCACAAACGGTCAGGTCATGCTGAGTGGTGAGATGTACTACTATGACAGCTTTACATTCGAGACCGACGAGGAAGGCAATACATACTATACATTCAAATTGTCGGAGGACCGCTCGAGAAATCCGTCGATGCCGGATGGCTCGATCGTCGGAAACAATGCAAAGGTTGGCGAGCAGGTCAACTATCAGGGAATCCCGTATTACCTCGAGCAGATGAACGAGTGGGTGCGCGATTATGCCTATAATTTTAACAAAATATACGGCGTGGAGAACGCGACGGATTACAATGGCAACACACATGAAGGAGACATCTTCTACACAGGTGACAAGAGCGTGGGAGGCGGACAGTACAACCTCAAGGGCACGTCTCTCCATGACAAGTATTATGACAGTGCATCAGGCACGGGATATTTCATGCTGACAGCAGGGAATTTCAATGTGGAGAAGTCGATCCAGAACGATGCGAGCACACTTGCGACGCACACCGGAGAGGTGGACGGCAAGGCGAAGTACGATATCATAGACAATCTCAAAGACCTGTCAACGAACAAGGACAAAATGACATTCAGGGGATGCAATGCACAGAGCTTTTTGATCTGTCTCATGGGTGATTCGGGATTGAATGCGCAGAGTGCCAACAGCTTCCAGGAGATCTATGCAAATATCGAGGAATCGATCGCCAACAGCCGCTTTTCAGTCAGCGGCGTGGACTCCGACGAGGAGGCTGCAAACATGATCAAATTTCAGAATGCCTACAATCTGGCGAGCAAGATGATATCTATATTGAACGACTGCTATGACAAACTGATCACACAGACTGGGGTATAAAGCATAAGATGGAGGATTAATATATGGCAATGAGAATCACGACTAAGATGATGCAGGCTACATCACTTAGAAATCTGAATATCAATAAATCCCGTCAGGAGAAGCTGGCGAACCAGATGTCGACGGGCAAAAAGATCACAAGGCCTTCTGACGATCCGGTCATCGCGATCCGTTCATTGAAGCTCAATTCCTCGCTCGACAAGATCGACCAGTATTATGAGAAAAATGCATCGGACGCGGAGAGCTGGCTGGAACTGACGCTGTCTTCACTCTCCACGGTGAACAGGATCCTGACCGATGATATCCGGAAGAATATCATGTCTGCCAAGAGCAGTTACAAGACCGTGGAGGACAGGGAGGCAGTCATCACCCACCTTAGGAAAGCCATGGAGGAGATCTACTCCACAGGCAATGCAGACAGCGGCGGCAGGAGTATCTTCACGGGCTACCGCACTGATATGCCCCTGACGCTGACAGCGCCAAAGACAGAGAAGAACACGATCACAGAGCAGTTTACCAATGATACCATAGACAAGATGACTTTTGTCTATGCAGGCGATATCAATACGATCAACGAAGGAAACTTCAAGGATGTGGCAGATATCGATAAGGAGAGTATCTCCTCCAATGAGATCTGGCGCAAAAGGCTTGCATATGGGGATCTGGATCTGAAACAGGCAGTTGGTCCTGACGGGAAACCAATGGTGGACGCGAACGGAAAACCGGTATATGAGTCCAATATTGACATAGGTTATATGTCAAATACAGTATATGACGGCGACGGGGTAAAGCTGTCCACAACATCGATGACAGCATATGTCTCGATCGATACAGACAAGGTGCCAAATGAGGCTGTATTCAAGCTGAACGATGCGAATGGAAACCCGATAGAAGTAAGGGTTCCAAGAGGGCAGGACGATAAGACCGGCACAGGGGTAGTAGTCACTCCGCCCGGAAGCAGTGTTCCGTCAACAGTCGATCTGTCTTTCAGCGAAGACGGCACGATCAGGATCGAAAATAACGATCCGAACCTCAAACCCAAGGAAGCAGTGACCATCGGCTGTGATGTCACCAAAAATACAGACGGCACCAGCACGGTAAAATTCGACAAGAAATTTGAGACCTCGTTTAAGATAGAACCGGAAAATATCTATGAATCAGGCTCCAACGATGCATATATGTCCGTAGTCGGGGATGCGAATAAGAATACGATCTCATTTATTGCAGAGACCGGTGAGATCCTGTTTGGCGATGCGATCGCAGAGCGGTTCAAGCATCTTCCATCCGACAATGAACTGCGTGTAACCTACGACAAGTCAGAGTGGAAAAAGGGTGATCTTGATCCGGTACATTACTTCTACACAGAGCGTGAGGGCAAGACAGCGTCAGGAAAGGAAAAGACGCTTGTATTCAATGAAAACTTCCTTGACGATCCCAGCAAGAACGGGAAACAGATCATAGAATACGATGTCGGAAACAATCAGACACTGCAGGTCAACACAACCGCAGACGAGGCATTCTCCCATGCGATGGGCAGGGATGTCGAGGAGGTCATCTCCATGCTGGAAGAGTACGGCAGTTACCAGACCAGCCTGCAGGAAGTGGAGAAGCTGATCAAATCGGAGAAATACAATGGCACTGACGATGAGCTCAAACTGACGAGACAGAAGGAAGCGCTCGAGAAGGCGATGACACGCGTGCTCGACAAGATCAATAAGCGCTGTGATGAACTCGTCAAAGACTGTGACGGGTACTTTGCAAAGACGCAGCTGGCAGAGACAGACTGTGGATCAAGACTTGCCAGACTGGGCATGGTGCAGAATCGTCTGGAGATGCAGCAGACCAACTTTGGCGAACTTGTCAGTGAGAATGAGGACGCGGACTACACAGATCTTGTGATCCAGATGAAGAGCATAGAGATGACTTATCAGGCGGCACTGTCATCCATCAGCTATACGATGCAGACATCCCTGCTTGACTTTATACGCTGATGGATATCGACAGGTTTGATCGTCACATTTCAGGCATATATACCACACGGGTAGGGGAATCCTTTTCCGCTGCCCGATTACAAAAAGTGATACAGAGTTGCAAACTTTGAAAGGAGCATATTGGTAAAATGGTAGAAGTAAATACTAGAATATTTGGCAGGATCGTGATCGAGGACGACAAGATCATCCGCTTTGACCATGGCATACTGGGTTTTCCCGATCTGAAGGAGTTCACCCTGATCTTTAACGAGGACAAAGGTGCGGATTCCAGCATTAAGTGGCTGCAGTCCCTCCAGGAGCCGGCATTTGCCCTACCGGTCATGAATCCCGACCTCGTGATACAGGGTTACACTCCCAAATTTGAAGCGGAACTGTTAAAGCCACTGGGAGACAATCTTGACAGTGAAAATATTTTGATGTTTGTCACCGTGACCGTGCCAAAAGACATCACCAAGACCACAGTAAACCTCAAGGCGCCGATTATTGTCAGCATAGAGAACCTCAGGGCAGTACAGCTGATCTGTGATGACGATGCATACAGTGTGAAGCACGCAATCTATGAGCAGCTGATGGCACAGAAGGCAGTACAGGCATAAGGCAATAAAAGGAGGCAGATAAAGCTATGCTGGCACTATCAAGAAAAAAAGGTGAAGCTCTGATGATCAACAACGACATCGAGATCACTGTGCTCGACATCAAGGGCGAGCAGGTTAAAATAGGTATCAGTGCCCCTAAGGAGGTACCGGTATACCGCAAAGAAGTATATATCCAGATCCAGGAAGCGAACAAGGAAGCCTCTGCGAACATGGAAGGCATGGAGCAATTGGCAAGTTTGTTTGGTGGGAAATAGTGAACATATATGTGAAATGGTAGAAGAGAGCAGCCGTGAAGGCTGCTCTCTTCTACTGCATATCGGAATGAAGATCTAATTGTTTGGATTACATAAAAAACAAAAGAAATAAAATGATATATCACAAACAAAAGAGATAGTTTTGCAAATACTTTTTCTGTTTGTGATATATGTCGGAATAGTCAAAATATTTCGAATATTTTTATAGGAGTTGCATAATATATTTTTTTGTAGTATTATAAATGACAGAGATGAATTTACATAACAAATAATCCATAACAAAAACAAGATTACATAAATCACTTCCAACATCCAGCAGAATTTCTAAATCTGATGGGATAGCATGTGTACTATGATTTAGTTAATAATCGGAGCTGACTGCGTAAGCAGGCGCGCCCAAAGCGGTCAGATCCGAATATTATAAATAAAACTAAATAAGGAAAACAAAGCGCGTGCCGCAGAAACGGGTAAAAGGATTTGCTCGCGGCACACCCGGATAAGGATGTCCGGACGGCAGAACAAGGAGGTAAATTATGGTAGTACAGCACAATCTCAGAGCTATGAACGCTAACAGAATGTTAGGCATCACACAGGGGTCTCTCTCCAAGTCAGCAGAGAAGCTTTCTTCTGGTTACAAGGTAAACAGGGCAGCTGACGACGCAGCAGGTCTTTCAATTTCCGAGAAAATGAGAAAACAGATCAGAGGTCTCTCACAGGCATCTCTGAACGCAGAAGATGGTATCAGCGCAGTGCAGACAGCAGAGGGCGCATTGACAGAAGTTCATGACATGTTACAGAGAATGAACGAGCTGGCAGTGAAGGCTTCCAACGGCACAAACGCGATCTCAGACCGTCAGACGATCCAGGACGAGGTAGACCAGCTCCTCACAGAGATCGACCGTGTATCTGAGACGACCAAGTTCAACGAGACCTATCTGTTGAAGGGCGGCAAGGACACAAAGACTGTGACAGTAGATGCGCATGATGCAGGTATCGAGGGAACACTGACACAGAACACGACGAAAGCTACATTCACGATGGATAAACTGTCTCTTGGTGACACGATTAAGATCGGCGGTACAGAGTATACGATCGGTGGTCAGTTATCAGAGGTGAAAGCTTCTCTTGCAAATTTGTCAGCAGGTGAACTTGTTACAATTGATGGTACGCAGTATACCGTAACGGATGGCGACAATAATGAGGATAAGAACATTCTGAAGAAAGATGATATCATCAAGAAGGTTGCGGCAGGAAGCACTGTAGTGTATAAGGGAGATACTTTGCAGGCTATGATCAAAGATGATACAGGTGCTGATCTGGGTGCAAATTCTGCTGATCAGTCTGCAGTGGATGTAAAGAAGCCGCAGGTAATCACGGCAAAGAAAGCTTATGAGATGATCGATCAGGAATTGAGAATCGCAAGCAGTATCGGAGCAACCAAGACATCTGCTAAGCAGACGCAAGGTTTTGCCGAGAATGCGGACGATGCTACAAAGATGGATTTCTTTATCACAAAGGGTACAGTAGAAAGAAAAGAAGGTTTGACATTTGCCCTTCATGTAGGTGCAGACGCAGACATGACCAACAAGATTTCCGTTCAGATCGATGCCCTTGACACAAAGGGACTCGGCATCAACGGATTGAATGTAAAGGACAGCACAGGCGCATCAGCGACATACGCGATCGACGCGATCGCAGACGCAGTGGCTCATGTATCTTCTCAACGCTCACTGCTCGGTGCGGTTCAGAACAGATTAGAGCACACGATCAACAACCTGGATAACGTAGTGGAGAACACGACAGCAGCTGAGAGCCAGATCCGCGATACAGATATGGCTACAGAGATGGTTAAGTACTCTAATGCAAATATCCTTTCACAGGCAGGACAGTCTATGCTCGCACAGGGCAATCAGTCCAACCAGGGTGTACTTGGTCTGTTAGGCTAATCAGATCATTAAATTGATATAAATGTTTGGTACAAAGTGATTAACACCGATCGGACTGCCGCGGTGCAGTCCGGTCGGGTTGACAAATAAAATGAAGCGATGTGGGTAAAAGGAATTGCTCACGGTAATCACAAGGAGGTAAATTATGGTAGTACAGCACAATCTCAGAGCTATGAACGCCAACAGAATGTTGGGCATCACACAGGGGTCTCTCTCCAAGTCAGCAGAGAAGCTTTCTTCCGGCTACAAGGTAAACAGGGCAGCTGACGACGCAGCAGGTCTCTCCATTTCCGAGAAGATGAGAAAGCAGATCAGAGGTCTCTCACAGGCATCTCTGAACGCAGAGGATGGTATCAGCGCAGTGCAGACAGCAGAGGGCGCATTGACAGAAGTTCATGACATGTTACAGAGAATGAACGAGCTGGCAGTGAAGGCTTCCAACGGCACAAACGCGATCTCAGACCGTCAGACGATCCAGGACGAGGTAGACCAGCTCCTCACAGAGATCGACCGTGTATCTGAGACGACCAAGTTCAACGAGACTTATCTGTTGAAGGGCGGCAAGGACACAAAGACTGTCACAGTAGATGCACATGACGCAGGTATCGAGGGAACACTGACACAGAATACGACAAAGGCTACCTTTACAATGGATAAGCTGAGCCTTGGTGATACAGTTAAGATTGGTGGTACAGAGTATACGATCGGCGATACGACAAAGAACGTGCAGGCTTCTGTTGCAAAGGCAACAGTGGGCGAAGTAGTCACGATCGATGGTGTGACATATACCAAGGCAGCAGACGGCGCAAGCAATGCAGACAAGAACGAATTGGATGCAGCAGATCTGGAAAAGAAGATTGCTGACGGAAGTACAGTAATCTATAAAGGTGACACCTTAGTAGCTATGAAGACGAATGCTACGACAGCTTTTAATGGTGATACGCAGAAGGTTTCAGCGGTTGATGCGCAGAAACCACAGGTAATATCAGCAAAGAAGGCTTATGATCTGATTCAGCAGGAACTTGGACTGGCGAGCAGCGTCGGTGCTACGAAAACTTCTGCTACAGTTACTGCTGGAAAAGCGGTTACGGTGAATAATGTTGATAAAGTGCAGTTCGAGATCAAAAAGGGTACAGTGGACAGAAAAGAAGGCTTGACATTTGCCCTTCATGTAGGCGCAGACGCAGACATGACCAACAAGATCTCTGTTCAGATCGATGCACTCGACACAAAGGGACTCGGCATCAACGGATTGAACGTGAAGGACAGCTCAGGCGCATCTGCAACATATGCAATCGACGCGATCGCAGACGCAGTGGCTCATGTATCTTCTCAGCGCTCACTGCTCGGTGCAGTTCAGAACAGATTAGAGCACACGATCAACAACCTGGATAACGTAGTGGAGAACACGACAGCAGCAGAGAGCCAGATCCGCGATACAGATATGGCGACAGAGATGGTGAAATACTCCAATGCAAATATCCTTTCACAGGCAGGACAGTCCATGCTCGCACAGGGCAATCAGTCCAACCAGGGCGTACTGAGTCTGTTAGGCTAATCATAGCAGTAGATTTTGACATAAATATATAATAAAGACCACCGTAGCTGCGGTGGTCTTTTGATTTGCCTAAAATGCCAATATCGTGTATACTGGTATCAACAGGTCTATCGTGGAGGCAATGCGCTGACAGAAATTCTCAGATTACCGGACTGCCACAGAAACCTATGAAGCTTATGGATAACGTATAAATGTAGAAAGGATCTTCATGAAAGCATTCAAACTCAAGGATAAAATATTCGAACAGCTGCCAGAATCCAACTGTCTGAGCAATGCCGTACGCCAGTTGATGCGGAAGCATTTCATGCACTGCAGTCCTGATTATCAAATGTTTCTGTTTTTGTTTCAGGAATTTCAGGAGAAAAAAGATCTGGTCGCATGCGGCGGACATATACATTTTCCTGTCGTGGAGGACGTGGACGAGGCGATCTGCGGGTACAAACGGGCTGCGGTACTGCTGTGCGAAATCTGCCGAGACTGCTGACCACAGGGAGGGCGCTGACGCGGGCAGCAGAAAGCTGTACTGGGTTATGGCGTGGGGGACGGCGTGCGAAGCCAACGCGATCCTTGCAAGGATCATACTGGAAGAACTGGTGCCAAAAGTTTACGATCTGGCACTTCTTGACGAGTTGGGGAAGCGTTCGGACAAAAATCTTTTTTGGTAGGATTCTGGAGCGAAAATGGCTGCTCGACAACTATGTGCAGGCAGTCATCAGTGCCATTAAGCTGCCAGACCAGATCAATTTTATCCAGATCTCAGCGATGCCCTACGAGGGACGGGCAGTCAGGACACGGATATTTTTCAGCGAGAGACAGATCCCGACGGATATGCCAGGGACAGTGTACTTTCGCTGTGAGCGAACCTCCGACCTGATCAGGTTCAATACAGAAAGTATGCGCCTCGTCCGCAAACTGATGGAAGTGTCGGGTGCGGACGCAGGGCTGTGGGTGAAACTGCCGGAGCGCGTGATCGAAGGAAGCGTGATGCGCGGCAGTGCGGCAGAGCAGACAGCAGGTCTCTGCGTGGTCTTCGAGGGAGCGTTGGTGTGGAGCATACATAAGGCTGGGGAAAACATTTTGACCTATCGCGAGGGCAATTACATCATTCCGGCGATGCAGCCGGATGTAGATAAATATGCGGATCTTGGCAAGATGGTCAGTTTTGGAAGGGATTTTGAGATACCGGACAAGATGGACAAGCTGCAGCAGATCGTCAGGCGCGTTGCCAGTGTGCAGGCATGGCACATCGATCGTCATCATGGAGAAGCGGGGCATCGTGGCGGAGATCGACAACAGACTTTCCCGCTACAGGCGGGGATTCAAGGTAGAGCCGTTTTCGCTCGCGGAGGCGCAGGAGGAGGTACTGCAGGGGATCACCGCGATAGATGGCGCGGTCTTTGCCGACCTGAACGGCGACTGCTACGCGATCGGCGTCATCGTCGACGGGCAGATGGTCGTTGAGGGCGACTACGGCAGGGGGCACGTTACAATTCCGTCAAGAACTATATCACGGGTTACAAAGTGAGCCACCCCAAGCACGTCTGTCTCGCGGTGGTCATGTCGGAGGATGGAATGATCAACGTGATCCTGTGATGGTATTCTTTCATTGAATATATTTTACATAAAGGCACACAGTTCATAGTCAAGATAAAGATGATCATTTGTTCTAGTACATGTCAGGTGCAATATTAGTTTGCTCCATCCGGAGTCCCGATTCCGAATTCCGTCATGAGCTGCCGCTGGTAGTTCTGATCTGCCAGCGTGCGTCTCAGATCGTCCATTCGGTTTTGTTTCAACAAGATCGCATTAAGCTGATTGATCTCATCTGCCATTTTTTCGCGTCCACGTATTTCACCAATAGCAATCCCTCTGTTTTCCACTTTGTCTAAGATCTCACACATATTGACACCCTCCTTTTTGGCTTCCTTCTGCA
>ERZ779626.455-NODE-455-length-24289-cov-9.734340_pt1 | contig 24289 bp, 24 predicted proteins | sample MGYA00514209_ERZ779626 | MGnify/ENA primary metagenome ERZ779626 (study PRJEB29562, sample SAMEA4376713) | mouse gut metagenome | isolation source: Cecum | study: EMG produced TPA metagenomics assembly of the A DSS colitis mouse model was used to assess the...
TTGCAGTCCCGGCAGAGCCAGACGGTCTTGTAAACGCCCCAGGGGTCACCCTCGTCCAGCAGGTCCAGGGCGTTTCCGTCCAGGGCCCGGAGGGGATCAAACTTGTGGACGCCGGGGTACCAGCGGACGCTGTCCCGCCCGCCTGTGAGAAAGCCCTGCTCCATCTCTTTCCCGCACCAGGGGCAGGGCTCCGGCGGGAGGCACCTGGCCTCTTCCTTTTCCTTCGCTTTGGCTTTGCGCTCCTCGTTCCAGGTTTTCAGGCTGTCAAGGGGATTTGCTTGCGGCTCCTTGGGCTCCCGGCGGGGCTTGTCCGGTTTTTGGTCCCAGGGGTCCTCGCTCTGTTTCCAGAATGGCATACGGTTCCTCCTATTCGTTCAGCGCATGCTCCGCCTCCTCCCGGTAGCGGGCAAAGGCGGAGGGGACGGCGTGATGCTTTAAGCTGTCCACCCAGGTGAAGCCGGCGGAATCCTCGCCGGAGACCTCCAGCGTGTAGCCGGTCATGTGCCACTCCACATGGCTGAAAATGTGCTTTGCCGTCAGGCGGTGCTTCCAGGCCCTTGGCTCCAGGCCCCAGGCCTGGACCGCCGCCCCGGCGGCGGCTTCGTCCAGGGTCCCCTCCACGTTTGGAAACTCCCACAGCCCCGCCAGCAGGCCGGAGGCCGGGCGCTTCCGCAGGGCGATTTGGCCCCTCCGGAGAAGGAGGAAGACCGTCTTTTCCTCCGCCCGGCGGGACTTTTTCGGGGCCTTTACCGGCAGGCTCTCCGCCGTGCCCCGGGCCCGGCCCAGGCAGAGGTCCCGGACGGGGCAGAGAAGGCATTTCGGCGGGCCGTTCGGCACGCAGACGACGGCCCCCAGCTCCATGAGGGACTGGTTGAAAATCCGCGTGTCCGCCCCGGCTTCCGGAAAAATCTCCTGGACCTGGGAGCGGATGGCTTTTTTCGTCTGGGGGAGGGCAACGTCGCTGTGGTCGTCCGTCAGGCGGGTGATGACACGGAGGACGTTGCCGTCCACCGCAGCCTCCCGCCGGGCGAAGGAGGCGGAGGCAATGGCGGAGGCGGTGTAGTCGCCGATACCGGGGAGCTCTAAAAGTCCCTCATAGGTGTCGGGGAAGCCGCCCCGTTCCGTCACCAGCCGGGCGGCCTTTTGGAGGTTCCGGGCCCGGCTGTAGTAGCCCAGGCCCTCCCAGAGCTTCATCAGGTGCTCCTCCGGCGCGGAGGCCAGGGCCTCCACCGTGGGGAAGGCCTCCAAAAACCGGGCGTAGTAGCCCAGCACCGCCGCCACCCGGGTCTGCTGAAGCATGATTTCCGAGACCCAGATGCGGTAGGGGTCCCGGGTTTTCCGCCAGGGAAGGTCCCGGGCGCTGGCCCGGTACCAGGCCAGCAGCGGCGGCGGGAGCCGCGATAATGTCACAGCGTTTTCGTTCATGGGGAGATTATAGCACAGATTTCAAAAGATGGACAGAGTTTTTTCAAGGGGCTTGACATACCTAGAAATACTATGTATAATAAGCATAGAAATTCTAGGTATAGGAGGCGGACGCGATGAAGAAACAGGCCATTGAGCATACCCGGCTGCTGGCGCTGTCCCTGCTGGCGGGGGAGGACATGTATGGGTATCAGATGATTGTGGAGCTGGCCCGGCGGTCCAACCACACCTTCGACATGAAGGAGGGGACGCTGTATCCGGTGCTCCACGGGCTGGAGCAGGAGGGCTTTGTGGAGGCCTACCGGAAGCAGGCCCCCACGGGGCGGGAGCGGAAATACTACCACCTCACCCGGAAGGGCCAGGGGGCCCTCCGGGAGGAAAAACAGGCGTGGGAGCGGTACTCCGGGGCGGTGAACGACGTGCTCCGGGGCGGGGCGGAGGCGGAGCCGGTATGACGCAGAGGGAGTTTTTGGACCGGGTGCTCCTGCCCCTGGGGCGGCTGACGGCGGAGGAGCGGGAGAACGTCCGCCGGGAGCTGGAGGAGCATATTGAGGACCGGATGGAGGTCATGCTGGATATGGGCTGGGATAAGGAATTGGTGGAATCCCGGTGCCTGGAGGCCATGGGCGACCCGGCGGAGATCGGCCGGGAGATGGCGGCGCAGTACCGGGGGACGGGCTGGCTGTGGATTGGCCGGGCGGCGGTGCTGCTGACGGTGGTGGTATGTATCCAGGCGGTGCTGGGCGTGGAGGTTTTGTTTAACGCCTGGGACGGTCTGGTGGTTCGGACCCTGCGCCCGCAGATTACCTCCATGCTGGATGAGGTGGAGGCCGAGGAGCTGGTGGACCTGCGAATGGGCATTGGGAACGACGTGCTGCGGGTGGTCCGAGTGTCCGTTGGGGAGGCGGAGGGGCAGCGTGTGGCGGAAATTGCCATGTGCGCCTATGACCGCTGGCCCTTCGGCATTGTGGCGCACAACTGCGAGAACTGGATTACAGTGGAGAGACGGGAGAGTGAGGCCCGCATTCACGGCGGCCCCGCCAGCAGAACCTATGGCGCGGAATGCTGGCAGATGTACGCATTGCCGGCCCCGGGGGACCGGAGCCTCGTGCTGACCTATTCGCGCTACGGTGAGACCGTGAGCCTGGAGGTGCCTTTGCCGGAGCAGGGGGGAGCAGTATGAAGAGAAAAGAAAAATGCCTCTCCTCCCGGAGGAGGCGGACCCTCCGGCGGGTCCTGATCGCGGCGGCGGCGGTGCTTCTGGCGAACCGGATTTTCCTCATCGGCCTCCTGTTCCCCATTCAGGCCCTCCGGCACATCGAGGAGCGGACAGGCACGGGCCGGACGGCGGTGGTCTGCCGGGACTGGGTCCCGGAGATTTACAAAACCGGCCTGGTCTATCTGACGGAAAACGAGAATGTCACCATGCTCAGCGCGGTCCGCCTGTCGTTTTACGGCTGGACGGAGCTCTATAGCGTGCCGGTGGACTGCGGGGCGGAGGGTCCCATCCACGGCGGCTGGTGGAGCTTTGTACGGATGGAAAAGGCGGGCCGGTTCTATGTGTTCGGCAGGGTGGACGACCCGGAGATCGCCTGGCTGGAGGTCTATTTCATGCGCCCGGACGACCCCCGGGGAGAGGAACGGATCGGCCGGGTCCACGGCAATTACGGGATTCATCGGGGCGACAGCGGCTGGATGGAGAAGGACGGACGGCTCTATTTCCTGTTTGAGGCCAACCTGGTGGATTGGAGCGAGTACCCCACCGGCCTCCGGGTCGTCGCCGTGGGCTATGACGAGGACAGGAATGTGGTTGCGCGGACGGATTTGGAGCAGGGAGGCGTCTCCGTCGCCCAGTAAAAACACCGAGCCGGGAGGCGTCGCCTCCCGGCTCGGTGTTTGTTCAGTCCTTCTTTAAATGCGCATACCACAGCAGGGCTCCCAGCCCCGCACCACCCAGGATATTCCCCAGGGTGACGGGGAGGAGGTTTCCCAGGAGGAAGTTTCCCACGGTCAGGGCGGACAGGTCCACCCCGGCCTGTTGGGCCAATTGAAGATACTGAGGATTCCGCACCGCCAGCAGCCCGGCGGAAACATAGTACATATTCGCCACGCAGTGCTCGAAGCCGCAGAGGACGAAGTAGCACACCGGAAGGAAGGCTCCCATGAGGCGGCCCGCCGCGTCCTGGGCGGAGAGGGCCATCAGCACCCCCAGGCACACCAGGACATTACAGAAAATCCCCAGCCCAAAGCCGCTTAGAAACGGCAGGGCGCACTTCCCGGCGGCAAGGCGGACGGTGTAGACCGCCAGCCCTCCGGCGGAGTAGTTCAGCTGCCCGAACCACACACAGCCCGCCGCCACAAGGAAAGCCCCCAGGAAGTTCCCCAGGTAGACCAGGGCCCAGTTCCGCAAAAGTCCGGAGAGGGTGCATTTCCTCTCCAGCAGGGAGAGAACCAGCAGGCTGTTCCCGGTGAAGAGCTCCGCCCCGGTGACGATGACCATGCACAGGCCGAAGGGGAAGAGGAGACCGGAGACCGTCCGGGCCAGGCCCGCGTTTTCCAGCCCATGGACGGCGGTGCTGGTGGCGGCGCAGCCCAGGGCGATAAGGGCCCCCGCCAGGACGGAGAGGGCCAGGAGGCTTCCCGCGCGCCGCTGGGTCTTGGCCGTCCCGGCGGCGGAATAGCGCTCTAAAAATTCTTTGGGGGCAAGGTAGTGCAAGGTTCTACTCCTTTCAAAGGCCCGCAATGCTCCCGCTCCAAGAGGAGCAGGAGCTTGGCTGTGGGGCCTGAGCCCCTGCTCAGGCCATTCTCCTTCTATATGAGCACTTCCAAAACAACTTAGAACAGGCCGGTGATTTTCCCGTTCTCGTCCACGTCGATCTTCTCGGCGGCGGGGACCTTGGGCAGGCCCGGCATGGTCATGATATCCCCGGTGAGAGCCACCAGGAAGCCCGCTCCGGCGCTGACCTTCAGGTTCCGCACCGTGATGGTGAAGCCCTTGGGGGCGCCCAGAAGGGCCGGGTCGTCGGAAAAGCTGTACTGGGTCTTTGCCATGCAGACGGGGAGCCTGCCGAAGCCCAGAGCCTCCAGCTCCGCGAGCTGCTTTTTCGCGGCGGGGGTCAGGACGGCCCCGCCGGCGCGGTAGACCTTTTGGGCGATGGCGTTGATTTTGTTTTCAATCGTGTCCTCGGTATCATAGGCAAACCGGAAGTCATTGGGCTCATCGCAGAGGCGCAGGACCTCTTCGGCAAGAAGCGTGCCGCCCTCGCCGCCCTTGGCCCAGACCTCGCTGAGGGCGGCGTTGACCCCCAGGGCCCGGCATTTGTCCTCCACCAGCTTCAGCTCTGCGGCGGTGTCCGTGGGGAAGGCGTTGATGGCCACGACACAGGGCAGGCCGAAGACATTCTTGATGTTGTCCACGTGCTGGAGCAGGTTGGGAAGCCCCTTCTCCAGGGCCTCCAGGTTCTCGGCGTTCAGCTCGGCTTTGGGAACGCCGCCGTGGTTTTTCAGCGCCCGGACCGTGGCGACCACCACCACGGCGGAGGGCTTGAGGCCCGCCAGGCGGCACTTGATGTCCAGGAATTTCTCCGCTCCCAGGTCCGCGCCGAAGCCCGCCTCCGTGACGGCGTAGTCCGCCAGCTTCATGGCAAGGCGGGTGGCCATGACGGAGTTGCAGCCATGGGCGATGTTGGCGAAGGGCCCGCCGTGGATAAAGGCGGGGGTGCCCTCCAGGGTCTGGACCAGGTTGGGCTTGAGTGCGTCCTTGAGCAGGGCGGCCATGGCCCCCTCGGCTTTCAGGTCGTGGGCGGTGACGGGCCTGCCCTCGTAGGTGTAGCCCGCCACCATCCGGCCCAGGCGGGCTTTCAGGTCCAGGATATCGCTGGAGAGGCACAGCACCGCCATGATCTCGCTGGCGACGGTGATGTCGAAGCCGTCCTCCCGGGGCACGCCCTGCATCCGGCCTCCCAGGCCGTCCACAATGTTCCGGAGCTGGCGGTCGTTCATGTCCACGCAGCGCTTCCAGGTAATCTTTTTGACATCAATCCCCAGGGCGTTCCCCTGCTGGATGTGGTTGTCCAGCATGGCCGCCAGGAGATTGTTGGCCGCGCCGATGGCGTGGAAGTCCCCGGTGAAATGGAGGTTGATGTCCTCCATGGGCACCACCTGGGCGTAGCCGCCTCCGGCCGCGCCGCCCTTCACGCCGAAGACCGGGCCCAGGGAGGGCTCCCGCAGGGCAACCAGCGTCTTCTTCCCCAGGCGGCGGAGGGCGTCGGCAAGGCCCACGGTGGTGGTGGTCTTGCCCTCTCCGGCGGGGGTGGGGTTGATGGCGGTGACCAGGATCAGCTTCCCGTCGCCCCGGGGGCTCTCCCGCAGGAGGCGGGGGTCGACCTTGGCCTTGTAGTTTCCGTAGAGCTCCAGGTGCTGGGGCTCCACTCCGGCGGCGGCGGCGATTTCCCCAATGGGGCGCATCTGGCAGGACTGGGCAATCTCGATGTCGGACGGAACACGCATGGCAGGGCCCTCCTTTGTAATATAAAAGGTATGACTTATTTTGTGTAAAATGATGATATCATACTCCGGAGGGAAAGGGAAGTGGGAGATTGAACAAGGAAGAGGGGAGTTTTAGCGACGGATTTTAGACGGGCGGGAGGCACATGCTGAGAAAACCGGGACGGACGGCCTTATGGGAAACGGGAAATGTGCCGATATAAATGATAGAAGAATACCGCCGGAGGGCGGGAGAGAGGGAGGGCGAATCATGGAGCTCAGCGTCAACGGACGGCGGCGGCGGGCGGTGCGGGTTTTGAAGGCCGTGACGCCCCAGGCGGAAAAGGCGGCTGCCGGAACCGGCGCGGGGGCCGCTCCGAAACGGGCCGGAAGCGACAAGGTCTCCTGGTCCCAGGCGGCGCTGTCCTTCCTCCAGGAGGTCAACCGCCAGGACCTGGAGCGGCAGAGGAAGCTGCTGGAGGCGAAGCAGCAGAAAAACGGCGATCTGGAGATGCTGTCGAAGTCCCTGAAGGTTATGGAGAGATGCCGGAAGATCGCCTCCCGGATTATGAAGGGCGACAAGGTGCCGCCTCAGGATGAACAGTATTTAATGGAGTGCGACCCGGACGGGTACAAGCTGGCCCTGGCCTGCCGGGTGCCCAAGGAGAATCCCAAGAAGTGGGAGAGCGTTTTGGAGGACGAGGAACAGGAGAACGGCTCCGCCGGGGAAGCCGAATCCGGCGGGGAGACGTCGGAGGCTGAAAGCTCCGCTGTGGAAGCGGCGGAGTGCTGAACCATCACAGAAAAGCAAAGGCGGCGGGGAAATTCCCCGCCGCCTTTTCGCGTTTCAGTGACGCTCGTTGATGAATTTGTCCAGCAGCCGGGAGACTTCCCGGATGTCGATGGGCTTGGCTACGTGGGCGTTCATGCCCGCGTCCAGGCATTTTTTGATATCCTCCGAGAAGGCGTCGGCGGTCATGGCGATGATGGGAATGTCCTTGTCGGGCCTGTCCAGCTTGCGGATGGCCTCGGTGGCCTCGTAGCCCGTCATCACCGGCATGCGCAGGTCCATCAGGACAGCAGAGTAAAAGCCCGCGGGGGAGTTTTCAAACATGTCCACGCAGATGCGGCCGTTCTCCGCCCAGTCCAGCTCCAGGCCAAGGTCGGAGAGAAGCTCGCTGGCAATCTCCCAGTTCAGGTCGTTGTCCTCCGCCAGGAGGATGTGACGTCCGGTGAAGTCGGCGCATTTGACCTCCTTGACCGTTTCCTCCGGAGCGAAGGAGGCAAACGGCTTGAGCCCATAGAAGAGGGTGGAGCGGAACAGGGGCTTGGAGATGAAGCCGGTGATGCCCGCCTCCTTGGCCTCCGACTCGATTTCGCTCCAGTCATAGGCGGAAATCAGCATGATGGGGGTGTCGCTGCCGAAGCGGCGGCGGATCTCCTTGGCGGCGGCAATGCCGTCCATGTCCGGCAGCTTCCAGTCCAGGAGGATGATGTGGTAGCTGTCCCGGGCTTTGGTCCGTTGGTCGATCATTGTCAGGGCATTCTCCGCATTCAGGGCCCAGTCGGCCATGACGCCGATGGATTTCAGAGAGGCGGTGGTGCTTTCGCAGAGCTGCTGGTCGTCGTCCACCACTAGGATGTTCCACTCGGGAAGGATCATCTCCTCCTCCGGCATCTCGGCCCGCTGGAGATCCAGGATGACGTGGAATTCGCTGCCCTTGCCCAGCTCGCTCTCCACCTCAATGACGCCGCCCATGGCGTCCACGATGTACTTGGTGATGGCCATGCCCAGGCCGGAGCCCTCGGTCCGGCGGACCCGGGCGCTGTCCTCCCGGACGAAGGACTCGAAGATCTTCGCCTTGAATTCCGGCGTCATGCCGATGCCGGTGTCCTTGACCAGGATATGGGTGCGGACGTAATCCTCTCCCTGGGGGGACTCCTCCTCATACAGGGAAACCTGAATCAGGCCGCCCTCGGGGGTGAATTTCAAGGCGTTGCCCAAGATGTTCAGCAGCACCTGGTTCAGCCGCACGCTGTCGCAGCAGACATTCTCCGTGGTGATATCGTGAATGGACACGTCGAACTGCTGGTGCTTGGCCCGGACCTGGGGCTGGGTGATGCTGACGATGCTGTCCATCACCTCCCGGAGGGAGATCTGATCCATGTTCAGCGTCAGCTTGCCGCTTTCGATCTTGCTCATATCCAGCACGTCGTTGATGAGCCCCAGGAGGTGGCGGCTGGAGAGGGTGATTTTTTTCAGGCAGTTCTGAACCTGCTGCCGGTCGTCAATGTTGGCGGTGGCGATGGCGGTCATGCCCACAATGGCGTTCATGGGGGTCCGGATGTCGTGGGACATGTTGGAGAGGAATTCACTCTTGGCCTTGTTGGCCTGGACGGCCTCCTTCCGGGCCTTCTCCAGCTCCACCATCTGGCCCCGGAGCAGCTTGAAGTACTGCCAGAATACCAGAAGCAGAGCCGCCAGCACCACGGCGCAGCCCAGGAAGACCAGATGCAGCAGGGTGCTGCCGAGTTCGTTGACGGTCTTGTCCAGCTCTCCGTAGGGCAGCACCGTTACCAGATACCACTCGGAGTAGGGGAGCTTGGTGCATTGCAGATGCCGCCGCTCGCTGCCGAGGTTGAGAAGGGCGGAGTACTCTTCCCCGGCGTCCATGGAGGCCGACAGCTCCCGGACGTACTGCTCCCCGCTTTCCCCCGCCTCCTCGAAGCGGGCCTGGATGCGGTCAAAGTAGTTATCCCGGAAGGCGTCTCCGCTGCGGATGACAAAGGTGCCGTCCCGGCGGATGATGTGGGAGTAGACCATGGAATTCTCGCTGTACAGGGAGAGGGTCTCAGCGATGTAATCGGCGGGGAGGCTGGCCACCAGGGCGGCGGAGGTGCTCCCGTCCGCCATGCGGTAGCCGGCGGAGACACCCAGAAGCACGTCCTTCTGTCCGGTGGAGATGGAAGCCACGGCTACCTTTTTATCCCCGCTGTTCATGGAGGCCAGGAAGGGCTCCGGGTCCGCCAGAACGGGCTTCTCGCCGTAGATCATGTCGAACTCGCCGGTGGAGGAGTAGAACGCCAGGGCCGCAAAGTCCCGGGCCTTGGCGTTGCGGGACAGCTCCTCCCGCAGGTAAGAGCTGGAGGCGCTTTCCGGAGGGATGCTCCCCACCAGGGATTCCACCTGGGACAGGCGCAGCTCGATGGTGGTGGCGAAGTGCTGGGTGACCTTCTCCCCCATGCTGGTCATGTAGGTGGTGCCCACGGCGTTGATGGTCTCGGCGCTTTTCTGGCTCATGAAGAGGGCCAGGAAGGAGAAGATGCACACCGTCAGGGCGAGGACCAGCGCCAGGCTGACAGTCAGGAAGCGTGTGGCGCTGTTCAGCAGTTTTTTCATCCCGCGCTCTCTTTCTGGAAGGACCGGATGGCGGCCACGGTCTGGGCGTAATCCGCCCGCACCTCCTCCGCCAGGTCGTCGGCTTCCGGCGTATAGCCGTTCCGCAGGGATTCGCAGAGGCGGCTGCTGGAGTCCTGGAGCTTCTGGATGCTCAGGTTCTGGCACACGCCTTTGATGGTGTGGGCGGCCCGGAAGGCCTCCTCGTAGTTCTTTTCCTCCAAGGAGCGGCAAAGAAGGCCGTAGCTTCCGTCATCCACAAATTTCAGCACAAATTTCTGTACCAGCCGCTCACTGCGCAGGCGGCCGATGACGTCCTCATAGTTGCCGCCCATGGCGGCGTAGCATTCCTGTAAGGTCATATGGCGGTTCCTCCTTTATTTAAAGGTCCTCCTGCGCGTCCTCGCCGGCCTCGATGGGGGAGATGACGGAGAGGGTCTCGCGCATGGTTTCGTCGTAAAAACGGTATTGGCCCCGGCCGCCCCGTTTGACGGTGTAAAGGGCCGCGTCGGCCGCGCGGAACAGGGCGTCGTACCCGCCGGGGACGACGGACGTCAGGGCAACGCCCATGCTGATGGAAATGGGGAACTGCGCGTACTGCCCGCAGAGGGACTGGAAGATGCGGGAGATGACCGTCTCCACGTCGTCCTTGTACTCCAGGAAGATCAAAAACTCGTCCCCGCCCACCCGGGCGGCGATGTCGCCTCCCCGGATGCATTGGCGGAGCGTCTCCGCCAGGTAGACCAGCACCTGGTCTCCGAAGGAATGGCCGTAGGTGTCGTTGGCGGATTTAAAGTGGTCCAGGTCGAAGATGACCAGGGCATAGGTGGCGGCGGGGCGGGTCTCGATCCGCTCCAGGATGCGCTTTTTGGCGTAGGCGTGGTTCAAAAGGCCGGTGAGGGCGTCGTGGGACGCCATGCGCTCCAGGGCGTTCAGCTTCATCCGGGAATCGTGAATGTCGATGGCCTTGCCGATGGCGCCGGTGTAGCGGGGGGGCTCGTCGCTGGACCAGGTGGCCCGGGCCACGATCTGGGTCCAGCGCCAGGCGCCCTTGTAGTTCAGCTTGCAGTCGTAAGTAACCACCGGCAGGTCCGGGCTGGTGCTGCGCAGGGCGTCGGCCAGGTTCTGGGCGTCCGAAGCCTCCATGACCTCCTGAGCCTGGGGATGGTGGTAGGGGTCCATGATGATCTCGTCCAGCCCCAGGTGCTCCGCGCCCCAGTTGGAGAGGGTGATCATGGGCGGGGAGACCGTGTACTCGAACTGAATCTCCTTGCTCATGTCGGCGAAGAAGCTGTACTTCATCCGCTCGTGCTCCAGGAGCTGGAGGGTCCTCTCGGAGGCGGTGAGCTCCTCGTGACGGCGCATTTCCTGGGCCACCTTCTGCATCTCCCGCCGGTCCCGCTGGGCCAGGGAGTTGCTGTCGCTCATCAGCGTGGGCAGGTCCGGCGACAGCTCCCGCAGGCAGTCCAGCAGCAGGGGGTTGAAGGCGCCGCACTGGCCCGCCAGGATCATCTCCACCGCCTTGTCGTGGGAGAAGGAGTCCTTATAGCAGCGCTTGGAAGTCAGCGCGTCGTACACGTCCGCCAGGGCCACGATCTGGGCGGAAATGGGAATCTCGTCCCCGTGGAGCCCGTCGGGGTAGCCCCGGCCGTCCCAGCGCTCGTGGTGCCAGCGGCAGATGTCGTAGGCCACCTTTACCAGGGGGTCGTCCTGGTGGATGGGGAGGTTTTCCAGCATCTCCGCGCCGGCCATGGAGTGGGTCTTCATGATGGCGAACTCCTCATCGGTGAAGCGGCCGGGCTTGTTGAGGATCTTTTCGTCAATGGAGATCTTGCCGATGTCGTGCAGGGCGGAGGCCGTGCAGATCATGGAAATGTCCGAGGCGGAGAGCTGGTAGCGGTCCGTCTTCTGGACCAGGTGGTTCAGCATCAGCTCCGTCAGCGTACGGACATTGAGGACATGGAGGCCGCTCTCGCCGTTGCGGAATTCCACGATGTGGCTGAGAATATCAATGAGCAGGCTGCTGCGCTGCTCATTCTCATAAATCTGGTCCGCCACCATGTTGGCCAGGCGCTTCTGCTTGGCGTAGAGCATGATGGTGTTGACCACCCGGCGGTGGACGATCAGCGCGTCAAAGGGCCGGGAGATAAAATCGGTGACGCCCAGCTCATAGGCCCGCTCGATGTGGCTGGAGCCGGTCTCGGCGGAAATCATGATGACGGGGATGTCCTCGATCCAGCGGTTCTGGCCCATGACGTCCAGCACGCCGAAGCCGTCCATCTGGGGCATGACGATGTCCAGCAGAACCAGGGAAATCTCGCTTCCCCGCTGCTGGAGCAGGCCCACGCCCTGGAGGCCGTTCTCCGCCTCGATGATTTCGTATTCGTCGTCCAGCATATCGGCCAGGATGGCGCGGTTCAGCTCCGAGTCATCCACAATTAAAATCTTCTGTTTTTGTTCAGCGCTCAAAGGGATCACTTCCTTAGTTCTCTGGTTCCGCACCGGCGGGCGCGGGCCCCAAAAGCGGGGGCTATAAAATATCCATATTACAACATGTAGATTCTACCACAGGAAATTGGAAATGGCAAGGACAAACCGGGGAGAACCAAAGAATTAAGAAAAACGCCCCGTCATTTTGACATTTCTATTCTCTGGAAGCAAACTGGCGTTTCTTACAAAAACAGACAAAAATCCTGCAAAAAATTGTCACAGCCGCCAAGGAACGCCAAAGGAGGCCCCGCAGCGGCGGATATTTTTGGGGAAACCAGAAAAACAAGAAAGAATCAATTAAGTTTTGTCAAAAATGGAAGATGTGCCCGATAAAAAAGTACTTGATTTTTCTGGGAGAATAGTTCATAATGGGGTTTACCCGTTAGACGGGGCAAATGTTTGTGTTGCAAAACTCACATAGATAAAATAGAGAAACGGCGCCCGCCGGGCGGAATGAAAAAGCGTTCCGCCGAATAGGATGGAGAGCTATTTATAATGAACCGGAAAACGCGCGCGTTGGCCGGCGGCCCGCGCGTTTGCCCTGCCCGGAAGAAGCGGGAGGAAAGGGGCCGTTTTCTCGGGAGCAGGACATGATCGGAGGATAGAACCACATGGATTTCCTGTCGAGCAACTCGTCTTTAATGATGGAAAAGACCCTGAGCTACCTGTGGGCCAAGCAGGCGGCCGTTGCGGACAATGTCGCCAATGCGGAGACCCCTGGCTACCGGGAGAAGGTGGTCACCTTTGAGGACAGCCTGAAGGGCAAGCTGCTCCGGGCCTCCCGGGGGACCGCGCCGGTGAAGTCCATGCGCCAGGTGCTGGAGGATACCCCCTTCAGCGTGACGGAGCAGACGGTCCAGACCCGGATGGACGACAACGGCGTGAATGTTACCGCCCAGATGTCGGAGGCCATCCGGACCGCCTATCAGATGCGCTATGTGATGAGCTCCATCAGTTCGGGACTGACCACGCTGCGCACCGCCATCCGGGGCCAGTGATTTTGGACGGCGGCAGACGCTTTTCTGCTTTATAGCGCTAAACCGGCCTTGGCATAAGGCGGGCGGACGATTACGGGGCCGGAGCATCCGGTCCCGCGAAGGACTGCCGGGACCGATCCGGCGGGGAATGGAGAGTTTGACCTATGGCATTTTTGAGTTCAATGAACATCGTGGCCTCCGGCATGACGGCCCAGCAGCTGCGGCTGGACGTGGTGGGGGAGAACGTGACCAACTCCACCACCACCCGCGTGGAGAACGGCGAGGGGGCCTACCGGAGGAAGATGGTGGTCTTCGAGGCCAAGACCGGCCGGGACGGCTTCCGCCGCGCCATGGCCCGGGCCTCCGCCGGCATGGTGCCGGCCGGCCAGACCGCCGGCGGCGTGCGGGTGGCCCAGATCGTGGACGACCCCTCTCCCATGAAGCTGGTCTACGACCCCACCCACCCGGACGCCAACGAGGACGGGTATGTGGAAATGCCCAATGTGGACATGGTGAAGGAGATTGCCGACGCCATGGCCGCCACCCAGGCGTTTACCTCGAATGTCACCATGTTCAACACCATGAAGACCGTCGTTACGGACGCGCTTCAGATTGGAAAGTAATTCTTAGATTGTTTAAGAGGAGGCAGCCGCTATGCTGACGCCTATGGAGAAGCTGACGCCGCTGACGCCGCTCAGCGCAGGATCGAAAAACCAGGCAAAGGAGACCGCCTCCCTGGAGGGGGAGAGCATGTTTGGCTCCATTTTCCGCTCCGCCATTGACGACGTGAAGGAGACGGACGCGGAAGCGAGAGAAGCGCAATACCTGCTGGCTACCGGCCAGCTGGATAACCCCGCCATGGCAATGATCGCCGGCACAAAGAACGCGATAGCAGTTGATTTCCTGATCCAGCTGCGGAACAAGGCGCAGGACGCCTATTCCGAGCTGACCAGGATGAACTTCTAAAGCGGGGCGGCGAAGGGGGAATTCCCTGTGCTGCCCGGACCGTCGGACCAGGGCAGCACGAATCATGTCTACAGGACGCCGCGGCGCGGCGGAGAGAAGGAGGTGACAGCGGTTGAACGACATGAAGGAAAAGGCCGGGGCGTTCCTGGGCCAAACGAAGGAGCGCCTGAAAAAGATATCGAAAAAGGTCTGGCTGGTCATCGCCGCTGTTCTGGTGGCCCTTATCGTGGCCGCCGCCGTCATGCTGACGCTGAATAAGCAGGACTACGCCGTGCTGGTCACCCAGGTCAGCGACACCGAGGCGTCCAATATCCTGAACTTCCTGAGCGAGCAGGGCGTTACGAACTACAGGGTGGAGGACGGGAACACCGTTATGGTTCCCGCCGGGCAGGAGGCGGCGCTGAAGGCCCGCATCCTCATGGCGAACCTGAACCAGACCGGCAACTACTACATGGAGAACCTGGGCGCATTCTCCACCAGTGAGGAACGGAGCTACGCCAAGATTCAGGACCTGCAAAATCAAATGGCGGCGACGATCCGCAATTTCCCCAACGTGGTGGATGCCGCCGTGTACATTACGCCCGGAGAGAACCGGGCATACATATTGGACAGCGGCAACGTGGTGGAGGCCTCCGCCGCCGTCAGCGTGACTATGGTGGAGGGCCAGCTGCTCACCGACGAGCAGGCCCAGGCCATCCGGGATCTGGTGGCTCACGGCGTGCAGGGGCTGAAGATCGACTCCGTCAGCGTTTCCGATACCGTCGGCAACATCTACCTGACGGAGGACGCCCTGAACGGCGAAATCTCGGCGCTGAAGCTCCAGCTCCAGCAGGGCATGGAGAACCGCATCCGCACCCAGGTCATGAACGTGCTGGCCCCCTTCTTCGGCGAGGATAACGTCCGGGTGGGCGTTACCTGCGAGGTGGAGGTGGACCGCACCACCGAGGAGCGGCATGAGACCATCCTTCCCGATTGGGCCCAGGACGGGTCCACCAACGGGGAGGGTATTGTCGGGTCCAAGCGGGAAGAGGGTGCTATCACCCGCCCGGGCGACGGCAGCGTCCGCGGCGTGGTGGGCACCGAATCCAACAGCGACCTGCTGGAAAACGTAGAGGCCGGGCTGAACGTCCAGGACGACGACACCGGAATCTATGGGAACAGACAAGTCGACTACGACAACACCCACAGCACCATCAACATCGATAACAACGGAGCGGTCAAAATGACCGACTGCTCCGTGGCCGTATCCATCAACGCCCGGGCGGCGGGGGACTTCCCCATTACGGACGTGCAGCAGCTGGTGGCCCGGGCCGCCGGCATTACCGGCGAGATCGACCCCGTCACCGGGGAGGAATTCCTGGATGGCAGGATCAAGGTGCTGTCCATGAACTTCTTCGATCCCAACCAGGGCATTGCGCCCGGCATCGACGGAGAAGACGGACAGACCGTGCCTCTGTGGGTGCTGATCGCGGCGGGCGTTGGACTGCTGCTGTTCATCATCCTGCTGACCGTCATTCTCCTGCTGCGCGGGAAGAAGCGGAAGAAGCAGGAGGAAGAGGAAACCCGGCAGCGCGAAGAGGCGGACGCCCTGCTGCGCATGGCGGGCCTGAACCTGGACGGCCAGGCGCCGGACAGCGGCGCGGACGTGATGGACCTGGAGATGGAGCGGAGCATGGAGCTGCGGAAGGATATCCGCCAGTTCGCCAGCGACAATCCGGAAATCGCGGCCCAGATGATCAAGGTTTGGCTGAAAGGGGGAGACGGCAATGGCTGAGGCAGCAGTGGCGGCCGCCCCCCAGACGGCGGCGAAGAGTTCAAAGACGGTGGAGCTTTCCACCGCGCAGAAGGCGGCGGCGGTCATCATCGCCCTGGGCGCGGAGAAGGCGTCCCTCCTCTACAAGTTCATGGAGGACGAGGAGGTTGAGCAGCTCACCCTGGAGGTGGCCCGCCTCGGCGTGCTGACCGTCCAGCAGACGGAGGACATTCTCAACGAGTTCTATCAGCTCTGCCTGACCAACAAGGCCGTCACCGAGGGCGGTCTGGAGTACGCCCGGGCCGTCCTGGAAAAGGCCTACGGCGAGCAGGCGGCGGCGGAACTCCTGGGCAAGGTTACCAAGAGCCTGAAAAACCGGGAGTTTGCCTTCATGGACAAGGCGGACATCAAGTCCCTGTACTCCGCCCTGCGGAGCGAGCGGCCCCAGACCATCGCCCTGGTCCTCTCTTATGTGGATGCGGACAAGGCGGCGGGCGTGGTGGCCCAGCTGGACGAGAAGAAGCAGATCCAGGTGGTGGAAAGCATCGCCAAGCTGGACAGCGTGTCCCCTGCGGCCATCAAGATCGTGGAGGCCGAAATGCACAACCGATTCTCCAACATTATGACCGATACCAATATCAAGGTCGGCGGCATCGACTATGTGGCCGACGTGATGAACAACCTGGACCGGACCAGCGAGAAAAACATCTTCGACGGCCTGTCCGACCAGGACCTGGCGGACGAGATTCGCAAGCGGATGTTCGTCTTCGAGGACATCATCACCATGGACGACCGCTCCGTGCAGCGTTTCGTCCGGGACTGCGATCCCAGAGACCTGGTGCTGGCCCTCAAGGCCGCCAATGCCGAAGTGGCGAACAAACTGTTCGCAAACATGTCCAGCCGCATGGCCCAGAGCATCAAGGACGACCTGGAAATTACCTCCAACGTCCGCATGAAGGACGTGGAGGAAGCCCAGCAGCGCATTGTGGGCATCATCCGCGGCCTGGAGGAGAAGGGTGAAATTATCATCCTGAAGGGCGGAAAGGACGATATCATTGCCTAGTATTTGGAAATCCATCATGCGTCCCAAGGCCGAGCCCTATCACTTCCCCAAGGCGGAGGAGCTGATTCTGGAAGAGGAGGCTGCCGCCGCCGAACCCCCGCCCCCCCCTCCTGAGGGGGAGGGCGGAGAGGAAGTTCCGGCGGTGGATATCCGGGTGGGCGAGGAGGCGGAAGCCCCCGAGCCCGAACCCGAACCGGAGCTGGACCCGGTGAGCTTTGCCCAGATTCAGGCGGAGCAGATCATCGCGGACGCCCACCGCCGGGCCGAGGAGATTCTGGATCAGGCCCGGCTGGAGTCGGAGCTCAAGGCCCAGGAGCTCTTTGAGAGCTCCCGCCAGAGCGGCCTGGAGGCTGGTCGGGCCGAGGGCCTGGCCCAAGGGGCCGCCCAGGCGCTTCAGGAGGGCCAGCGGGCCCGGCAGCGGCAGGCCGAGGAGCTGGCCGCGGAGTTTGACAAGTTCCTGGAGCGGGCCGGGGCCGTCCTGGACCGCCAGATGGACGGCAATGTGGAGGAGCTGCGGGACCTTGCCATCGCCATTGCGGAGAAGGTGGTCTGCGTCAGCCTGAAAAGCAGCAACGAGGTCATCTGCCGGATGATTCAAACCGCCATCGATAAGCGGAAGCGCCGGGAGTGGGCCCATATCTATATCGCGGAATGCGACGCCAAGCATCTTTCCAAGGTTCCCGCCTCCCTAATGAACGCCCTTTCGGCCCTTTCGGACCGGGTGCGCATCATCCCCATGGCGGACGACGAGGCGGGCACCTGCATCATCGAGACCCCGGATGAAATTGTGGACGCCAGCGCCGCCACCCAGATGAACAACATCCGCACTCTGCTGTCCGACGCCGGACCTGTGGAAGAGGGCGTCAATTTCGGCAATCTGAATTTCAGCGGCGGCGCGCAGCCATAAAGCGAAAATCGAACAAGAAGCGGGATACAGCCCCTGTGTGATAAAGGAGTCTTTATGTTCCGGCAAATGATCCGTCAGGTCTACAACGCGGAGACCTACAGCCTGACCGGGAAAATTGAGAATATTGTCGGAATGTCCATCGAGGCCAGCGGCGGCCGGGCGGCCGTCGGCGACATCTGCCGGATTTACAACGGCGATTCCGGCGGCCAGGTCACCGCCGAGGTGGTGGGCTTCAAGAACGACCACATCCTGCTGATGCCCTATTCCGACATGGCGGGCATCTCGGCGGGCAACTTCGTCCGGAACACCGGACGGCAGCTGACGCTGCGGGTGGGGGAGTTCCTCCGGGGCCGCATCATCAACGCTATGGGGCAGCCCATAGACGGCAAGCCCCCCTTTGAGGGCGGCGACGCCTACTGTGTAGGCGGTTCTTACATCAATCCCCTCCGCCGCCCCCCGATCCGGGAGCGGATGGAGTTTGGAGTCAAGGCCATCGATGGGATGATCACCATCGGAAAAGGCCAGCGTATCGGCATCTTCGCCGGCTCCGGCGTGGGCAAGTCCACGCTGATGGGCATGATCGCGAAAAATGTCAAGGCGGACATCAATGTCATCGCCCTGGTGGGCGAGCGGGGCCGCGAGGTCCTGGAATTCGTCCAGAAGGACCTGGGCGAGGAGGGCATGCGCCGCTCCGTGCTGGTGGTAGCCACCAGCGACCAGCCCGCCATGCTGCGGATGAAGTGCCCCAGCGTGGCCACCAGCATCGCCGAGTACTTCCGGGACCAGGGCTATGACGTGCTTTTGATGATGGACTCCCTGACCCGGTTCGCCATGGCCCAGCGGGAGATCGGCCTGGCCATCGGCGAGCCGCCGGTATCCCGGGGCTACACCCCTTCCATGTATGCGGAAATGCCCAAGCTCCTGGAGCGAAGCGGCAATTTCGATAAAGGCTCCATTACCGGCGTGTACACCGTGCTGGTGGAGGGCGACGACACCAACGAGCCCATTGCGGACACCGTCCGGGGCATTCTGGACGGACACATTGTCCTCTCCCGGGCCCTGGCCAACAGCAACCACTACCCGGCTATCGACGTTTCCGCCAGCATTTCCCGCCTGATGGTGGAAATCGTCCCCCAGGAGCACCGGCAGCTGGCCTCCCGGCTGCGGGACATCCTCAGTACTTACGAGAAAAACCAGGATTTGGTGGCCATCGGCGCTTACAAGCCGGGGACGAACCGGAACCTGGATTACGCCCTCAGCAAGATCGACGCCGTGAACGGGTTTTTGACCCAGGATATCAATGAGGCGTTCAGCTATGAACAGTGCATCGAGCGGCTGAGGCATATACTGAACTAACCGAACCAAAGGAGAACCATCCTGTGAAAAAGTTCAAGTTCGCTTTGGATACCGTCCTTTCTTACAAGCAGCAGGTTTTGGGTGTGCTCCAGGGGGAGCACGCCGAGGCCGCGGCCCGGGTCCGGGCCCAGGAGGAGCTGCTGGAAAAGCTCTGGCGGGAGTACCGGGACTGCAACGAGGATTACCGGGACCGGGCGCTGGAGGGAATGCCGGTCACGGAGGCGCTGATGTATCAAAGCGCCCTCCGGGCCGCCGAGCAGGAAATTCAGCAGGAGACACGGCGATTGGAGGAGTTGGAGGCCGAGGCGGAAAAGCGCCGGGAGGCCATGGTGGAGGCGAAAAAGGAGACTTCCTCCATCGAGAAGCTGAAGGAGAAGAAGCTGGAGGCCTACCACAAGGAGGAGGCCAAGAGCGAGGAGCTGTTCATCGAGGAATTCGTCAGCTCCACCCGGGCCCACGCAGCCTCGTAAAGTTCGTTCCATGCGGCGCGCATGCACCGTTTGGAAATAGATATCTTATGATGACAAGGAGGTGAATGAGCGTATGGAACAGTTGATTAACAACATGCTGGCCAACACCCAGCTGCCCCAGATGACCCCTTCCGTGAAGAAGGGCGACTCCGCCCAGAAGGACGGCTTCCAAAAGCTGCTGGAGCAGAAGCAGACGGACGGCACCCAGGCCCCCAGGCCGGAGAAAACGGACGCCCCGCAAAAGCCCCAGGAGGCTCAGGACGCTCAAAAGACCCAGGAGGCCGGAGAGGCCCAGCAGGCCCCCGCCGCTCCCAAGGACGGCAAGGTCCTGGAGGACCAGATGGTCCTGGCGGCGATGCAGATGATGCAGAATCCGGTCGTGCCGGTGGAGCAGGTCCTGACGCCGGAGGTCCAGACAGAGGCCGCCGTGACGGAGATTGCGCCCCTGGCGGCGGAAGTCCTTCTGACCCCGGAGACTGAGGCTCAGACCGCCGCCCCGGAAGGAACGGCGCAGCTTCCCGAGACCCTCGTGGAGGACGGCGAGGAGCAGGCCGTGGACCAGACCCTGGCGGAGGCGCTTCCCCAGGCCGTTGAGGCCCCGGAGGCCGCCCGGGAGACAGAGGGCCGCACCGTGGAAATCAAGGTGGAGACCGGCCGGGCCGGGGCCCAGGAGACGGAGACCTCCGACACGGAGGAGGCCCCTGAGCTTCAGGGCGCGGAGACGGAAGCCCCCGTCTTTGAGGACGTGAAGGCCGTTCCGGTGAAGGTCGGCGAGGCCCCCAAGGCCGCGGAGACCGAGGAGCCCATGGAAAACCAGATTGCCCCCAGACTGACGGAGGCCCTGCGAAACGGGGAGACCCGGGTGGAGCTCCAGCTGACCCCGGAGAACCTGGGCAAGGTTACCGTGGAGATGACCTGGAGCAAGGACGGCGGCCTGGTGGTGCAGCTGCACGCCGAGAACCGGGAGACCCAGAACCTGCTGTCCAAGAACACCACAGGACTGGAGCAGCTGCTTGGCCGGGAGGCTCAGCAGGAGGTCCGGGTGGAAGTCCCCCGTCAGGAAGAGAGCCAGCGGCAGGACCTTTACGAGCAGCAGCAGGAACAGCACCGGCGGCAGCAGCAGGAGCAGCGCCGGAAGCAGGAGAGCGGGGAGGATTTCCTCCAGCAGCTCCGGCTGGGCCTGATCCCCCTGGACGGGGAATGACCGACGGAAAGGAAGTGAGTAAGTGAGCGGACTGATGAGCGATATCGGGAACCTTTATGGCACCCAAAAGGTGGGAAACAAGGACGTCACCATTGCGAAAAAAGGCAGCAACACGGACCTGGACATGACGGACTTCATCTCCCTGATGATTGTCCAGATGACCAACCAGGGCATCGACGACAGCATGGATACCTCGGAAATGCTGAACCAGATGGTACAGATGCAGATGATCACCTCCATGGTCAACATGACCGACGCCGTGACAATGAATTACGCCGCGTCCCTGGTGGGCAAGGAAGTCACCGTAGGCAAGCTGGGCGACGACGGAAAGCTCCAGGAGGTGGTTGGCGTAGTCACCGGAACCGGCACCATGGACGGCCAGCAGGTCATTTTTGTCAACGACGAGTATTATTATCTCAATGAGATTATGGCCGTGGGCAAGCTGCCTCCCCCCCAGGAGGACGACGAGGAAGACGGCGACAAGGTGGAAGACGCCGGCAAGCCCGGCGGCACCCAGAAGCCGGAGGACACGAAAAAGCCCGAAGGAACTGAGACACCGGAGGACACGAAAAAGCCCGAAGGAACCGAGACGCCCAGCGAGCCCGTACAGCCCGGCGATGAAACACAGAGCGCGGAATACGACGGGAAGGACGGCGCGCCCACTGGGAGCGAAGGCTGAGGTGATTCCCACATGATCGAACGCGTAGCTAGACAGAGCCAAATCCAGCAGGTACCGGACGCAGGGAAGCGGACGGCCACGGGCGGCTTCGCCATGGCTTTGCAGGCGGAGCTGACCAGAGCCGGACAGGAAGTCCAATTCTCCAAGCACGCCATGACGCGGGCGGAGGAGCGGGGCATCGAGATCACCCCGGACCTCATTGACCAGATCAAGGGCAGCATGGTGCGGGCCCAGGCCAAGGGCGCCACCAACATCCTGGCTATGGACACCGAAAAAGCCTTCATTATCAACGTCCCCCATGGGAAGGTCATCACGGCCATCACCCAGGACGAAATGAAGGACAGCGTATTTACCAACATCGACGGCGCCGTGTTCCTGTAATCGAAATGGCAGGACCGGTTTTCGGAGGCCATTGGGCCCCGCCCGATTGGCGGGCCCAGGCGGCGCCAAGGACTGAAAGGAGTTCAAATTTCCTATGACCGGATCAATGTACGCATCCGTTGCGGGCCTGCGGGCCCACATGCAGAAGCTCTCTGTAATCGGAAACAACGTGGCCAACGTGAACACACAGGGCTACAAAAAGCAGCGGACCATGTTCCGCGACAGCATGTACAGCATGTACTCCAGCGGAGGCAACGGCACCTCCACCGTGGGCGGCATCAACCCCTCCCAGATCGGCTATGGCTCCATGATCGGCAGCATCGACCTGAACATGTCCTCCGCCAGCTATAACCCCGGCAACCCCACGGACTGCGCCCTGGTGGGCGACGGCTTTTTCCTGGTGGGCGACAAGACCGTGGCCAACAGCATCGACGGCACCAACCCCGCCAGCCTGAAGTCCCTGACCCTGACCCGGGTGGGCGACTTCCAGTTCAAGGCCGACGGCTACCTCTGCGACGGCAAGGGAAACCCGGTCTACGGCTTCATGACCATCGGCGTGGATGATAATGGCGACCCCATCGTCAGCGACCAGCTGGTCCCCATCCGCAAGCCCCACTGGGAGCGGGTGCCCGCCATGATAAAAGGAGAGGACGACGACGGCAACGAAGTTGAGACGCCCGGCTTCAAATATGTGATCCGCTATGCCACCGAATACGAGCCGGACGAAAACGGGCTGGCTATAAAGGACCCAGACAACCCAGGCGAGGACGCGAAAAAAACGATGCTATGGGATGTGAACAAACCCCAGGACCCTAGCAACCGGATCGACAAGGAAACGGGCGCTGCGACCACCGACGAGTCCAAGATGGCGGACCTGGACTTCGCGGAGTTCTCCAACATCACCATCAACCAGGACACGGGAGCCATCGTCGGCATCTGCCGGGAAGGCGACCAGCAGATCATCATGGGCTATCTCGCCATCGGCAGCGTCACAAACCCCAACGGCGTGACCCACACCGGAAACTCCTACTACAAGTGCCAGGACGGCGCGGGCGACCTGCGGATCTGCATGCTGGGCGGCGTGCAGGATGACCTGGGCATCCACAATGTAAACAGCTATATGTGCAAGAAAACCGACGACGCTAACGGAGGCAACGGCGGCGCAGGAGGGACCGACACGCAGCCCCCCTATCCCGCGGGCACGGCGATTCTCTCCACCGGCGGCACCAAGATGATGTCGGGCTTCCTGGAGGCCCCCAACGTGGAGCTGGCGGAGGAGATTTCCGAGCTCATCACCACCCAGCGCGGCTACCAGGCCAACACCCGCATCATCACCGTCACCGACTCCATGCTGGAGGAACTGGTGAACATGAAGCGCTGATTCTAGCTGACCCTTGCGCACGGAGCGGAACGCTCCACGAACTGCTGAATAAAACAGTTGCCCGCCGGGGCCTCCGGCCCCGGCGGGGCATGAAAGGGCGGTCTATTATGATCCTTTTGACGAAGAGAAATCACGACAAACTTCTGGTAAACCACCGGCAGATCGAGCATATCGAGTGCATCCCTGAGACGAAGATTACCATGATGAACCATGACTACTACCTGGTGCGGGAGAGCGTGGAGGAAATTATCAATAAAATCGCGGAGTACAACGCCAAGGTCCAGGATATCCACCGTGAAATCGCGGTATCGGACAAGCGTTGATGGAATATAGATAAAATTCACAGGCCGGGGTCCTTCGTCCGGCTGAGGGAGCGAGGCATTCTTCATGAATATAAACTATATCATCGGCATTGCCGGTACGTTCGGCGTGTTCCTGCTGGGCTGCGTCATGGGCATCAACATCGGCCCCAGCGCAGTGGGAAAGGACATGATCACGTTCGAGCTGTCCAACCTCTGGAACTTCTTCGACGCGGCGTCCATCTTCATCACCATCGGATGCACGCTCTGCATCGTGGTCGCCAGCTTCCCCGGGTCCATGCTCAAGGCCATGCCCAAGCACTTCAAGATTATCCTGAACAACAAGATGTTCGACCCCAAGGGCTACATTGACCAGCTGGTGGAGCTGGCCCAGATCGCCCGTAAGAACGGATTGCTGTCCCTGGAGGAAAAGGCCAACGAGCAGACCGACCCCTTCTTCAAGCAGGCTATCATGCTCATCGTGGACGCCAACGACCAGGATAAGGTCCGGGGCATTTTGGAAAACGACATCGAGTGCATGTCCGCCCGGCACGAGGACGCCGCCGCATTGTACGACAAAGCGTCCAGCGTGGCCCCGGCCTTCGGCATGGTGGGTACGCTGGTGGGCCTGATCAACATGCTGAAGTCCATGAACCTCAGCGGCGACGGCGGAGCGGACTCCTTGGGCACCAGCATGGGCACAGCCCTGATCACCACGCTGTACGGCTGCCTGCTGGCCCACGTGGTCTTCGGCCCCGTGGCCCAGCTCCTCCGGGGGCGGGACAGCGAGGAGGTTTTGTGCAAGCAGATTATCGTGGAGGGCGTCATGGCCATCCAGGCCGGCGAGAACCCCAAGTCCCTGCGGGAGCGGCTCCTGACGTACATGTCCCAGAAGCAGCGCGAGATGGGCGGCGAGGGCGCCGGCGAAGCCAAGGGCTAAGCCCGAAAGGAAAGGGAAACGGCAATGGCGATCAAGAAAAAAAAGAGCGGCGGAGGCGGCGCCAACTGGATGGATACCTATGGCGACATGGTGACGCTGCTGCTGTGCTTCTTCGT
>ERZ779626.456-NODE-456-length-24280-cov-29.417915_pt1 | contig 24280 bp, 24 predicted proteins | sample MGYA00514209_ERZ779626 | MGnify/ENA primary metagenome ERZ779626 (study PRJEB29562, sample SAMEA4376713) | mouse gut metagenome | isolation source: Cecum | study: EMG produced TPA metagenomics assembly of the A DSS colitis mouse model was used to assess the...
CCACGGGCGCAAAACAAATCAAACATGAGGAATCCAAAACCTCCGGTTTTGGCAACTTTTTGGTTACTTTTTGTTTGCACAAAAAGTAACCGCGGGGCGCGGGGCCGCGCAGGCCCCGCAAGCTGTAGGGCTGCAACCCAGCCCCCCTCGCGCCGGGACGGCGCGAAGAAAGGAGCACCGATGGACCAGACGAAGATCGACAGAATCAACCAATTGGCAAAAAAGAGCAAAACCGTCGGTTTAACCGAGGATGAGATAAAAGAAAGGGCCGCCCTGCGGCGGGAGTACATCGACTCCGTGGTGGGCAGCCTCAAAGGACAGCTGGACCGCACCTATTTGGTGGACGGGCAGGGCAACAAAACCAAACTGCGCAGAAAAGGGGACAAGTAAATGGACGACTATTTTGACAAGGAAAAATTCACCGGCGGAGAGGGCTCCTTCCAGGATCCGCCGCCGCCCAGGCGGCCCCAGCCCCGTAAGCAGGACAACTCCGGCTGGTACATCTGGCCGGTGATCATCATCCTCTTCGCCGTCGGCGTGTGGCCCGTGGCCCTGCTCCTGCTGTTCTACAACATCTCCGGCAGCGGGAAGAAAAAAGCAAACTCCGCCGAGGCCCAGCGCCGGGCCGCCCAGAGCTTCCGCGAGGCGGAGAGCGCCGTGGAGCGGGCCATGCGCCGGGCGGAGGCCGGGATGGACAAGGCCGCCTCCAGGGCCGCCGACAAGACCGACGAGGCCCTTCGCCGGGCCGCCGCCCAGGTGGAGCGCACCATCGACCGCACCGCCCGGCAGGTGGAGCAGGCCGGGAAGAGCGCCGCCCAGGCCGCCCCGCCGCCCCAGGCCAGGCCGGCCAAGGCCCCCAAGCCCGCCAAGGAGAAGAAGCAGAAGGCCAAGCCCGCCGGGACCCTGCTGCGCGTGCTGGGTATCTTCTGTATGGTCATCGGCGCCATATCGAGCATGGACTTCATGTCTGAGGTCCTCATGGGCTACTACATCGAGCTGGAAAATATCATTACGGGCCTGGGCTTTCTGGGCGCGGGCGGGCTCATGTTCTTCCGGGGCCGGTACCTCAACCGGATGAGCCGGCGGAGCCAGCGGTACATCCTGGCCATCGGCAACACGGACGCCATGCCCATCGAGGAGATCGCCAAGCGGGTCAACCGCACCCCCTCCCAGGCCATCAAGGAGATGGAGAAGCTCATCGACAAGGGCTACCTGGGGGAGGATGCCTACATCGACCGCCAGCGGGGCTACTTCCTCCGCTTCGGGGCCACCCTGGAGGAGGAGCCCGCTCCCGTCCAGGAGGCGCCCCCCACGCCCAAGGAGGCGGAGGAGGGCTACTCGGGCATTCTGCGCAATATCCGCCACGCCAACGACCGCATCGCCGACCCGGAGCTCAGCCGGAAGATCGAGCGCATCGAGCAGGTCACCGCCCTCATCTTCCGGGAGGTGGAGGAGCACCCGGAGAAGCGGGGCCGGATCCACACCTTCTTCGACTACTACCTCCCCACCACCCAGAAGCTGCTGGACACCTACGCCGAGTTCGAGGAGACCGGCGTGGAGGGGGAGAACCTGCGCCAGACCAAGGAGCGCATCGAGCAGACCATGGACATGATCGTGGACGGCTTCGAGCACCAGCTCGATCAGCTCTACTCCTCCGACGCCATGGACGTGGTCAGCGACATCAAGGTTCTGGAGGCCATGCTCAACCGGGACACCGCCTCGGCTGCCAAGGACTTCGGCTACCCCGAGCCGCCCCGGGTCCGCCCCAAGGAGGACGGGAAACCGGACGATATGCAGCAGCTGCAGCTGTAGAGGCCGCCGGCCGAAGGAACAAGCCCGCCCCCGCGTCCGCCGGACGCGGGGGCTTTCCTGTGCCTTCCTCCGCTTTTTCCTTGACAAACCCCCTGGCGCTGGAGTATGCTAGGCTCAGCGCAAACTGTTGCGCAGCGCGGCACGGATTCCGCGCCGCGCAATGCGCCGTTTTTTGCGGGAAACGACCATCCACAGGGAGGGATTTGTACGATGGACGAGCGGAAAGAGAGCAAGCTGACGGTGGGGCGCATCGCCCAGGAGCTGGGGGTGTCCAAGACCACTGTGTCCCGGGCCCTCTCCGGCAAGGGGCGCATCAGCGCGGGGACCAGAGAGCGGGTCAACGAGTTTGTCAACAACTCCGGCTACGAGGCCGGCTCCCCCGCCAGCCCTCTGGAGCGGCGCTTCACCAACAATCTGGCCCTGGTGATCCCCTCCCACTTTGTGCGCCTGGACCTGCCCTTCCTGCGCAAGTGCATGGGCGGGGTGTGCCGTATGGCGGCCCAGCGGGGCTACGACGTGCTCATGTGCTTCGCCGACGACCAGAACGCCGACCAGCTGCGCCGCCAGCTGGCCGCCCACAAGATCGACGGCGTGATCCTCTCCCGCACCCTCACCGAGGACGCCTGCCTGGATCTGGTGCGCCAGTACGGGGCGCCCTTCGTGGGCATCGGCCGGCTCCAGGACGCCCAAGCCCTGCAGGTGGACAACGACCAGGTGGGGGCCACCCGGGAGCTGACCCGGCTGCTGCTGCAGATGGGCCTGCGGCGCATTGTCTTCCTCAGCGGGCGGATGAACTACACCGTCAACGTGGACCGCCTGGCGGGCTACCGCCTGGCCCTGGAGGAGTACGGCGTGGCGGAGGACCGGGAGCTGATCTTCACCGGGGTGGAGACCGAGGAGGGCCGGGTGGACGCCCTGGAGTCCGCCCTGGAGCGCGCGCCGGAGTGCCTTCTGTGCTGTGACGACAGCCTGACCTTTTCCATCCTGAAGGACCTGCGCTCCCGTGGCGTCTCCGTGCCCGGCCAGCTCCGGCTGGCCAGCCTCTACGACAGCGAGATTCTTCTGGACGTCTTTCCCGCCGTCACCGCCGTCCAGTTCGACGCGGAGACGCTGGGTGCCACCGCCTGCCGGATGCTGCTGGATTCCATGGCCGGCCGGGAGGTCGTCCCCCGGCAGATTCAGGGCTATCAGGTGATTATGCGGGAGTCCACGAAATAGGTTGCGCAACTAATTGCGCCGCCGCCTGCCGGGCGGGAATGGGCCTTGTTTTGACAAAGTAACCAAAAACCGGGGCGAAATCCATATAAGTTGAACAATTGACAGAAAGTCTTGAAAGTAGTATGCTACTATTGTTCCGCACTACGGCGCAACTTTGTTGCGCCGTGGGCGCAGACGTTGTGAACACACCATTTAAGGAGGAATTATTTGCATGAAAATGAAGAAGATCCTTGCGCTTGTTCTGGCGGCCGTTATGGCGCTGGCCCTGGTGGCCTGCGGCGGCGGGAACAACGCCGGCAATCCCGGCGCCGCCCCCAGCAACAACACCCAGAAGGACGACAATGCCAACGCCGGGGAGCCCTCCCCGGATGCCGGCGGCAGCACCGCCGGCGAGACCATCTCCCTGACCCTGTGGGGCGCCGAGGAGGACCAGTCCCTGCTGGTGGACCTGGTGGAGAAGTTCAAGGCCGCCTATCCCGACCAGACCTTTGACATCAAGGTGGGCGTGGAGAGCGAGTCCACCGCCAAGGACACCATCCTCACCGACATCGAGGCGGCCGCCGACGTGTTCGCCTTCGCCAACGACCAGATCGACGACCTGATCGCCGCCGGCGCGTTGCTGCCCATCACCGGCGACATGGACGCCGTGCTCCAGAACTACGCCGGCAAGACCATCGCCGACATCCAGAGCGCCAACAGCGCCGCCACCGTGGCCACCGCCACCCGCAACGACACCCTCTACGCCTTCCCCATGGGCGGCGGCAACAACTACTTCCTGTACTATGACAGCACCCGCGTCTCCGCCGAGCAGGCCCAGAGCTGGGACACCCTGCTGGAGGCTGCTCAGGCCGCCGGCAGCAAGGTGGGCATGACCCTCAACTCCGGCTGGTACAACGCCTCCTTCTTCCTGGGGGCCGGCTTCACCACCGCCCTGAACGCGGACGGCTCCACCTCCGTTGACTGGAACGGCACCTCCGCCTCCGGCATCACCGGCGTGCAGGTGGTCCAGGCCATGCAGAACATCGCCGGCCATCCCGGCTTCCTGGCCATCGCCGACGGCGACATCTCCAACCAGATCGCCTCCGGCAACGTCTGCGCCGTCATCAGCGGCACCTGGGACGCCGACCCCGCCCAGACCGCTTTCGGCGAGGGCTACGCCGCCACCAAGCTGCCCACCTTCACCTGCAACGGCCAGCAGGTCCAGCAGGGCTGCTTCTCCGGCTCCAAGCTCATGGGCGTGAACGCCTACGCTGAGAACGCCGGCTGGGCCGTGCTGCTGGCTGAGTTCCTGACCAACGAGGAGTCCCAGGTGGCCCGCTTCAACGCCCGCCAGCTGGCCCCCGCCAACGTCAGCGCCGCCGCCGATCCCGCCGTGGAGGCCAACATCGCCATCGCCGCTTCCGCCATGCAGGATGCCTACGGCGTGGTGCAGTCCGTGGGCGGCAAGTACTGGGATCCTGCCAAGTCCTTCGGTGAGCAGATCGCCCAGGGCGCCATCGCCTCTGACGACGCCTCCATCCAGACCGCTCTGGATGAGCTGGTGGCCGGTATCACCGCCCCCGCCAACTGAGCGGGCTCGCTGAGAGGGATGCTCCCGGCCGGGAGATCCGGTCCGGAGACTGATCCATGAGGTCAGGCCCATGCGCGAGCGCGTATGGGCCTGATTTTTTTCAAAGAAGAGAAGAAAGGGAGGCCCCCAATGGAAGACATTCTGAGCGCCAAGTCCGGTATTGGCGGATTTTTCTCCAATTTCGGCACCGCCCTGGCCAGGGGCGACTGGTCTGTCAAGCTGTCCCTGCTCTGGTGGGGCGCGGGCTACGCCCGGCGCAGGCAGTTTGCCAAGGCCCTGCTGATGACGCTGGTGGAGGCGGGAGTGGCAGCCTTCACCCTCCTGTTCGCCATGCAGTACGTGCCCAAGTTCGGCACCCTGGGCACGGTCCAGGCCGAGCAGGTCTTTAACATCGCCACCATGAAGACGGAGTGGAACGACTACGACAACTCCTTCCTCATCCTGCTGTTCTCCCTGTTCAGCTTTGTGGTCTGGTTCGCCGCCGCTGCAGTCTGGATGCGCAACGTGGTCAACGTCTACCGCCTCCAGCTCCAGGCGGAGGCCGGCCGGCACGTCAACACCTTCGCGGAGGACCTGCGCTCCTATCTGGACGAGAAGTTCCACATCACCCTGCTGGCCCTGCCTGCCCTGGGCGTGGCGGTGTTCACCGTCATCCCCATCCTCCTGCTGATCCTGGTGGCCTTCACCAACTACGACCAGCAGCACATGCCTCCCACCAACCTCTTCTCCTGGGTGGGTATCAACAACTTCGTCACCCTCTTCAGCGGCGGCAGCAGCGTCACCCTGGGCTTTGGCTACGCCTTCGTCCGGGTGCTGGGCTGGACCCTGGTGTGGTCCCTCTTCGCCACCTTCACCACCTACATCGGCGGCATCCTGATGAGCCTGCTGCTCAACAACAAAATGGTCCGCTGGCCCAAGCTGTGGCGCACCATGTTCATGGTCACCATCGCGGTGCCCCAGTTTGTGTCCCTGCTGCTGATGCGCAACTTCTTCTCCAACGGCGGCATCGCCAACACCATCTGCGCCAACATCGGCCTGACGGGCTTCCTGCGGGACATCGGGGCCATCTCCACCGCCTATATCCCCTTCCTGTCCGCCCCCGGCTGGGCCCATGTGATGATCATCCTCATCAACATCTGGATCGGCGTGCCCTACCAGATGCTCATCGCCACCGGCGTTCTGATGAACCTGCCCGGCGACCAGCTGGAGAGCGCCCGCATCGACGGGGCCAACCCCTACCAGACCTTCCGGCACATCACCATGCCCTACATGCTCTTCGTCACCGGACCCGCCCTGGTCACGGACTTTGTGAAGAACATGAACAACTTCAACGTCATCTACCTGCTCACCCAGGACGTGTATACCACCACCAACCAGGTCATGGCCAACGCCCAGGCCAGGGAGGTGGACCTGCTGGTGACGTGGCTGTTCACTCTGACCCAGGATTACTACAACTACAAGATGGCGTCGGTCATCGGCATCATGGTCTTTGTCGTCTGCGCCGTGATCACGCTGGTGGCGTTCAACTTTATGATCCGCGGAGATAAGGAGGAGGGGTATCAATGAGCGGCAAAAAGATCGCCCGCAAGGTTTTGTTCAACGTTCTCATCGCGGCCCTGGCCATTTTCTGGCTCATTCCCATCGTCTGGCTGGTGTGCACCTCCTTCAGCGCCTACTCCGGCATGAACACCAGCACCTTCTTCCCCGCCCAGTGGAGCGCGGAGCACTACCTGAAGCTGCTCCAGTCCGACACGGTCAACCAGTTCACCACCTGGTTCTGGAACACCTTCAAAATCGCCTGCGTCACCTGCCTGGTGTCCACCTTCTTCGTGCTCATGGTGGCCTACGCCATGTCGGTCATGCGCTTTAAGATGCGCAAGCCCCTGATGAACTTCGCGGTGATTCTGAACCTGTTCCCCGGCATGCTGGCCATGATCGCGGTGTACTTCACCCTGAAGACCTTCAACCTCACCAACAGCCACATCGGCCTGATCATGGTCTACTCCGCCTCCTCCGGCCTGGGGTACCTGATCGCCAAGGGCTTCTTCGACACCGTGCCCCGCTCCCTGTGCGAGGCGGCCCGGCTGGACGGGTGCAACGAGGCGCTGACCTTCGTCAACGTGGTCCTGCCCATGAGCAAGCCCATCATCGTCTACACCGTCATCAGCAGCTTCCTCACCCCCTGGATGGATTTCGTCTACTCAAAGATGATCCTCAACGCCGGCATCTCCGAGAACTACACCGTGGCCGTGGGCCTGTACCGGATGCTGGACAAGAGCCTCATCAACACCTATTTCACCCAGTTCTGCTGCGGCGGCGTGCTGGTGAGCATCCCCATCTCCATTCTGTATATCATCATGCAGAAGTTCTACGTGGAGGGCATCACCAGCGGCGCGGTGAAGGGATAGCGCGCATATTCCGCCCGGCCGGAACACACCATATTGACACAAGTACAGCGCGGGGGAGTGCGCCGGCCGGCGCGCTCCCCCGCGGAAAAGGAATGGACGTATGCAGCAAGATCAATTCATCCTCAATATCATCCACCGCCCCGAGATGGTGCCGGAGTACGCCGAGAAGGTCACCGGCCAGGGCAGGGCGGAGGACCTGGGCCGCAAGGCCCTGCTCACCGAGAGCCTGGACATCTTCAAGCTCCAGCAGGAGGCCGCCCACAGAAACGGCCTGAAGACCACCATCCAGATGACCTACGCCAGCCTCTTCAACGACGAGGCCGTGGCCCTGGCCAAGGCGGACCACGCGCAGTACGGCGACGAGATCGCCCTGAGCCTGCTGGGCCTGCCCTGCAAGGAGTTCCGGGAGAAGTACAAGACCAAGGACTTCTGCATCTGGATGTTCGACATGGACATGAAGCGCAGCGTGGTGGACGACGTCTTCGGCAAGTTCCACGACTGCTTCGGCTTCTACCCGGCCTCCACCGGCAGCTACTACATGGACGCGGCCCTGATCAACTACATCAAGGAGACGTATCCCTCCGTCAAGTGCGCCGTGGCCACCTGCTGGGAGGAGGGCCCCAAGGCCTACCACACCTGCAACAACTCCTGGTACACCTTCATGGACGGCGGCCCCTGGGCGCCCTGGATCCCCTCCAAGGTCAACACCCACGCCCCCGCCGCCAACGAGGCCGAGGACAGCGGCATCGTGGCCATCCCCCACCTGAGCCGGGATCTGATGGCCTGCTACGACGGCAACGGCTCCAACTTCGGCACCCACCCCCAGAACGTGCTGCGGGGCATGCTCTACACGCCGGGGCAGTTCAACCCCGACGGCAGCTACTCCGGCCAGAGCTACCCCTACCTCTATAACCTCATCGACCAGTACCGCTACCAGGCCAGGTTCAACAACGGCTACGCCTACAACATGCAGTTTGTGGGCCCCGGCTGGATGAATAAGATGGGCCGGTGGGAGGCCCCCTACGAGCTGCTCAAGGCCAGCTACGACGACGGCTGCGCCTACTACGGCCAGCTGAAAAAAGAGGGTAAGCTCGTTGACATGACCATGTCCGAGTTTGCCGACTACTACCGGGGGAAGAAGCGCTACACCGAGCCGGAGTGCGCCCTGTGGCGGGACATCATCTACGGCAGCGACAAGCAGCTGTTCTGGTACTGCGACCCCTATATGCGCGCCTGCGTGAACATGGACCAGGGCGGGGCCATTGTGGATCTGCGGCCCTACGCCGCCAAGCTGGAGTGGGAGATCGGCATCGGCACCAAACACGTCCAGGAGTGCGGCTACCCCTATCTCATTCAGGAGAAGTACCGTGCGGGCTACTTCACCCACTACGCCGGGGAGGGCACCGTCCGCTCCGCCAAGCTCTGCCGCAACGGCGAGGAGGTGGATCTGTGCCTGTGCCGCACCCACGCCCATTTCTCCCAGGAGGGGACCTGCCGGAAGCTCACCCTGGACCCGGTGGAGGTGGTCTTCTCCGACGTGACGGTGAAGGTGCAGACGGTGCTCACCTTCCAGGAGGGCACGGGGGACATCAAAATCGAGCGCACCATCCTGGAGACCACCGACCCCTCCGCAGAGGTTGCCATCAACGAGTACATGGTGGCCTGCTACGGCACCACCGAGTATCCGGAGGACATGACGAGCCTCACCCTCAGCGCCCGGAAGGGGGACGAGGAGCACCACATGGCCTACGCCTACAAGTGCCGGGAGTTCGCCCTGGAGGGGGCGGAGGAGGTCTCCTGCGTGCTGCCGCCCATCAAAACAAGGGTCTCCCTGGAGTGCCGGGGCCGGGACAAGGAGGGCTATTATAAAGAGGGCTACGCCTTCAGCCCCATGTTCACCCTGGGCTACACCGGGACGCTGAAGGAGAAGGAGGTGTTCACCACATGGCTCAAGCTGGCAAGGGCAGACTGAACTACCGCTGTCCCTCCTGCTTCATGCGGGATCTGGACATCGACATGTTTTTCGACCCGGACAAGAAGGAGTACTACTGCATCCGCTGCCAGTACACCGGCAAAGAGGAGGACGTGCTGGCCAAAAACCAGATGGCCCGCTTCCGCTACCGGTTTCTGGAGAAGCGTTTTACAGAGGACGAGTTCGAGACATTCTAAAAAGCGGCGCCGTTCCCATCGGAACGGCGCCGCTTTTTTGATGGGGAAATTCGATCAGCCGTTGGTTGCGTTGTACATCTCAAAGGCGGTGTTGATGGTCTCGCACATGGCGTTGATGGCCTCGTCCACCGGGGTGCCGCCAATGACCGCCTCCAGGCAGGTGGCCCCGGCGGGGGTGTACTCGTTGTTGTTGGCCACGAAGGCGTAGAACGCGCTGTCGTCCGCGCCCTGCAGGGCCTCGATCAGGCGGTTGACATAGGCGTAGTCCTCCTCCGCCAGGAAGGCCTGATAGCCTTCGGCGTTGTAGATCTCGTCATAGAGGGGCAGATAGCCGGTCTCCAGGTTCCAATCCACCTGGACGTCGGGGGAGGTGAAGTACTTGATAAACTCCCAGGCCCCCTGCTGCTCCTCGGGTCTGCCGTTGTCCACGATGAAGAAGCCGTTGCCGGAGGAGCAATAGCCGGTCTGCCTGCCATTGTCCGTGGCGGAGAACATGGGCACAAAGCCGAACTTGATGCCGCCCTCTGCGGCGGCGTCGCGGGCCTGGGTGAGGTAGGAGTTGGTGGTGACGATCATGGCCAGCTCGCTGCGGCCCAGGGCGGGGAACATATCCTCCTTGATCTTGGAGCCGAAGGGGAACATATAGCCCTTGGCGGACAGGTCCGCCCACTGCTGGTAATACTGGCGGACGATGTCGGCGAAGCCGTCGCTGTTGTCATTGTAGAGGCACCTGGTGGGCAGGCCGCTGGCGCCGTTGTCGTTGTCCACGGTGTAGAAGCCCTCCCGGTGGAACGCATAGTTAGCCCAGATGCCGGAGTGCTCCTCGGCGATGGCATAGGGGGCGTAGCCGCCCTCGCAGATCTTGACGGCGGCGTCATAGACCCGCTCCATGCTGGTCAGGGAGTAGGGGTCGATGCCGGCGGCCTCGAAGATGTCCGCGTTGTAGAAGAAGCCGGACAGGCTCAGCCCCAGGGGGTAGCCGATGAGCCAGCCGTCCACGCCGTAAGTAGAGATCAAGTTGCCGTACAGGTCCCGGTCATAGGCGGGATCGGCATCAATGAACTCCTGAACGTTGCGGATAAAGCCGGAGTGGAGATAGGAGCCCACAGTCTCGGAGGAGCTGTTGCACAGGGCGGGCAGATTGGCCTTGTCGGTGGCCTGGAGCTTGGCCAGCTGGTCGAAGTAGCCGCCGTTGTACTCCATCTGAACAAAATACTTGTCCTGGGAGCCGTTGAAGCCATCAATGATCTTCTGCACGCGCTCCGCACCGTTGCCGGTATAGGGGCACCAGTACATGACGCTCACACGGTCAGCCGGAGCGGGAGCCGGCGTCTGGCCGTCCTGCGCGCCGGAGGGCTGGCTGTTGGAGGGCGGCGGGGCGCCGCTGTCGTTCCTGCCGCCGCTGGTCCCGCTGCAGGCGCACAGGGCCGCGGCCATGAGCAGTGCAAGAGCAAGGGATACGATGCGCGTCATTCTCTTTTTCATGGTGATTCTCCTTTTCATCATAATTGACAGCAGCTGCCGCAGGGGCAGCGTATGTCGCTGCTGGGTGGGGACGCTCGGTTCCGTCAGCCCTTCACGGAGCCCTCGGTCATGCCCTTGATGAGGTACCGCTGGCCCACGATGAACACGAGCACCGCCGGTACGATGCACAGGGCTGCCCCCGCCAGTACGTGGGCGGTCTGGCCCGCCTCGCCGCCCTCCAGCATGGCCATGCCGATCTGGACGGTGCGCATCCGGTTGGAGGTGGTGACCAGCAGGGGCCAGAAGTAGCGGTTGTAGATGATAATGAACTCATAGATGGCCAGCGACGCCATGGAGGGCGCCGACAGGGGCATCGCGATGCGCGGGAAGAAGCCGATGTCCGAGCACCCGTCGATGTCGGCGGCGTCCTTCAGGTCCCTGGGGATGGTCAGATAGAACTGGCGCATGAGGAAGATGCCCATGCCGCCCACCAGGGCCGGCAGCGCCATGCCCAGGTGCGTATCCGTCAGGTTCCAGTGCTGGATCTGGATATAGTTGGTGATAACCACCACGTCGGCGGGGATCATCATGGTCATCAGGATCACGCTGAAGATGAGGTTCTTGCCTTTGAACCGGAAGAAGACCAGGGCATAGGCCGCGCAGCTGCAGAAGGCCAGCTGGCAGACGATGACGATGGCGCACTGGATGAAGGTGTTGAGCAGGTAGGTGCCGATGGGGACGGACTCCATCACCCACGTGAAGTTCTCCAGGGTGGGATTGTGGGGGAGGAGGTCCAGCCCCGTGGTGCCCATCAGCTCCCGGTTCGTCTTCAGGGCGAAGAGGATGCAGATGATGATGGGAAAGATGATGACCAGGCCCAGCAGGACCTTCAGGGCGTACAGGGCGCCGCGCCTGCGGAGAACCGCTTTGCATATGTTCTCTTTCATCAGTAAAACACCATCCTGCTTTCCGTCGCGCGCTGGATCCGGGTCGCGGCAAAGATCACCAGGAACAGGAGCAGCGCCTGGGCGCAGGCCGTCTCATACCGGCCGTTGAGGATTGCGTTTTGATAGACGCTGAAAATCAGGGTGGAGGTGCTGTTGTTGGGTCCCCCGTTGGTCAGGAGCTTGATCTGGGCGAAGGCCCGCAGGGAGTTGGTGATGTTCAGAAACACCACGAAGAAAATCTGCGGGGAGGCGATGGGGATCATGATGCTGAAGGCCCGGCGGAAGGGGCCCGCACCGTCCAGCTTGGCGCACTCCAGCAGGTCCCCCGGCACGTTGCGGAACCCCACCAGCAGGAAGATATAGCTTGCGCCGATGCTCAGCCACACAGTCACCAGGGATACGGCGAGCAGGGCCCACCGGCTGTCCTGAAGCCAGGCGATATTGACGCCCAGGATGGCGTTGAGGGTGCCCCCCTCCTTGCGCATGAGTAAGGTAAAGATCACCGCCGCCGGGGCGGAGGCCACCGCCATGGGCAGGGCGTAGAGCACCTCGTACAGCCGGCTCCCCCGCTCCCGCTCTGCGCTGATCAGCGCCAGCAGGAGGGACACCGCCAGCGTCCCCAGGCAGACGATCAGCGCAAATTTGATGGTGTTGCCGAACACCTGCCGGAAGGTGCTGGAGGTTAAGATGCGGACGTAGTTGGACAATCCCGCCCACTTCACAAAGTCCCCCTTCTTGTCTGTGAGCGCGAAGGACAGGATGATCGTCTTTACAAAGGGCCACAGGGTGAACATGACGAACAGCGCCATGCTCGGCAGCAGCAGCAGGTACGGGGTCAGCGTGAACCGGTTCCTGCCCGCCGCGCGTCTCTTTTCATGCATAGTTCGGACCTCCTTTTGCGCATTTGCCGCCGCGCCGCCCCGTCCGCGTCTATACGGGCAGGGGGATGGAGTATTCGCTGATGTCCGTAAACGGATAGAAGTAGTGCGGCAGCCGCTTGTAGTGTACCCGATCCAGATGGATAGGGGCGGTACCCGGCGTATCGGTCTCGCAGATCTCCAGGGCCATGGGCTCGTAGGCCGACCGGAAGGAGGTGCAGGCCTTCACCGCCACCAGCTGGTACTCCTTCGGCTCGATGCCGAACTGCCGGTAGAGCTGGGGGTCCCCCGGGGCGGACATGCCCTCACAGACAAGTATGTCCATGCTGCCGGCGCTCAGTACGGCGGTCCGGCCGATGTTGTTGTGCAGCCCCCGGCCCGCCGGGCCCTCCTGCACAAAATGTCCGTCGTGGAAGGAGCGCACGCGGGCCTCCACCCTGACGGGCTGGTAGAAGCCGCCGCCCCTTGCGCCGCCCAGCATAACGCTGATGGCCTCCCCCTCCCGGGCCCGGTAGATGGCGTCCACGGCCTGGGCGTCGTTGAGACTGATGGCGGCCTTCACATGGGAGCCGCGCGCCAGAATGCGGGCGATGACCGCCGGGCTGTCCCCGCAGGCGCCCGCGTTGGAGGAGTCCGCCGCGTCCACCAGGATAATGGGTTTGCCGGAGTGGTTTCGCTCCGCCCGGCTGATGACCTCGTCGATGGAGTAGAGCTCCGCCCGAAAGGTGCTGCGGATGTGGAACAGGCGCTCCGCCAGATCCACCGCCCGCCGCTTGGCGGTCAGCTTGTCCCTGGCCACCGTGACGATGGCCGAACCGGCGTCCGCCACGTCCAGCCAGGGCTGCATCTGGAACACGGAGAAATCCAGCAGCTCCCCGGCCTCCACCAGGGACTCCCCATACCGCATCAGAGCCCCGAAGGGTCCCCGGAGGGTGGTGTAGCTGCTGGCGGGGACGATCATAGGCACGGTGGTGCGCACCGACCGGGGGGCCGGTCCCCCGGACAGGGCGGACAGCAGCAGCCGGGCCGCCCGGCAGCCGGTCTCAAAGAAATCCTCGTGAGGATAGGTGTGGTAGCCGCAGATGTAGTTGACGGACTTCTGCATCAGGGCCGTCACGTTGGCATGGAGGTCGCAGCTGACGGCGATCACCGTCTCCTCGCCCGCCACGGCGCGCAGCTGCTGCAGGAGCAGGCCGCAGGCGTCCTCCACCTGGGTGGTCTGGGTGGCCCCGTGGAGGGAGACCAGCAGCCCCTCCACCGGGAGCTCCGCCCTGAGCCTGGAGATGGTCTCCTCCAGAAAGTGGAGCAGAACGCCGTGGTCCACCGCGCCGCCGCTGTTTCCGTTCATGGAGTACAGAGGGACCACCGTCCCGCCGCCCTCCTCCGCCACCCGGATCATCCCCCCCACGGCGCAGAGCTTATCCCGCAGGGCCCGGTACATGTCCGTCCCGCCGTAGACGCCGCAGCGCTGGAAGTCGGCCATGCTGCGGGGCACGGGGTTGAACGAGTTGGTCTCTTCTCTGAACTCGCATATCGCAATTTTCATATGGAATGTCTCTCCTCCCAAAGCCGGGACGCAGATGCTAGGACGCCTGCTTACGCCCCATGGTGCGCAGACACTCCTCCATCACCCGCAGCATGTTCTCGCAGTCCTGGGGGTAGATTTCCCCCATGTTGGCCACCTGGATCAGATTCTGGGCGGCGTAGTCCCCCTTGCCGATGTAGAAGATGTACCCCCGGGCCTCCATCTCCTTCAGAAACGCCGGCGCGTCGATCCCCTCGGGCAGGAAGACGGAGGTCACCGTGTTGGACATGTGCTCGGACAGGAGCAGCCGCATGCCCAGGTCCGTCAGGCCCTGGCGGATGATCCTGGCGCAGGCCTGACAGCGGGCCACGCGCCCCTCCAGGGTCTCCTCCATGATGTTGCCCAGGGCGGTGTTCAGGGGCCAGAAGAGGTTGACGTTGGGGGTGTTGGGGGTCTGGCGGGCGGCGCGGGCGGTGGCGTAGTGCTTGTAGAGGCTGAGATAGACGTTTTTGCACTGCTCCGGCGTCAGCGCGTCCAGCACCGCCTTTTTCGCGCAGATGTAGGCGGAGCCGGGGAAGGCCCCCACGCACTTCCCGCCCACGGAGGTGGCCACGTCGATGTTGTTCTCCGCCACGTTCACGAACTCGCCGCCGGCGGCAGAGACGCAGTCCGCGTAGAGGAGTTTGCCGTACCGCCGGCAGAGCGTTCCGATCTCCCCGGCGGGGTTGATCATGCCGGTGCTGGTCTCGTGGAAGACCATGGCCGCTGCCGTCACCTCGGGGTGCTCCTCCAGGGCCCTTTCGATGACCTTGAGGTCGGGGTAGGTCCCCCAGGGGAAGGCCACGTCCACCTTGGGGATGCCGTACTTATCGATGATCTCCAGCAGCCGCTCCCCGAACAGGCCGTTGCGGATCAGCAGCACGCTCTCTCCGTCCCGGAACAGGGAGGAGAGCACGGTCTCATTGGCGGAGGTGCCGGAGCCGGAGATGATCACGGGGTAGTAGCTGTCATCCGCCCGGAACAGCCAGCGGATTTTCTCCTGGGTGTCGGCGAACATGTCCTCAAACTCCTCGCTGCGGTGGCAGATGTCGTAATGGAGCAGGGCGCTGCGGACATTGTCCTTCACCATGACCGGACCGGGAGAAAATAACTTGGGTGCACTCATTGCAAACGACCTCCAATCCTTGCGTTTGATAATATTGTTCCCATGTTTTGCGGGATTACCCTTTTGTTTTACACTATTCGTGTTGTTTTGTCAATAGTTTTTGTGTGATCTTATTGCGTTTTGTGGGTTTTACACATAAAACCACCACAAAGTTTTCCACAGTCAACAAAAAAACCTTTTCCTCTTGAGATTTCCCCCCGCTTCGGATATAATTTTGATGAAGCTGAACAGGAGGTCTTTGCATCATGTTAGCACAGGAGCGGCAGCACGCCATTCTGGAGATCCTCGCCCAGCAGGGCGGCATCATCAAAATGAAGGACATCGCATCCCAGTTCCAGGTCTCCAACGAGACCGCCCGCCGGGACCTGGAGGTCCTGCAGGACCAAAAGCTGGTGACCCGCGTGTACGGCGGCGCCATCCTCACGGACCGCAGGGAGCCGCTGGCCCTGCCCCACCAGCGGGGGAGCGAGAGCGCCGGAGGGAACAACACCCGGGTGATGATCGGGCGGGCGGCGGCGGAGCTGGTCCACGACGGGGAGGTGGTGATCCTGGCCTCCGGGTCCACCATCCTCGAGGTGGCCCGCCACCTCAAGCGCCTGCGGGACCTCACGGTGCTGACCAACTCCCTGGCGGTGATCAACGAGCTGATCGAGACCAATTTCAACATCTACGTCCTGGGGGGCAAGCTGGACAACAACGAGCTGAACATGTCGGGCGCCATGGGCGTGCGGGCGATCCAGGGCATCTTTGCGGACAAGACCTTCATCGGCGCCGGGGGAATTACCTTCCAGTACGGCGTCTCCGACTATGGCAGCAGCGACGCCGCCATCCGGGCGGAGATGCTCAGCCGGGCCAACCAGACGATTCTGGTGGCCCAGAGCGACAAGTTCGGCCGCAACACCTTCTCACTGGACACGCCGCTGGACCAGATCCACACCATCGTCTCCGACAGCGCGCTGACACAGGAGTATGCCGACGGCATCCGGGAGATGGGCATTGAGCTGATTCTCGCCCAGGAGTAGGAACAGAGCCGGAGGAAGAAAGGCTTCTTCCTCCGGCTCTGTTTATGTCTGAAGCTGGGTGAAAATGGGCTCCAGGCGCTGGTACAGCCCTGTGTAGACGCCGTACATCTTCTCGTACTCCTCGCGACGCTCCTCTCTGGGCAGGAAGCGGCGTTCCGCCCGGCGGCTCCTGCGGACCGCGCCGGCGTCCCGCCAGAGGCCCAGGCCCGCCAGGGCGCAGTACGCCCCGCCGACGGCCCCCGCATGGGCGTGGTCCGCCGGTACGGACACCGGTATGCCCAGCACGTCCGCGAGCATCTGCATCCAGCGGCCGCTGTTGGCCCCGCCGCCCACCACCGTCAGCGCCTCCGGGGGCCGATCCCTCAGCTCTCCGCACCGCTGGGCGCACTGGCGCATGGCGTAACAGACGCCCTCCATCACCGCGTTGACGTAGTGCCGCCTGGTGTGGAGGGGGCAGCCGTTGAGAAAGGCCAGCCGGGCCCGCTCGGACAGGGGCGGCAGCTCTCCGGAGAGCCACGGGGCCGCCAGCAGGCGGCCGGAGCCGGCGGGCAGGTCCTCCAGCTCCCGCTCCAGCAGATCAAAAATGCCGCCGCCCAGCTGAGCCCGCTCCGCCGCGTAGAACTGGTCGACGGCCCAGTTCAGGGCCAGGCCCACGGACTGCAGGGAAAACAGGACCACATCCCGCTCCCGGTCCATAGCCGCGGCGGCCAGGCCGGAGGCGGGCGCCTGGCGGTCCGTCACCGCGCCCACCCAGCCGGAGGTGCCGAAGTAGGCGTGTACCGCCCCCCGCGCCCCGCAGCCCGCCCCGATGGCCACGGCGGGAATGTCCGCGCTGCCCGCGAAGACCGGAATCCCCGGCGGAAGCCCCAGCTCCCCGGCGGGCCCCGGCGCTAAGACCCCCGTCTGGTCCGTACTGTCCACCATGGGCGGGAATTTCTCCCGGTCCAGCTCCCCCGCCTCCAGAACGCGGCGGTAGAAGCGGTCCGTCTCCTCCGTGGGGGAGTGGATGAAGTCATTGCTCACGTCCACGGCCCACTGTCCCGTCATCCGCCGGCGTAGGAAGCTGTTCACCTCCAGGATGTACGCCGCCCGGCTGTAGATCTCCGGCCGCCGCCGCTTCAGCCACAGCAGCTTGGCCCAGTAGCTCTGGCCGCTGAACAGCCCGGTCCCCAGGCGCTCGTTCAGGTATGCGGCCTCCTCCTCCCCCCGTGCGTCCAGCCAGATGACGCACGGGTGCAGCGCCCTGCCCTGGGCGTCCACGGGGATGATCCCCTTCCACTGCGTGCACAGGGAGATTCCCGCGATCCCCTCCGGCGGGATCCCCGCCTCCGCCGCAGCCCGGCGGGCGCCGGCACAGAGGGCCAGCCAGTAGTCCTCCGGGTTCTGCTCCGCCCACCCGGGCCTGGGCGCGGCCAGGGGATAGGTCCCGCCGGCGCAGGCCAGCAGACGCCCGTCCGCCGCGATCACCGCCGTCTTGACGCCGCTGGTTCCCACATCAAAGGCCATCACATAGGGCTCCATTGCATATGCCTCCTTCGTTGTTTTTTGTGTATTTTACAAATAATATTGACATAGTACCACAAAAAGGCTATAATTGCAACGTGGAATTTTGGAAAATCCACATAATCCCACATATCGGAGGATGAAGGAGGGCACGCACATGCAGGAAAAAATGATCGTTCTGTCCATGGACGCCATGGTCCGGGAGGATGTGGCCTACCTGGAGAGCCGGCCCCACTTCGCGCGGCTCATGGCCGGGCGGGCGGAGGTGGAGCGGGTGGAGGGCATTTACCCCAGCATCACCTACCCCGCCCATGTTACCATCGCCACAGGGTGCTTCCCCGGAAAGCACGGGGTCATATCCAACACCGCCTTCAAGACGGTCAAGGACGGGATCGACCATTGGCACCTCTACGCCGAGCGGCTGCGGGTGGAGGACCTCTTCCGCGCCGCCAGGCGGGCCGGTCGCTCCACCGCCGCCGTCTACTGGCCCGTCACCGGGCTGAATGCGGGGATTGACGATCTGATCGACGAGTATTTCTTCCCCTACTACGGCGAGACGCCGGAGGAGGCCTTCGCGAAGCTGGGGGCCCGTGAGGCGGCCCTGGAGGCGGTGCGGGAGAACCTCTACCGCTTTCCCTACCATTTTCAAAAGGGCCTTCCCCTGACAAGGGAGAACACCTTCGACGACTTTGTCAACGGCTGCGCCTGTTCCCTCATCCGCCGCCGCAGGCCCGACCTGCTCATGCTCCACAACTGCTATCTGGACAGCCTCCGCCACCGCTTCGGCGTGTTCGCCCCCCAGATCCGGGAGGGCCTGGACCTGATGGACCTGTGGCTGGGGGAGCTGATGGAGGCCATGGAGGACGCGGGGGTCTATGATCGGACCAACTTCGTGATCCTCAGCGACCACGGGCAGATGAACTTCGTGCGGCGCGTCAAGCTCAACTGCCTGCTGGCCCGCGGCGGCTTCATTGACCAGGACGGCGCCGGGCAGGTGACGGACTGGCGGGCCTTCGCCCAGTCCAACGGGATGAGCGCCACCATTTACATAAAGGAGGGAGCGGGGAAGGCGCTGGAGCGGGAGGTGGGGGACTTCCTCCGGGGCCTGGCCCGGGAGGGCGTCTGGGGCTTTCAGGAGGTGCTCACCCGCCGGGAGGCCCGCCGGCGCTACGGTATGTACGGCCCCTTCGCCTTCATGGTGGAGACCGACGGCTACACCGCCTTCAGCGACAGCTGGGAGGAGCCCCTGCTGGCGGACGCCGATCCGGCGGACTACCGCCTCGGCCAGGCGACCCACGGCTACCAGCCGGAGAAGGGGCCCCAGCCCGTCTTCCTGGCCAGGGGTCCCGCCTTCCAAGCGGGGGCGGTCCTGCCCAGGGCCCGCCTGGTGGACGAGGCGCCCACCCTGGCAAAGGTCCTGGGTGCGGACATGCCGGAGGCCGACGGCGTCTGCCTGGACGGCCTGCTGGCAGCCCGCCCCTGACGGCGGCGGGGACAGACCTGCAAAAAATCTGCGCCGGCCCGTCCCGGTTTTTTTCCAAAACTCCCGCCGGAAATGTCAATAGTAAATGCGAAAAAAATATAAAAATTTTTTCAAAGCGTTAAAAGATACTCATTGAACACAATTTCAGACGTTTTCCAGCCTAAAATTTTCCGCGGGTATCGTGCAATCCACCTTTCCGCGCGCTTGACCTCTGCGGCGGTCACTTTCCCGAAATCGGTTCCTTTCGGGAAGTGCCGCCGTATCATTTTATTTTCGTTTTCATTGCTCCCCCGTTCGTAACTGCTGTACGGGTGGCAAAAGTAAACCTTTGTTCTCTTCTTCTTGCAAAGCGCTGAACGCTCCAGCCGCTCCACGTCGGCAAACTCCCCGCCGTTGTCAACGGTGATCGTTCGGAAGATTTGCCGGAAGCGGCGCGAACCGAAACGGCGTTCTATGCGGTCAAGAGCGGCAATGACGCTTTCCCGCGTCCTGTCCGGCATAAGTTCCATAATCGGAATACGGCTTTTCCGCTCCGTCATAACAAGCAAGGTGTCCTTTTCGCCCTCTTTGCTTGAATATACCGTGTCCATCTCCCAATCTCCGACGGTTTCCCGCGTGTCAACCTCCGCCGGGCGCTTTTCGATACTGTCCCCCCGCGGCGGTCGCTTCATGGTCTTAACTTTTTTATAGGTCCGTTTCTTTTTCGGCTTTTCCGGCAAGTCATCATTTGTCAGGAAGAGAAAAACGCCCTTTGTGATATAGCTGTAAAACGTGCTTACACAAATGGACGTTGAAAACGTCTTTCCCTCCAACTCGATAGCCGCAAGAGCGGCGGCGGGGGAATAGCCATCCTCCAGCACTTTCTTTTCCAGAAAGTCCGCAAGCTCCCGATCATTCCCGATTTTCAAATCAGCGCCTTTCTTCCGCAAATTCTCCTGATACTTCCGTTCCGCTTCGTCCGGGTTATACCGCTCTTCTTCCGTCCAGTCCGAATTACGATGAATCATGCGGGCGCGCTTGATCTCCCGGTAAATCGTGCTTACATGGACATGAAGTCTTTCCGCTATCTCTTTCGGCTTCTTCCCGTCCAGCAAAGCGTCCTCCAGCCTGTATCTGTCTGTCTTTGTCAGGTGACTAAAACAATGTCCCATTGTATACCCTCCCCAAAAGCAAAGAAAGGGCGGTTTCCCGCCCTTTCACTTTATGTTTCCGCGCGAATTGCGGCTATTCGTCCGATAACTTACCCATATCCGCTTCAATCAGCGAAACAATATATGCGTTGATACTCCCGGCCCCTGTTTCGGCGGCGCGGGCCTTTATTTTTTCTTTTCCGCCTTTATCCACATAGAAAACCATTCTGTCCAATTTCTCTTGGTGGCGCTTGTTCCCCTCTAACTGTGCTTTCGTTGCCATGTGAAACCACCTCCGCATTGATGATACCATACTAAATATTCATGTGTCCATATAAAAAATCAACAAATTCATGTTCACATATTTGGTTAGTATGTCTATTGAAATTCATGTGAACATATAGTATATTATGATTGTAAGGCAAAGGACAAAACCTTTTACAGAATGGAGGGAGGACATGAAAACGCCTAATGCAGTAGAAACCGCCGTTCAATATGCGATTGAAGCGGAACGGTTGAAAATGCTGATAGCAGCTAAAGACGCGAAAGACTTGCAAGAGTTTATCGCCTATTTAGAAAAACTGCTAAAGGCATAAGAAAGGGATAGCGGCCCACCTCTCAAAGCAAAGCCGCTATCCCAGCGCGAAAGGTAAGCCGGAAGCCTTACTCCGGCTACCTTGATTTTAACAAGGTAAGGCCAAAAAATCAAGGGGGAACACGACATGAACAAGTTTGAAATCGGCAAGGAATACTTTTCCCGTAGCATTTGTAACTATGATTGTATTTTCACCATCAAAATCACCGGGCGCACCGCTAAAACCGTTTCTTATGAGTACATGGGCGATTCCCGCCGCTCGAAAATCCGGGTTGACGATTCCGGCGAATATATCCAGCCTGACCGTTACTCTATGGCCCCTGTTTTCCGCGCTGAACGGGAGGTTCAGCCGGAGGAGGACCCCGCCGCAGAGGAATCCGCCGCCCCTGCTCCCATTGCGGAGGACGCGGCCCCCTCTAAGGTCGTGACGATCTCCCAGCCCGCCGACAACGGTTCCGTGATCGTGATGATCGGTCAGCCCGTCGAACGGAATTGCGGGGCCTGCTTCCCGCTCGAAAGCGGAACGGTCGTCGGCTTCGTCGATGTTCCCGACGGGTTGGTTATTCGCGGCGGCGTGTTCGCCCTTGTCCGTTGGGATAGTTACCCAGACCGGCCCGAACGGGTCCGCCTGTCCGACATTCACCGCCGCGGCTGGCGGTCCGTGAACGGTTCCCCGCTGGGCGTGTTCGTTTGCTGATACTTTACCGGGGCGGCGATTTCCGCCGCCCCGCCTTAATCCTCCATTTCCAAAAGCCATTGAACCGAAACGTCCAGAATTTGAGAAAGCACCTTTAATTCATAGTCGGTTACAAATCGGGTTCCGATTTCAATTCTTGAAACGCTGTCCCGCTCTATGATGATTCCCGCCACTTGCAGGCGGGCCGCAAGGTCCGCTTGTGTAATTTTCCGCCGCGCCCGCGCTTCCCGCACCCGGTCGCCGCAAAGGTTCTTCCGTCCGTTGTAATCATAAATTTTCACGTTTTGCCCTCCGTTTCGTGTTAAAGTTCAGATTCATTCTTGACATTAGCACGTAAAAAGGCAATGAATGCGTTAAACATCAGAACATCAATAGCGGGCCGGTCTGATTCTGCCCGCCAACACAAAAAGCCCGCCGGGGCGAATCCCGGCGGGCTTTCATTCTGTCCGAATCGGACAAGTTTATTTTCAGGGTTCCGGCAAAATGGTTCCGGGTTCGGCGTTCAGCTTTGCGGCGATTTCGTCCGCTTCCGCCGGGGTCATATGAACAACGTATTCCGGTTCAATGTATGCCGCAATATTGCCATTCGTCCCCCACGCCTTTTTTGCTTCCTCCAGCGCGCTCTCGATCAGCTTTTCAATATCCTTTTCACTGAAAAGCAGTTTCAGGACGGCGGGAATCCGCTGGTAAATCCAGTCGGACACGGCGGCAAGTTTCAACTTGCCCGTTCCGCCGCCGAATTCCTTTTCTGCCTTTGTCACAAGTCCGAAAAGAATTCGGTTCAAAACCGCCGTTTCGCCGCGCTTGATAAGAACGACGATCAGGGCAAGGAACGCAAGGACAACCAGCACGCTGTCCCAATTCGTCAGCAGGAACGCAAGAATCTTCATGTCGTTTTCTCCTTTTCATGTTGTACCCTCCACCGCCGCCGTGATAGAATCAGGGCGGAAAGGGGGTGAATGTTTGTGCGGTATAATTTAGACTTTGACGGAAAGAAAGGCCCGCCGAAACCCGGAACATATTATTGCACCCGATGTAACAGGCGGCAAATTGTACCTATCGGGAAAATGGTTTTAAAGCCCTGTCCCAAATGCGGCGGCGTAGACTTCAAAACGATTTAAGCGAATGCCCGAATGCGTCACGGCGCAACGTGAATCATTCGGGCTTCCTTTTCCTCGCTTTCCGGCGGTTCCAGCTTCTGCCGGACCGCCACATAGCAAAAAGTAAGGCTAAAATACTGGCGCGGCGTGGCGGTTTCAAACGCCTTTTCAATCCGCGCCATCATGTCCCGGTATTGCTCCGCTTTGACCTCTTCCGGCGTTTCGCGGTCCCGCTCCAAAAGGGCAAGCCAGCTATCAATCAGGCAATCCCAATCTTTCATAGCGCCGGAATCCTGCTTTTCAATGACCTTTTTCCGTGTTTCCTCCGCAAGCTGTTTATAACTTTTCACGTTGTTTTCCCTCTCCTGTCCTATCTCCCGTATGACCACCCGCCCGCGTTCAAAGCACATTCCTTTCATCGTGCGCCCCTTTCAGCCGATGACGGAACAGGCGGATTCAGGGACCCAGCCCAGCCCGTCAATGTGTACGCCGCACTTGCGGCCCGGATAGTAATATTTCACCGTGAACGCGCCGTTCACGGTCTTTCCCTGCCCGTTTCCGTTGCTGTCCCGGAACAGGGGGCCGGAATACCGGACCCGCGCGCCGACGCGCATTTTCGCCGCGGCTCCGCTCCCGGCGGAGGTCCCGCCGACGGCTTGCACGTCCGCCGCGTCAACCCAGCCGTAAACCGTGGACCCGCCGCCGGGTTCCGCTTTAAGCTGGTACGGGTGTTTTCCCTTGTATGTCCCGATTACTCTTGCCGTTCCCGGTTTGCAGGTGGGGCCGGTCGCCGCGTTCGCGCTGGTGTAGTGTTTGGACCCCGTAAACCGCACCACGTCGCCCACGCTGAACGCCAGCGGCGCGGAGGTATCGGAGGACCCCCCGGACGTTCCGGGCCGTCCTGCGGGCTTTGTGGCGCTCCCTGCGGGGGTTTCTTCCGTCATGTCATAGGTGATATACGGCAAGCGTCCGTGTTTCGTCCACTTGCGCCCGTTCATACCGGCAATTTTCCCTATATTCAGGCACGCCGTCACTTGAACGCGGTTCAGGAAAGCGGGCGAACATTCAATGACCTTTCCGCCGCCGATGTAAACGCCGATATGACCGGAAAGCCAGACAGCTTCCCCGGGAATGATCTTCCCGAAATCGGTTGAAACGTCCTTGCAAACCCGAATCATACTGTCGGCCCCAATATCGGGAACGCCGTTCGACGTGTACTTTGCGCCGCCGTAGGTTTTGGACGCGTCGCCGGTCCATCCCCAAAGAATCCCCTTGATTAAGCAAACGCAATCGAACCCGAAAACGGGCGGTTTCTTGTTTGCCGCGGCTCGAATCATTGCGGTTCGCTCCGCCCTTTTGTTATAGCTGTGATTCCCGCAATACCGCGACACGTTGCCGCCGGTCAGGGGCGCGCCAAAGCACCCCATAACGTACAGGGTCGCATGATTGTCCACCACGTCCTGCAATCTCTTGATAAATTCGGAAGCGTTCATTTTCCCCGTTCCTTTCCCGTCTGCGGGGCTTCCTGCCCCGCCTGTGTCATTTGACCCGCCGGACGCTCCGGGCCGTCCTGCGGGCGCTGTGGCGCTCCCTG
>ERZ779626.458-NODE-458-length-24215-cov-18.665811_pt1 | contig 24215 bp, 25 predicted proteins | sample MGYA00514209_ERZ779626 | MGnify/ENA primary metagenome ERZ779626 (study PRJEB29562, sample SAMEA4376713) | mouse gut metagenome | isolation source: Cecum | study: EMG produced TPA metagenomics assembly of the A DSS colitis mouse model was used to assess the...
TACCGCGCCTGCATGGAGGGCGTGGCATACGAGATGCGGGTCAACTACGAGGCCCTTCGCGGCTCCGGGATCCGCTTTACCAAGCTCCATGCCACCGGCGGCGGGGCCAGGTCGCGGGTATGGATGCAGATGAAAGCGGATGTGCTGGACCTGCCTATCACGGCGCTGAAAACCGTGGACGCCGGGACAGTGGGCTGCGCCATGCTCACCGGGATCGCTGCGGGCTTGTTCCGTGATCTTGACGATGCGGCAACCCGTATGGTGCAGGAGATGGAAACCTATTACCCCAACGCAGAGATGCACAATCAATACATGGCAATTTACCAGCGGTATCAAAAACTGTATCAGGCGGTGCGCCCGCTGATGTAAAGGAGAGATTCCCATGCTTGTGAATCTGGTTGAAATATTGAAGCTGGCCGAGGAAAAGAAGTGCGCCGTGGGCGCGTTCAACACGCCCAACCTGGAATGTGTCAACGCGGTCATCGGCGCGGCGGAACGGCTGAACGTGCCGGTCATCATCAGCCATGCGGAGCTTCACGAGGAAGTGTCCCCGCTGGATATCATCGGCCCGGTGATGGTGCAGGCCGCCAAGGCGGCCAAGGTGCCGGTGTGCACCCATTTGGATCACTGCGAGACGCTGGACTACATGGCCCGGGCGCTGGAGCTGGGCTTCACCGGCGTGATGTACGACGGCAGCACGCTGCCATATGAGGAAAACCTGGCCAACACGGTCAAGGCGGTGGCCATGGCGAAAAAGTACGGCGCTGGCGTGGAGGCGGAACTGGGCGCGCTGGCCTCCCGGGAGGGCGGCGGGGTAACAGCCAGTGGCCCCGTCTACACCGACCCCGAGGAAGCGGCGGCGTTCTGCCGGGAGACGGGCATTGATGCGCTGGCTCCCAGCTTTGGCACCGCCCACGGCATTTACAAGTCCAAGCCCGTGCTGGATTTGGAGCGGGTAAAGGTCATCGCGGAAAAGACCGGCCTGCCCCTGGTCATGCATGGCGGCAGCGGTGTATCCCCGGAGGATTACCGCACCGGGATCGCCAACGGCCTGCGGAAAATCAACTACTACAGCTATATGTCCCAAGCCGGGGTCACCGCTGTGAAAGAGCTGCTGGAAAAGCAGGACGTGACCTTCTTCCACGATCTGGCCCTGGCAGCACAGAAGGCCATGGACGCGGACGTGGAAAAGGCAATGCGGGTATTCCGAGGTGACGGCGCATGAGTGTCAATCCCTATATCGGCCATCCCTCTCAGTTGTGCTGTGTGGAAGAGGTACGGCTCACCGGCGGCAAGGGGGATGGTATGCGGCTCATCCAGGTGCGCAACGCCGCCGGGATGGAGCTGACTGTTTCCGCCGACCGCTGCGCGGATATCTCCCGGCTGATCTATAAAGGCAATAACATGGGTTATTTCTCGCCTTGCGGTTATGTTGGCCCTGCCTATTATGACGGTCAGGGGGATGGCTTTCTCAAAAGCTTTACTGCCGGATTCCTTACGACCTGCGGGCTGACGGCGGTTGGTTCTCCCTGTAAGGACGATGGTGAGCAGCTCCCGCTCCATGGCTCTATCGGAAATACCCCCTGCGAGCGCATCTGGTGGGATGAAGATGATGAAAACATCCGCATCCACGCCGTGGTGAACGACAGCGGCATTTTCTCCCGCAAGCTGGTGCTACACCGGGAGATCGCCTGCGCGAAAGCGGACAGCAGGTTCACGATCACCGACCGGGTGGAGAACCAGGGCGATACCGAAACCCCAGTCATGCTGCTGTACCACATGAACATGGGCTATCCGCTGCTGTCAGAGGAGGCCGTGGTGACCATCCCCTCCTCACAGATCACCCCAAGAAACGGGCACGCCGCCCAGGGGCTGGAGTGCTGGAATAAAATACAGCGCCCCACAGCTGGTTTTGAGGAGCAATGCTATTACCACACTTTCGAAGGAACGGGAAAGGCTTCCGTCTACAATCCCGCCATCAACGCAGGACTGGAAATCACCTTTGACGCCAGGAAGCTGTGGGCCCTGACGGAGTGGAAAATGATGGGCGTGAGGGACTATGTGCTGGGCTTGGAGCCGGGAAACTGCACTCCCGACGGGCGGGATGCGTTGCGGCGGCAAGGGAAACTGGAGTTTCTCCAACCGGGAGAGAGCACGACCTTCCAAGTAACGGTGCGGTTGTTTCAGGAGGAATAAACCATGTGGAACAATGCGATGTGGATCGGTGTGCCGGATGATGAGCTGAGACACAAGTCCATCCTTCCCAATGACCTTACGGGCCGCTTTGCGTATTACCGGGCCACTTTCGACTGTGCCGCCGGGGACGATTTGGTGATAGACATCACCGCCAATTCCTGTTACCGCCTGTGGGTCAATGGAGGGGCGGTGCAGTCCGGCCCCTGCAAAGGCGACCTGGGCCGTCACTATTATGACACAGTGGATCTGAGCCGATACTTAAAATCCGGGCGCAATGTGCTGGCGGTGCAGGTGCTGTACAACGAAGCGGTCGCCCCCCAGTACAGTGAGCGGGGGGCCATCGTCAGCGTCCTGTCTCCTGGCGGCGGGCACCGGCTGGCGGTGGAGGGGGCTGTGCGCCGGAACGGGGAGATCATCGCCGACCTGACCACAGGGCATGGGCCGTGGAAGCTCTACCTGGACGGCAGCTTCTATCTGCGGGAGGAGGAATTCCTCCTGAACTTCGGCGCGGCGCAGGAAACCATAGATTTCCGTAAAACGCCCCATGACTGGAAGCTGGACAGCTTTAACGACAGGGCCTGGGTTACCCCCATGGAGATCGAACCCGTATGTCAAACGGACTTTCAGCGTATGGTGGGATTTGTCCCGAAATTCCCCATCCTGGCCCGCCCCATCCCGCCCCTCTACGAGAGGCCCATGGATTTCGGCATGGAACCGCTTCGTCTCAGCGCCGGGGAACGCAGGACGCTGCTTCTGGACGCGGGCGTGGAGACCTGCGGCTATCCCCGCTTCTGCCTGGAAGGGGGCAGGGGGGCCGAGTTGTGGATCACCTATGCGGAGCGGTTTACCCACCCTGACCATCAGATCCCTCTGGATGACGCAGAACACGGCGTTTGCGAGGGACTGACCGACATCATCACCCTCCCCGGTGGGCCGCTGGTCTACGAGCCGTTTTGGATACGGACGTTCCGCTTTGTGAAGCTGGAGGTGCAGTGCGGGGAGGAAGCTATGACCCTCTTTGCCCCAACCTGGCGGGAGACCGGCTACCCGATGGCGGTGGAGTCCCGCCTGAGCTCCTCCGAGCCGTGGGTGGAGCAGGTGTGGACGATGTGTGTGAGAACACTCCAGCGCTGCATGGGGGAGACCTATATGGACTGCCCCTACTATGAGCAGATGCAGTTTTCTATGGACACCCGGCTGCAAGCCCTGTTTTACGCTGCGCTGAGCAATGACTTCGCCCTGACGGAAAAAGCCCTCCTGGATCTGCACTGCTCCATGACTGCGGAGGGGCTTGTCCAGGGGAAATATCCATCCGCCTATCCGCAGATCATCTCGACCTTTTCCCTGCACTATATCTACTTTCTGGCGGAGCATTACCGCCATACCGGCAAGCTGCCGGCAGTCCGGCCTTATCTGCCCGACGTGGATCGTATTTTAGACTACTATGCCGCCCATATCGGCCCCGCCGGGCTGGTGGAGCATCTCGGCTATTGGGAATTTGTGGACTGGCAGAAGGCGTGGAAGGAAACCGGCGGCGTCCCCACCGCCGCAAAAGAAGGGCCATCCACCATTATCAACCTCATGTATGCCCACGCCCTGGACTGCGCTGCGGAGCTTTACCGCGCTGCGGGGCGGGTTGGCATGGCGGAGGAGTACCTGTCCCGGAAGGCGGCTATTTTGGAGCAAGTGGAGCGGCTGTGCTGGGATGAAGCGCGGAGGATGTACTGGGAGGGCCCCGCCTTCCCGCAGTTTACCCAGCACACACAGGCATGGGCCGTTGTGACCGGGCTTGTCCGGGACGGGCGGGCCCGCCGCATCCTGACGGAGGCCATCCAAGGCAAGGACGTTCTGCGATGCTCTTTCTCTACCGCCTATGAGTGGTTCCGTGCGCTGGAGCAATGTGGGATGTTTGCGGAGATGTTCCGCAATTTGGGGCGGTGGCGTGAGCTGCCCGCCCGGGGGTACACCACCTGCCCGGAGGAACCACAGGACGAGCGCAGCGAGTGCCATGCATGGAGCGCTCTGCCAATCTATGAGCTGATGCGCTGCGTTGCCGGGATCCGCCCGGGGACGGACGGATGGGATACCATTGTGGTCGAACCCCACCTTGGTGATCTGCCGGATTTGCAAGGGGCTGCGTGCACGCCCAAGGGATCGGTGGAATTCCGCTATCAACGAGAAGAAAACGGCTGGCGTTACCAAGTCCTGCTGCCGGATGGCGTATCCAGCACGCTTATTACGCCGGACGGCGTCCGCCACCCGCTGGTTGGCGGACAGTGGTGCTGTGTGCGAATATAGATGGGGAGGATTCGTCATGAATACACATGAGATCGGTGACATCATAAAGGGAATCAGTAAGCGGGAGCAACAGAACCGCATTGCCCATTATCGGGTTTTGAATGCTTTGGCAAAAAAGGGGCAGACCTTATTCACCGGGTCATCCCTGATGGAGCAGTTCCCGATCCATGAACTGCTGCAAGACATTGGCCGCAGTGATGTAGTCTACAACCGGGGTGTCGGCGGCTTTACCACCAAGGATATGCTGGAGCAGATGGAGGAACAGATTTTTGCACTGGAGCCCCAGAAGATTTTCATCAATATCGGAACCAATGACATCAGCGCAAGCGACTACCAAGTGGAAAAGCTTATCAAGAATTATCGCCGCATCCTGTCCCAAATTAAGGAGCGGCTGCCCCAGGCAAAGGTCTACCTGATGGCGTATTATCCGATGAACGAGCTGGTTGGGGACAACGCCGGGTTTGGAGGCCGCACGAATGCTGGCATTGAGCAGGCCAATGCTGCGGTTCAGACACTGGCGGAGGAATTTTCCTGCCGCTTTATCAATGTCAACGATGGGCTGGCGGACGAAACTGGGCGGTTAAAACAGGAATACACCATTGAGGGTATCCATATGTACGCCAATGCCTATCAGGTGATTTTGCAGAATCTGCTGCCCTATCTGGATGAAGCCTGACAAAACCAGAGAAAGAAGGGTTATAAGACTATGACGGATGCACAGATAACCGCCCTGCTGCACAGTATGTCCCTGGAGGAAAAGGTCTGCCAGCTGTCCCAGCTGCCCCCGACATTTTACCATTCGGCCGAAGCGATTCCAGGGACCGAAATCAAGGAACAGGTATCCGAGACATTGATGAATCAGATGGGCAGCATTTTATACATTTCTGACGCCGCTGTGATGAAGACCATCCAGGACAGGGCGTTAGACCAACAGCCCCATAAGATCCCGATGTTGTTTATGATGGACGTGATTCATGGCTTCAAAACGGTATTCCCTATCCCGCTGGCCCAGGCCGGTACCTTTGATATGGAACTCATTTCGAAGTGCGCTTCCACCGCAGCGGCAGAGGCTTCCGCCGCAGGGATCCATACGGTTTTCTCCCCTATGCTGGATCTGGTGCGGGACGCCCGGTGGGGCAGGGTCATGGAATCTGCCGGTGAAGATCCCATGCTGGGCAGCGAGGTCGGAACGGCCATGATTTCCGGCTACCAAGGCGGCAATGGGAATTCCCGGGCAGAGGGACAGGCCAGTGCCTGTTTCAAGCATTTCGCGGCATATGGCGCGGCGGAGGGCGGCCGGGATTATAACAACGCCGAAGTGTCCGAACACACGCTGCGGTCAGTCTATCTGCCTGCCTATCAGGCGGCGGTACAGGCTGGCTGTGATATGGCAATGACCTCCTTCAACACTTGGAACGGGATCCCCTCGTCGGGGAACCCGTGGCTGCTGACCCATTTGCTGCGGGAGGAGTGGGGTTTCGAAGGGGTCGTGATCTCTGACTGGAACGCCATTGGCGAGCTGGTTGAGCATGGCGTCTGCAAGGATTTGAAGGAAGCGGCCTACCTGGCGTTTCGCGCAGGCGTAGATATTGATATGTGCTCCTTTGCCTATGCAAAGCATTTGAAGTCGCTGGTAGAGGAGGGCAGAATCCCTGAGGAGGATTTGGATTGGTCTGTGCTTCGGGTATTGCGACTGAAAAATAAGCATGGACTGTTTGAGGATCCGTACAAGGGGATTTCCTCCAAACAGTCAGACTCCGTACTCCTTGCGCCGGAACACCGCAGTATTGCCCGGCGCGCCGTCCGCGAGAGCCTGGTTCTTTTGAAAAACAGCGGGGACACACCGCTGCTACCCCTTCAAAAGGGTCAAAACGTGGCGCTGATTGGACCCTTTGTCCACAGCAGTTCCTTGCTGAGTTCATGGGCGCCCTCTGGGGATGAGCGCAACGTTGTGACAATTGCCCATGCGGCAGAAGAAGTGAGCCGCGATTATCGTTTCTCCTATGATCGGGGCTGCGTGTTGAATACCAGGGACGACTACCATGCGCAAAGCATGGAGGAGTCTATCCAGGCAATCCGGGAGGGCGCTGTGCCTGACCTGGCTCTGAACGGCAGTGAAGATGACACGCTTTGGGCAGAAACCCTTGAAAAGGCGGCACAGGCAGACATTGCGGTCGTATGCATCGGCGAACACCCCAGGATGAGCGGTGAGGGCGCAAGCCGCGGAGATATCACGATCCCACAGCCTCAAATGGAGCTTCTGAAAAAGGTGTGGGAGGTCAACGAAAACATTGTGACCGTTGTGTTCGCAGGGCGTCCCCTGGATCTGCGGGAGGTATGCCGGTACAGTAAGTCTATCCTCTACGCGTGGCTGCCCGGAACAGAGGGGGGACATGGGATCATGGATGTTTTGACGGGCGCATATAACCCGTCTGGAAAGCTGGCCATGAGCATTCCCTATCATGTGGGGCAGATCCCGGTCTACTATAACGCGTATCGAACAGGCCGGCCCAAGCCCAATGCTCCAATCCAATCATTCTATACCTCCGCATATAATGACATTCCCAATGCGCCGTTGTATCCGTTTGGTTTCGGATTGAGCTATACCAAATTTACATACAGCCCCATCAAACTGGATGCGTCCACAATGACACCGGGGGAACAAATCAAGGCTTCTGTAGAGGTGACCAATGCCGGACAGTATACAGGTACGGAAACGGTTCAGCTGTATTTGCGTGATATGGTGGGAAGCGCCGCAAGACCTGTTCGGATGTTGAAGGGATTCCAGCGGGTGACTTTGGAGCCCGGTGAGAGCAAGCCTGTAACCTTTGCCATTGATGAGACTATGCTCAGGTTCTATCGGGCGGACATGACATTTGCCAGTGAGCCGGGTGAATTTGAAGTCTATATCGGTATGGACAGTGATACCAGAAATGGGGCGGGCTTTACTTTGGCAAAGGAAGCGAGGCGTTGATGATTATCTGCTCTGAATGAATTGAAAAAGCGTTTTTTGTGTAAAGCAATACACATTGTAAGCGGAGTTGATTATAGCCGTGACCGCCCGGAGCCATCGTTGGAACTAATTGAAAGGTGAAAGGATATGGTGATTTCGATCGAACGATTTTCTGGAGGCAAGGATATCGCGGCATATGTTTTCGGCAAAATAGGAGTTGTGCAAAAGGGCACGAAAGTTTAGCAAAAGGGCTCCGATAAAAATTCACAACATTGGGCTGAATACGAATATTCATCCTGCTGGCCTCTTGTGTGAAGGATAGCAAACTGGATGAAGCATAGTCAACAACAAGGGCTAACGCCTGCGCTGACGCGCATTGTTGACAATGCTTCACCAGTTTGCTGAAATGGACACTAAGAGGCCGCAAGTCGAAATTTGCATATTAATGCACTATTCACACTTTGTTCATCACGAGCCCTTTTGCACAACTTTTCATTTGCCAAACACATCGCGTCATAATAAGCTAAAGAAACTTTTATTTTTGTGATTATCGGGATAAGTCAATAAGCCCCAAGATATAGTACCAGATAAAGGGCCAGAAAAAATGATAGAATAGCCGCAGCAAAGACGGGTGGCGGCAAAGATGAGCCAGCAAAAAGGGATGAAATTCAGAGAGTTTCGGCAGCGGTTCCAGACAGAAGAAGCCTGCGAGGCATATTTGTTTGAACAGCGATGGCCGGATGGTTTCGTGTGTCCTAAATGTGCAGGGACGGGCTGTTACCAACTGCGCGGACGCCAGGAATATGTCTGCAAACACTGCCGCCGGCAAAGCTCAGTCACGACGGGACTGTTCTGCACCGCACGCATCTTCCGCTGACTATCTGGTTTTGGGCAATTTAATCTGACCGTCCGAGATAAGCGGGGTATCTCAGCGTCCCAACTTTCCCGCGAACTGGACATTGCCTATAGCAGCGCATGGTACTTATTGCACCGTTTGCGCAAAGCCATGGGGCAAAGAAACCAGGATTACGTCCTTTCCGGCATCATAGAGTTAGATGACGCCTACTTTGGCGCACCCAAATCAAACGGAAAGCGGGGCGGGGGACGGAGAAAACCAGCGCACTGGCCGCAGTGTCCCTCACAGAGCAAGGGCATCCCCGCTTCTTCCAAATACAGGTTTCCAAACTGGATGCTGCGGCAATGGGCGCTGTTGCTCAGCGTACCGTTCGCCCTGGCAGCGAAATCCACAGCGATGCCCTCGGGTCTTTTCGTGCTGCGCTGCGTGAGGGGTATGTCCATCATTACCAGGTCTTTGACAAGGACAGCGGTGCCCTGCGCTGGGTACACACCCTGATCTCCAATATGAAAGAGTTTTTGCTGGGAACCTATCATGGCCTGGGGAAAAAGCATCTGCAAAGCTATTTTGACGAGTTTTCTTTTCGGTTCAACCGCCGTTTCTGGCCTGATCAGCTTTTCCCCAGGCTTGTCTGCGCTGTGGCCACTTCCAACATCTTGGGCTATGTTGACTTAACGCGATAATCACATTTATTTTTAGGGAATCCTTTCTTTGTATACTTGTTCAATCGAGGTTAAAAGCAAGCGGCGAGATTCAAAGTGAATCTCGCCGCTTGCTTTTATGCTACTTTCTGTGTCCGAACCCGCTGCGCCCGCACCTGGAGTTCCTGACACAAAAACTTCAACGTGGCAAACTCATCGTCCAGCCCATCCAACTCCCGGCGGAGCACACCCTCATAGTGCTTCTTTTTCTCCTCCAGCGCCTGGATCTTCAGCACCCAGCGCTCCATCACAGCCGGACTCTGGCTGCCGGACTTGATAAAATAATCTGCCCGTTCCTGGTACTCGGCAATCTCCTTCTTCACCGCCGCGTAGAATTCCTCGGTCATCTTGGAGCGCTGCTTCTCATCGTCGATAATGTAAAAGCTGTTCACCATCAGCGGCGTCTCCCTGCGGTTCAGCTCGCCCAGCAGACCGATGAAGTCCTCGAACAGATCCACCTTGTCCATGTGGGTGCGGGGCACGAAATACATATGCCCCGTGATGCTCAGCTTGGTGGCCTCCAACCCCCGCAGGTAGTTGATGCAAATCGTTTCGATTTGCTTGCGGTTGGCGCATTTTTGGTAGAGCTCAAACAGTTCCTCCGCCCGGCGGCAGCACGCAGGCACGTCCACCGCATCGTCCGGCATCATGTTTTCCGCCCGGAAAACGCCATCCTTTTTGTCGTAACTGATGTTGGCCAGCTTTTCGTAGTTGTTAGTCTTTTGGTTCAGCGTCTCCTTTACCAGCTCCCGGGAGAGGATGTCCGGGGCGTGCTTGTTGTCCCGGCAGTAAGCCAGGTAGATGTTGGTTTCCCCCATGGACGTCACCGGGATGCGTTCCCGGATATCGCCGGTGGCAGAGCGAAAGGCGTCCGCCACGGACACCCGGGTGCCGCCAGAGTAAAGGATGCCCATGTCCTCGCACAACCTGGACAGTTCTGCCTTGTCCACCAGCAGGTTTGCCAGGGAAAAATAGAGGAACTTGCCCAGCATATGGGCCTGGTCGCCCTGGCCTGTGGCAACAAAATCGTGCATATCAAATACGTTATCCATATTCATTGTCTCCTTCTACATGGCCGCCGCCCGGCTGAGAAGGTAGTCGTCTACCCCCTTATAGGCCGGGTCCCATGTGTATTTCGTGTATTTTAGGCCTTTGATGGCCTGTACTTCCTTCCGCATTGCCAGCACGGCATTGCGGACATTAGGGTTTGTCATCTGATCCATGTCCATGGCCTCCACCACCTGGGCTACTCCAGGTCGGCGGTGATGGTCTCCCTGCTGGACTGCTCCAACGCCGTCCGAACCTCCGCTATCGCCTCCTCAGTGATGAGACGGCGGCAGGTGGGACAGGGCGCGCCGGGGACGCAGGCGTGGAACGCCTGCTTGTCCCGGTTGAACCGCGTGGCCAGCTCCGTCAGCCGGGCGCTGGCCTCCGCAATGCTCTGGGCATAGGGGGACTGGTACTGCTCCGCCTTCCGGGCGGTCAGCTTGCGCTCCAGCTCCAAAATCTCAGCGTCCAGCGGGGAACCGTCCCGGGCCGCTTCATCGTAGCGGGCGCTGAGCTCCACCAGCTGCTGCTCCATGGCCTTTGTGTCCAGACCGTCAAACCGCTTGGCCTCCAATGCCTCCACCGTTCTGTTGAGTGCGTCTCGGCGTGCGGTCAGGCCCTCCACAGTCTGGCTCCAGTTCTCGCCCTGGCTTTCCGCCAAATCCTTCTGGCCCTGGAGGTAGATGATGGTTTCCTCCAGGTTCCGGATATCCTCCCGCTTTTTCTTCAGATAGGTTTCCGGCGAAAGGATGTTTTCCCCCTCTAAAGCGGCCCGAGTGGCGTCGGACAGCTGGGCCAGCACCGCCTCGTGGGAGATCAGGGGCAGGTGCCGTTCCAGCAGGTTTTTGCCCTCGTCCCCCAATTCCTCGATGAAGTACAGGGGGTTGAAAATGGATAGGAACACATCTTTCTCTCCAAACAGGTCGGTGAGATCCATCTGGCGGATCTCATAGCCGTCGTAGAGGATGGTCATGCGGTTTTTGTGCCGGGTACGGGTGAGCACATGGGCGCAGCCCGTCTCGTCCACAAAGCGCATGGTGATGGACACATCGGGCTGGGTTTCGTTGTGCAGCCGGTCGATGCCCCGCTCCCCAAAGAAGGGCAGGCCGGTGACGGCAAAGGCGATGGCGTCGGCGATGCTGGTCTTGCCTCGGCCGTTGCCGCCAGTGATGACTGTGGGATTTCCGAACACAAGGCTCGTGGGTTCCTCATAGGACTTGAACCCGGCGATGGTCATGCCGGTGATCTGGAAGCTCTGAATTTTTTCCATGTTCCGCTCCTCTCTTATGCCGCCTGGGGCTGGGTGTCCGCAACTTTAAATTTTTCCAGCATATAGTAGACGACGGTATCCTGCTGCCTCTTTTCCAGCTTCACGTCCACCAGTACGATGCCTGCGGTCAGCTCTGGGTGCTCTCCCCGAATAAAGGCGTCCAGCCTGTCCCCCTTGGAGGATTCCAACCGCAGTTGGGTGCTGCTGGAGTTGATGCCTTTGTTGATCCTGGCATTGCGGACAATATACGAGATGTTGTCCTTTCCCGGCTTGCCAGTGGATTTGTCCGCCGCCTTTTCGGAGGATGTACCCCCGGGGTTTTCCTGCCTGGCGTCCGGCGCGGACTCCGGCTCCGCCTGGGGCTGCAAGCCGAGGGGAGGGGCAGGCGTCAGGTTCAGCTTGCCCAGCATTTTGAGGTAGGCGTAATCCAGCCGTTCCTGCTGGTCTTTTTTCACGTACCAGGTTTTGCCCCGCTTCTCCACTTCCACAAAAACCACATCCATGTTATACAACACCCGGCCGATGCCCCACTGGACGGCGGCCCGCTTCATGCTGTCGGACAGTCCGCCCTTCACAGGCTCTATGTCTGAATTTTCAGCGCCGTCCCATTTGGTAATAAAGCCGTCTCCATACCGGATGGAAATGCCGCACAGCTGGGCTTCTTTTCCGCCGGCGCCGTGCCAGGGTTTGAACTCGTTGTACCAGTTCTCCGCCCCCACCACGTCATCCAGCCGGCCCATAATGGCCCGGTTGGTAACGTAGGGAACGGCGATGCCCAGTTCCCTTGCCTCGATCACTTTTTGCAGCCGCCATTCCAAATCCTCCGGCGCGAAGGGCATGGCCAGTTCGGCCTGGATCTGTCTCGGGTCTTTCTGTTCCACAGTAGTCACCTCGCATTCAAAAAATCTTTCAGTGTTCTGCCGTCCGCCACCAGCACATCAGTGTAATAGTGGGACGGGGTCTTCCCCTTCATCTGCTCCAGGAGATCCCGGTACTCGGCGTGAAGCCGGTTGTTGCTTCTGGAATAGAGATCGTTGTTGTTGGGCAGGCGCAGAAGATAGCCCGCCAGCGTGTGCAGCCGGACCGGGTCTTTATAAATGGGCAGCGCGTTGTTCCCGGTGCAGATCTTTTTATCCCCGTGTACGTTGGAAAACGGATAGCAGTAGGTGGGCGTATCCGGGGTCAGCCGTTCGTCCTTCACCACGCACACCCGGCATCCGGCCACCTTGCCCTCCTGGGGCATATACTGGAAGCCGAACACCAACCGGGGAAGGGGAAAATCCCGGTACTCGGTGTCATAATAGGTGATGTCCGCATACAGCTCTGGGTAGCGGATAAAGTAATAGACGTACTTTTTCTCCATCACCACCGCGATGCAGCCCTCGGGCAGCAGCCCGGTGGGGCGGCGCTCATCATCATAACGGCTGCTGAGAAAGCAGTCGCACAGGGTCTGGGGCGTGATACGCTTGTGGGTGGTCACGCCGCCCGCCTTGTGCTGCTCCACCACCACCTCGCCATGTTCGGTGCTGATGTGGATGGTCATGTCAAATTTGTCCGGCATTATGCGGCCTCCTTCCATTCGTTCCTCAGCGGATAGATCGGGACGAGCTTGTTCAGCCCCAGCTCCGCCTCCAGCTGCCGGTTCAGCTCCTGAAACCCGTCCAATATCTCCATGAATGCCACGGGCAACTCCTCCATCCCATAGAAATCATCATCTGAAAAGAACAGGATGCAATGCCGTCCCCGGTCGCTGGGAGACAGCCGCCAGCCGTAATCATAGCTGTAGCTGTTCAGGCGAAAGCTCTCATGGATCATCTGCTCCGCGTTCCGGCGGTAGGGGTCGATCTTTTCCTCCAGCCCTTTTTCCGTTTCAAGCCGTGTGCACAACTCGCAGAAGCGGTCTACGGCAGGATCGGACAGCACCCAGGTTTCTATCCCTGATCCTGCGTTGTAGTAGTTGCTGGTATCTTCAAATATCGACACAGCCAATTCCAAGGACAGCTCATAAAACGCGTCTTCATCCAGGGGAATGCTGCCAAACGACGGCCACTCTTTTTTCAGCCTCGGACTGTCATGGACCATTTTCGCAAGGTACAGCATATGAAAAAAGTAAGAACTCATATCCTCCATAGCGGCCCCTCAGCAAAACGAGCGCACAGTTCTGGGCGCGGGCGGAACCCGGCTCAGTGTCTGCGCAAACTGGGAAAGATCCTGCGACGCTTTGTACAGCCTGTCATAGTAATCCTCCAACGCGGGTACGTCGTCCGCATCAAAAGCGCCAAAGTCGATATCGCCCAGGCGGAGAAGTTCCCCTTCCAGATTGGGACGCAGGACCTGTTCCAGCAGGTAGCGGTTGACGCCTCCGTCCGAAACAGAAGGCTCGTCTTTCGCCTGGGAAAACCGGGTGGACAGCAGCTTCAAATTCAGCTTCATGCTCATACCGCTGCCCCCCCTAATAGTCGCTGGGGAGCAGGACGGTGGTGGCGGAGCGGTCAGATTCCGTGATGATCCAGAACTTCACATCGTCATGGGTGTGGTAGACGGACAGCAGACGGTCCCCATGCTTCAGCGCGTCCTCATTTAGCTGCCAATCGGATGGACACACATCGCCCCAGTCCCCATTCAGGTGCCGCTCGATGGCGGCGTTTACTTCCATATGGGGAAGCACGTCCTTTGCGTTGCGGGTGATCATCAGCCTGCCCGGATGAAACCGGAGCCCTACGGCAAATACTCGCATAAAAATCCTCCTCTATGTCAGCGCCCTGAAACCGCTGGGCGTCAAGATGTTGAATATCATTTTGTTGGTAATGGTTTCGTGGAGCTCGGCGCCGATGTACTTGCCCTTGGCGTCAAACTTTTCTTCCGTTTCGTTCCGGGTCACCTTTACGATCCGCCCTTTGATGACATGGGGCGTGCCGCACTCGATCAGGCCGTTGATCATCCCCGAGCCCCCGATCAGTCCGATCTGGCTGATGGACAGGGGCAGCGGCGGGCGCTTCACCCCGCTGTCCAGCTCGCTGCGGGCCATCATCCGTTGGAAGCTGTCCGAACGGCTGAGCTGCCGCTCCAGTTCCTTTTCATTGAAGTTCTCTCCTCGAAAAACCCGCACCTCCAGCGGCTTGGCTGGAAGGACATAACGCCCCTCTGGCAGCTCCGTGAGACAGGGGATGGAGCCGGGATGGGCGGCAAACCACTCCAGCCATTGGGTATCCTGGGGCTCCGCATCGCGCTGCTTCCGTGTGCCCAGGATGGCTGCCTGCTTGAACTTTTTGAACTCGGCGTCGGTAAAACGCCACACGCCGATATTCTCAAAGTTGTCCGCCAACACCCGGCAGATGTCCGGGGTGAGACGGTAGTAAGGGATGACGTACACCAGCAGGCCGCCTATGCCCAGCGCGCCCAAGCTCTCGATCAGGAACCGCTTCTCATGCCGCGCCCTGCCGCCGCTCTCGTTGAGCACGGACAGGTAGGGCGGGTTGAGGAACAGCAGGTGGAAGGCGTTGCCGCTGACCTGACTGAAAAAGAAGCTGCCAAAGCCCACCCGGTGGAGCCGGGTCTGGGCTTCGTCCGCCCGGGCGCCGTCCAGCTCCACGCCGTAGGTGAAGCAGTTGTTCCCCTCAGCCATCTGCCGCAGGGCCTTTCCGCAGCCGCAGCAGGGATCCAGCAGATTGGTGGTGACCCCATCTGGGAACTGGATGCCCTTCAAAATCAGCGAGATGTTGTCCGGGTCGGTGGGGTAATACCCCAGCTTGATGTTGTTCATCAGCCGTCCCACCACCTGGGCGTTGGTCGTCCCATCCACAGGCAGCCGGGCGGCAAAGCCGTTCAGCGCGTCATACACTGGGCGGTAGGTATTGCTCAGCAGATCAAAGCCCAGCAGGCCGTCCTTCAGCTGGCCGGCGTTGGCGGCCAATTGGTATTCCTCCGCCTCCATCAGCAGGAGCTGGGCCTCGCCCAATGCCTCCGCCAGCCGCTTCCGGGCGCTTTGCAGATCGTTGTAATCATCCCGGGCGGCGGCAAGATCGGTATTTCGGTGCTGTTCCACCCTGGCCCGGCATAGCACCATGGCCTGGGTGAGCTGAGGGACTTCGGTTTGAAGCCCCCGCAGCCCCTCCAGGGCATAGCTGCGCGGTTCGGCCTGAGATGTGTCAGGCTGCCCGCTCATGACAGCCCTCCTCCCGAAGTGCCGCCAGCAGGAACAGCAGGTCCAAGTAGGACATCTCCGCCAGATCCCGCAGGGTGAGGAAATTGTTATACCCGCCGCTGTGATCCTCGCTGTGGCAAATGGTGCGGTAGAGCAGTACGTTTTCCCGGTTGCCGCAGAACTGGGAGAGGTTGATGTACAGCCCATTGGTCTGCCACATTCCCATGAGGGTGCAGTCCCCGGACTCGCCAATGCCGGAGGGTTCAGAGCGCACCCTGGCGTCTTGCAGGCCCAGATCCTTGGCCAGCGCCTGCAAGAACACCTTGCCCGTGTTCAGAAACTGTTTTTTCACGCCGTTAGGGCCGGACTCCCGCTTACCCCAGATGTAGCCCAGATCCTGGCCCAGCAACTCGGCCAGCCGGCGCATATTCTTTTCCTGCGATTTGTGTGACATTTTCATGACTCCCTTCAAAATCAGGGGGACAGAAAGCGTCTGCTTTTTGTCCTCGGTTCACCCGTAACTAAGCAGCGGGCCTGTTCTCCTTCTCCGTATCCAGACGGACGACCGGCGCGGGCTCCCTGACCTCGTACTCTGCGTCCACCGCATCTTCTGCGGGAGCGGTAAACCGCATCCACCAGGAGCGCAGGCTGGACGCCAGCAGGAACCGGAACAGGCTCCGCTTCTTCTGCCGGAGGTTGATAATTTCATCCGCCTCCACCTCATCAATGTCGCTGAGCCCCACGAACAGCTGCCCGGCCTTCACATAGTCGGCGGACAGCAGGCAGGACACGGCGGCGCTCTCAGACGCGAACAGCTCGGATGTCTCCACCCGCTTGGCGGTCAGCCGGGCGCAGGCCACGCTGGCACACTCCAGATCGTCCGCGCGGATATCGCTGGCGGACACCCGGCCAGCCTCGATGAAGCCGCCGCTGATGGTTTTCGCCTTGAGGTCACAGGACACCTTCAGGCATCCCTCCACCACCAGGCATTCGGTGGTGAGGTTCTCATAGGACACGGTTTCTCCTTTGGAAATGTAAACGGTTTTCATTATAATCCTCTCCTTTTTGTTATTTTACGCCGCCCGGCTGTCTTTCTTCAGCTGGACAGGCAGCACCATGGCCCGGTCGTTCCGCCCCTGGGCCTCGATGACGATGGGGCCAAGGGAACCGGCGCTGACCTTCATATTGACAGACGGCTCCTTTTTGAACGGCTCCAGGGCGTCCGTCATGTAGTCCAGGTTGAACCCAAATTCCACGCCTTCGCACCCGGTGGCGGAGATTTTCGTGGCGTACCGCTCCCCCACGCTCTCAGCCAGCAGCGCGCCGCCGCTGAAACGCACCACATGGGCGCGGTTTCCCCGCAGGGACTGCTTCAGATACTTCAGCTCGGCCAGGAACTCCTTCGGGGACACCTGGAACTCCGCCCGGAACTTGTCCGTAAGGGCGCTGTCCAGCTTGAACAGCTCTCCCTCCGGGAGACGGAACAAAAGCGACGTCACGCCATCGGTCACATTGGCGTACCGCTCCCCCATCTGGACGGACACCGTCTGATCCCCGAACAGTTTCAAATGCTCCAGCGCATCCGGGGACGCCATGAAGGGCGCGGGTACATCCAGCTCCGGGGCGGTATCCCAGGCCATACGGTAGCCGTCCAGGGCATAGATTCGGTTCCCGCTGAACTGCACGCTGACTATGCAGGCCCTGGCCTCCTCTTTGCGCGGAACCCCCACGGCGTACTTGATCCGCTCCACGCGGGCGTACAGCCGGTTGGCGTTGGCGGTAAAGCTGTGCTTTGGCTCCCAGTTTGGGTACCGGGGAAAATCCTCGGGCAGGAACGGGTACAGCTCCGCCGACCGGGGCCCGCAGGACAGGGCCAGCTTGATCCGCCGCCGGCCGCTTTCGCCCGCCTCCGTCTGTTCTATGACCAGTTCACCCTCAAACTGCCGGAAGGCCCGGGCGGTCTCCCTGGGGCGGTCCAGCAAGAAGGCGAAAGCGTCCCCCTGGGCGGGCAACGCCGCGGACAGGTAGGCGTCTATGTTGGTGGAAGTCAGGGTACAGCGCTCCTTCTCGAACCGAACCAATACAGCGTTCAGGACGGGAATGGCCGATTTGCGGATCAGGCCGCTCACCCTATCCAGCGCCTGGACGAAGGCTTTCGCGTCTACGTTCGCTCTCATGCCGCAGCTTTCCTCCTTGTATTTTGTTTTTGCAGCTCAGGCCGCACATTGACGGTCTGGGTGGAAAAGGTTACTTTCCGCACAGTGCTGCTGCCCGTGGCCAGGATGTTATAGACCATGTCCACCACCAGCGTGGCCGCCGTGATGTTGGCCGCCATGCTCTGGGGCGCGGACACCGACGCTTCGGCACAGGACAGCTCCGTGGGGAACTTGTCCGTCTCCACCAGCACATCCGGGTAGACTGTGCCGATGGGCGGATAATAGGTCCTGCCACCCCGGCGCACGCCGCACACCACCTGGCCGGTGAATTCGCCGTTGCCGCTGTCGATGTAGATCAGTTCCGTGGCCCTGCGGAACACCCGGTCGCAGAGCTGCCGGGATTTGTTGTTGTCCACCGCGCCGATCAGGATGACCAGTTCCGGAACCCGGACTTTGTACTGATGCCCGGGCTGACGCAGCCAGAGGTACGCGGGCTCCAGCAGGGTGCGAAGCTGCGCCTCATCCTCCACAAAGGAGGGCACATACTCCGTTTCCATGCCGAACACGGCAGAATACCGCTCCGCCAGCGCCTTGGCCTTGTTTTCCCCCAGGTCGGCGGGGGTAAAGTTCTGCCGCACCAGATTCTTTTCCTCCACCACGTCGCCGTCGCACAGGATGAACCGCACCGGGCGGTGCAGCGAGTACAGCAGGCGGTACAGATGGGGCGCGATGTGGCCTCCTGTGCCGCCCGCGCCCAGCATGACGATCTTCACCGGGCGGGTCAGGGAGAATTTCATTGACCCATCCTCCAACACCGGGAGCGGCCTGCCAACGAATCAGTCAAAGGGTGCAGTGACGGCGGGGCGCTTCTGCGCAGCAGCTTCACCTGATTGCGCCACTCCTGGGGGAACACCGCGCCAAAGCTCTCCAGCACACAGCCTGGGGGCAGCGTCAGGTAGGTCCCGCCGCAGGACATCCGTACCGTGATATCGGGGAAGAACTTATCCAGCCGGCCCACCACGATGTAGATGCGGGTGGCCCGTTCGTCCTCATCGTCTACGGGGGAGAACTTGGCCTCCATGCTGTTGTGGCTGTGTATGTCGATGTAGTGGAGGTAGCGCTCCTCCGGCAAATCGTCCCGACCCAGCTCGGCGTCGATATGGGCTTTGGTCACCGTCTGCTCAGGGACGCGCACCACAAATTTTTCCTCCTGCTTATCCCAGAGGATGTGGGCCAGCGCCTCAAATTCCTCGGGGCCGGTCATGCAGCACCGAAAAAAGGAGATGATCTGCGCCAGCAGCTCCATGGGCACCAGCGGGAGGGCCGGGGTAAACCCGGCCCTGACCGATCCCAGGTCGATCACGCTGTCTTTGGGGGCGATGAACTCGCCCAGCTCGTTTTTGCGCAGCTCATACACCCTGCCGTCCCCGCCGGGGATGGTGCAGATGGCCTTGTCCGACGCCCGGGCCTCCTCCAATGAGGCGAATACGCCCTTATAGGAGGCAATGCCCTTGCTTTGGGCGGTGACCTTGGGCTTCACCAGGCAGTCCGGGTTCTTGTCCTTGGCCTTCTTGAGGTTGTCTAAAAACGCCTTGGACAGCTCGATCTCCGACTTGACGGAGGCGATGGTGATACCCTTGGGGTCGGTGATGGTCTTGACGGTTTTACCGTACTCCACCGTCCAGGACACCTTCTTGCCCTCGCCTAACTCGGGGAAATCCGCCGACTTGGCGATGCGCAGCTCCTCGAAGGTCATGCCGGGGTCGGTGATGTCCTCCCGGGCGCTGCCGTAGTGGAACACCGGGGCCTTCTCAAACAGGGACTTGGCTGCCTTCTGCTCCGCCTTGACCTCCTGCTCCGCCATGGCGGCGGCCAGGGGGTCGATGTCCAACGCGGGCTGGGTCGCCGGGGCCTCGGGCTGAACCGCGGGCTGCGCCAGCACGGGCTGCTGGGCCGCCTGGGCCATGGGCTGGGGCGCCGCTTCCTGGGGCTGCGTCTGCGGGATGGGTGCGGGCGGTACGGCCTGTTGGGCCAGCGCCGCCTCAAAGGGGTTTACATTGCTGGGGGCTCCGCCGTTAGGCGCGCCACCGAAGATGGCGTCGATGTCCAGGCCCTCGCCGCCGGACAGCTCCGCAAAGGGGAATCCGCTGTTGCTTTGTTCACTCATAGTCTTTTCTCCTCTCGTTTTTGGGGACAAAAAAGGACCGTGAACCGCCCTCATGGGGCAACTCACAGTCTTCTCATCCTTGTATTTTGTTCTTCCAGGCCGCTTCAGTCCGGCGGAGGGTAGACTTCACCCCTTTCCACGCCGTTCCTCCCTCGCTTACTCCGCCCTAACTTACTCCGCCCTGAAATACAGGTTCATTGTACCATGCCGGGGTCCGGGCGGATAGGTGGAGGTCGTCCACCTATTTTAGTCGAACATATGGACAATTCACTTTTGCTGATGTATAATGAAGGCGGTTTGTGGGACGCTGGGAAGGGGGTGTGGCGATGAAAGACCGGGTTTATCTCGCCATCGACTTAAAAAGTTTTTATGGGAGCGTGGAGTGTGTCGAGCGTGGCCTTGATCCACTGACTACCAACCTTGTGGTAGCAGACAAGAGCCGCACAGACAAAACCATATGCCTGGCGGTTACCCCTTCGCTGAAAGCCTACGGCATCTCTGGCCGGGCGCGGCTGTTTGAGGTGGTGCAACGGGTGGCGGAGGTGAACGCCCTGCGGCGGCAGAAAGCCCCGGGCCAGCAGTTCACCGGTTCCTCCTGGCACGACCCGGATGTGAAGGCCCACCCGGAGCTGGCCCTGGATTACCTGGTGGCCCCGCCCCGGATGGCCCACTATATCGAATGGAGCACCCGTATTTATAATGTCTACTTGAAGTACGTGGCCCCCGAGGACATATTTTCATACTCGATTGATGAAGTGCTGATGGACGTAACCAACTACCTGCCCACCTATAAGCTCACCCCCCGGGAGCTGGCCCGAAAGATCGTACTGGACGTGCTGGACACCACCGGCATCACCGCCACAGCGGGCATCGGCACGAACCTGTATCTGGCAAAGGTGGCCATGGATATCTGGGCTAAGCACACCAAGCCGGACAAAAACGGCGTGCGTGTTGCGGAGATGGACGAGATGAGCTACCGCCGGCTGTTGTGGGGGCATCGGCCCCTCACTGATTTCTGGCGGGTGGGGCCGGGCTACGCCAAAAAGCTGGAGGCCCAGGGACTGTATACTATGGGCGACATCGCCCGGTGCTCCATTGGAAAGCCCACCGACTACTACAACGAGGAACTGCTCTACAAAATGTTTGGCGTGAACGCGGAGCTCCTGATCGACCACGCCTGGGGGTATGAGCCCGTCACCATGGCGGATATCAAGGCGTATAAACCTGAGGCGAAAAGCATCGGCTCCGGCCAGGTGCTCACCTGTCCCTACTCCTTTGATAAGGCCCGGATGGTGGCCTGGGAGATGGCGGACCAGCTTGCCCTGGATTTGGTGGGCCAGCGGCTGGCCACCAACCAGCTCACGCTGACCGTGGGCTATGACATTGACAACCTGCGCGATTCTCAGCGCCGGAAGCAGTACCACGGCGAGGTCAAGACGGACCGCTACGGGCGGCAGATCCCCAAGCACGCCCACGGCACCGCCAATCTGGATGAGTACACCGCTTCATCCAAGCGCATCACGGCGGCGATCCTGGAGCTCTTTGACCGCATTGTGGACAAAAACCTCCTGATCCGCCGGATGTACCTCACCGCAAACCGGGTGGAGGGGGAGGACAGCCTTCCCCCCGAGCCCGCCATGGAGCAGCTGGATCTGTTCACCGATTACGCCGCCAACCAGGCAAAAAAGGAGTTGGAAGCGGCGGAGCTGGCCCGGGAGCGGAAGCTCCAGGAGGCCATGCTGGGCATCAAGAGCAAGTATGGCAAAAACGCCATCCTGAAGGGGACGAACTTGATGGACGGAGCCACCGCCGCCGAGCGCAACAGCAAGATTGGAGGGCACCGCGCCTGATGGGAGTTTATGACGATATCATCGACCTGCCCCACCCCACATCCTCCAAGCATCCCCGTATGCCCATGATCGACCGGGCGGCGCAGTTTTCGCCCTTCCAGGCCCTGGTAGGCCACGGAGCCGCGATCGAGGAGGCCACCCGGCTCACCGGTCGAAAAATAGAGCTGACGGAGGAGGAAAAGTCGGTGCTGGATGAACGGCTGCGGCTGCTGGACGAGACAGGCGGCCAGGCCGCGTTCACATGGTTCCTTCCTGATGAAAAGAAGGAGGGCGGGGCCTATGTTGCCGCCACAGGGACGGTCAAAAAAATAGACCCGCTGGAGGGGCGGGTCATCCTCACAGACGGCACAGCCATCCCCATCGAGGATATATTGGAGATCGAACCGCAGGGACCGATGGGGCTGGGCTTGTAACTTCCGCTGTATTCCCGTATAATGGGACAGTCATTTTCATTGCGCGGCCCTGAATTTCAGCGCCGTGCGAAATACAACTTAAATTGCGAGGTCACCATGAATCAGAAAGAGATCAGCGAACTGAAGCGCCGCTTCCGGCTGGGCAAAAACGCCATAGGGCGCATTTACGGCTGCTATGTGAACAGCCAAAAGGAGATCGTCTCCTACCTGGACGAGCCCCTGGACCGGATGCCCGAGGAGGAGGCGGAAAAATACTTAGCCCTGCTGAAAAAGGCGCTGTCCGGCGCCCTGGGCCGGAACCTCATCGACATCGTGTTCTCCACCCAGCAGGTAGCGGACAGCGATGAACACCGCCGTCTCATGGCACTGCGGGATTCCGGGCTGAAGGACGGCGAGGTGCGGCAGGAGTTCTATCAGACGGTCATCGACGCCCTGGACATGGGGGATAACAATTACCTCATCCTGCTGGCCCACGATGCCTACGACGTGCCCCACCGGGGCAGGGATGACGAAATACAGGCGGACGCGGGCGACGAGGTGTTCTCCTACATCGTGTGCTGTATCTGCCCAGTGAAGGACGGCAAGCTGGAGCTGGGCTACTGCGCGGGAGAGAACGAGTTCCACAACTGCGCCCCCAGCCAGATCGTGGCCCCGCCGGAGCTGGGCTTCCTGTTCCCGGCCTTTGACGACCGGGCGGCCAACATCTACAACGCCCTCACCTATGCCCGCAAGCCGGACGAGCTGCACCAGGAATTTTTGGACGCCGTTTTCCATACCGAGCCGCCCATGTCCCCCGGGGAGCAGCGGGAGGCGTTCCAGACCGCGCTCCGGGAGGGGCTGGAGGGGACCTGCGGCCTGGAGGTGGTGCAGGCTGTTCACGAGCGGCTGACCGCGAAAATTGAGGAGCACCGGGAGACCAAAGACCCGGAGCCCCTGGCCGTCACCGCGAAAGACGTGGCCGGCATCCTTCGGGACTGCGGCGCGGAAGCCGTCCAGGTGGACGCGTTCTGTGCAAAGTGCGGGGAGCTGTTTGGCGAGGGCGCGGCCCTCAGCCCCGCCAACCTCATCGACAGTAAGCGGTTTGAGCTCAGGGCCGCCGACATAACCATCGCCGTTCCGCCGGAGCAGAGCTACATGGTGGAGACCCGGGTAATGGATGGAAAGAAATATCTGCTCATCCCTGCCGGGGAGGGGCTGGAGGTCAACGGGATGCCGGTGGACTGGACGTAAAAAGCAAAGGGGCGATGGCCGCAGCCATCGCCCCTTGTCCATATTCTCAGCCGTCCAGCACGATCCCCTGGCGGCAGCACTCCGCCAGATAGTCCCGGGGCTGGTAATAAAACGCGGAATTGTAATCGGAGAGCCGCTCGTCGATCCATGAGGAATAGACCCCCATCAGCGTTTCCATTACATCGTCCTCCCCGGACACATCCTCGATCAGCCGGGCGTACACCTTGCCCATGGTCCACACGTCCGGCACGGCATACCGGGCCTGCCCCACATTATCATAACTGCCGGCGGTCAGGCCAAACTCCCTGATCGCATCGTCTGCCACCTTTTCGATCGGCTCACAGTGGAGCACATCGGTGTGGTCATAGATGGCCCGCAGCCCTGCGCCACCCAGCTCGGCGGCAATATCGCTCCGCCTTCTGTGGAGGATCCGGCCAAGCTGCTCTATGAGGGAACAGGTAAAAAACAGCGCGCTGTCATTTTTTCTACCCATCTGTCACGTAGCTCCTTTCAAATCGCAGGGCGGCCAGCGCCTTGGCTGTGTGAAAGCTGATCTGATGGGTGGGGTGCTTGAACCTTGCCAGCTCCCAAAAGGCCGCGCGGCTGATCTCTCCGTCCAAAAAGCTCTGGACGTAGTTGAAGATCGTATCGTCGGCCATCGGCCCCTCTACCACGTCATAGCTGTGGGGCACACCGCTGCGGCAGGCCGCGATAAAGTCCAGCCATTCCTCCGACATCTCGGGGAACCGCTTTACAGTCAGCTCCGCGCCATCATCGAAGGAATAAACATTGACTACGCCCTTTCCTCCAAACCGCACGGACCAGCGGGCGACCTGCTCCTCCATCGTTGTGCAGTAAAACCCCCAGAAGAAATCCTTAGGAATCGCTGATTAAAGCGCCCAAAAGCCAAGTATACCGTCAAAAAAGATAGTAA
>ERZ779626.459-NODE-459-length-24189-cov-26.916425_pt1 | contig 24189 bp, 25 predicted proteins | sample MGYA00514209_ERZ779626 | MGnify/ENA primary metagenome ERZ779626 (study PRJEB29562, sample SAMEA4376713) | mouse gut metagenome | isolation source: Cecum | study: EMG produced TPA metagenomics assembly of the A DSS colitis mouse model was used to assess the...
CAAGTTCTATCCCACCGCCAAGGCCGAGTGGGCCGACGTGAAGCAGGGCGTCATCGATGTGGAGCAGCAGGCTCTGCTGGGCGGCGACGTCCGCGAGCTGCTGGACAGCCTCCAGTCCCGGATCGCCGGCTAAGCGCCGCGCACTGTTTCATCGCTGACACGCAAACGACCGCGGGGGCCGGGCCAGGACGGCCCGGCCCCCGGTTCTTCCAGCCGTTTTCCAAGGGCGGAGAGCGGTCCGACCTTGGAAAACGGCCGGAAGCCGCGCATACGCGTATAAATTAGGGAGGTGTCCCCGTGAACAAAAAGATTCTGCGCAGGGCAGAGCCCTACCTCTGGATCGCCCCCAGCGTCATCCTGATGGCCATCTTTATCGTGACGCCCATTCTGAAGGTGTTCCAGATGGCCGGCAACAAGGTGAGCCGGACCGGGCAGCTCAGGGGCTTCAACAACTTCGAGAATTTTGCCACCGTTCTGAAGAACCCCACCTTCGGCCTGGTGCTGAAGAACACCATCGTGTGGACCATCGCCGTGGTGGTGCTCTCCACGGTGCTGGGCTTCGTGCTGGCCCTGATCCTCAACAACAAATTCCGGGGCCGGAAGATCGCCCGGGCCATCGTGGTCTTCCCCTGGGCGACCACCCTGGTCATCCAGGCCAGCGCCTGGAACTTCATCATCAACACCGACTACGGCACCCTGAACACCCTGCTGATGAAGCTGGGCATCCTCAGCGCCCCCATGAACTGGACCCCCACCCCGGAGGCCTATTTCGCCTGGGAGATCGCCTGCGGCATCTTCGTCACCGTCCCCTTTGTCACCTTCTGCGTGCTCTCCGGCCTGCAGAGCATCGACACCACCTACTACGAGGCCGCCACGGTGGACGGCGCCAACTACTGGCAGAAGCTCTTCAAGATCACCCTGCCCCTGGTGAAGTCCTCCTTGACGGTGAGCACCGTGCTGAACATCATCTACGTGTTCAACTCCTTCCCCATCATCTGGACCATGACCAAGGGCGACCCGGCCAACCACACCGACACCCTGGTCACATACCTCTACAAGCTGGCCTTCTACAACGGCCGGCAGGGCGAGGCGGCGGCGGTCTCCGTCATCGGCTTCATCATCCTGCTCATCTGCGCCAGCACGTACATGATCTACACGCTGCGGAAAGGAGATGACGAACTGTGAACCAAACCTTGAAGAAGCCCGTCTCCGTCCAGAAGGTGATTCTGCGTCTGCTGCTCTACTTCGTCGTTCTGGACGTGTGCATCATCACCCTGTACCCCTACTTCGCCATGTTCACCACCGCCCTGAAGAGCCGGGTGGAGATCTTCTCCTCCAACGGCACCATCCTGCCCGTCACCGCCCTGTGGTCCAACTTCATCGAGATCTGGAGCCGGGCGCCCATGGGCCGGTATATGCTCAACTCCTTCCTCATCGCCGGCGGGTCCACCATCATCGCCATGCTGTGCGGCATCCCCGCCGCCTACGCCCTGGCCCGCATGAAGTTCAAGGGGCAGACCGCCTTTCTGGGCTTCGTCATCGTCTCCCAGATGTTCGCGCCGGTGGTGCTGCTCATCGGCATCTACCAGGTCATGCAGGCCCTGGGCCTGACGGACAGCATTGTGGGCCTCATCTTCATCAACGCGGCCTTCAACCAGGCCTTTACCATCTGGCTGCTGCGGGGCACTTTCATGGGCATCTCCGCGGAGATGGAGCAGGCGGCCACCATCGACGGCTGCAACCGGCTCCAGTCCATGCTGAAGGTGCTGCTGCCCGTGGCCGCCCCCGGCATCGTCACCACCCTGATCTTTATCTTCATCAACGCCTGGAACGAGTACACCGTGGCCCTGTGCCTGATCTCCACCGACACCCTCAAGCCCCTGACGGTGGGCATCAACACCTTCAACGGCTACAACATGATTGAGTGGCAGTACCTGTTTGCCGCCTCCATCTTCGCCGTTATTCCCGTGGTGATCCTGTTCATGTGCATTGAGAAGAACCTGGTCAGCGGTCTGGCCTCCGGCGGCGTGAAGGGATAAGCGCCCCCCCTTGTCTCAGCTCTGCCCGCGCTCCAAAAGGAGCGCGGGCGTTTTTTGGCCATGTCCCCCTCTCCACGCGGCCGCCCGGCGGGGGGATTTCCCGGAAAAACTTGTTGTCTTATGCCGCCGCCTGTGGTAGAATAGCCATAATGAACATAGGATAAGGTGACAAAACATGGATAACCACATCTTTCGCAGCGCCCTGAGCGGCTTCAACCGCCAGGACGTGATGGCGTACATCGAGCGGACCCAGAAGCAGGCCGAGGAGGCCGCCGCCGGGCTGGAGGCGCGGCTGGCGGAGCTGGAGCAGGCCGCCGCCGGCGCCCGGGAGGAGCTGACGGCCTGCCAGGAGGAGCGGGAGGACCTGCGCCGCCAGCTGGAGGATATGACCCTGCGCTACAACCACGCCAAGAACAACTGGGACGCCCAGTCGGAGGCCAAGGACTCCTTCCGCCGGGATGTGGCCCAGCGGGACGAGACCGTCCGGGAGCTGACGGGGGAGAACCAGCGCCTGTTCCGCCAGGTGCAGGATCTGGAGAGCCAGATGGACGCGCTGCGCCGGGAGAAGGAGAAGCTCACCCAGCTGGAGCTGGACGCCCACCGGCGATCCGACGAGGTCCTCTCCAACGCCCAGGCGGAGGCCCAGGCCCTGCTGGAGCAGGCGGAGGCCCAGGCCCGGCGCACCGAGGAGGCCGCCCGGGCGCGGGCCCAGGCCCTGCTGGCGGAGGCCGAGGGGCGCATCGGGGAGACGGCGGCCCAGTGCGGCCAGGTCTTCGCCTCCTTTGAGACCATCACCGGACACCTCACCGCCGAGCTGCGCAAGCTGGACGTGACCGCCGCCCAGCTGCCCATCGGCCTGGCCCCCCTGAAGGAGGCCCTGGCGGAGCGCCCGGAGACGGCCACGGCGCGGCAGGCAGACGAATCGCACCGCTTGCGCGGGGGCCACCGGCGCCGGCGGGGCGCCCCATACGCGGCGCCCCTCCTGCTTTTGTCCGGATGTGCGTATGGCTGCTTTGGCGCAGAGGCCATCCCTATAGTCCTGCCCGCACAAAGGGCCATCCTGGCCCCGGCCCTTACCAAACGGCCGTGGCAAAATAGTCCTCCGGCGTCTCCGCCCGGCGGATCAGCCGGACGCCGCCGTCCTCCTGGAGCAGGAGCTCCGCCGAACGCAGCTTGCCGTTGTAGTTGTAGCCCATGGAGTGGCCGTGGGCCCCCGTGTCGTGGATGACCAGGAGGTCCCCCGCCTCCAGGGGGGGCAGGGGCCGGTCCACGGCGAATTTGTCGCAGTTCTCACACAGGGAGCCGGTGACGTCCACCGTCTGGGTGCAGGGGACGTCCTCCTTCCCGGCGGCGGTGATGTGATGGTAGGCCCCGTAGACGGCGGGACGCATCAGGTCGGCGGCGCAGGCGTCCACTCCCACGTACTCCTTGTAGATGTGCTTGAAGTGCAGCACCCTGGTCACCAGACAGCCGTAGGGACCGGTCATAAAGCGCCCCAGCTCGCCGCACAGGCGCACATCCCCCATGCCGGCGGGGATCAGGATCTCCTCAAATTTCTGCTGCACGCCCCGGCCGATCAGGGCGATGTCGTTGGCCTCCTCCTCCGGGCGGTAGGGGATGCCGATGCCGCCGGAGAGGTTGATATACCCGATATGGCACCCGGTCTCCTCCTTCAGCTCCGCCGCCAGGCGGAAGAGGATGCCCGCCAGCTCCGGGTAGTACTGGTTGGAGATGGTGTTGGAGGCCAGAAAGGCGTGGATGCCGAAGGTCCGCGCTCCCTTGGCCCGCAGGGCCCGGAAGGCCTGGGCGATCTGGGGCCGGGTCATGCCGTATTTGGCGTCGCCGGGGGTGTCCATCACCTGGAGCCCGTCCTTGCCCTCCCCCAGAGTGAACACGCCGCCGGGGTTATAGCGGCAGAAGACGGTCTCCGGAATGTGCCCGATGGACTGCTCCAGAAACGCCACATGGGTCAGGTCGTCCAGATTGATGACGGCCCCCAGCTTGTCCGCCAGCCGGTACTCCTCCGCCAGGGTGTTGTTGGAGGAGAACATGATCTCATGTCCCCGGAAGCCGCACTTCTCCGCCAGCAGCAGCTCCACCAGGCTGGAGCAGTCCGCGCCGCAGCCCTCCTCCCGGAGGAGCTTGAGGATGGCGGGGTTGGGGGTGGCCTTGACGGCAAAGTACTCCTTGAAGCCGGGGTTCCAGGCGAAGGCGGCGTTGACCCGCCGGGCGTTCTCCCGCAGGCCTTTTTCGTCGTAGAGGTGGAAGGGGGTGGGGTATTCTTGTACGATCTCGTCCAGCTGTGATCTGGTGACAAAGGGTCTCTTCATCGTTGTTACCTCGTTTCCTGGGGGTGAGCACGTGGAATTCATGGTCGGATTTTTGGTGTCGGTCGCAGCAGGCGTAGTCGCCAGCTGCATCTGCAAGCGGCTTGACCGCCACGGCAAAGGACAGCAAGCCCTATTCTGGCGATGCCCCCCGGAGAGTGCCAGCTCTCCGGGGGGCATTTTTGCGGGGGTACGCACTATGGAATCATGGTCGATACCTTTAGTATACCACGTTCCCCTGCCCGGAGTTTATTGCGTATTTTCTGCGTCAGAAGTCCGCCGTGCCCACGGTGCGGGGATGGGGCAGCACGTCCCGGATGTTGCTGATGCCCGTGAGGTACATGACCATCCGCTCAAAGCCCAGGCCGAAGCCCGCGTGGCGGCAGGAGCCGTAGCGCCGCAGGTCGCAGTACCACCAGTAGTCCTTGGGATCCATGCCCAGCTCGCGGATGCGGGACTCCAGGACGTCGATGCGCTCCTCGCGCTGGCTGCCGCCGATGATCTCGCCGATGCCGGGGACCAGGCAGTCCGCAGCGGCCACGGTCCTCCCGTCGTCGTTGAGGCGCATGTAGAAGGCCTTGATCTCCTTGGGGTAGTCGGTGACGAAGACGGGGCGCTTGAACACCTGCTCGGTGAGGTAGCGCTCGTGCTCCGTCTGGAGATCGCAGCCCCACTCCACCTTGTAGTCGAACTTGTCGTTGTTCTTTTTCAGCAGCTCCACCGCCTCGGTGTAGCTCACCCGGCCGAAGTCGGAGGAGGCCACGTGCTCCAGGCGCTCCATGAGCCCCTTGTCCACGAAGCTGTTGAAGAAGGCCATCTCCTGGGGGCACTTCTCCACGACCGTGCGGATGATATGCTTGATCATGGCCTCGGCCACGTCCATGTCCCCCGCCAGGTCGCAGAAGGCCATCTCCGGCTCGATCATCCAGAACTCGGCGGCGTGGCGCTGGGTGTTGGAGTTCTCCGCCCGGAAGGTGGGGCCGAAGGTGTACACGTCGCCGAAGGCCATGGCGAAGTTCTCCGCGTTGAGCTGGCCGGACACCGTCAGGTTGGCCCGCTTGCCGAAGAAGTCCTGGCTGTAGTCGATCTGCCCGCCGGAGGTCCTGGGCGGGTTCGCCATATCCAGGGTGGTCACCTGGAACATCTCCCCCGCGCCCTCGCAGTCGCTGGCGGTGATGATGGGGGTATGGACGTAGACGAAGCCCCGGTCCTGGAAGAAGCAGTGGATGGCGTGGGCCGCCGCGCTGCGCACCCGGAAGGCGGCGGAGAACAGGTTCGTCCGGGGCCGCAGGTGGGCGATGGTGCGCAGGTACTCCACGCTGTGGCGCTTCTTCTGCAGGGGGTAGTCCGGGGAGGAGACCCCCTCCACCTCAATCGCCGCGGCCTTCACCTCCAGGGGCTGCTTGGCCTCGGGGGTGAGCACCAGCGTGCCGGTGACGATGAGGGCCGCGCCCACGTTCTGGGCGGCGACGTCCTTATAGTTGTCCAGCGTATTGGCGTCCATCACCACCTGCAGATTCCGGAAACAGGAGCCGTCGTTGAGCTCGATGAACCCGAAGGTCTTCATGTCCCGGATGGTGCGGGCCCAGCCGCACACGGCGACGGTCTGGCCGTCCAGCCGGGCGGCGTCGGCGTAGAGGGCCGCAATTTTGATTCGTTCCATATCGTATCACCTATCCTCCTAAAATTGGGGGTTTTTTTCAGAATAGGAGTATTATACCGCCCAAACGCACATTTTACAAGTGCTTTTCCCGACTTCCGTCCAAACTTCCCCCGGCATTTCCTCCAAATTTTTTGGCCCGCCTCCAATTTTCTCTTGACAATCCGCGAAGGGGGCGCTATAATATAAGCATAAGATTATTCAATAAACTTTTACTTAGGAGGCGACGCCATGACCCAGCGGGAACGGCAGCTCCTGCGCTGGATTGAGGAGAACCCCATGATCACCCAGCAGGAGCTGGCAGACAAGGCGGGGATCACCCGGTCCTCGGCGGCGGTGCACATCTCCAACCTGATGAAAAAGGGACATATCGCCGGGAAGGGCTACATCCTGCGCACAGCGCCCTACGCCGTGGTGGTGGGGGGCGTGAACATGGACATCGGGGGTCGCTCCTCCGGCCCGCTGGTCCCCAGGGACTCCAACCCCGGCCAGGTGCGGATGAGCCTGGGGGGCGTGGGGCGGAACATCGCCCACAACCTGGCCCTGCTGGGGGCGGAGGTCCACCTGCTCACCGCCTTCGGCGACGACGTGCAGGCCCAGCGGGTGGCCGCCTCCTGCGGCGAGCTGGGCATCGACATCAGCCACGCTTTGCAGGTCCCCGGCGGAGCCACCTCCACCTACCTCTACATCGCCGGGCCGGAGGGGGACATGGAGCTGGCGGTGGCGGATATGGAGATCTACGACCACGTGACCCCGGCCTTTCTCCGCTCCCGGGCCGCCCTGCTGAATAACGCCCAGCTGGTGGTGGTGGACACCAACATCCCGGAGGCGTCCATTGCATGGCTGGCGGAGAACTGCAAGGTCCCCCTCTTTGCCGATCCGGTGTCCACCGCCAAGGCGGAGAAGCTGCGCCCCGTTCTGGGGAGGCTCCACACCCTCAAGCCCAACCGCATGGAGGCGGAGCTTTTAAGCGGCGCGGCCATCACCGACATCCCCAGCGCGAAAAAAGCGGCCCAGCTCCTGCTGGACACCGGCCTGCGCCGGGTGTTCATCAGCATGGGGGGCGACGGCGTGCTGGCGGCGGACCACCACCAGGCGCTCCACGTCCCCTGCCTCCCGGCGGAGATGGTGAACACCACCGGCTGCGGCGACGCCTTTATGGCGGCCATCGCCTGGGCATACCTGGAGGGGACGGACCTGGAGGGCACCGCCCGGGCGGGTCTGGCGGCCTCGTCCATCGCCATGGAGAGCCCCGAGACCATCAACCCCGCCATGAGCGTACAGGCGGTGCGGGAGCGCCTTTGAGGGGGGATGGGAATGCATATCCGAACAGCCGGCGCAGAGGAGATGCTCGCCCTCTGGGGCGAGGACCCGGCCCACCCCTCGCCTACCGCCCGGTTCAACTGTGAAAACATCCAGCGCGGCAGCGCCACCCTCTTTGTCTGGGACCGGGGCGGGGCGCTGGCGGGGGAGCTGTACCTCTTCCGTTCCCTGTCCGACCCGGACTTCGCCGACGGGAAAAAACGGGCCTACCTCTGCGCCCTCCGCGTCCGGGAGGATCTGCGGGGCCGGGGGCTGGGGACGGCCCTCATGGAGCATGTCATTGCCCAGGCCGCGCAGGAGGGCTTTTCTGCGCTCACCATCGGTGTGGAGTACTCCGAGGAGGCCAATATCCGCCTCTACCGCCGCCTGGGGTTTACGGAGCTGGTGAAGGACTGTGTGCTTGACCCCTGCTCCATGGACGAGCACATGGATCCCGAGGCCCATACGGGGTTTCATCTGCTCCTGAAGCGGCTGTGCGCACCATCTGGGAAGGGCGCCCCAGGGACGGGGCTGACCGCTATGCGCAACATCGGCAGGGAGCTGGAGAGAAAGCTGCGGTCCGTGGGCGTAGACTCCGCTGAGAAGCTGGCGGAGACGGGCTCCAAACAGGCCTTTTCCCTGCTCAAGCAGCGCTATCCCGGCGTCTGCCTGGTGCACCTCTACGCGCTGGAGGGCGCCGTCACGGACACGGACTACAACCGCTTATCCGAGGAGAAGAAGCGGGAGCTGAAGGAATTTTGTGACCTGTGGAAAAAGTGAGGGGAGAAGCGTGGACCATCTGTCGATATTGAAAAACTTTCTGGACGGGGAGAACCGCCTGAAGGCCTTCCCGTCCAAGCGGAAACTGCAGCTGTGCGCCGTGCGCTATCTGGCGGAGAAGTTCGAGCCCGGCAGGATCTACACCGAGGGGGAGGTCAACGGCGTCCTGAGCCGCTGGCACACCTTCCGCGACCCGGAGACCCTGCGCCGGGAGCTCTATCAGAACCACTTCCTGGACCGGAAGCGGGACGGCAGCGCCTACTGGCTGGAGAGCGCGTCCCCTGTCAACAATGGAACAACCAACCACTATCATAAGGAGGAACCAACCATGAACAAGTATCTTGACATCGCCCCCGAAGTCGCCGAGGCCCTGGCCGCCGGCAAGCCCGTGGTGGCCCTGGAGTCCACCATCATCTCCCACGGCATGCCCTACCCCAAAAATGTGGAGACCGCCCTGGAGGTGGAGAAGATCATCCGGGAGAACGGGGCCGTGCCCGCCACCATCGCCATCATCGGCGGGCGGCTGAAGGCGGGGCTCTCCGCCGGCGAGATCGAGTACTTCGGCAAGAAGGGCGCGGAGATCGCCAAGGCCAGCCGCCGGGACCTGCCCGTGCTCGTCGCCAGGGGCCAGGACGGGGCCTGCACCGTCACCACCACCATGATGATCGCCCACATGGCGGGCATCTCCGTGTTCGCCACCGGCGGCATCGGCGGCGTCCACCGGGGGGCCGAGACCACCATGGACATCTCCGCCGACCTGGAGGAGCTGGGTCAGACCCCGGTGATGGTGGTCTGCGCCGGGGCCAAGTCCATTCTGGACCTGGGCCTCACCCTGGAGTACCTGGAGACCAAGGGCGTGCCCGTCATCGGCTACGGCACCGAGGAGCTGCCCGCCTTCTACACCCCCAAATCCGGTTTCGGCGTGGACTACCGGCTGGACACCCCCGCCGAGCTGGCGGCGGCCTTCCACGCCCAGCGGGCCATGGGCCTCAAGGGCGGCATGCTGGTGGCCAACCCCATCCCCGACGCCTACGCCATGGACGCGGACGTGATCAGCAGCGCCATCAACCAGGCCGTAGCCGAGAGCCGCGAGCAGGGCATCCACGGCAAGGCCACCACCCCCTTCCTGCTGGCCCGGGTGAAGGACCTCACCGGCGGCGACAGCCTGGAGAGCAACATCCAGCTGGTGTTCAACAACGCCCGGGTGGCCGCCAAGGCCGCCGCCGAGCTGGCCAAGCTGGGGTAAATGGAGCGCCTCTGCACGCTGCCGGGCCTGCTGGCGGCGTACCTGACCGCCGTGAACCTGTGGGCCCTTGGCCTGATGTGGTCCGACAAGCGCCGGGCCAAGCGGCCGGGGGCCCGGCGGGTCCGGGAGCGGACCCTGTTCCTCTCCGCCCTGCTGGGCGGGAGCCTGGGGGCGGCCGCCGGCATGCGGCTCTTCCGGCACAAGACGAAGCACTGGTATTTCGTCTGGGGCATGCCCGCCATCCTGGCGCTCCAGACCGCCCTGGCGCTCCAGACCGCCCTGGCGGTCTGGGCCGCGGTGCGGTGGATAAAGTGAATCGGCGAGGCCGCCGGAGAAAGACTTTCTCCGGCGGCCTTTTTGCCCGCTCCGGCTTGCCGGCGGACCAAAACGAAGGAGCGCCCCGGTCTGTCGGGGCGCTCCTTCTCCTGTTTTCCAGCCGCCCCGGATCACGGGGCGCTCCTCTGGGCCGCCAGAATCTGCCGTTTCACCTTCCGGATGATGGGCACGGCCAGGGCCATGGACAGGATGTCGGCCACCGCCTGGACGGCGGCCACCCCTGCGGCCCCCCACAGAAGGGCCATGGGGTAGACGATGGGCAGAAAGCAGGTCCCCTGCCGGGAGGTGGACAGCAGCACCGCCCCCCTGGCCTGTCCCAAACCGGCGCAGAGCATGTTGACCACCGCCACCCAGCTGTGGACCGGCAGGGCCAGACACTGCAGGCGGATGCACAGCGCCCCGATCTCCTGCATCGCCGGGTCGGCCTCGGCAAACAGGGCGATCAGGGGCCCGGCAAAGACCGCCAGGGCCAGCCCCATGGCCGCCGCGCCGGCGGCGGCCACCCGGGCGGAGAAGCGGTAGCTCTCCAGCACCCGGTCGTACCGCCCCGCCCCCCAGTTGAAGCCGGCTACCGGCTGGAACCCGGTGCCGAAGCCCAGAATGATGCCGAAGGGGAACATCATCACCTTAGTGGACACCCCGATGCCCGCCAGCACGGAGTCGGAGATACCGCCGGCGATGTTGTTGAGCACGATGGCGGAGAGCACCGCCAGGCCGTTGCGAAACAGGGAGGAGGAGCCCACGCTGGCGATCTGCCCCAGGATGACCCCCGTGGGCCGGCAGCGGCGGAGGGACAGGCGCAGCACGCTCCGGCCCGTCACGTAGGGGAAGATCAAAATGGCGAAGCTCACCAGCTTGGAGATGGCGGTGGCGACGGAGGCGCCCTTCACCTCCATGTCCAGATAGAAGATGAAGAGGGGGTCCAGAAAGCAGTTGAGGATGCCGCCGAAGCCCATGCCCACCATGGCCAGCACCGCGCTCCCCTCCGAGCGCAGGCACTGGGTGGTCACAAAGTTGGCGGCCATGAAGGGGGCCACCAGCAGCACGTAGGCGGCGTAGTCGGCGGCGTACTGCGCACAGGTGTCGGTGGCCCCCAGCAGCCGGACCATGGGGCCCATGAAGGCCAGCCCCAGGACCATGACCGCCGCGCCGAAGCCCATGGCCAGAAAGAAGGCGGAGGACAGGGTCCGGCTGGCCTCCTCGTCCCGCCGGGCCCCCAGCAGCCGGGCGATGTAGCTGCTGGCCCCCACCGCCAGCATGGACCCGGCCATCATAATGATCTGATCCAGGGAGGCGTTGACGCTGACCGCCGCCGTGGCCTCCGTGCCCAGGGAGCTGACGAAGTAGGTGTCCGCCAGGTTGTAGATGGAGGTAATCAGAAAGGAGACGATGGAGGGCACGGCCATCCGGGCGATGACCGAGGGCAGGGGAGCCTCCAGCATCATGGTTTTGCGGCTGTCCTGCCGGGCGCGGCCGGCTTCTGTCATGGGGTCTCCTCCGTTCCGTCCCGTCCAGCCCGTGTCCGCAGGGCGGGTACTTGTTTCATAGATTTATCTTACCCCCCTCCCGCGGCCTTGTCAATGGATGGCGCGAAAGTTTGCCGGTCCGCACGTCCGCCCCCGCCGGCGCATAGACTGGTGCAGAGGGGGGATGTGTATGAAACAAACCATTGCCGTCTTAGGCGGCGACCTGCGGCAGGTGTGGCTGGCCCGGCTTCTGCTGGAGGATGGCTGCGACGTGGTGAGCTGGGGGCTGGAGCAGGGCGGCGGGCCCAACCCCGCGCCGCTGAGCTGCGCCCTGGAGCGGGAGCTGCTGGTGCTGCCCCTGCCGGTGTGCCGGGGAGGAAACCTGCATCTTCCGCTGACGGACACCACCCTGGAGGCGGAGCAGCTGTGGCCCCGCCTGCGCTACGACCAGCTGCTGCTGGGGGGCGTCACCGGGACCCTGCCGGCCCGCTTGATGGCGGACTTCGGCCTGACGCTGCTGGACTACTACGACCGGGAGGAGACCCAGATCGCCAACGCCGTGCCCACGGCGGAGGGGGCCATCCAGCTGGCCATGGAGCGCACGGAGCGCACCGTCCACGCCAGCCGCTGCCTGGTCATCGGCTACGGCCGCATCGGGAAGCTGCTGGCCGGCCGCCTGCATGACCTGGGGGCCCAGGTGACGGTGTCGGCCCGGCGGTACAGCGATCTGGCCTGGATCGACGCCTGGGGGTATCAGAGTCTGCGCACCGGCGCTCTCAGGGGGGAGCTGGCGCGGTTCGACCTCATCTTCAACACGGCGCCCGCCCTCATTCTGGATGCTGCCCGGCTGGAGGAGATCCGGAAGGACTGCTTGATCCTGGATCTGGCCTCAGCCCCCGGCGGGGTGGACTTCGACGCCGCCCGCCGGCTGGGCCGGCAGGCCGTCGCCGCCACGGGCCTGCCGGGCAAGGCGGCCCCCCGCAGCGCCGCCGCCGCCATCCGGGCGAGCATCTACCACATACTGGAAGAACGAGGTGAGCCCATTTGAGAACAGAGCGAGTGGGATTTGCGTTATGCGGCTCCTTCTGCACCCACGGGCAGGTGCTGGAGGAGCTGGAGAAGCTGTGCGGGGCCTACGAAACGGTGCTGCCCATTGTCTCCGAGGCCTGCCGGACGACGGACACCCGCTTCGGCACGGCGGAGGCCTTTCTCTCCACCGTAGAGAGGCTGACAGGACATAGGCCCATATCCTCCGTCCAGGAGGCGGAGCCCATCGGGCCCCGGAAGCTGCTGGATGTGCTGGTCATCGCCCCCTGCACGGGGAACACCCTGGGGAAGCTGGCCTCCGGCATCACCGACACGGCGGTGACCATGGCCGCCAAGGCCCATCTGCGCAACAGCCGGCCGGTGGTGGTGGCCATGGCCTCCAACGACGGCCTGAGCGGCGCGGCCCGGAATATTGGGGAGCTGCTGGGGCGGAAAAACTACTACTTCGTCCCCTTCGGCCAGGACGACCCGGAGAAGAAGCCCAGCTCCCTGGTTGCGGACTTCTCCCGCATCGGCGAGACCATGCAGGCGGCCCTGGAGGGCCGGCAGATACAGCCCGTGCTGCTGCGCTGAAAACCGGAAAAGTGGTGAAAGGTCCTGGAATCTATGGATTCCAGGACCTGAGCCTGTTTACAATCTCCCCGCGCGCGTCTTGACGGCGGATTTTCCGCCCAGACTTCGTTAAAAACCCTTACAATTGTCTCTTTTCTGTAGTGGTGTTTATCTTGGATTATATAAAAAAATTTGAATGAGTCAATATGTGGCATTGACAAATATATTTCTATTTGATAGTATAAGAATGTTCATGCAATCCGCCAGGATTGCTGCGGCTTTTTGCCTCGCTGGGCAAAAAAATCCCCTCGCCAATCCGCACACGTTGAGATATGAAACAGGCTCTTACAACCTCGTCCCTCGGCGGGCTCATCACGGGCAGCTGCTGGCTGAAGGGCACAGTGACCGACACAGACAATGAGATTGAGATCACCTGGAAAATGTAACGGCAGAAGCGTCTAAAACCTGTGCCGGGGCAAATACAGTGAGGGGAGGGCTGATTTTCCGGCAGTGCTCCGGGCGGGTTTTACATTCATAAAAACAAAAGGAGAAAAAACATGAAAAAGCGGTTTTTATCTATGGTGCTGCTGCTGGCCTTCGTCTTCGGGATGGGCGTGCCTGTGGCTGCATACGACGGCGGCAACGATGACGCCGCCCTGGACCTCCAGCTGGTCGACTTTGCCGGCGATGTGTCCATTGATGTTCAGCCCCTCTCGGATGATGAGATTTCCTCCGCAGCCAGAGCCGGCATCCTTCCCGACTTGTATGTTAAGTCGGTCACCGTGATCCCTCTGGTCGAGAAAGCCGCCGAACCGGGTGCACATTATAGAATCGACTCCTTGGGCCGCAAAGTCGATTGCACCGACAACAAGATGCAGTTTGCTGATTTTCAGTACTCTGCCGCAACGGTTTCTAAAATCCGGGATATAATCAAGGCTTCCTGGCCCGATGGGAGCGTGCGGTATGTTGGCTGGTACATTGAGAGTGAGCTCTATTGTCTTGCCGAATATCCTGAGTACGTGGAAGTTACGCCCAGCGCAAACCATATAGACGGTCCCGATACGTACCGGATCGCCATGGTCCGCCCGAACACAAGCTGCATAATTAAAGGGAAATTCTGGGAGCCCGCTGATAAAGCTGACAGCTACTAGCATGTCGGATTTTCGGGTGCGTTTTATTTCATGCGCTCGACTGGGCTGAGCGGCTTTGCCTACGCTGTGGGTCTTTCCGCAAATGCGGATAAACTCTAATAAGGAGGCTGATTCTATTGGATATTTCCGTCACAGGGCGGTCCTACCCCGGTTGGCCCGGCCGCGCACCTTCGGTCGGCGGTGGCATTCGCGGCGCGGCGGCCCCATCTAAGTTCTCGGAAGCGCTCCAGAACCTGCGGGAGCAGGCGGTCGCGGAAAAGCATCAGACCGTCCCCACGGGCAGCAGCTGTCCCAGGCTGACCGAGACCCAGTGCAAATATTTGTCAGCCACCTATGACATAACGCGGATGACCCCGGAGGAGTACGCGGCCCTGGCTAAGGATTTGCAGGATTTCGGGATTTTTACGCAGGATGAGATGTATACGCTGGGTTTCAGCGACCCTATGGGGCTGTGCCGTGTAACATCTGATGATTGCGGCGTCTGGATTTCCCCAAGCAAGCTTCCCTCTGATTTTGCGTTCAGCGACGGTAATCTTCCGGAGTGGGTGAACTCTAAGACACTCGCGCGCCGTGTCAACAGAGAAACCGGAGAGCTGTACCGGGACAAGCAATACTATCTTTATACCCGTCTATATAGTATTTTACAGCAAATCGACTGACCCCCGGCAAAGCTACTGCCTCCTGTCTCGGAGGCAGTAGCCGCCAGAAGTCAGCATAGTTTTAGATACAGTTCAGGGATGTATGTCTGCTCTGTCTGCGGCTACAAAACAAATAAAATTCCCGAAATCAGCCGCATGCCCTAAAAATCCCATACTGCCTGAGCATATGCAGGGAGGTGCCCACTATGCCGGCAAAATTTTTCAGAATACCGTTACTCTCGCTCCTGCTCCTGTGCGCTCTCCTGCTCCCTGGCTGCCAGCGGGATGAGGCGCTGACGGAGGAAGAAATCGCTTCCATTGAGGCCATATTCCATCGGGAAAACAGCAGGGCGTTCACCTGCATGCTCCTGAGCAGCGAGTATGCCGCGCCTCAGGAAATCGACCTGGGCTGGCTCTTCCGGGAGGGCGTTCCCTACGGTGACGACTGGGGTTACTCCGTCTCAGAGGAGGAGCTTGCCGCCCTCCGGCCTATTATTGGGGAGGAGCGTTACCAGTTTTTCCTGGATGCCGACAGCTATAAAACTCCCCGGCACGTGATGGACGAGCTTCTCCGTCAATACCTTGGTATGGGGCTGGAGGAAACCGATCAGGTCGGGCTGGATAGTCTGCCCTATCTGCCGGAATATGATGCTTACTACGGAGCCGCTTATGATACGCAGATGGTTATACCGGATATTACTTCAGGTGTGCGCCGGGATGACGGCACACTGGAGCTGCGCTATTCGCCCGTCTGGTATGAAACGGATGACGCCACCCACGTCATGGTTCTTCGACCCACCGAGGACGGGTATCTGTTCGTGTCGAATCTGCCTATTGATACCAATTCTTAAATAATAAGGGGAACACACATGAAAAAGCGGTTTGTATCTATGGTCCTGCTGCTGGCCTTCGTCTTTGGGATGACTAAAGAGGAGGATCATGAAACGTAAGATTTGCTTTTTGCTGATTGCGTGCGTTCTATGGCTGTGCGGATGCTCCAATGGGGGAAACGGCCCGGTGTCGACGCAGCCCATCAAGAGCGTGGTCGAGTATGACCGCATGTTTCGCATCACATGTCTGTCCAATCAGTACATATATGACTCCAAGCAGATGGAAAAAGAATCTCCTCTGCACTTTACATTACAGCTGGAATATATCGGTGAGGAGCCCAGCGTAACCATCTGGCGCAACGAGGCGATTGGCGGCATTGAAATGATGCACGCCAATGGAGAATCTGTCCTTCCGCTGGTGATCGGAGACACCCTGGGCAGCACCGAATTAAAAAAGGGGGAGGTCTACACGATCACTGTGTGGACGGGTGAGAGTGAGTATGACTATCTGGGGGGCTTCTCCCCGGGGGACTACATTGCGGCGGCACATGTTTCTTTCAGCCTTGACTACGACCTGGAAAAAGACGTTCTCTGCTTTATCGACCTGCCGTTTGTCATTGTATAGGACGTATTATATACTCGCCTATACAGCACTCTGCAGCAGATCGACTGCCTCCGTCAAAGCGGCTGTCTCCGGCCCGGAGGCAGCCGTGCTTGACAGCACGGCAATTTCTGTAATAAAATGCGTTTATGATACAAATTGTAGACGCCACGTCCCGAGGGTCCCCCCCCTCACCTTATGATGCTATGGAAAACAAACTCTCTCAATGGATTGGCCGGGCGCTCCTGCTGCTGTTCCTCCTCTCCCTGACGGCTGTTCTCGCCTTCTCCTGCTGGAAGCACCTCTCCTTCCGCGCCATCCTCTCCGGCCTTCTCCGCCCGGACTGGTCGGAGGTGGTCTCCATTACCAGCTATCGCACCCACGACGGCGTCTATACGGAGTACACGGCGGACAACGGCCGGGAACAGGCGGAGCGGATGCTGGAGAGCGTGGACCTGGGTCTGCTCCCCAGTCTGCGGGGGAACTCCATCGACCGCATCTGCGCCGGCTGCACCGTGGTGGAGCTGACCATGGCGGACGGCGAGCGCCGCCGGATCGCGTTCTATGGCGGCGCCTCCGGCTGTGTCCTGGGCCAGGGGGAGTGGCCCGTCTCCTACCGCTGCCCGGCCCTGCCGGAGCTGCTGGCGGCGGACCTGGAACGGGCGGAGCGCTCCATCTTCCTGGTGACGCCCTCGCCGGGGGCGTACGGCGAGCCCCGGTACCGTCCGCCCCTCTTTTCCCCCGCCGGGGAAAAATAATAGTGGAAAACCGCCCTCCTCTGTGGTATACTGTTCCCATACCAACTAAGAGGAGGGTTTTCTATGCAGTACATTCTCATCGCCATCGGCGTCATTGTCCTGATCCTGCTGGTGACCAACATCCATGTGGTCCAGCAGTCCCGCGCCTTCGTGGTGGAGCGCCTGGGCGCGTACCACACCACCTGGGGCGTGGGCCCCCACGTGAAGCTGCCCATTCTCGACCGCGTGGCCAAGCGGGTGAGCCTGAAGGAGCAGGTGGTGGATTTTGCCCCCCAGCCCGTCATCACCAAGGACAACGTCACCATGCAGATCGACACCGTCATCTACTTCCAGATCATCGACCCCAAGCTCTACACCTACGGCGTAGAGCACCCCATGAGCGCCATTGAGAACCTGACCGCCACCACCCTGCGCAACATCATCGGCGATCTGGAGCTGGACCAGTCCCTCACCAGCCGCGACCACATCAACACCCAGATGCGCGCCATCCTGGACGAGGCCACGGACCCCTGGGGCATCAAGGTCAACCGGGTGGAGCTGAAGAACATCATTCCCCCCCGGGACATCCAGGACTCCATGGAGAAGCAGATGCGGGCCGAGCGCGAGCGCCGCGAGGCCATCCTCCAGGCCCAGGGCCAGAAGGAGAGCCAGATTCTGGTCGCCGAGGGCGAAAAGCAGTCCGCCATCCTCCGGGCCGACGCCGCCAAGCAGGCCGCCATCCTGGAGGCCGAGGGACAGGCCGCCGCCATCCTGAAGGTGCAGCAGGCCATGGCCGACTCCATCAAGCTCCTCAACGAGGCCAACCCCAACGACCAGGTGGTGAAGATCAAGGCCCTGGAGGCCTTCCAGGCCGCCGCCGACGGCAAGGCCACCAAGATCATCATCCCCAGCGAGATTCAGGGTCTCGCCGGCCTGGCCTCCAGCGCCAAAGCGCTGCTGGAGCCGGACGGCGGCAAGTAACATATCATGCGGCCCGGCCTTTTAGGCCGGGCCGCATGAGCTGGAGGGAATATCATTCCCTCCTTCTTTTTTTGGGAACAGCACGATTTCCGGCTCCGAGGCATTCAGATACATTTCCTCGCACCGTTGCTGGACGGCAATAAGAATATGGATCGCTTTCTCCGTTTCCCGCATCATCTCAAGATACATCTCTTTGTCATCTGCCATTTTATCACCCCACTCTGCGTATAAATCATCCTTGCGAAAAATGCAACAGATTTTTCTAATGTATGATAGACATTTGATTTACATTAGACTATCTTTGCGAGGTGATGCAGCATGCCTTTTGTTCCCAAGAAGACTCGGAAAAAGGTGGAAGCGGGCTATAAAACCATCTACCTGCGGCAGAGTGTCATTGACGCAGTGGAGAAAATTGCCAAGGACAACCAGACCAGCTTCAACAACGTGGTGGTCAGCATGATCGAGCGCTGCCTGGAGGAGGAGCGCGAGAGCTGACATGCCCGCCGCCTCCGCAGATTCGCGGGGGCGGCGATGTTTTGCCGGATTTTCTCTTGCCTTGGAGTAACTCCAAGTGATACAATAGGTAGCAACCACATAAGGAGGACCAAACGATGCAGAAATTAGGCTTTGGCATGATGCGCCTGCCCATGCCGGACCCCAAGGAGCAGAACCGGGTGGACGAGGCCCAGGTGTGCGCCATGGTGGACCGTTTCCTGGAGCGGGGCTACACCTACTTCGACACCGCCTACATGTACCACGGCGGGGAGAGCGAGAACGTCGTCCGCCGGACCCTGGTGGAGCGCCACCCCCGGGAGCGGTTTCTCCTGGCGGACAAGATGCCCCTGTTCCACTTCAGGCCCGAGGACACGGAGGAGGAGCAGGCGGCCCTCTTCCAGGAGCAGCTGGACAAGTGCGGCGTGACGTACTTCGACTACTACCTGCTCCACTCTGTCACCGCCGTCGGCTATGAGATCGCCAGGCGGCTGCGCACCTTCGAATTTCTGGCGGAGCAGAAGGCCCAGGGCCGCATCCGCCGCCTGGGCTTCTCCTTCCACGACAAGGCGGACGTGCTGGACCGCATTCTGACGGAGCACCCGGAGGTGGAGTTCGTCCAGCTCCAGCTCAACTATCTGGACTGGGAGGACGAGCGCGTCCAGTCCCGCAAATGCTACGAGACCGTCCGCCGCCACGGCAAGCAGGTGGTGGTGATGGAGCCGGTGAAGGGCGGGAAGCTGGCCAGGCTGCCGGAGGAGGCCGCCGCCATCCTGCGCCAGGCCCACCCGGACTGGTCCCCGGCCTCCTGGGCCATCCGCTTCGCCGCGGGGCTGGAGGGGGTCGTCATGGTGCTCAGCGGCATGTCCGACATGTCCCAGCTGGAGGAGAACACCGCCTTCATGGCCGCCCCCGCCCCCCTGACCGGGGAGGAGCGGGCCCTGCTGGCCCAGGTGGCGGAGCTGCTCAGCGCCCTGCCCGCCGTCCCCTGCACCGCCTGCCGGTACTGCGTGGACGACTGCCCCCAGCGCATCCCCATCCCGGAGTACTTCGCCCTCTACAACGCCGATCAGCCCGCCCTGCGCCAGGGCCGCCCCGCCAACCGGGAGGCCTACGCCGGTCTGGCCGGCAGCGGCGGCAAGGCCTCCGACTGCGTGGTCTGCCGCCGGTGCGAGGAGCTGTGCCCCCAGCACCTGCCCATCACCGACTGGCTCAAGCGGGTGAAGAGCGCCTACGAGGGCTCATAAGCCAGAAAAAAGGACGGTGTGCAGTGACGTCACTGCACACCGTCCTTTTTGCGCGCCGCCGGGGTCCGCGCCCTCACTCCATGGGGGTGACGATGGGCTTGCCCTCCGCGTCCACCAGGACGCTCATGCCGCAGCCCACCGTCATAGCGGAAGAAGCCAGCACATAATTCACGCCGGTCTCGGTATCCACAATGATTTTCTCCACGTTGGTGAGCCCCTGGGAGTAGACCTCCACAAAGCGGTCCTTTGCCATATGCACGCACCTCCTCTCCGCCAATCTGTGGGAAGAAGCATACCACAACGGCGGTCTCCTGGGGACGACATTTCCTAAACGGTCCTCCCGCTTCCTGAGCGGCAGGGCGGCCCCTACAGGCCGCCCCCCAGCATCCTGCGCAGCGTCTGCTTGCCGGTCCGGGACAGCAGGCACGTCCGGCCCCCCACCTGGACCCTATTCTCCTTCCAGTCCACCGCCTCGATCTTGTCCGCCGCCGCCAGATAGGCCCGGTGCAGCCGGACGAACCGGTCCCCCAGCTCCCGCTCCAGCTCGTTCAAGCTGCCCACGAAGTCTATCCGGCTGCAGGCGGTGTGGAGGAAGATGTGGTGGCCCTTGGGGGCGGTCTCGAAGAACAGAATGTCGGCCAGGGGCACGTGGCGGGTCTCGTCCCCCGTCCGCAGGGAGAACACCTCCGCCGGGTCCCGGCGCTCCTCCAGCAGCCGCGCGTGGACCGCCTCCAGGCACCGGGCCGCCGCCGCCCCCATCTGGTCCCCCTCCTTCACGATGTAGTCGAAGGCCTCCAGGTGGTACTGGAAGGTCCGCCAGGCCAGATCCCCGTAGCTGGTGATATACACCAGGGTGGCGTGGGGGTCCCGCCGCCGCAGCTCCCGGCCCAGCCGGAAGCCGTCCCACTCCCCGTCCCGCAGGTCCACGTCCAAAAAGTAGACGCTCCGGCTCCCCTCCCGGGCCGCCTCCAGCAGATCCCGGGCGCACCGGGCGGCGCAGGATACCTCCATGTCGTAGTCCTCCACGAAGATTTTCCACTCCAGGGCGGTCTTGATCTGGTGGAGGACGGTCTCCTCATCGTCGCATAGATAGATCTGAATCATGGTCTCCCTCCTACGGTGAGATCCTGGACAAACACGTCCCCCGCCCAGCTGGCGGCGGAGCCCGCATTCCGGTACTCCTCCAGTATGCGCTGGTAGCCGGGCAGGCCCAGCCCCCGGCCCTCCCCCTTGGTGGACCAGCCCTCCTCCCACATTTTAACGGGGTCGATGCGCCCGGCGTAGGGGTTGGACACCCGCAGGGACAGCGCCTCCCCCTGGGCCAGCAGGACAATCTCCACCCAGGGCGTCTCCGTCTCCAGGGCGGCCTCGGCGGCGTTGTCCAGCAGAATCCCCAGGCAGCGGACAAAGTCCCACACGTCCATCCCCACCCGCTCCACGGGGTAGAGCACCTCCAGCCGGCAGTCCACCCCCCGCTCCCCCATAGCCGTCAGCTTCGACAGCAGCAGGCTCCGCACCTGGGGAATGCGCAGGTTGCCGACCTGGGTGGAGACCTGGATCTTCTCCCCGATGCGCCGGTCGAAGCCCGCGTCCAGCTCCGACAGAGCGGCGCACAGGGCCTCAGTCTCCCCCGCCCCCGCCTGCTGGGAGAGGCCCGCCAGCATGTTCTTGTAGTCGTGGCGGAAGGCGCGCACCTCCCGGCGGATGGCCTCCAGCTCCTGCTCGTAGAGCTGCTGCTGGGCAATCACGCTCTGCTGGGCCTCCATCTTCCTGACGGCGTCAAGCCACTGGGCCAGGTAAACCACCAGCCCCGCCGCCAGCGCCGCCATCACCAGTACCAGCACGTAGTAGAGGGGAAAATACGCCGGCTGGAGCCCCCGCTGAAGCAGGTAGAACGCCTCCATGACATACAGCAGAACGAACAGGAACAGGGCCATCCTGCGCTGGCCGGGGCCCTCCTCCAGCAGGAGGCGGAACCAGTGGCCGAAGCGCAGCCGGTACAGCAGAACGGCGGAGAGCAGCACCAGCGCCCATGCAATGGCCGACACCGCCGCAAACTGGAGGCCCTCGTTCTCCTGGAGGATGTTCCGGAACAGGAACCGGGTCAGGGCGGCAACGGAGACCTGAAACAGGCCCGCCATGGCCACAGCGGAGAGGGCCCGCCATAGGCTGACCTTCCAGGCCCAGCCCACCCACAGCGTGCAGAGCAGCACGATGAGCAGGTTGCTCCCGCAGAAGTGGATCAGAGTTGCGCCGGGGAGGACATAGTACAGAAATATGTTGACCGAGGCGACGGTCAGCGGGGAGAGGAACAGCATGGGCAGCTTTTTCACCCGCCTCCACCCTCTCTCCTCCAAAACCACGAAGAGATAAACCACCAGCATCGCGTGGCCGAGCGTGGTGTCCGCATATGTGCGCAGATACTCTACCAGTGTGGGCATACCGCCCACCTCCCTTCCTGCGGCATTATTCGCTCTGGCACAGCCGCCAGCGCAGGCCGCTGTACCGCCGCTGCTGGCGGTCGTTCTCCGCCATGCGCCCCAGGGCGGCGTCGTCCCCCACCACCACCAGCAGCTCCCTGGCCCGGGTGATGCCGGTATACAGCACCCCCCGCACCATCAGCGCCGGGGCGGCGGGCAGGGCCACCAGCACCACGGCCCTGTACTCGCTGCCCTGGCTCTTGTGCACCGTGACCGCGTAGGCCAGCTCCAGCTCCCCCAGCATGTCGGAGACATAGGTGGCGGTGCGGTCGTCGAAGCGGACGGTCATCAGCTCCCCGGCGGGGTCGATGTCCTCCACCACCCCCACGTCGCCGTTGAAGATGCCCGCGCCGGTGACGCCGTCGGAGCGGACCCAGAGGACGTCGTAGTTGTTGCGGATCTGCATCACCCGGTCCCCCACCCGGAAGACCAGCTCCCCCCAGGCCTTCTGCCGCTTGTCCGGAGCGGGGGGATTCAGGGCCTCCTGAAGGGCCCGGTTCAGGGCCCTGGTGCCCCACTCCCCCCGCCGGGTGGGGCAGAGAACCTGGATGTCCCGGCCGTCCACCCCCATATTCTGGGGCAGCCGGGTTCTGCACAGCTCCACCACCAGCTCCACCGCCGCCAGGGGGTCCCTGCGGCGCATGAAGAAAAAGTCGCTGCCGGCGCTGTTGCGCAGGGGGGGCAGCTGCCCCTGGTTCACCGCGTGGGCGGAGCGGATGATGGCGGAGGCCTGGGCCTGCCGGAAGATCTCCGTCAGGCGCACCGTCTCCACCCGTCCGGAGCGGATCAGGTCCCCGAATACGTTCCCCGGCCCCACCGACGGCAGCTGGTCCGGGTCCCCCACCATCACCAGGCGGCAGTCGTCCTTTACGGCGGAGAGGAGGGCGTACAGCAGGGGCAGGTCCACCATGCTCATTTCGTCCACAATCACCGCCTCCGCCTCCAGGGGGTCCTTCTCGTTTTTCTGGAACGTCACCTCCCCGGTCTCCTCCCGCCAGGTCATGCCCAGAGCCCGGTGGATGGTCTGCGCCTCCCGGGCGCACAGCTCCCCCAGCCGCTTGGCCGCCCGCCCCGTGGGGGCCATGAGCAGGATTTTGCACCCGATCCGGTCCAGCATGGCCACGATCCCCCGCACGGAGGTGGTCTTCCCGGTGCCGGGGCCGCCGGTGAGCAGCACAACCCCCTGCCGGGCCGCCAGCTCCACCGCCCGCCGCTGTTCGGGGGCGTAGGTGATCCCCTGCCCGGCCTCGATCTGCTCCAGAATGGCGTCCACCCGGACGTAGTCCGGCCGGTCCGCCTGGCAGGCCAGCATCCGCCCCAGCTTCTCCGTGACGCCGGTCTCCGCCTCGTAGAGCCGCCGCAGATAGCAGGCCTCCACCCTGGCCACCCGCTGGCAGCGGACGGCCCCCCGGCCGATGAGGTCGTCCAGGGAGACCTCCACCGTCTCCGGCGGGCAGTCGATGAGCTGGGAGGCGGCGGCGATGAGCTTGTCCCTGGGCAGAAAGACGTGGCCGTTGCCCAGATTGTAGGTCAGCTCGAAGAGCACCGAGGCCTCGATCCGCCGTCTGCTGTCCCCGGCCATCCCCATGGACAGGGCGATCTCGTCCATGACGGCGAAGTCCACCCCATAGAGCTCGTCCACCAGCAGATACGGATTCTCCCGCACCGCCTCCAGGGCCTCCCCCCCGTAGCGCCGGTAGAGCCGCAGGGCCAGGCTCAGGGGCAGGTCGTTGAGGGACAAAAACTCCAGCAGCCGCCGCATCCCCGTCTGGTAGCGGTAGCTCTCCCCGATTTCCTTTGCCCTCCGCGGGGTGATCCCCTTGATCTTGGTGAGCAGCTCCGGCTCCTCCTCCAGCACCCGCAGGGTGCTCTCCCCGAAGCGCTGGACCATTCTGTCCGCCGTAGCGGGCCCCACGCCCTTGATGATGCCGGAAGCCAGATAGCACAGGATCTCATTTTCCGTCGTGGGCATATGCCGCTCCACCTGCCGGGCCTCCACCTGTTCCCCGTGGACGGGGTGGCTGACCCAGCGGCCGGTGACCACCAGATCCTCCCCCGGCGCGGCGCAGGGGATGGTCCCCACCACAGTGACTGCCTCCCCGTCGGAGGTGACCAGCCGCAAAACGGTATAGCCGTTTTCTTCGTTTTGGAAGATCACGTGGGAGATGGTGCCGGCGATGGTGCATGATGCGGGCATAGGGGCTCCTTTCTTCGCCGCCCGACCGGCGGCGAGGGGTGGATTCTTCTATACGGAAGCTTGTGGGGGCTGCGCGCCCC
>ERZ779626.460-NODE-460-length-24181-cov-11.341043_pt1 | contig 24181 bp, 20 predicted proteins | sample MGYA00514209_ERZ779626 | MGnify/ENA primary metagenome ERZ779626 (study PRJEB29562, sample SAMEA4376713) | mouse gut metagenome | isolation source: Cecum | study: EMG produced TPA metagenomics assembly of the A DSS colitis mouse model was used to assess the...
CGTCCCCTTGTTTTTCTCTTTTGGACCGTGCACGGCCCGTTTTCTCTTTTTATTCGGGGAATAAAAAGAGAAAATGGGGGGTGCAATGGACCAGCCATCATCATGGCTGCAATCCTCCCCGCCCGTCAGGGCGAGTACCAGCCCGGCCTTACAGCCCGGTATGCTCCTTAATGTACTTCCTCCCCTTCATGGCATACTCCAGGGGATTCGCCTTGGCGGGATCCTGCTCGGCTTCCACCAGGAGCCAGCCCTGGTAGCCCGCGTCCGCCAGCACCTTGAACACCGGGTCAAAGTCCACGCCGCCGTCGCCGGGCACCGTGAACGCCCCGTTCCGAACGGACTGGAGGAAGCTCCAGTTGTTGCGCCCAGCCTCTTCCACCACGGGAAGGCGCATGTCCTTCAAATGCACATGGCCCACCCGGTCCACATACTTCTTCAGCATGGTCAGGGGGTCCTCTCCGGCAAAGGTAAAGTGTCCGGTGTCATAGCAGAGGAACACATACCGGGGATCGGTATTGGCCATCATCCGGTCCGTCTCCTCGCTGGTCTGGACCACGGTGCCCATGTGATGGTGGAAGCAGAGCTTGAAGCCCCGGTCCGCGGCGATCCTGCCCAATTTATTCAACCCGTCGCAGAAGCGGGCCCACTCCTCATCGTTCATTACATGCTTGTGTCCGCCGGTGAGGACGGGGGTGTCCATCTGGCCCTGAATGGAATAGCTCTGCTCGCTGACGTTGATCCGGTTGGCGCCCACGGCGGCCAGGAAATCCAGATTCGCCTTGAAGTCCTTCTCCTCCTCCTCAAAGGGGCGGGTCAGGATAAAGGAGGAATACCAGCGGCTGGCAATGCGCATGCCCCGCAGGTCCAGGGCCTTTTTCAGCTCGGCGGGGTCCGAGGGGTACTTGTTGCCGATCTCGCAGCCCGTGAAGCCCGCCAGGGCCATCTCGCTGACGATCTGCTGGAAGGTGTTCTCGCCGCCCAGCTCGGGCATGTCGTCGTTGCACCAGCCGATGGGCGCGATGCCAAGGGAAACGTTCTTGGAATCAAACATGGGAAAGGACCTCCTTGAAAATTATCGTCCTGGGGGCCTCCGGGGCCCTCTGGGTCACAGGTGAAAACCGGCGGAAGCCGGACTCTCCCGCAATCGTTTTCGCTATAAAGAAATTAGCATTTCCCCGGTAAAAAATCAACGGTTTTTCTCCGCGTTTCAGAAAATTTTCCGAATTCGCCAAAGGCTCTCCGGCTTTTTTTACGCTTTGACGGAAGGGGCGTCAAAATTTACGCAAACGTTCACAATCTGCACGCGCTCTACCAGCGGTCCGTCCATCCCACGGCGTCCCCTTCCGTCTCGAAGGGCTCCGGAAATTCGTCGGAGGCCAGCATTTCCTCCCGGATGGCGGCGGAGAGATCCCGGACCGTCCCGGGGCCGTAGGCGGCGAAGGCGGCGCTGTCCATCAGGATGGCCCCGGCCCGCTCCATGTCCTCCAGGTTCACCCGCTGGATCTCCTCTGTCTGAGAGGAGCAGCAGTCCGTCAGAACGACGGCGTTGTACTCCAGGGCGATGGCGTCATAGCAGGTGGTGCGGACGCAGTTGGGGGTGGTGGTCCCGGCCAGGATCACCGTCCGCACGTCCAGGCGGCGGAGGATCAGGTCCAGCTCCGTCTGGAAAAAGGCGCTCCACCGGGGCTTGATGATGGTGTAATCCCCCGGCTGGGGCCGGAGGGCCTCCGGGGCCTGGGCGCTGTTGGGCCCGGCGGAGGCGGGGCGGCAGGCGTGTCCCCCGGCCTTCCAGGCGGCGTAGCGGGTCAGCTCCACGTCGCTGCCGTCGGCGCGGTAAATGCGCTTGACGAAGAAGACGGGGATGCCCTTGCTCCGGGCCAGGTCCAGTGCCCGGGCGCAGGCGGGGACGGCGGCCTGGGCCCCCTTGATGCAGTGGCCGCCCCGGCGGTCCACGAAGCCGTTTTCCATGTCGATGAGGACAAACGCGGAACGGGTGGGATTGTCTTTCATAGGGTCGCTCCTTTCACAGCTTTTCAAACACATGGACCCGGAAGGAGGTCCGCACCTCCAGCCGGTCCAGGGCCGCCAGGCGCTCCGCCCCGGCCCGGGGGGTCTTCCAGAAATAGGGCGTCATGCGGAAGAGGTTTTGAATGTCCTCCCGGCAGTCCAGGCAAACCGTCCCGTCCACCGGGACGATCTCCCGGTAGGCGAAGCCCTCGTAGGGGGACTCCTTTTCCTCGTTGGGGTAGGGTTTTTCGTAAAGAATTTCCTTCATCTCCCAGAGGTGCCCCGCCCCGGGGACCACGTAGAGAAACCATCCGCCGGGCCGCAGCACCCGCCGGAACTCCTCCAGGGCCAGGGGGGAAAAGCAGTTCAGCAGCACGTCCGCGCTCCCGTCCGCCAGGGGCAGGCGGTAGGAGGAGGCCACGGCGAACTCCGCTCCCTTCTCCCGCTTCGCCGCCGTGCGGAGGGCGAATTTCGAGATATCCGTCCCCGCCGCGCGGGGGCGTTTCCCGGCGGAGCGGAGGGCCTGGCAGACCCCGGCGGTATACCAGCCCTCGCCGCAGCCCGCGTCCAGCAGGGCCGGCGTTTCGCCGGGAAAGGCCAAAATCCGGCTGCAAAGCGTATTCAGCAAAGGCTGATAATACCCTTTGGACAGGAATTCCCGCCGGGCCAGCACCATGTCCCGGCCGTCCCCGGGGAGGGCGGAGTGCTTTTGATTGGGGGGCAGCAGGTGGACGTAGCCCTCCCGGGCCGCGTCGAAGCTGTGCCCGCCGCCGCAGCGGAAGGCCCCCGCCTCCCGCTCCAGCGGGGCGGCGCAGAGGGGACAGCGGAAGAGGCTCATTCCCGGGGCCCTCCCGTCACGTCGTTGATCCACTTCCCGCCCTGGACCCGCCAGAGGCAGAGGGGGAATTTCACGACGCTCTCCAGCTGGATGGCGAAGGCGATGGGCCAGCAGCCCAGCTTGAATACCAGGGCCGCCAGGGCCGCGGCGGGGAGGCACACCACCCACTGGGGGGCGATGTCCAGGACCGTGGACCACATCACGTCGCCCCCGGCCCGGAGGACCCCGGTGACGGCGGAGATGGCGCAGGCGTGGAGGGGAATGGCGGCAAAGCCCATAACCGCCAGGGCCGTGGCGATCTCGGCGGAGAGGCCGAAGAGCTTGAACATGGGGAAGATCACCGGGACAAAGAGCAGGGGCACCAGGGCGAGGGAGAACGCCGCCAGCGCCGTTCCCACCAGCACGGCGAACCAGAGGAGGGCCCGGCTCAGGTCCATGACCTTCTCCCGGCCCCGGCCCTCGCCGATGGCCTTGCCCACCATCACCGCCGTGGCGGCCCCCAGGCCGAAGCAGACCACCAGGAACAGCCGGTTCAGATTGCCCATGACGGCGTTGGCCGCCAGCATCTCAACAGAGTTGTCCGTATAGCCCAGGATGACGGTCAGCAGGGAGTTCCCCAGGCCCCAGACGGTCTCGTTGAGGACCACCGGGGAGGCGTACTTGACAAAGCGGCGGCACATGTCCGCGCCGGGGCGGAAGAACAGCCCCAGACGCAGGGGAATCAGCCTGCTCCGCAGGGCGCAGAAGGCGCAGACGGCAAACTCGCTGATCCGGGCCAGCAGCGTCGCGATGGCGGCCCCGGCCACGCCCAGGGCGGGGAAGCCGCCGTTGCCGAAGATCAGCAGGTAGTTCAGCCCGGTGTTCAAGATGGTGGAGAAGCCGAAGAGCTTCATGCCGAAGGCCGGGTCCTCCACGCTCCGGCGGGCGCTGACGTAGATGGAGGAGAGCATATTGAAGACATAGGCGAAGCCGATGACCCGGAGGTAGGGCGCACCCAGGAGGCTGAGGTCATGGCTGTTGGACAGGAGGTCCATGACGGGCACCGGAACGAGGGCGAAGACCAGCGCCAGAGGCAGGGTGACAGCCGTCCCCAGCAGGGAGGCCACGCCCAGAGCCTGGCTGACGCTTTTTTCATCGCCCTTGCCCCAGTACTGGCTCACCAGGATGCCCAGGCCGCTCTGGAAGCCGAAGACAATGCTGGTGAGGAGGAAGACGGGGACGTTGGCGGTGGTGACGGCGGCCATTTCGGCGTTCCCCAGGCGGGAGACCATGAAGGTGTCGATAAGCCCCAGGGAGAAGGTAATGAGGTTTTGCAGGATCATGGGCAGGGAGAGCTTGAAGAGCCGTTTATAGAAGCCGGGCTCCCGGCGAAGAAAGTTCAGCATAGGTCACCTTTATCAAATGAAAATCATATCGTTACAGCATGGGCATCCGGGAATCATGGTGCCGCCGGAGGGCCTGGACGCAGGCGTCGACCTCCGCCTCGGTAGTGCCGGGTCCGAAGCTGAGGCGGATGACCCCGGCGGCCACCCGCTTGGGCAGCTTCAGGGCGGCGATGACATGGCTGGGCTTGCCCTGGTGGCAGGCGGACCCGGCGGAGACGCAGACGCCCTGGGCTCCCAGGTCGTTGACGATGTTCTGGCTGGGCCAGCCCGCCAGGGAGACGGACAGGATATGGGGGGCCGTCCCCGCCCCCACGGGAACCATGTCCGGGATATTGAGCAGTTCCTCCCGGGCGTAGGCGTGAAGGGATTCCAGACGGGCCCGGTCCCGCGCCCGGTTTTCCAGGCGCAGCTCCGCCGCCTTGGCAAAGCCCGCGATCTGGGCCGTGGCCTCGGTTCCGGCCCGGAGGCCCCGCTCCTGGCCCCCGCCCGCCAGCAGGGGCCGGGGATTTTTTACCCGGGGACCGATGTACAGGGCTCCGGCGCCCTTGGGCCCGCCGATCTTGTGGGCGGAGACCGTCACGAAATCCGCCCCCAGGGCTTTGGCGGAAAAGGTCCCCAGGCCCTGAACCGCGTCGGTATGGAGGAGGGTTTTCGGGTTCCGGGCGGCAAGGCCCCTGGCGATGTCCGCAACGGGGAACACGGTTCCCAGCTCGTTGTTCACCAGCATGACGGAGACGGCGGCGGTGTCGGGCCGGACGGCCTCCAGAACCTGCTCCGCGGAGATCCCGCCGTCCTGGTCCGGGGCGAGATAGGTCACCTCGCAGCCCTCCCGCTCCAGCCATTTGCAGCACTCCAGCACGGCGCTGTGCTCCACCGCCGTGGTGACGATGTGGTTTCCAACGTGCCGGTTCTGCCACACGGCGGCCCGGAGGGCCCAGTTGTCCCCCTCGGTGCCGCAGGAGGTGAAAAACAGGCGGTCCGCCGGGCAGTCCAGAAGAGCGGCCACGGCCTGCCGCCAGCTCTCCGCCCTCTTTTTCATCTCGCTTCCAAAGGGGTACTGGGAGCTGGGGTTTCCGTACTGCTCCGTCAGGACTTGATACATGGCGTCCGCCACGGCCCGGGGGACGGGGGCGGTGGCGGCGTGGTCCAGATAGATCATGTTGCAAAAACTCCTTTCGGGGACTTGCTCAAACGGAGGGATTCCAGTATAATAAGCGCACCAAGTCATTATAAAGGCAAATCACATAAAGCGCAAGGAGAATCTGAGCCGCTATGAAAGTCGCCATCTACACCCTCGGCTGCAAGGTGAACCAGTACGAGACCCAGGCCATGGAGCGGGAGCTCCGGGCCCGGGGCCACGAGACCGTTCCCTTTGACCGGGAGGCAGACGCTTACGTCATCAATACCTGTTCCGTCACCGCCGCCAGCGACCAGAAATGCCGCCAGGCGGTCCACCGGGCCCGCCGGGAGCATCCGGAGGCCGTGGTGGCCGTCTGCGGCTGCTGGTCCCAGACCCACGCCGCCGAGGCCCGCGCCCTGGGGGCCGACGTGCTGACGGGCACCGGGGAGCGCATGGGCTTCCTGAGCCTTTTGGAGCGGGCCGTCCGGGAGCACGGCCCGGAGCGCGGCGCCCCCCTGGAGGCCGTGGACCCGCCCTTTGAGCGGCGGCATTTCGAGTGGCTCCCCGCCGGGGGGCTGGAGGGCCGGACCCGGGCCCTTTTGAAGGTGGAGGACGGCTGCGCCAACTTCTGCTCCTACTGCATCATCCCCTACGCCCGGGGCCCGGTGCGCTCCCTGCCCATGGGGGAGGCGGCGGTCCAGGCCCTGGAGCTGAAAAACCGGGGCTATCAGGAAATCGTGCTGACGGGCATTGAAATCTCCTCCTGGGGCCGGGACCTCTGCCAGGGGACCGGCCTCATCGACCTGCTGGAGGCCGTCAGCGCCGCCGTCCCCGGCGTGCGCCTGCGGCTGGGAAGCCTGGAGCCCCGGACCATCACGGAGGAATTCTGCCAGCGGGCGGCCATTCTGCCGGACCTGTGCCCCCAGTTCCACCTGTCCCTCCAGAGCGGCTGCGACGCGACGCTCCGGCGGATGCGGCGCAAATACGGCGCCGCCCGGTATCTCCAGTCCGTGGAGCTTTTGAAGAGCACCTTCCGCCACCCCGCCGTCACCACGGACCTGATCACCGGCTTCCCCGGCGAAACGGAGGAGGAGTTCCGGGAGACCCTGGACTTCATTCAGAAATGCGGCTTTGCCCGGATGCACATTTTCCCCTACTCCCAGCGCCCCGGCACCCCGGCGGCGGAGATGGAGCAGGTCCCCAAGGCCCTCCGGGCGGAGCGGGCCCACCGGGCGGCGGAGGCCGCCGCCGCCATGCGCCGGGCCTATCTGGAGGAATGCGTGGGGCGGACGGAGGAGGTGCTCTTCGAGCAGCCCGCCGGGGAGGAGGGCCTCTTCCTGGGCCACGCTCCCAACTACGCGGAGGTGCTGGTAAAAGGAACGGAACTGCACAACCAGGTCCGCCCTGTGAAGATCACCCGGACCGACGGGGAATTCCTGTTCGGGGAACTGGAGGAATGAGGATATGAGGAGCCACTTTTTCGCCTACGTCTCCCGGATGCGCTTCATCCAGCGCTGGGCGCTGATGCGGAACACCGCCCCGGAGAACGTCCAGGAGCACAGCCACCAGGTGGCGGTCCTGGCCCACGCCCTGGCGGTGATCCGCAATGAGAAGTTCGGCGGGAGCATCGACCCCGGCCTGGCGGCGGCGGCGGCGCTGTACCACGACGCCAGCGAGATTTTGACCGGGGACATGCCCACCCCCATCAAGTACGGCAACCCCGCCATCCAAAGCGCCTATAAGGACGTGGAGGCGGTGGCGGAGCGGAAGCTCCTGGCCATGCTGCCGGAAGAGCTGCGGGGGGCCTACGCCCCGGTGCTCACTGCCGTGGACCCGGAGGTGGCGCGGCTGGTGAAGGCGGCGGACAAGCTGTCGGCGTACATCAAGTGCGTGGAGGAGCTGAAGGCGGGAAACGCCGAGTTCCGGGAGGCCGCCGCCCAGACGAGAAAGGCTCTGGAGGGCTATGGCCTGCCGGAGGCGGCGTATTTTCTGGAGACCTTCATGGACAGCTTTTCCCTGACGCTGGACGAGCTGAAATGATTTGCCGGGGGCGGGAACTTTTTCCCCGCCCCCGCCGTCTAAACGGATATCTTGAGATCTGGAGGGACAACTATGAAACGCCTGCTTTCCCTGACCCTGGCCGCCGCGCTGCTGGCGGCGCTGACCCTGCCCGCCGCCGCGGCGGAGGAAGCCCAGGACGCCCGCCTGGCCAGGGTCACGTCCCTGGTGAAGGAGGCCCTGGCCCTGGACACCGATTCCTATGAAACCTTCCGGGGAGACCTGTCCGAGGCTCTGGTCCCCGTCTGGGACCTGAGCTGGGAGGGGGAACGGCGCTCCCTCTCCGTCCAGGCCCTGGAGGACGGGACCGTCGCCAGCCTCTACCGCTGGGAGTCCAGCCCTTCCGCCGCCTGCTCCGGGGACGGCTTCCCCTCCTTCCCCGAAACCGGCGGGACGGAGGACCGGGCCGCCGCGGAGGCCTTCCTGGCCCGGGTCCTCCGGAGGGGGGAGGCCGTGGAGCTGGAGGACGCGGAGGGCGCGGCCTTCCTGGGCGGCTCTGACAGCGCCTGGTCCGGGACCATCGTCCTGAACGGCCTGCCCTCGCCCCTGCATTACTCCATCCGGGCGGAGGACGGCCTGGTGAAGCATTTCAGCCGGGACGTGCCGGAGACCTCTAGCGTGGGCGGCGTGCCCTCCCCCGAGCCTTCCGCCGGCGCCGCCAAGGCCCGGGAGGACCTGGCCGGGACCCTGAAGCTCCGGCTGGAGTACGTCCTGGAAACCGCCGGGGGCGCCCGGGCCGTTCTCCGCTATGTGCCGGAGGCGGGGGCCCATGAATTCCTGGCGGACGGCAAAACCGGGGAGCTCATCGACCTGACGGAGCTGGAGGCGCGGATGCGCCAGGGCTACCGCGCCGCCGGAGGGGATAACGGCGCTCCCGCTCCCACCGCCAAGGCGGAGCTGGCCGCCGACGAGGCGGGCCTCACCCGGGTGGAGCTGGAGGGGGTCCAGCAGCTGGAGGGCGTTCTCTCCAAGGAAGAGCTGGACAAGGCTCTCCGGGCGGAGAGCGCCTACGGCCTCCGGGGCTATGCCCTGACCGGCACGTCCTATGAGAGCGAGGCCGGAACGGACGGCCGGGCGGGCCGGGTCCTCTGCACCCTGCGCTACGCCCGGACCGACGGCGGGGAGCGCCTCACCCGGAACATCACCGTGGACGCCAAGACCGGGGCCGTGGACAGCGTCTGGTCCTCCGCCCCCTATGGGCGGGCGGAGAAGGTCTCGGAGGAGGAGGCGCTGAAACAGGCGGAGGCCTTCCTGAAAACGCGTTTCCCGGACCGGAGCCTGGTCCTGTACCGGACGGACCTGGAAATCATGCCCTGGCGGGCGGAGAACCAGCCCTACCGGCACTTCACCTTCGCCCAGGCGGTGAACGGCCTGCCCTTCCGGGGCAACGCCGTCCATGTGGGCATTGACAACGCGGACGGGTCCGTCTACTCCCTCTCCTCTTCCTGGGACGAGAGCGTGACCTTTGACGGCGCCAACGGCATGGTCTCCATGGAGACGGCCCTCTCCGCCTGGGCGGGGACCTATGAGGCCGTGCTGGCCTACCGGAACGTTCCCCAGAAGCTCAGCAAGGCGGACCCGGCTCAGGCGAAGCTGCTGGAGCAGGGCACGGAATACGGCTATGCCCTCCGCCTGGCCTACGGCCTGGAGCGGGCGGAGAACTGCGCGGGCGTGGACGCCAAGACCGGCGCGCCGGTCCGGGAGGAATGGGACGGCGTCCGGCAGCCCCTCTCCTATGACGACCTGGCCGGGAGCTCCGCCAGGGCGGACGTGGAGAAGCTGGCGCGGTACGGCGCGGGCTACGCCGGAGGGAAGTTCCGGCCCTCCCAAAACGTGACCCAGTGGGAGCTGGTGGCCCTGGTCTACAGCCTCCAGGGCGCGGCTCTGGAGCCGGAGGCTGTGGAGAAGGACGGGCGGGAGAACGCCTATTATGAAGCCTATCGCTTAGGGCTTCTCCGCTCCTCCGAGCGGGATGACGGCGCGGTCCTCTCCCGGGGGGACGTGATAAAAATGCTGTTGAACGCCGCGGGCTACGGCCCCGCCGCCCGGCTGGGCGGGATCTATACCTGCGGCTATTCCGACCAGGACTCCATCCCGGCGGAGGGCCTGGGCTATGCCGCCATCGCCGGGGCCCTGGGCATGGCCTCCGATGTTTACGCCGGAAGCCGGACCGCCACCCGGGGGGAGGCGGCCTCCATGCTCTGCCGCGTGCTGGAGCGGGCGGTCTGACCGCCTGGGGAAAAAGAACGGGGGACTGCCGGAAGGCAGTCCCCTTTGTTGTCCTTATTTCCCCTCCAGAATGCTGGTCAGCTTTTCCAGCGCCTCCCCGGCGTCGGCGCCCTCGGCGCTCAGCGCCACCTCGCCGTGGTCCCGCATCAGGGAGAGGAAGCCCAGGAGGCTTTTGGCGTTGATGCAATGCCCGCCCCGGGTGAGGGTGATCTGGCTGGTGAAGCCGCTGGCCGCCTTGATGAAGCTGGTGGCAACCTGGTCCAGCTGTTCCTCCGGGATCTGTACAACTGCCGTGCGATTCATTTGCCCACTCCGTTCCGTCACATAATTGGAGCTAGTATAGCACGCTTTCCGGCGGATGCCAATTTTTATTAAAGAAGTTTTCGGAGGCCTGGCCCATTTTCGTCGTCTCCCCAAAAATGCGCCGGGGGAGCGGGCTTGAAATTGTAAGAAATTCTTAAGGATTTTGTCAAGCCGTTCGTAAGATTTTCCTGTTACCCTGAGGAAAACCCGGGGGCTGTCCCGTAAGGTAAGGGAACCAGCGGGCGCCGCCCGGAAAAAAAGGAGACGATCTTATGAAACGCGCATGGCTTTCCCTGACCCTTGCCTTCTGCCTGCTCTTGACCAGCTGCGCCGCCCCGAAGGTGGAGCCGGAGGGCAAATGGGACCCCGCCCTGAAAAACGCCCTGGGGCTGACCCAGGAGCAGCGGCTGGAGGACTATGACTGCCTGGTCAAAACGCTGAAGGACAGCTATCTCTGCCTGGGCCTCCGGGACCGGGAAAACCCGGACGACCCGGCGGAGGATATTTTCCGGGAGTATCGGGAGATGATCGAGAAAAGCGACAGCGACCAGGCGTTTTACTCCGCTGTTTACAGCACCTGCTACCGTCTGGGAAACTACGGCCACTTCTGGATCATTGAGCCGGAGGCGTACGGCGAAATGCTGGACTGGTGCAAGCATCAGGACACTGCGGGCCGGGAACAGTGGAAGGCCGTTACCGAGGCTTCGGAGGAGCACTACAAACGGCTGAGCGATTACCTGGACGCCCTGGGGGACGACGGCGGCGGCTCCTGGGAAGGCGGAGAGGCGGGGGAAAACCTCCACACCCTGCTTTTGCCGGAGGAAGGAGCCGCCTATTTGAAGGTGGACAGCTTCCTGGCGGACTATGACCCGGACTATCAAAAGGAGGCCCAGGCCATCCGGGATTTTTACAATGCCGCCGGGGACTGTACGGATCTCATTATTGACCTGACGGACAACAGCGGCGGAAACGAGGGCTACTGGCAAGACCTTCTGGCGGCCCCGCTGACAGACGTGCCGCTGTCCTGCACGAATTACGCCCTGCTGGCGGACAGCGAGAATAACCGGCCCTACATCGACAATGTGTTTGCCCCCTCGGACCTCCACCCCATTTCGGAGCTTCCAGACCTGCCCAGGCTGGAACGGCAGGGCTTGGAGGCCGCTACCCACTTCGTGGAGAGCACCCTCCGGGTAGAGCCGGCGGCGGAGCGGGCGGCGTTTCATGGCCGGGTGTGGCTGCTGGTGGGGCCTATGGTGTACTCCGCCAGTGAGTCCTTCTCCGTTTTCTGCCAGGCCACGGGCTTCGCCGCGCTGGTGGGGACCCAGACCAGCGGGGACGGCATCGGGGCCCTGAACCCCATTTTGATGCGCCTGCCCAACAGCGGCATTCTGCTCCAGTTCACTATGATGTACGGCCTGAACCCCGACGGCTCCAGCAGCGAGGAGGCGGGCACCGCGCCGGACATTCTCTCTCCGGCGGGAGAGCCCGCCCTGGTGACGGCCCTGCGGGCCATCCGGGAGGCCCGGGGATAGCGAAGCGGGAGGGGGGGACTCCCCCCTCCTACTTCCGTTGGGAGAAAATTTGAAAAAGGGCTTGACTTTGGGAAAAGCTCTGGTATAATAACTACTGTTCTTCTGTTGGGGAACGACACAACCGCATCTGCGGAGAAACCGGCAACGATGGAGAAGTCGCCTAGTTGGTCGAGGGCGCATGATTGGAAATCATGTAGGCCCCTAAAGGGTCTCGAGGGTTCGAATCCCTCCTTCTCCGCCACCAAAAACCCTGTAGCCGCAATGGTTACAGGGTTTTCTCTTTGTTTTTTCCCTTATTTTTTCCCTTATTATGCCCTGACTGTTACTTGGCCCCGGAGACCGCTTGAATAAACCGCTCCATCCGGCCGGCGGACTGCTGGCGCATCTTTTGGGCGGTGTGGGCGTAGATGTTCCGCGTAAAGGCGGCGGCCCCGTGTCCCAAATTCCCCTGAATGGTTACAGGGGGCTCTCATGCTTTTTCCCTCATTTTTCCTTGATTGCCGTTTCGCCCCGGCCGCCGGTTTTGGGGCATACTAGGCCTTGTTTGAAAATTGGCGGAATGCTGGATTGGAGCAGATTTTTTTGCCAGGCAAGGCGATTGGACGCAGGAATCCTGACGGATTTCAAGTCCAATCAACGCAGTCCTGGCGGAAAAAGATGCCCAAAGACGGCGTTTTGCCATTTTTCAAACAAGGCCCAGGCCTTGTTTGAAAAAAGTCTAAACGCCCAAAACGGCGGATCCTTTTCCGCCGCTTGCGAAAGGAGGGTCCCATGAAAAAACACCTGCTTCCCCTGCTGCTGTGGGCCCTGCTGGGCCTCGCGGCCTGGTTCTGCCGCGCCGGGCTGACGGCGGAGCGCGTCTCCGCCTGGACGCCGGGGCAGTCCTGGCTGGCGGCCCTGGCCCTGCTGGGCCTGTACGTCCTCAAGGGCCTGACGGCGGCCCTGCCCTCCACGGCGCTGGCGGCGGCGGCGGGGCTGGCCCTCCCCTTCCCCCTGGCCCTGGGGACGAACCTCTGCGGCACGGCGGCGGCCCAGGCGGGGCCGTACCTCATCGGGCGGCGGAAACGGGGGACCCTGGAGGCCCTGGCCGCCCGGCATCCCCGGCTGGAGGCGCTGGGGACCGGCCCGGCAAAGGGGCGGGAGGTGTTTTTGCTGCGCCTGGCGGGGGTGCTGCCCACGGAGCTGGTGAGCCTCTGGCTGGGGGCGGCGGGCACGTCCTGGCGGGCCTACTTCGCCGGGGGACTGCCGGGCAGCTTCCCCCGGGTGCTGTCCGCCACCGTCCTGGGGACGGCGCTGTGGGACCTGGGCGGGACGCGGTTCTGGGCCTCCTGCGTCTTCGGCTGGGCGCTGACGGGGGCGGCGCTGGCGGTGTGGGGGCGGACCGCTCAGCCCCGCTCCTTTTTCAGCCGCCGGATATCCTCCCCGAAGAAGGGCAGGACCTGATACTCCCCCTCGATCCGGGAGACGGTCTGGGCCGTGTACCGCCGGGCCAGGTCCTCCAGCTTCAGGTTCGTGCTGAGGATGGAGGCCCGCCGGTCCGTGATGCGGCTGTTGACGATGGTATACAGGGCGCTCTGGACGAAGGGGGTGGTCAGCTCCGTCCCCAGGTCGTCCAGAATCAGCAGGTCGCAGTCCAGCACCCGGTCCACGTCGGCCTCCACGGCCTCCCCCGCCTCCCGGCCGAACTTCCGGGCTTCGAAGCGGTCGAAAATGTGGGCGGCGGTGTCGTAGACCACGGAGAAGCCTTCGGCGCTGACCTCCCGGGCGATGGCGGCGGAGAGGAAGGTCTTCCCCAGCCCCGGGTCCCCGGTGAGGAGCAGGTTCCCGCTCCCCGGGCCGAAGGCGGCGGCATAGCGCTTGCAGGTCCGGTAGATCCAGTCCATATTCTCCCGGGGGGAGACGCCCAGGGCGGGGTCCTCCGCCTGGTCGTACCACTCCAGGGAAAAGGTCGCAAAGCTCTGGTTCCCCAGGTCCAGCATGCGGCTGAGTTCCTTCTGCTGTTCCCGGGCGCAGTAGGCCTTCAAACAGCGGCACATGCGCCCCTCCCGCCAGCCGGCGTCCTGGCAGAGGGGGCAGGCGGGCTTGTCCTCCAGGCAGTCCGCCGGGAGGCCCAGGCCCGCCAGCAGCAGCGCCCGCTCCTCCTGGAGCCCCAGGTTCTGCTTTTTCAGGGCCTCCACCGCCGCCCGGGGGTCCGTCCCCCTCCGCAGAGCGGTGGCGAGGATGCGGCTCATGGTGGAGCGGAGCTGGGCGTCGATCTCCCGGAGCCGGGGCTGGCGGAGGAAGACGCTCTCCCGGCGGTCCCGGGCCCGCTCCTCCCGGTCCCGCTTGTCCTCCTCAAAGCGCCGGAGGGCCCGGCGGAGGATTTTTCCGTCATAGGCCATGCTTATCCCTCCTTCTCCCGCCGCTGGATGTATTTGCGCATCCAGGCGTTCCCCCCGGCCCTGCCGGGGGAGGGCTGGACGCCGGACGCCGCCGGGGGCCGGGAACGCCGGTCCCCCGCCTCGATCTCGTCCACGGTGTGAAGCCCCGCCTCGTGCCAGCGGCGGAGGATGCCGTTGCAGTAGCTCCACTTGAACTCGTGGCACTTGAGGACGGTCTTGTCATAGGCCAGGGCGGCGGCCTCCGGGGAGAAGCCCCACTCCAGCCACTGGAGCAGATAGTGCTCCTCGCTGGCGGCGGGGGGCCTGTCCCCCAGGCGCAGGGCCCGCATGAAGCCCGGAAGGGCTCCCTGCCGCCGGCCATAGTCCCGGAGGTATTCGGCGGCGGCGGCCTGGGTGTCGATGCCCCGGCGGGCCCAGGCGTAGCCCTCCCGCTCGATCTGGCGGAGCGTGGGCCTCCGGCCCGGGCCGAAGCGGCCGGCGGCGCGCTCCGCGCAGTGGCAGACCAGGAGATAGATCACGTCGGAGGGAAGCCCTAAGTAATCGTACAGCCCCAGCAGGGCGGACAGGTCCGCCGTGGTGAGGCGCTTGCCCAGCTTCCGCTCCACCTCGGCGGTGAGGCGGCGGAAGTCCTCGCTCTCCTCCAGCTTCCCGGCCAGCTCGTCCTGGCGGTAGGCGGGGGGCTCGTCGGCGGGCTCGGCGGGAGGGGCCTGGGGGGTGATGAGGCCCAGGTCCCGGAGGGCGGCCTCCGCCGCCTCGATGCGGCCCCGGTCCCAGCGGAGTTCTCCGGCCAGGGACCTGGGGGGCGCGTCGCCCCGGCGGCGCAGGAGGGCCAGGTAGAGCAGGGCCGCGTCCCCGTCCCCCCGGTCCAGGAGGCGCTTCACCGCCTGGGAGGCGAGGATGACGGGCTCGTCGGGCGCGTGAACAAGGACGCTGGGCATGAGAGCGCCTCCTTTCTTTCTTGCATTCTAGCGAAAGATGTGATATCTTGTCAACAGGCGCCGCACAAAAGCGGCAGGCGGGAGGTCACGTTTCCCCGAAAGGGGGTGACTGCATGCGGATTACATTACATATCGGGGCCTTCACGGTAACGATTGTTGTGAAACGCAGAAACCGCCACCCGGCACGGTGACGGTTTCTAAGGCTTTGCTTTTTAAACCCTAGCTAATTCGGGCCGCCCGCTTGCCGCGGCGCCTGACATTATTATAGTCCAGGGCTCCCCCTTCTGTCAAGCCCCGGGCTGTTTCAGCGCCCGCCGTTTTTACGGCGGGCGTTTTCCGCTTTCCCCGGGCGGGAGCGGCCCCGTTCCCGCCGGAGGCAGAGGGCCCCGCCGGCGAACACGCACAGGTCCGCCAGGTTGAAGACATAGCGGTCCAGGGGCCTCGGGGCCCGGGGGAATTGGAGGTAATCGTAGACCCGCCCCTCCGTCAGGCGCTCCTGGAGATTGCGCAGGCCCCCGCCCAGGATCAGCCCCGTCCCCAGGGGACAGCGCCTCCGCCCGCTCCACAGCAGGCCCAGCGCCGCCGCCGGGGCCAGGGGCAGGACCTCCGCCGGGATGGGCAGGCTGAACGCCGCCCCCTCGTTCCAGAGGGACTTGAGCCGGACCCGGCCCCCGAGGCAGTCCGTATCCCGGCGGCTGGAGCGGTCCAGATACCACCGGGCGGCGGTACAGCCGGAATAGGCGGCCAGCGCGGTGAAAAGCGTTCCTCCCATGGTTATTCCTCCTTCTGCTGTTCCGCCTTTTCCATGGCGGCCCGGAGGGCCCCGTGGCCCCGGCGGTTGTTTTGGGACAGAATCCGGGCGATCTGGCCCTGGACCTGCTCCACCTCCTCCCGGAAGGCGGCGGCGGAGACCCGGAGGGCCCCGTGGCCCAGGATGATGAGCTGCTCCGGCCCGTCGGAGGTGGCCACCTTTACCCGGTGGCGCTTCCCCAGCTCATAGGTGGCCCGCTCGATGTAGGCGTCCGCCGTCTCCGCCTCCTTGGTGTAGACCACGTGGATGTTGTGGTATGTCTCGACGGACCCCTGGCCTCCCCGGACCTTGTAAGCGTCGAAGACGGCGACGACCTCGCACTTCCGGCAGCCCTGGTAGTTGCACAGAAGGTCGCAGAGGGCCTTCCGGGCCGCGTCCAGGCTGTCCCTGGCGATGGCCTTCAGCTCGTCCCAGGCGAAGATGATGTTGTATCCATCCACCAGCAGATACTCCGGCCCGGAGGGCCGGCGGGAGATGGGGCGGCGCTCCGGCGCGTCCGGTGGGGCGGGCCTCCGGGGGGCCTTCGGCGGCAGGAAGTCCCGGCGCTTCACCGGGCCGTAGGTCCGCTCAAAGATGGCCTGGAGCTCCTTGTCCTGCTCGATGGTCCCGGCGTAGGCGGCGCTCCGCCGGGCTTCCGGCTCCCGGGCCTCCTCCGGCGGAGGGGCGCCGGGGCGGACGCCGCTGTCCACGTGGGCCTGGGCGGGCACGTCGCTCCACTTCACCGTGTACCCCGCGCCGTGGGCGCAGAACACGGAGTCCGGCGTGTTCTCCACGTCCCGCTCCGGGTCGTAGCCCATGGCCCCGGTGACCGCCTCCGGATCGGCGCAGGGCCGGTAGCCCGCGGGGCGGAGGCTCAGGCGGCCCTGTCCCCGGGTGTAGGCCGCCAGTTCCTTGGCGTAGTCCCCCATGGCGGCTACCGGGGCCTGGCCGGTGAGGACGGCCTCGTCCCCCAGGGTCTCCGCCGGCTCCGTCTCGCCGCCCATCTGCCGGACGTCGCTCAGGGCCCGGCCCAGCTGGGCGGCGGGCAGCTCCAGGCGGAAGGCGTACCAGGGCTCCAGGAGGACGCTCTCCGCGCTCATAAGGCCCTGGCGGACGGCCCGATACGTGGCCTGGCGGAAGTCGCCGCCCTCGGTGTGCTTCTCGTGGGCCCGGCCCGCCGTCAGGGTGAGCTTCATATCCGTGATGGGGGACCCGGTGAGGACCCCCAGGTGGGGCTTTTCCCAGAGGTGGGTCAAAACAAGGCGCTGCCAGCGGCCGTCCAGCTGGTCCTCCGGGCAGGCGGAGGCAAAGCGGAGGCCCGTCCCCCGGGGCAGGGGCTCCAGGAGCAAATGGACCTCGGCGTAGTGCCGCAGGGGCTCGAAGTGGCCCACGCCCTCCACGGGGGCGGCGATGGTCTCCCGGTACACCACCCGGCCCGCGCCAAACCGGGCCTCCATGCCGAAGCGCTCCCGCAGGCGGCGCTGCAAAATCTCGGTCTGGACCTCCCCCATCAGCTGGACCCGGATGGCTCCGCCGGTCCAGGAGACCCGGAGCTGGGGGTCCTCCTCCTCTAAGAGCCGCAGGGCTTTCAGGGCGGCGGAGGGGTCCGCCTCCGTCTCCATCTGATAGGCCAGCACCGGCTCCAGGGCCGGGACGGTCCAGGCGGTTTCATGACCCAGCCCCTGGCCGGGGAGGGCCCGGCTCAGGCCCGTGACGGCCACCACCGTCCCGGCGGGGGCCTCGTCCACGGTACGGAACTTGGCCCCGGAGTAGACCCGGAGCTGGTCCGCCTTTTCCTCCCAGATTTCCTCCTCCGGGGCGTCCGGCTGGCAGGCGGCCGCCGTCCGGCGGTTGGTCAGGAGGTCCTTGGGCTTCAGCGTGCCGCCGGTGACCTTCATCCAGGTCAGCCGGGCCCCCCGGCTGTCCCGGGAGACCTTGAAGACCCGGGCGCCGAATTCCTCTGGGTAGGTCCGCAGGGGCGCGCAGCGGCGGAGGGCCTCCAGCAGCGCCTCCACTCCCTCCAGCTTCAACGCGGAGCCGAAGAGGCAGGGGAACAGCTTCCGCCGCCGGATGAGGTCTGTCAGCGCCTCCTCCGGGACCTCTCCGGTTTCCAGGTACCGCTCCAGCAGGGCCTCGTCACAGACGGCGGCCTCCTCCGCCAGCTGCTCCGGCGGGAGGGAAAAGTCCGTGCAGCCGCCGTCCAGGCGGGTTTTCAGCTCCTCCAGAAGCGCCCTCCGGTCCCGCCCCGCCAGGTCCATCTTGTTGATGAACAGGAAGGTGGGGACCGCGTACCGCTCCAGCAGCCGCCAGAGGGTCCGGGTGTGGGCCTGGACCCCGTCGCTGCCGCTGACCACCAAAACCGCGCAGTCCAGCACCTGGAGCACCCGCTCCGCCTCGGCGGAGAAGTCCACGTGGCCCGGGGTGTCCAGCAGGGCGGCCTCCAGGTCCCCCAGGGAAAACTCCGCCTGCTTGGAGAAGATGGTGATGCCCCGTTCCCGCTCCATGGCGTCGGTGTCCAGAAACGCGTCCCCGTGGTCCACCCGGCCCAGGCGGCGGATGGCCCCGCTCCGGTACAGCAGAGCCTCGGAGAGGGTGGTTTTTCCGGCGTCCACGTGGGCCAGGACGCCCAGGACCAGCTTGTTCATGGAAGCACCTCCGACAAAAGGTTTTGCGCCGGACCGGGGCCCTATCCGGCGCGGAACAGGACCGCCAGCAATCCGTAGATCACCGGCTGGTGGAGCATGTAAATGAGAAGGGAGTGGCGGCCCATGGCGGCGGCCAGGGGGACCCGCCGGATTTCCCGGGCCTCCTCCGGGCGGAGGCGGAAGAGGAAGTACCCCGTCAGAAAGAGGAAGAACCAGGGCAGGATGGAAAAATAATCCGTGGAAAAGAAATCCGCCGGAGGGAAGCCCGCGAAGGCCGTGCACAGATTCCGTTCCCCATCCCAGAAGCGGAAAATCCGGGCCCCCTCAAAGCCCAGATATCCGGCGTTCACGTCCCGGGTCAGCAGGAACAGCAAAAAGCTCCCCGCCAGCCCCGCCCGGGGCGGGACCCTTTGGAGAAGCGGCCGGAAGCCGTTCGCCAGCAGCATGGAAGAGCCCAGCAGGGTCAGCACGCCGAACAGAACCAGATTTTCGGGAAGAAAGGCCCAGGTGACGGCGGTGATAAGGGCCCCGCAGAGAAACACCGTCAGCCCCCGCCGGAGCTGATGGCGGCCCAAGGCGAAGCAGTAGCCGGAAAGGAGGATGAAGGTCCAGCAGATGCTCTGCTGCCAGACGCGGGCGGCAAAGCCGTGGTACCAGGGCCAGTCCATGCCGAACATATAAACAAGGTCCCAGCAGGCGTGATAGAGGATCATGCTGATCAGGGCGCAGCCCCGGATGGCGTCTAACACTTGATAGCGGCGGCGTTCCATGGAGCGGCCTCCTTTCTGGAGTGGGAAAAAGGGGGAGCGCCGCTCCCCCTTTGGGTCCTTAATAGGCCACGCCCCAGTAAATATCGGTCTTGCAGGGCTTGCCGCACACGGGGCACGCGCCCTCCGTGCCGCTCTGTCGAAGCGGCATGCAGCGGGAGCTGACCCCCGCCCGCTCCTTCATGGCCAGCTCGCACTCCAAAGAGCCGCACCACTTGGACCGCAGGAAGCCGCCCTTCCCCTCGGCGATGGCCTTGGCCTCCTCGGGGGTGGAGATGTCAAAGGTGTTGTCCTCCCGGTTTTTCAGAGCCATGGCGTACATGTTGTCATGCACCGCGTCCAGGAGCTTCCGGACGGTCTCCTCCAGCCCGTCCAGGGGCGCGCTCACCTTCTCGCCGGTGTCCCGGCGGGCAATGACGCACTGGCCCTTCTCCATGTCCTTGGGGCCGATCTCCACCCGGAGGGGCACGCCCTTCATCTCATACTCGGCGAACTTCCAGCCGGGGGAGTTGTCGGAATCGTCCATCCTGGAGCGGACGCCCGCCTCCTTCAGCCGGTCCCGGAGGGCCGCGGCGGCGTCCAGCACGCCGGGCTTGTGCGCCGCCACGGGGATGACCACCGCCTGGACGGGAGCCACCCGGGGGGGCAGGACCAGGCCGTTGTCGTCTCCGTGGGTCATGATGATGCCGCCGATCATCCGGGTGGACACGCCCCAGCTGGTCTGGTGGGGATAGTGGAGCTGGTTGTCCTTTCCGGTGTAGGTGATGTCGAAGGCTTTGGCGAAGCCGTCGCCGAAGTAGTGGCTGGTGCCCGCCTGGAGGGCCTTGTGGTCGTGCATCATGCACTCCACGGTGTAGGTTTCCTCCGCGCCGTTGAACTTCTCCTTCTCCGTCTTCCGGCCCCGGAGCACGGGCATGGCCAGGAAGTTCTCCATAAAGTCCGCGTAGACGTTCAGCATCCGCATGGTCTCTTCCCGGGCCTCCTCCTCGGAGGCGTGCATGGTGTGGCCCTCCTGCCAGAGGAACTCCCGGTGGCGGAGGAAGGGGCGGGAGGTCTTCTCCCAGCGGAGGACGCTGCACCACTGGTTATAGAGCTTGGGCAGGTCCCGCCAGGAGTGGATGATGCTGGCGTAATGCTCGCAGAAGAGGGTCTCGGAGGTGGGGCGGATGGCCAGGCGGTCCTCCAGCTTCTCGCTGCCGCCCATGGTGACCCAGGCGCACTCGGGGGCGAAGCCCTCCACATGGTCCTTCTCCTTCTGGAGCAGGGACTCGGGAATCAGCACGGGGAGGTATACGTTTTCGTGCCCGGTCTCCTTAAAGCGCCGGTCCAGCTCGCTTTGTATGTTCTCCCAAATGGCGTAGCCGTAGGGGCGGTAAATGAACATGCCCTTGATGGAGCTGTAGTCGATGAGCTCCGCTTTCTTGCAGACGTCGGTGTACCACTGGGCGAAATCCTCGTCCCGGGCGGTGATGGCGTCCACCTGCCGTTTATCCATAGCCATAGCGTTTCCGTTCCTTTCCGTATTTGAGGTTCCTAAATAACCCCTTTATTGTATCCGCACCGGGCGGGATTGTCAACCGCGGATTCTTCCCGTCCCCCGCACCCCGCAGGGAAATTCCGGACAAAAATTCCGCTTTGTGCATCCTGCCTCTTGACATTCCCCCTGGTGGAAGGTGTATCCTGAGAGGGCAACCCACAAGAGCGCCCCGGCCTTCCCCCGGGGCGGGAAAGGAAACCGAACATGAAACAAAACACCAAGACCCTCAGCGCCCTGCTGCTGGCCCTGGTCCTGAGCCTGAGCCTCGTCCTCCCCGCCTCGGCGGCGCAGGGCGGCAAAGCGGACCTGGACGAGGCCGCTCGGACCGCCGTCAGCAGCGCCATGACCTATGGACAGGCCGCCCAGGCCAGCTGGGCCGTGTGGCAGGACGGAAAGATCATTTCCTCCGGCTCCCAGCGGGCGGAGGAGGACGGCGGCTCCGGCCCTCTGGAGGGCGAAAGCCCCGTTTACGGCGCGGGCTCCGTCAGCAAGATCTTCACCACCGCGGCCGTCATGCAGCTGGCGGAGGCGGGGAAGCTGGACCTGGACCAGCCCGTGGTCCGGTACCTGCCCAGCTTCAAGATGGCGGACCCCCGCTATAAGGATATCACCGTCCGCATGCTGCTGAACCACTCCTCGGGGCTGATGGGCTCCTCGTTTACCAGCGGCATGCTGTTCGACGACCCCTCGACCACCGCCACCGGCAATCTGCTGGACTGCCTGGCCGGGCAGCGCCTCAAGGCGGACCCCGGCGCGTACAGCGTCTACTGCAACGACGGCTTCACCCTGGCGGAGCTGGTGGTGGAGGCGGTGACGGACATGAATTTCCAGGACTGCCTCCACGCCAGCATCTTTGACAAGGCCGGTCTGGATGAGACTTACTTCCCCAGCGATAATTTCGAGTCCCGCCGGGCGGACATCTACCAGGCGGGAGACAAGCGCCCCCTGCCCAAGGACTGCCTGGGCGTGATCGGCGCGGGCGGGCTTTACGCCACGGCGGAGGACCTGGCCAGCTTCGGCGGGGCCCTCACCGGGACGGCCCTGCTGAAAAAATCCTCCCTGGACGCCATGGCCGCCCCGGAGTACGCCAACGGCCTCTGGCCCGAGGAGGACAGCCCCGACGCCCTGTCCTACGGCCTGGGCTGGGACAGCGTGGAGTGGTATCCCTTCTCGGCCAACGGCATCACCGCCCTGGTGAAGGGCGGCGACACCCAGTATTACCACGCCGGGCTGGTGGTGCTGCCGGAGTACAAGCTGGCGGCGGCGGTCCTCAGCTCCGGCGGCGTGTCCACCTACAACGAGATGGCCGCCTCCCAGATGCTGCTGGCGGTGCTGCGGGAGAAGGAGGACATTGTGGAGCCGCCGCTCAAGCTCCCCGCCGCCGAAAAGGCCCCCATGCCCAAGGAGCTGCTGGACTGCGCGGGCTATTACGGCTCCCTGACGGTCTATCAGGTGGAGCTGTCCGAGGACGGGACGCTGACCATGCGCTACCCCGCCATGCCGGACATTCCGCCCCAGGAGTTCTTTTACCATGACGACGGCACCTTCCGGGACGAGGAGGGCGCCTCCGCCCTCCGGCTGGTGAAGGAGGACAACGGCCAGACCTATCTGTATCAGCGGGCCTTCGCGGACCTGCCCGGCCTGGGCTGTCTGCCCACGTCCAACTACGCCGCCATGAAGCTGCCGGAAAACAACATTGACCCGGCGCTCCAGGAGAAGTGGAACGCCATGATGGGCGGCGCGGTCCTGCCCATGAACGAGCGTTACAGCTCCCAGGTGTACGCGGCCATGGGGGCCCTGCTCCAGGTGGAGCCCGGCGACGCCATCAAGAGCGCCCCGGGATATGTCGGCTCCCTGCGTATTGAGGACGAGACCCACGCCCGCTACGTCCTCCAGGTTCCCGGCACCGGCGGCCGGGACGGCTCCGACGTCGAGATCCGCCGGGACGAGAAGGGGGGGCTCTGGTTCTACCAGTCCAACGGAGGCGTGTACATGGATATGAACGCCGCCCCCAACCTCTCCACCGGCAGCGGGGGCAAGGCCGCCTGCACCATCCAGCCCAACGGCTATGCCCGCTGGTACAAGGTGGGAGACAACGCCGGCGGAAAGACCCTGACCGTCCAGATGCCCGAGGACGCGGGCTTCTGGGTCTACGACGCCAAGGGAAATATCGCGGCCTCCTCCGTCCTGTGGGACGACGCGTCCGCCAAGCTGTCCAAGGGCGGACTGATCGTCTTCGCCGGGGACCCCGGCGCGCGGTTTGAGCTGACCTTCCAGTAATTCCCCTTGATTCCCATAAGAAAAGCGCCCCCGCCGTGAAACCCACGGCGGGGGCGCTTGTTCTCTTATCCCTTGCTCAGATACAGGTTCAGCCAATAGCACAGGTCCTCCAGGGGCAGGTAGGTAGTCCCGCCCTCCTTGAGGCAGGGGGCGGAGAGGCCGCTCTCCCCCTCGGGGGTCACAATCACATCCGAGCCGGACTGGATGGAGAAGACCGTCTCGCCGTTCAGGCTCACCACCACGCCCAGGGTCTTGTCCCAGCGGACCTCATACCCGGCGGCCTCGGCAATGGCCCGGATGGGGGCCATCACGCCCTTGTCCGTCCGCTTGCAGGAGAACTGGGGAACATCCTTGTCCAGCTCCGCGTCAAAGCCGCCGTTCACCGCAGCCCGCACGTCGTGCATGGTGGCAAGGACGCTCACATAGCCCTGGCAGCCGTAGGGGAACACCAGGACCTTCTCCGCCGCGCCGTCCTTGTCCTTCCACACCAGCACCCGTGCGCCGGGGATCAGGTCCTCCATCCGCACGATCTGGCGGGTCAGCCAGGGGGTGTAGACGGTCTTGTCCGTCACCTCCAGGGTTCCGCCGCCGGTCAGGGGGAAGGCGGAATTGCCCCCGCCGCCGGGGGCGGGGGACACGGCCCGCCCGGCGATCTCACAGAACTCCGGCGCGGCGGCGTCCGCCGGGACGTTGCCGATTACCACCTCGGCGAAGAGCTGGGGCGGCAGGCTCAGGGCCATGGCGGGCCCGGCCCAGGCGTAGAGGACGTCTCCCTCCTTGACGGTCTCCAGGTCCAGGGGCAGTCCCGTGGCGGCGTCCACCACCGGGGCCTCTCCCACGTGGACCACCACCTCGCTCATGGGGTCGTCCTTGCCGCCGTTTTTCAGGAACACGCCGTTCCCGTCCCAGGGGGAGACCTTTCCCCAGACCTGGGAGAAGGGGGGGAGCTCCGCGGGGGCTTCCGCGGCGTCCTCCGGCTCCTCGGCGGCGGCGGTGACGCACAGGGCTGCGGCCAGGGCCGTCAGGGCCAGCAGTACGGACAGTAATTTTTTCATAACAATTTCCTCCTTGTATTGAATGCTGATTGGTTAACCAAAGGTTCCGGGTAAGCCGCCTCCGGCTTGGGAAAGCCCAGAGCGGAGATGGATACCTCCTCCAGGGGCAGGCAGGGAATCTTCAGGGGCTCCGCCCCGCCGGTGTACGCGTTCAGCCAGTCCTCCAGAGCCGTCCCGTCCACCGGGCCGGCCCCCCAAATTTGGGAGAAGCTGCCGTCCCCGGAGAACCAAGGCTGGTTGTACCACTCTCCGGTGAGGATGTAAGAGCCTGTTTAATATCTTCTGATGAGGATGGCAATGAGGGCGAAAGTAAGAA
>ERZ779626.465-NODE-465-length-24011-cov-5.340541_pt1 | contig 24011 bp, 24 predicted proteins | sample MGYA00514209_ERZ779626 | MGnify/ENA primary metagenome ERZ779626 (study PRJEB29562, sample SAMEA4376713) | mouse gut metagenome | isolation source: Cecum | study: EMG produced TPA metagenomics assembly of the A DSS colitis mouse model was used to assess the...
CTTGACCCGTCATATTGGAGCTTTGTCATATTTTCTCCAAATAACGTAGCAGCTTTTTTACTTAATCTTTTCATTTATTGCTCCTTTCGTTTACTTTATAATTATATCAATTTTTTTAACTTATTTCAATATATTGATGTATAATAATTCTATGAAAAGTGATAATATTAAAAAGGGAATAGCAAGAACTCCGCATCGCGGGCTTCTTATGGCGACAGGGTTAAGTAAAAAAAATATAAATGCACCTTTTATCGGGATTGCAAGCTCATTTTCCGATTTAGTTCCGGGACATATCGGAATGAGGGATTTGGAACGTCAAATTGAAAAAGGCATACACAGTGCAGGAGGTCAGTCATTTATTTTCGGAGTTCCTGCAATCTGCGACGGAATCGCAATGGGACACAGCGGAATGCGATATTCTCTGCCATCAAGAGATTTGATAGCGGATTGTGTTGAAAGTGTTGCTGCTGCTCACCAGCTTGACGGAATTGTTTTACTCTCCAATTGCGACAAAATCACACCCGGAATGCTTATCGGTGCTTTAAGATTAAATATTCCCGCAATTATTGTCACGGCAGGACCTATGCTTGACGGTGAATGCAGAGGACAGCATAAGCTTACTATGGTTACAGGTTCTTTCGAGGCTGTCGGAAGATTTAGAAAAGGCGAAATTTCAGAGGAAGAACTTCTTGCTCTGGAAGAAGAATCCTGCCCTTCAGCAGGTGCCTGCCAGGGAATGTATACTGCAAACACTATGGCATGCCTTGCAGAAGTAATGGGTATGAGCCTTCCATACTGCTCATCAGCCTCGGCTGTTTCTTCAAAAAAACGCAGAATAGCATTTGACAGCGGAATGCAGATTGTTGAACTTGTAAAAAAAGATATTAAGCCTTCTGACATTATTACGCGCGAAAGCTTAAGAAATGCAATCGTTGCAGATTTAGCACTTGGCGGCTCAACAAACACATTTTTGCATATTCTGGCTATTGCTAACGCGGGCGGAATTGATGTTACTTTAAATGACTTTGAAGAATTAAGCGGGAAAATTCATCAAATTGTAAAAATTAACCCGTCATCAACTTTGACAATGGCTGATTTTCACAATGCAGGCGGAATACCTGCAACAATGAAGTCGCTTGAAAAATTCTTATCCGATACAAAAACAGTTTCAGGAATTTCAACTAAAGAAATTGCAAAGCAAGCATGGGCTGATAACGCAATAATCCCTGAATACGACCAATCGTCTTACACACAAGCAGGTTTAAGCATATTATACGGAAATCTTGCAAAAGACGGGTGCGTAATTAAAACATCAGGTGTTGCGCCCGAATGCTACGAGTTTGAAGGTACTGCAAAAACTTTTGATAGTGAAGAAGAAGCTATGGAAGCACTTGAGAATGACAAAATTAAAGAAGGGGATGTAATAGTTATTCGCTATGAAGGTCCGAAAGGCGGACCGGGAATGCGTGAAATGCTTGCGCCCACATCGCTTCTTGTAGGTAAAGGTTTAGGTAAAAAATGCGCGCTGATTACTGACGGAAGATTTTCAGGCGCAACTAGAGGAATTTGCGTCGGACATATCTGTCCGGAAGCCGCAAACGGCGGAACTATTGCATTAATACAAGACGGTGACAAAATCAAAATAGACATACCTGACAGAAAAATTGAACTTCTTGTTGATGAAAAAACTCTTGCAGAGCGCCGCAAAAATTTAAAGCCTTTTGAACCGAAAGTTAAATCAGGTTATCTGTATAAATATTCTAAAAACGTTCAAGATGCTTCACATGGTGCAATCGTATAAAAACATACTTGAAAAACTATGTTAAATAGTTTATAATTTAAGAAAAAGGAGGTCAAGAATGTTGGGAAAAGAAGCTTTGAGACTTGCCCCCCCCCCGAAAAGGCAGGCTCTGATTATATTTTAAGTAAAACTCTTTACTTTTTTAAAAAAGGCTGTTATAATAGTGATGTTATGCATCACTGTATAAAAGATAGATTATTCGGATTTACGCTTGCAGAAGTCTTGATTACTCTCGGAATTATCGGGGTGGTTGCGGCACTCACTATGCCGTCTTTGATTGCAGAGCATCAAAAAAAACAAACTGTTGCAAGAGTTAAAAAAGTATTCAGTATTTTGGGACAGGCTTATCAGTTTTCACAAAATGAAAATGGGTTTTCAGACGAATTAATAGATACATCAGAAGCGCCAAACACACAAGCCGTAAAGGATTATGTTGATAAATACTGGCTTCCTTATTTACAGGTCATAAAGACTTGCAGTAATAAAGGAGATTGTTCATATTCTCAAGGTGCTACTGGTCCTGACGGAAGCAAAATCTCTATGGAAGGGAACAGCCGCTATTCAGTAATTTTATCTGACGGAACTATGGTGACATTTGTACCGTTTAACTGGTATGCTTCCAGCGGATATTATTGGGGCGGCACGCAAAAAATTTATATTGACATAAACGGCGCCAAAAAACCAAATATATTGGGACGCGATGTCTTTATGTTTGAAATTAATTCTCAAAAACATGTTCTGAGAGGTTTAGGACAAGATTATAATGAAGATAAAATTGACAAAAATTGCAGCAAGACAGGCAATGCTCAATACTGTGCAGCAAAGCTTATTAAAGACGGCTGGGAAATGAAAAAAGATTATCCTTGGTAATGTCCGTGTTATCATGAAATTATGAGAAAACTGGAAGATTTTAAAGACGATATTAATAAATGTTCCAAATGCGGGCTTTGTCAGTCTGTCTGCCCTGTTTACAAAGAAACGGGAAATGATTGTGCTGTTTCTCGCGGAAAATTTGTTATGCTTGACGGAGTTTTAAAAGGAGATTTGAAACTAAACAAAAATATTAACAAATACCTTGATTTGTGCCTGAAATGCGACAAGTGCAAATCTTTCTGCCCGAGCTCAATAGATGTTTGCAGGATATTTGAAACAGCAAAATATGAGTATATAAAAAATACTTTTACGGGTAAATTTATTTTCTTTCTTGAATCGAAATATGTTTTCGGAAACTTTATCAAATTTTTTAAACTTTTATCCAAGCCATTCCGAAAAAAATATACAAAAAAATCTTGTGACAGCATAAAGGTTTTATATTTTAAAGGCTGTGTTAACAATATTTGTCCGCATACTGATAATATTTTAACTAAAATATTTAAAGACACTAATGTTGAAATCATTGAAAAAGACTTTGATTGCTGCGGACTCCCGTTTTTATCAAGCGGGAATTTAGAACGATTTGAAGAAGTAAAAAAACATAATCTTAAAATGCTTGAATGTGAATATGATTATATTCTAACTGACTGCGCAAGCTGTGAAAGCACACTTAAACAATATACAGATGCAAAATTCATAAGTATAGGCGAACTTATTGTAATGCAGAATATTAAATTTAAATTTCCAAAACCTGTTAAAGTAACATTTCACAAGCCTTGTCATATGGAAAATGATGATTTCTTTAAACCTTTAATTGATAATTGTGAAAATGTAGAATATATTGAAATGCAGGATTATGATGACTGCTGCGGATTTGCAGGCGAATTTGCATTGAAAAACAACAAAATTTCACGCGCGCTTTCCAAAAAGAAAGCACAAAACATTATTGCATCCGATACGGATTTTGTTTTAACAAGCTGTCCCGGATGTATTTTAGGACTTAAGCAAGGTTTGTCAGGGTTCAAAAAAGCTCCTAAAATATTTAATATTATTGACTTCTTGTCCAAATCCTCAATCAATATTGACAAATCCGCAAAATAATATATAATTATGAATGGTTAAGGAGGCGAAAATGATTACTACAAGAGCTTTTAGTATTGCGCCCCGGCCGCTTGAGGGAGGCGGGGGAAGGGGTTAAAAGGGCTTAGCATTTTGATTAACAAATGTATTATACTTTACAAACGAAATACAATGAGTTATAATGATGAAGTAAATCATCACTTAATATTGAGGGGTTATATGGAATTAAAAAAGTTATATATGAAAAAGTTAAAGAATGTTCGCAAACATGCGTTTACACTTGCAGAAGTGTTAGTCACACTCGGTATAATCGGCGTTGTTGCAGCTTTAACTATGCCGACTTTAATGGCAAACCACCAGAAAGCAGTGCAAAAAGCTCAGTTTAAAAAAGCTTATTCATTATTCAGCAACGCGGTATTTCAGGCACAAGCACAAATGGGTTACCCGGCGTACTGCTCTTATTGGGACGGAGCAAGAGCTTGCTCTACAAAATGTACTAAATACAATTCGTATAATGAATGTATCTCTTGGACTTGTGCTGACGGTTCTCCCCTTCCTGCAAGATATAACGGACCAAGAGAAAACTGCGATAAGTTTGAAGAAGAATTATTTACAAAAACTTTAAAAACAGTTAAATTTTGCCAGAATAAAGCTTTAGAAAACGGCTGCATTACATCTGCATATAAAGGTGTAGATCAGGTTAAATCAGAACAAAACCCTGATTCTGAAACAGGATTTAACCCTGACAGCGGTTATGGTTCAAATAACATAAAAAATAAATACTCTGCTTGGATTTTAGATAATGGTATGGTAATTATTAAATACGGTACATACAAATCTAATTTCCCTATATATACTATTGATATTAACGGTCATAAAAAACCAAATAAATGGGGACATGACTTATTTACATTCCAACTTCAGGGAAATAATGACGGCATAAGCAAAGTTGCACCGTCTACTTACGCTATTGAAAAAGGCGGAAAATCCACAGAAGCAATGATGAAAGAGTAAAATCTTTTTAACTTAATATAAAAAAAATATTTACGGTTTTAATTTATCCGTAAATATTTTTTTATGTATATGTTATTTATTTTCCCAATTCATTCGCCTTTTTAGCAGTCTTGGAAATTACATCATAGAAAAGTTTATCAGAACCTTCTTCATTCATTGCTGTAATTCCTACAAATGTACATCCGCCTTTTGTAGCAACATTATCAATCAATGTTTGAACAGGTATTTCACCCCTATTCATTACCATTTTGGCAGACCCAGCAGCTGTTTGAGTTGCCAGCATCAATGATTTTTCATATTCCAGACCGAGCTTTTCGCCTGCTCTTGCCATATCTTCAATGACCTTATAGAAAAATGCAGGACCCGAACCTGATATCGCTGTCACTATGTCAATTTGCTCTTCTGAAACTTCAATACATTTTCCAATGCTTGAAAGCATTTCCATTACAAATTCAACATCTTCTTCACTTGCGTAAGCCCCTTTACAAACTCCGCTCATACCCTCTAAAACCAGAGCAGGAGTATTCGGCATTACACGAACAACTCTTTTTCGTCCGATAACCTTTTCGATTTTTTTTGTAGAAACACCTGCTGCAATAGATACAATAAGCTTTTCAGGAGTCAACTCATCTTTTATTTCTTCTAAAACATCTACAACATAATTAGGTTTTGTAGCTATAAAAATAATATCACTATCCATTGTTAAAAATCTGTTATCAGTTATAACTTCAATATCCAAGCGGCTTTGAGCAAGCTCAGCAATTGCACAGTTTACCTCAGAACCCTTCAGATTTTCCTTAGGCAGAAACTTTGAAGAAATTGCTCCCTTTATAATTGCACTTGCCATTTTACCGCAGCCTATGAAACCTATTTTACATTTTTTGTTCATATTATTTAACCTGCCCCTCTATTTGTGTTGACTAATAAGTTTTTTTCATTTAACATTAAGATTATACGACAAATATAAATAAAAGGAATAAAGAAATGAGACGTACACTAGAAGGAACAAAAGTAAAAAGACAACGCGTTAGCGGATTTAGAGCAAGAATGGCTACACCTGGCGGACAAGAAGTTTTAAACAGACGCCGTGCTAAAGGTCGTCATAAATTAGCTATCTCTGCTAAAAAACGTGCTTAATTTAAGTATATTGTAAGTTGAGAACTAATCGCGAAGTTTTTAAAATAATTTAACACAGCAGGTCGGAATATTTCAGGCGTGCTGTGTTGTTGTACAAATATATGTTAAAGAAACAATTCAGACTAAAAAATAAAGCTGCTTTTAATGCAATTTATAGAATTAAAAACTCCACACATAAAGGCGGAGTTACTTTATTTGCAGGTAAAGAAAAAACTGATTTATCAGCTACTACGAGAGTAGGCTTTGTTGTAAGTAAAAAAACTCACAAACGTGCAGTAAAAAGAAACCGCCTTAAACGCCTTATGAGAGAAAGTTACAGACTATTATTAAAATCCGGTGACTTAGGTAATTCCCAAAACTATATGTCATTAATATTTATCGGTTCTCAAAATGCTCTTGACAAAAATTTTGCACAAATCCAAAATATCATTAATACTCTTATTAAAAGACTTTAAGGAGATAAAAAAGATTGCTTGAAGGAATTTTTGTAGAAAAAGTTTTAACACAAGAATATATCCGACCTTATCCTCAACAGCCTCAGGAGACTTCCGGATATTTTGTTGGTTCTCAAGCTATATACAAGTATTCTCTTAAATCTTCAGATTATCCCACAATAATTATTCCTGATCCTTTATACGACAATGACGGTGGAGTTATCAGACCCGGATTCTACGAACTTGCTCTGAGCGATTCGAGAGATTTCCTTATTCTTTTGGAATCTAAAAATCCCCGTGCAGTTATTCCGGTTATTAAAGTTGAAGAAGATGCAACCGAAGAAAGCAGATTGAACAACAAAACCGTTAAAAAACAGCAAAAAAAAGAAGCAAAGGAACGAGAAAAAACGAATAAAAAACGCGCTAAAGCCGGAATGACACCTGATGAACCGAAAATTTACACAGAAGCATCTATTGAATATAACCCAAAGGGCGATTATTACCTTATAAAATATCAACGCGGAACGGTCAAAGCGTGGGGAGCTTTTAAAGGCTAAATCATTCTTGATTTTTTAAAACTTAAAGAGTTTAATATTAATGTAAGAAAATAATAAAAAGGTATATCATGCTTGCAAATTATCATATGCACACAAATTATAGTGATGATTCTTCCTTTAAAATGGAAGATGTAGTTAAAAAATCAATTTCCTGCGGTCTTGATGAAATATGTATTACCGACCACATTGATTGTATGACAGGTATTAATCCTCATTTTCCATATAAATCTTATGAAAAAGAATTTAACAACTGTAAACAAAAATATTCCGACAAAATAAATATAAAGCTAGGAATTGAATTCGGTATGCAGCATTCAACAATACCTCAGTTTGAAGAAATTTTTAAAGAAGCCGACTTTGATTTTGTTTTAATGTCTTGCCATCTCATAAACGACGAATGGTTTTGGTCAAATGAATTTCAAACGGGTAAAACTCAAAAACAATACAATGAGCAATATTATGAAGAAATCCTTCGTCTTGTGAATTCTTTTGACAACTACTCTGTTCTTGGCCACCTTGATGTAATAAGAAGATACGATTTAAACGGCGAATATGAATTTGAAAAAGTAAAACCAATTGTAGAAGCTATATTAAAACGTGTAATTTCTCAAGGAAAAGGAATTGAATTAAATACCTCAAGTTATAGATACAGATTAAAAGATTTAATGCCTTCAAAAAACATTTTAAAATTATATAAAGAACTAGGCGGAGAAATTATAACAATAGGCACAGACTCTCATTACCCCGAACATGTAGCCTGTCATTTACAGGATGCACAAAACATCTTACAAGAACTCGGGTATAAATATTTTTGTACCTTTAACAAGATGCACCCTGAATTTAATGAACTGTTACATCAAGGGGTTGCAATTTAATTTTCAGCGTATAATAATGAGGTGTAAGCGAATATAACGCGGGATGGAGCAGTCTGGTAGCTCGTCGGGCTCATAAGACTCATTTTAGATTTACTTCCTTGCTTGATATAATAAGTGTTATTGGCAGTTATAAACTACTTGATTTTTTGATGTAAATTGTAGGGAAGACCTGCAATAGTTGTAGGTCTTTTTTCCCCGCAACTTACTTTCATTTTATGCACCCCAGTCGTCTTGTTCAGGTAACATTTCATCAGGAATTTCTTTTTCATTACGGTTAAAGATTTTCTTAAATCTGTTACTTTGCATTTCTGCGAGTTCTTCAAGATGATGTTTTTGAGCGTGTGTATAAGTATCTAAAGTAGTGCCGATGTTGCTATGTCCCAACCACTTTGACACTTTCTTAATATCAGCTTTTTGTTCAAAGAAATTTGTAGCACAAGAATGGCGAAATGAATGTATTTTATGATGTTCAATCCCTGCCTCTGCTAACCGCTTATTAACAAAAGCTCTAAAAGTAGTATCACAAATAAAATAACCGTCCTCACGTGCAAACACAAGGTCTAAATCTCTGTGATATTTTGCCCCCTGTGCCATTTTGTTTTCAGCTTGCAACTTTCTGACATGACGGAGTATCCGTTCAACATCACTTGACATTGGCAATGTTCTGTTAGAACTTTTTGTCTTTGTGGAGTCTATAATTTTCTTTGTATATTTGTATTTTGAATTTTTATCTTTGTTCGGTACTGATTGCATTTGCTGGTCAATTCTAATAGTGTGTTTTTCAAAATTTATCTTTGACCATTGCAATCCCAGTCCTTCACCTAATCTTGCACCGATAAGTAAGAAGAAAATGATTAACATATCCCATTGAGTAGCTTGGTCAATACTATTTTTTATAAGTTTGTCGTAATCTTCCGACCTCAAAATTTCGGTTTCTTTCTTTGTGCATTTCGGATATAAAGCTAAAGCATTCGGATTATCTTTTAAAATGCCAATTCTGCAAGCACATTTGAGCATTCTGTTCATTACTGCTCGAATGTTCTTAACAGTTTTCGGTTCAAGTGTTCCACCTTTGCCGTTGCTCTTTTTTAAGCAAGCGTTATAAAATAAAGTTAAGCGGTGTGGACTTAGGCTTTTCATTGGTCGGTGTCCTAAATCAGGTATGATGTGTTTGTCTAAAATACTTCTATCGTCGCTGACGGTAGTTTCTTTAACATGATTTACAACATAATTTTCAAACCAAGAGTTCGCCCACTGTGCAACTGTTATATTCTCGCTTACTTCATCAGGACATTTGCCTTCTTGCTCTGCTTTCCATTCTTTGTATGCCTGCAAACATTCCTCTTTTGTCTTGCGAGAGAATGTTTTTGACTTGCGTTCGCCGAGTTCATTATAATATGTAACCCGATATTCAATGTACTTACCGCAAGTGCTTGGCTGAAAACAGCCTTCACCATTTTTGCGTTTCGGTCTTTTAGGAGTTGTATCTTTAGCCATTTGCATTCTCCTCTTTAACGAACTTGTAGAATGCGTATTCGCTAATATTCAACTCACGAATAGCGGTTACTGATTTAATTTCACGATTAAGCCACTTTTGATAAACCTCGCTAAAATTAGCGGGTTTATCGACTTTCTTTCGCCCTTTATATTTGCCTTTCAGCTTGGCAACGGCAATCCCATCACGTTGTCTTTCTAAGAGATTTGCACGCTCAAATTCATAAATGGCAGCGAGGAATGTAATCATCAGCTTGCCGAAATTGCTTGATGTATCAATATTTTCTTTAATACTTTTTAGTGCAACACCTTTATTGGTAAGGTATTCCACAATATCTAATAAATCTTTCGTGTTGCGAGCAAGCCTTGAAAGGTCTTTGACATATACAGTATCACCCTCTCTGACATACTCCAACATAGCCTGTAACTGCGGACGGTCGGCATTTTTACCGCTGATTTTTTCTTCAAACCATTTGTTGATAGTGCATTTTTGTAATAGTTCTTTTTGGCTTTCCAAATTTTGGTCAACGGCACTTACTCTAATGTACGCAATTCTTTGTCCTGTCATCGTTCCCCCCTTTTTATTTTGTTGTAGGATAACGATTGTTAGATGTAAAGACTTCATCATGGAAGTGAGTGAAAAAGCAAAAACCAACCCTAAACAAAGGCTTTTTAAATGCCATGAGAGTGCGTGATTAGAGTATACCCTATCACTTGACAGAACTTTATCAAGTTTTGTCAAGTTGACCGGTAATTTGTAAATCGCTGAAATTTCTCTTAGGTAGTGTCCCTCCGGTTTTGTGTCTTTAACTAAATTCTTTTGCAACGGTCGTATAAGATGCGTCAATCTAATACAGTTGAGCGTGTTTTCGGTATTGCTACCGAGTTTGATTTTCGATGAGAACATAAGCTGTTTCATTGTAATCTCCTTTTATAAAATACATCTTATGTATCTCTGACGCCGTTACCTCCTTTACTAAATTAAAAAGTCCTTACCTTTGAGCCTAAATTGTTTGTACCATAGCGGAGGCTCACGCTGGGGACGAGAAGAAAGGTGTTCGTCACTACCTATTAAATTTTATGCTCTCATGATACAAAATTTTTCACGACTTCTCAAATAAAAATCCCTGTAAACACTTATTATACTTGGATTTTGTTATACAATAAATTTTTTAGCAGGTCTAAAATAGCCATTATTATTGACTTTTTATTTTTGATAAATTGTGAAGATATGTAAACCGCATATAAATTTTTTACTTCCGCCTATCAACCTTGATAATTCTCTCCTTTAATCTCGGCTAAAATTTTACAGGTCTATGTACCTCAAAAGCTATCATGATAATAAGGTCGATGTAATCATCTGAACAAAAATTACTGCAAAAATTTGCCTGCCCCGACCAACCGTTCCATTTGAGCATTGCATATTTTTACATCTTAATACACTTGAAAATAAACTAACACTAAGTTTTCGATATTTTCACGCATAGATTTTAAAACTTATTACTTCTTATACTTCTATATGCAGGGATTTTATAATAACATTTGTTCTATTTTTTATCTTTATTCCCCCCGTCGGTAAAATTTTATTCATTATTGCTTAACTTTAAATAAGTCTTTTTTAATATATCCAATAACAGAGGATGTTCTTTATTATCATACTTGTACAATTTAGGTATATTTATTCCGTTTCTGAATTTCACTATAACAGTAAAGTCTTTTAAATCTTCATGAGAAAATTCTGTTTTTCCCTGCTCTATAAAATCTTTTACAAATTCTTTTGCTAAATCTTTAATTTTTTCTAGTGCTTGTTGTTCAAGTTCATACTTTGTTGGATATTTTGTATAAGCTACTCCATTTCGCCAATTTTTAATTAATAATCTTTCTTTCCGTTCCTCTGGAGTTTCTGTACACTCAATCAATAAATCTAATAAGTAATTTCCAAGATAATAAATTATTGTTATTACAATAGCAACAAGTATTACGAACCCCAAAAAGGTTTCATATAATAAATATATTAGACCTGCCAATATAATAGAAATAAGCATTCCTTGAGGTGTAATTATAAATACTGGCATCATATTTCTCCTTTATAATTAAAACCCTCTATATCTTAGGTAATTTTGATATTCTTCTTCAAAATCTTTGGCTCTAAAATAATCTTCCTTTTCTTGCTTAGTCATTCCTCTTGTCATATCAACCACACAAGAACCGTTTTTCCAAACACCAATCATAGAACCCATTTTGCAAGGAGTTCCATTTTTAGGTGGAGGTGGATTTAAAGTTTTTGCTAGTTGTAACTCTTTATTATCTTTTACAATTTGATTAGGACTGTTATGCCATATAGAATAAACATTATATTTATTGGATACTAATTTATCAAAGTTAATCCATGTTTCAGTCGGAATTTCAATATCATTCCCACTACTAGCATAAGTATATTCATCCCTGTAATTATCATATTCAATGGCTTTTCTACAATTTAGTTTCCTTATATATTGCGTACCGTTCTTTCTATAAACAACATCACAACTTAAATTTTGTCCTTGTGATTTCATTTTTACAGTATATCTATCATTATTTTTGAAAATTTGTACCGGTAGGGTTTTATCAATATCATAATTTCTTACAAGATTAAAGCTATATGGCACTAATTCGGTTTTCTTAAAACAAAAAAGATAATATTCTTCTTTGCGCATAACTTTTATAGACATATTGCTGTCTTTTTTTCCTATCATTTTTGATTGAATTTCTTTTAATGACAGATTTTCAACAGGTATATTATCAATCTCTACAATAATATCCCCTATTTTTAACCCTTTCTCATTAGCTGAACTATGTGGCAGGACATTCCCAATACATACTTTATTTTCGCATTCTTGTAATACAACTCCTATGCCTGCATTTGATATATCTGCATAGGCAACTAAAACGCTACTAATCAATAAACTACTAACCAATATAAATTTTTTCATAAGATACTTACCTTTTGTAGTATTTGTAACACAACGAGAAATGATTGCAATGCTCAATATTGACAAAACTCTCTGACAATACACTCTTCACACTTTGGTTTTGCTGTGCAAACTTCGCCATAACCCTTTGAGCAGTAATTCCATAACAAGTAATCAATTTTTACTTGACTGATTCCGATTTTCTCAGACAGCTTTTTGCATTCTGCTATAACTGCATAATCAGATTTGCTTTTAACTATGTTTAATCTTTCCGCTCCTAAAATTCTTTTTATGTGAACATCAGGCTTAATTACATCAATGCCGACATTTCTAAGATACTCGCACACAAGAGCAACGCCTGAATACTTTAATTTGTAGGTACTTTTACTCTCAGCAAGTAATTTGATAATGTTTACAGGCGTTGTATGGGTTACAAATTTTTCAAGACTTCCGAAATCTTGCTCAATTTTTTCAAAAGTTTCAATATTCGCCTTTAATGCGTGCATTTGATTTTTAGTTGTGTATGGACTATAACATTTGAGCTTTTTAATTTCATCGATTAAAAAATCTGCGGATTGTTCTTTTAATGCGTTGCGGTCAAAATTACAAAATAATTCATCAAACTTTGCTTGATTGTCTTTAATCTTTTTCCAAGATACCAATGCACTTAATTGAGCATAAATAAATCCTTTTAGATGTTCTTCAAAACTAAAAACTTTGCCGTTATTTCTGGCACTAACCGCCTCTAAAATAGTCAAGTCAATATCTTGAACTTTATCTTTCAAATAATTTTCCAAGATTGAAAACATTTTTTTATAGTCTTTTCCCATAGTACACCACTCCTACTATAAATTCTATAAATCAACTTACAATAGATTAACTCTGTTGTCAATGTGTGTAACTCCCATTCTAAATATATTAAGGTGATAATATGAGTATTAAGAAAAATTTAGGTAATCGTATTCGTGAAATTAGAGTAAGTCGTTCATTAACCCAAGAGGCTTTAGCTGAAAAGATAAATCTTTCTGCTAAAAGTTTAAGCCAGATTGAATTAGGTAACAACTTTGTTTCTGCTGAAACATTAGAAGAACTATGTACAGCACTAGAAATAAATCCTAATGTATTATTTGATTTTAAATATTCAGATGTGCCGGAAGATGTATCATTAGATGAAGTCATCAAACGATTAAAAAATAATCCAAACTTGCTGAAAACTGTATATAGAATAGTTATGGCTTTAGATTATTAAAATGTTTTTCGGTAACTCTTTGTACCCCGCCCCCGCAAATCTTTTCATCATTCGCCAGAGAATGCTCTCATCTGAATTTATCAAGGCTGGGTTTTTCAAACCGAGAAAAATCTCAGAATGGGAAAACTTATTTCTTCGACCAAGAAAGCTCACCACACAACGAGAGGGGCTGTATGGTATTAATAACTATTAAGTTAATAGACAAGCGACGATTATTAATGTATTATTACAAGTAAGATTAAGGAATAGAATGGAGTTATCTGAATTTAAGCAAATTAATCTTACAGATTATAACAAAACCTCTGAATGCGAGGTCTATATAGCACATGTAAAAATAAATAATATTAGACAGAGGGTTGAAGAAATTACAAAAGAAATAGCCGATGAAAGCTGGATAAGTAGTCTTACACCCTCTATTCAAATTGCATATAAAGCTCGAGCAAGAAAAACAATAAAGAAAATAGTTAATGATATATTGTTAAAAGTTAAAGATAAAGTAACAGAGGACTTTGGTGAATATTTAGTATCTATAACAGCAAAAGATATTTTAAGAGATTATAAGAAACATGGAGAAATACCTTTAGCAGAGCTTTTAGGAAAGAAAAAATCTGGAAATTCTGGTTTTGATTTTCATACTTTAACACATAATAATATTATTTCTTTTGGAGAAGCAAAGTACACTACTTATAAAAATCCATATTCGGATGCATTATCACAGATTTGTTCATTTATTGATGAGGAAAAAGATTTAGCTGATATTTTGCATCTTGAAAAATTTGTACCAGAAGATTGTATTAATAAACTTACTAATGGAGAAAAAGCATTTGTTGCTGCATTTTCATTAAATGCAAAAAAAACTATACGGGTTTTTAATAATATTATTAAAAATTCTAAAGCTTTTGATGAACTTCTGAAATATAAAGAATTATATTTAATTGGAGTTCAAATATGTCGATAAAAGAAATTATTAACAATACCAATGTAGAAACTGAAATAAATAAAATTTTACAAGAACTACATAAATATGGACCTGTAAATCAATATAGTCTTGAACGATTGGCATATATTAAAAAATTTGTTCCAGAATTATTTGTAAAGTATGAAAAAAGTTTAATGTACTTAATGGGGTTATTTTATAAAACATCATCTCCAACAAATTTTATTGATGAAGTTTATTCAATATATGCGGATGCAATAAAGGAGGAAACGGGACATCAATATACCCCTATGCAGGCTAATGCATACCGTAATATTAAAAGTAAAATATATTTTTCTTTTTCTTCTCCTACAAGTTCTGGAAAATCTTTTTTATTTAGAGATTTGATAAAAGAAACAACAGGTGATATTGTAATTGTTGTTCCTTCAAGAGCTTTAATTTCAGAATATGTTTATGAAATTTTAGAACTTTTAAAATTAAAAAAGGATGTTCTTGTTTTACAATTTATAGAAATTGTTAACATTAAACATTCAAATCGTAAAATTTATGTTATTACTCCAGAAAGAGGAAATGACCTTTTTGCAAATGCCGAGTTCCTAAATGTTGAATTATTTTTATTTGATGAATCTCAATTATCAGAAGAAGAAATTAGAGGAATGCGCTTTGATGCTTTAGTTAGAAGAATAAGTAGATATTTCCCTGATGCAACTAAAGTATTTGCACATCCTTTTGTAGATAATCCGCAGGCACAGTTAATAAAACATGGGTTTGAACAACATACTGCTTTTGAAAATTATAATCAAAGTGTTGTTGGAAAGATTTATTCATATATTGATAAAAATAATAATTTCTTTTATTTTAGTCCTTTTGAAACACCTCTTTCGCCGATTTCTACAGAAGTAGATATTGTACAAGAAGTTTTAAGGCAACACGGTACGCTACTTGTATATATATCCAAAGATAGTATTTATAAAAAAACTTATTTGAAAGAATTTAAAAAATACATATACCTGTGTTCTGAAGTAGATAACCCAGAGGCTTTAAAAATCATTGAAGATTTAAAACTGTATTTAGGAGTTACTAACATAAAATCTCGAAAGTTTTCTTTAATGTTAAAGTTAATGAAAAAAGGAATTGTTATACACCACGGGTCGATACCATTAAAAGCTCGTTTGTTGATAGAACGTTTTGTAAATCAAAAATTTGCACAAATTTGTTTTGCCACATCTACTTTAACACAGGGTATAAATATGCCTTTTGATGTTGTTTGGATTGAGAACTTTTATTTTAACGGAGAAAATGAAGAATTAAAGTTATTAGAAATGAAAAATTTAATTGGTCGTGCTGGCAGAACAAGCCCAAATGTTAATAATTTTGATTTTGGATATGTGGTAATGCACAGAAAGAATGTAAAGAGATTTATTAACAGATTAAAAGGCACAACGGAATTAAAAACATATTCTCGTCTGGATAATGATTTAGAAAATCTCGATATTGATTTACAAGACACCGCTTGTGCAATACAACAAAATAAATTTGATGATGATTTACGCATAACAGAAGAACAAAAAAATAGATTATTAGATGGACTAAATAAAGGTAGTTTAATGGAGCAAATAAAGTATTTATTAGATACCTTTATTCCTGATAATGTCCCCTTAAAGGGAGAAGAATACAATAAATTACCTCAAACAGAACGCAAAAAAATTAAAGAAATATACAAAGATATTTATATAACTCATATGAGGAGAAAAGACCTTAGCTCTGGAGAAATAGCGGTATTAAGTACAACAATCCCTATTCTTTTATGGCGTATACAAGGAAAATCATTTAAAGAAATCGTATCAATTAGATTAGATTTTCTTTCACAATATAGAAAAAGAAAAGAGTTAAAAAAATTATTAAAAGAAAAAACGATTACTTACGAAGAATATTATGCTCAAATGGAAGATTTAAAAATACAATATAGCCAAGGATTCGCTTTAATTCCTAATAAAAATGTAAAAAGATTTCCATTATTTGATACTAAAAAAACAATTGATAAAATTGATTATGATATTTTAATTTGGGATACTTATGACTATTTAGATAAAGTTATCTCCTGGGCTTTGTCAGACCCTTTATCTGCAACATTCATTTTATATAATCAAAAAACAAATGATGAACGAGCATTGGCAATGGCAAATTATATAAAATATGGGACAAATGACGAAAATGAAATATGGTTAATTAAATATGGTTTTGATTTTGAAGACATTGAATGGCTCATTCCATATATAGATACTATTGATGAAAATGAAATTGTTTTCAAATCGTCAATTTCTGAGTTACCAGATTTTAAACAAAAACTTATAGAAAGATATGTTAATAATGTTGTTTAGGTAACTCGTCGGCTCATAAGGGTCTTTTTAGATTTACTTCCTTGCTTGATATAATAAGTATTATTGGTATTTATTTATATTTGCTATTAACTGGTCTGTAATATTTTTTAATCTTGCTAATTTCTTTAAATTGATTGTTATTTCCCCTTTTTTTAAGTATAATAAAGGATATGTAACAATTTTCATTAGTTGCATTTTAACATTCTCTAAAAACCTATCATCAGTATACATTCCTCTTGTCCAAATTTGATACTGTCCATGAGTAACTTGAGAATTTATGTTGTAATCACTATAAACCAAATCTCTATATTCAGCTCCCATTTCGTATGGCTGAGGCAGTTCAGAATACATTTTTTCGGAGTTCATAAAAAATGGTTTTTTAATGCGAGAGTCATTTCTAAAAAATCTATCAATTTTATCAAAATTTTCAGTATTAACCTTATATTCTTTAAATTTTAATTTGTTTAAAATATAGTTTTTGTTGTAATCTGATAGTTTTTCATTAAATATATCTTCATGGTATTTAACTATTTCAGTCCAATCCAAATTCCAAGGATTGCCTAAATCAATATCTTTTTTCCAATTCTTTACGATTATAAAAGTATTTTTAAATTCTACTAATTCACTATCAGAGATATATTCCTGTTGTTTTTCAGGGTGTACTGTTAAATAACAAAAAAGCAATACACTTTCAAAAGCACTTCTAAGAATAATCAAAATTTCATGTGTAAATTGTTCAGCTAATAGTACATTTATACATTCTAAATGTGAAATAATTTTTCTTAATAAAATCGTGCGCGGTTCACCAATTTGAAAACCTATTTCTTGATAAACATCAAAGCAAGCATCTATAAGATTATTAAGATTTAATGTTTTTATTTTAACTTTTTCCATAAAATAATTCTAATATAAAATTTTGTATTTTGTCATACTTACAATTTCCCTGATAATAATTGTAGGGAAGATGAATTTTTAAATAAAAAATCAGGGTACTTGATTTTTTATTTTTACGGAGCATAATAGAGTTGTTGAGGGAGTTTCCTCAACATGAAAATTAAATATCGCGGGATGGAGCAGTCTGGTAGCTCGTCGGGCTCATAACCCGAAGGTCGTTGGTTCAAATCCAGCTCCCGCAACCAATTCAAACAGAGATAAGATTAAAAGTCTTATCTCTGTTTTTTTTATTGGTTTAATATTCGGCATTATTTTGTCATATGAATTAATATTTATCCTTATCAATTTTTAAATAAAGCTTACAAAAAAAATCTTTTTTACTGCTTTATGCTTTTTCTTGCGTAAATTGATGTATCGGTCAATTTAAAAACATCAACTATATTACAATTCTTACTCCAGCGGGTAGGACAAATGTCAATTCCCCCTCTGCGTGTGTAAAGCGCACAGACAAACAATTCATCATCTCTATCCAATAAATCGTATAATCTTTTATAAATCATTTCACAGCATTCTTCATGGAAATGATATTCAGAGCGGAAAGAACTTAAGTATTTCACCAAACTGTTTTCTTTAATATGTTTTGAAGATTTATAATATATAAAAACATCACCGAAATCAGGCTGGTGTGTAACTCTGCAATTTGAGCGCAATGAATCAAACATCAAAAAATGTCCTTCTGTTTTTTTACTTTGTTCAACCTCAATTAATTCAGGGGATTCTTTAAATTTTTCTATTTTTAAAGTTGACTCATCAATATAGTCCATTAAGTTATTAAAATCATTAAAAATCTGAACTCTTTCAGCATTCTCCTCTATAAAATTTACTGTAACTTCTGTTTGCAGCTTTTCACTCAAATCTTTTTCAATAATATTTTTGCATATTTCAAGGCATTCTTTGATTGATTTACCGTATCTCGTCATATTAAAAGAATTTAAATAAAGTTTTAGTGATTTAGATTCAATAATAAATTCGCTTGTGCAGTTATATTTTAGTTTCATCAATCTTGTAACCGGCACTCCGTTTTCAGACATTGATGAAAATTCATAAGCATGCCAAACATCCCAGCCTTCAAATGGCAGACTGTCATTTTGAATGTTATACTGTTTTCTGTTTTCATATCTCGGCACCGCAACAAGCAAAGAGGGATTATACTCATCGCTGTAACTTACTTTTTTTCCCAGCAACGTTGATGCAATTTGATTTGTTTTATCTGACATATTTTATTCCTATAACTGTTTAAAATGATTATTACCTGTTAATTGTATAACACTTGTTATTTATTTTCCATTATTAATTATCATAAAACCCATATTTTTTCCTGCCTCGTAAGCATTTTTTAAATCAATAGGGAATACTTCATCTCTTTGTTTTGCTTTTTCTTTTTCATCCCAGACATCCGCAACATATTTTGAATAATCAGGAAACTGGTAGGTATTGAAAGCACAAACTCTTACAGGCTTTTTATAAATGTGGCTAATCCAATTTTCAAAAAATCCTAAAGGTCCTGAATTATTTGCCCCGATATATGATTTAATAAACATTTCTTCATTTACATTCATGGTATAAATTACTGCGGTTTCAAGCTTTTTGGGAGGGATAGGAGTATAATTTTCATCATAGGTAACAAAAGGAAAAAGCAAACGCTCCATAAAAGCTTTCATAACACCTGTAACATCCCCGAAATAAATCGGAGATGCAAAAGCAATTCCGTTTGAATAAGAAACTTTATTCAAGACTTCTTTCAAATCATCAGGATATGCACACCTTCCAAGGTTTTTACCTCCTCTTAACTTACATGCAAAACAGCTTTGGCAGCCTTTAAAATTTAAATCGTATAAGTTAATAATTTCTGCTTCTGTTCCTGTACTTTCTACACCTTGCGCAAAACTTGAACACATTTTGGCAGTGTTCTGATTTTTACGAGGACTACCGTTGATAATATAAATTTTTTTGTTATCCATAATGATTCCTTTCTTTATAATCATTATTGTTTATTAATTTTATAATTTTTGCAAGTATTTACTTTTTTGATATATACTATATAATAAGAAAGAATTGGAGTATATAATGAAAAACAAGACAGAAAAATTTAATTGTCCGGTGGGTATAACTCTTAGCTTAATCGGTGGTAAATATAAGGTTGTAATATTATGGTATTTGTTTGACAAAAAAATACTTCGATACGGAGAACTTCAAAAAATCCTTAAAGGAGTAACTGCAAAAATGCTTATACAACAGCTTAGGGAACTTGAAGAAGACGGTCTTGTTAAAAGAAAAATTTATCCCGTTGTACCTCCTAAAGTTGAATATTCTCTTACAGAGCTGGGAGAAAGCATTATCCCAATACTTTTGGAAATGAAAAAATGGGGAGAAAATTATACTAAAACATACTGCGGGGAGGAATAATGAAAAAGGTTTTATGCTTTGGCGACAGCAATGTATACGGTTTTATACCAGAGAATGCTAAAAGATATGATAAAAACAACAGATGGAGCGGAGTACTGCAAAATCTTGCTCAAAACAAATTTGAAATAATTGAGGCTGGATGTAATAACAGAACAGGTTTTACAGATAACCCCGCAGGAAAAGAACAGACAGGATATAAAATTTTACCGAATTTCTTAGAAAAAGATTTAGACTGTGTTGTTCTTGCCATTGGAATCAATGATTTGCAAAAATTTTATAATGTGAATGAGGATGATATAAAAATCGGAATAGAAAAGCTTATAAAGATTGTTCGTTCTCATTGTCCTTATGCAAAAATTATCATAGCTTCACCTTCAAAAATAAAAAATAATATTTTAAACAGCTTTTTTGCTTCTATGTTTGATGAAACATCGATTAAAAAATCCGACCTGATTGGTGATTTGTACAAAAAAGCTGCAACAGAAAACAGCTGCTATTATATAGACTTAGGCAAAATCGCATCAGTGTCTGATATTGACGGTCTTCATTATGAACCGGAAGAACATAAAAAGATTGCTGATGCTATGTTTAAAACTCTTTGCAGAATTTTTGAGTTTTAAGAACTGCTTTTTTATAGTAAGATATGTTTAAGGATAATCATATGAATAAAGTTATTTTATACGGTATAAACAGATTTCAAAACAAGCTTGAAAATCTTTTGAGTTCTAAATATGAAGTTACAGGCTATTCGGATTTTGACAAAAAATTTGAAAAGATTAAAAATTATGAATATAAACCGTTTTACAATGAAGAAAGCCTTATGAATGCAGATTATGATTATATAGTTATCTGCAACAGCAACAAAAAAGAAAGTGAGAAATCACTAATAGCTTTAAGAAATTTGGGGATAAACGAGTGTAAGATTATCCAAACTTATTGTCTTTCCTGGAACGAAAGAATGTTTAGAACAACTTTTGATGATTTTATTAACCTTAATCAAAATTTCGAAGGTCTTGTGTTCGGGATGTCATATTCACGATTTGCATTTTTAACTCATTTTTTTGATAAAAACTTTTTTAAATTCTCATTAGGCGGTGTAGATTTATACACAGATAAAAAATGGCTGAGATATATAACAGATAATCATAAAGAACTTTTAAGCTCAGTTAAATATGTAGTTTTGGACTTGCCTTATTATATATTTAACTGGGATATAACAAGTACCAGCCAAATCTTTTACAGAATGGCATATTTTGATAAGTTCGACGATTACAGAAAATTCGGAGAAAGCACTTCAGGTCAAAAATACATCTCAAATTACAGAGTTTTAAAAGATATGTTTGAAGAAAGATTTGAATCAAATAAAAGTGTTTATTCCAATAACTACTATGAAAACGGTCAAATGCTGAAAAAAGCAAATGATGAATCTTATTTTGCTGCATCAGGAATTTGGTATAAACGTTATGAAAATACAATCTTGGAAAATATCCAAATATTTCAGGAGTTTATAACCTTGATAAAACAAATAAACCCTGACATTAAAATTGCAGCCGTTACTTACCCGTACTGTCAAAAATTCTTGGAAGTTAACAAAGAACATATCAGCAATTTACAAAAAGAATTTTATCATATAATAAATAACACCAAAGGCTGCGAAAACATTAAAATATTTGACTTTATAAAAGATACCAGGTACAAATTTGACGATACCTGTTTTAGAGATGCAACTCACTTTAACGGTAAAGGTGCAGAACTATTTTCGCATATACTAAACAAAAAATTTAATGACGAATTGTATGACTAAGTTTGACTTTTAGCAGTAAATATAATAATATTTGTTCAAGGAGATAGTCATTTATGAGAGTAGTACTTGTTTTCCCGCCGCTTTGGGACTTAAACATTTTACCTATGTTGGGTGTTCCTGTGATTGCAGGATGTTTAAGAGAATTCGGGCATTTCACTCTTGCTCTTGACTTAAATTCAGAATTTTATAATTACGTTTCAACAGAAGATTTTTGGACAAAAATAACAGAACACTATAAAGCAATTGAAAATTCTGAAAATCCTGATGAAAAAACTTATTTAAGCGCGCTAAAATCTGCTTGTTACCGACCTGAATTATATATTGAAAAAGTAAAAAATTATATGCAGGTTTTCCGCGATGAAGATTTATTCTTCACCCCCTCAACTCTTAACAGTGCACTAAGCGATGTCGATACAATAACTTATGCGGCTGTAAAATTAAATCAAATTTGTTTTGATTATGAAGAAAAAATCGGTTACAACATTTTTGAAGATTTTTATGAAAAGGTTTTTGAAAAAATAAAAGATTTTGAACCTGATGCAATAGGGCTGTCTGTCTACTGGGAAAAACAGCTTGATTGGTCTAAAAATTTTACAAAATTTCTAAAGAAAAAAACTGATGCAAAAATCTTTTACGGCGGTCCTCAAATTACTTACTCAAAAGAAAAAATATTAAATAAAGACTTTTTCGAAGCCTATGCTGATTACGCCATTTATGGCGACGGTGAAGTTGCATTAAAACAACTTGGCGAATACTTAAACGGAGAAATTGAGCTTAAAGATGTTTCAAGTCTTGTGTATTACGATAAAGAAATACAGATTACACCGCCTCCAAAAGAAGGTTTTAAAGAAATGTTTTCCCCATGTTATGACGGCTTTGACTTTGACTCTTATTTTTCTTATCCGAAAGTCATTTCACTTGAGTCATCAAGAGGATGCTATTGGAACAAATGTGCCTTCTGCTCTTGTTCAAACGGTGTAATAAAAAACAACAAGACAGCTGAACAGGTGATTAAAGAAGTTGAAAAATTTCAGGAGCAATTCGGAATTAATGAATTTTCTTTTATAGATCCTGCAGTAAGCCCTAAATTCCTTGAGGATTTTTCAAAACTTGTTATAGAAAAAGGATTGAAAATTAAATATTCAGCCTTTACAAGACTTGAAAATATATATACAAAAGAATTGTTTGAACAGCTGTCAAAATCAGGGTTAAAGTTTTGTTTATGGGGGCTTGAAAGCGGCTCTCAAAGAGTTCTTGATTTATACAATAAGGGGACAAATGTAGAAAATAATAAAAGAATATTAAAAGATGCTCATGATGCAGGTATATTTAATTTTGTTTCAGTAATAGTAGGCTTTCCTAAGGAAACAGAAGAAGATGCAGAGAAGACAGTTGAGTTTTTAACAGAAAATATTGATAACATAGATATTATTGCGGCAAATAATTTCTTATTACTAAAAGATGCCCCCATAGAAAAAGAGCCTGAAAAATTCGGACTGACTTCAAATGACTTTGAGTTTAACGGGTCAATGAACTTGTACATGCCTGAGAATGAAAGAGTTTTCGATGTTGTATTTGACAAAATTTCAAAGCTGAATGAGCAGAAGATTAAAAAACTGCCTATGCATGTAAATTGTATGTCATCATATATTTTAAGATAATGGATTGGATCAAATTTTATGCAGATTTTTATAAATATTGCAGCAGTATTTTTGAGAATAATGACAAATTCATTAAGCAATGTTTTTCAAAAAAAACTTGCATTTGACGGAGAAAAACCTGTATGTATTAATTTTATTAATTACATGCTTTTAAGCGTAGCCTGCCTGCCTTTTTTATTTATTACCGATTTGTCAAAACTGAGCGGAGAATTTTGGTTTTATGCACTTCTTGGAGGTATAGCAGGAGCATTATGCAACAACTTTATGGTTATCGCTCTTAAATATGGTGAATTATCCGTACTTGGACCGATAAATTCATATAAAGCCGTTATAGGGTTGATTTTTGGAATGATATTACTGCATGAAATTCCAAATATATACGGTATTATCGGCGTAATATTAA
>ERZ779626.467-NODE-467-length-23943-cov-12.911169_pt1 | contig 23943 bp, 24 predicted proteins | sample MGYA00514209_ERZ779626 | MGnify/ENA primary metagenome ERZ779626 (study PRJEB29562, sample SAMEA4376713) | mouse gut metagenome | isolation source: Cecum | study: EMG produced TPA metagenomics assembly of the A DSS colitis mouse model was used to assess the...
CGCTCACATGCATACTCCTAGGGGGTATGTCTAAATTCTTCTTGACATTTACCAGAAATTTTGCAGGAAAATGAGCGGGGCCGCCGAAGCGCGAAAATTGGTGCGCAAATAGCGGGGAAAGCGCCCTCCGAAGGGCCCCGGAGGGCGTTTTGCGGTTTAAGGAAGCACTGATTTAATCAACGTGTGCAGATTTGCGCCAGAAATTTTCGCTGGCAAGGAAGAAAATCGCAGAAATCCTGGCGGATTTCAAGATTTTCTGACGCAGATCAGCGGAAATTTATGGCGTAAAGATGTGCGCGGGGATTAAATCAGTGCTTCCTTAAATACGGGCCCTAAGGGTCCCGCCATTTCCGCGCGGGGACCCGGCGGTCCTTCAGGCGGGCCTTGACGAAGCCCCGGAAGAGGGCGTACAGCACGGAGCAGAGGGGGATAAAGAACAGCATCCCGGCGACGCCCATCAGCTTGCCGCCCAGGGTCACGGCGGCCAGGACCCAGATGGAGGGCAGGCCCACGGAGCCCCCTACCACGTGGGGGTAAATCAGGTTGCCCTCGATCTGCTGGATGACCAGGAACAGGACCACGAAGCCTGCCGCCTGCCAGGGATTCGTGACGGCGATGAGCAGGGCCCCCACCACGCAGCCGATGAACGCCCCCACTACGGGAATCAGGGCCGTCAGGGCGATGAGGACCCCCACCAGCAGGGCGTACGGCATGCGGAAGACGGTCATGGCCGCCACGAAGAGGGCGCCCAGGATCACCGCCTCCACGCACTGGCCGGAGAGGAAGCTGGAGAAGGTGCGGCCGGAGAGGCGGAGGACCTCCAGGGCTTTGTCCGCCCAGGACTCGGGGAAGAGGGCGTACAGGACCTGGCGGCCCTGGCGGGCCAGGCGCTCCTTTTGCAGCAGGACGTAGAAGGAGAAGATCAGGCCGATGACGAAGGTGCTGACGCCGCTGACCACGCCGCCGATCAGCACGCCGCCGGAGGACACCAGCCCGCCGCCCCAGTCCCGGGCCAGGGAAACGGCCTTTTCCGAAAGGGCCTTCCAGTCAAACTGGAGATCCGACGCCAGGGTCTCCAGCTGGGGGAGCCAGGCCTCCAGCTCCGCCAGCTGGGCCTGCATCCGCTGGATGGCGGCGGGAAGCTGGCTGGTAATGGACCGGACCGCGCCGCCGATGCCGGGGCTGACGACGCAGACCGCCAGGGTCACCACTCCGGTCATGGCCGCCAGGGTCAGGATCAGGGCCAGGGGACGGCGGAGGCGCTTCCAGCGCTTCCCGCTGGGGAGATGGGCTTCGATGGCCCGCATGGGGACGTTTAAGACAAAGGCGATGGCCCCGCCCGCCAGGAAGGGGGACAGGACACCCAGCACCCAGCGGAGGGCCAGGGCCACGGCGGGGAGGTTTTGCAGGGCGCAGAAGAAGGCCACGCCGCCGCAGACCACCAGCAGCCGCTGCTTGATTTGATTCCGGTTCCAGTCCATGGCTCAGCCCCGGCGGTACTCGTCCGCTGTCTTCAGATAACCCTGGGCGGATTCCCGGTTAGAGGCGATTTCCGCCTCTGTCAGGGGGCGGACCACCTTGGCGGGACTGCCCAGGATCATGGACCCGGCGGGGGCGTCCAGCTTTCCGGTGACCAGGGACCCGGCGCCGACGATGCAGTCGTCGCCGATTTTCGCGCCGTTCAGGACAACGGCTCCCATGCCGATCAGGACGTTGTCCCCTACCGTGCAGCCGTGGACCACGGCCCCGTGGCCGATGGTGCAGCCCGCGCCGACCCGGGTCTCCTCGTGGAGGACGGCGCAGTCCTGGATGTTGGTGTTTTCACCGACGGTGATGGCCCCGTCGTCCCCCCGGAGGACGGCGTTGTACCAGATGTTTACGCCCTTCCCCAGGGTCACGCCGCCGCTGACCCGCGCACCTTCGCAGATCAGGACGTGTTCATCTGTGGTTCTAAGTTTGTATGCCACGATCATTTCCTCATTTCGTTATGTGATTTGCTGAGACTTGGTTGCCGTCGCTCCGGCTCGGTTTATCTCCGGAGTGTCAGAGCGCGCGAAAGCTCTTTTCGCTTCTTTTTACCCATAGGGCATACGGGGCCTCTATGCGGCAAAGCCGCTAAGAGGCCCCATATCTTTCAAGAAAAAGAAGGGGCAAAGTTCCCGCCGATGAAGATGGGGACCTCCCTGCCGTCCCGGGTGGTGCCCGTGATGGACAGGTCCGGGGTGCCGATCATGAAGTCCACGTGGGTGATGGAGTCGTTGAGGCCCCGGGTCTTCAATTCGTCCTTGGTCATCTGCTGTCCTCCCTCCAGACAGGGGTACGCCTCGCCGAAGGCAATGTGACAGGCGGCGTTTTCGTCAAAGAGGGTGTTGTAAAACAGCAGGTTCTGATTGGAGATGGGGCTGTCGTAGGGCACCAGGGCCGCCTCGCCGAAGTAGGCCGCGCCCTCGTCCACGGAAATGGCGGCCTGGAGGGTCTCCTCTCCCTGCTCCGCGTGAGCCTCCACGATTTTGCCCTCCTTCACCACAAAGTGGAACTTGTCGATGACGTTGCCGTCGTGGACCAGGGGCATGGAGGCGTACACCACGCCGCTGGCCCCGGTTTTCAGGGGGGAGGTGAAGATCTCCTCCGTGGGGATGTTGGCGATATACGGCCGCCCGGCCAGGGTCCGGTCTCCGCCGCTCTCCCAGATATGGCCCTCCGGGAGCTCCACGGTGAGGTCCGTGCCCAGGGAGTTCGTATAGTGGAGGGACTTTAACCCCAGGGCGTTCAGCTTCTCCAGGCGGCGCTCCAGGGTTTCCAGGTGCTCCTGCCAGCGCTCCACGGCCCTGCCGTCCCCGGTGACGCGGACGGCCCGGAAAATCGCGTCCCAGAGGGCGGAGACGGCCTCCGCCTCCCCCTTGTCCGGGAACACCCGGGCCGCCCAGGAGGGAATGGGGATGGAGGCGATGCACCAGGGGAAGCCCCCGCACATCTGGAGGCGGTCGAAATCCTTCAGCGCTTTCCCGCTGGCCCGCTGGGCGGCGATGATGCGCTTGGAGTCCACGCCCTTCAGGTTCTCCGGGTCCGAGGCGGAAATGGCGAGGTAGGCCGTCCCCTCCAGGGCCTGGTCGTTGAAGAAGTGCCGCCGCCAGAGGGGCACCGTGCCGAAGACCTCCTCCGCGGCGTGGAGGTACTTCATGCGGGTCATGGCGTCGTCGGTCCAGTTCATCACCACCTCGCAGCAGCCGGCGTCATACGCCTCCCGGGCGCAGAGACGGGCGAAGGCGGCGCACTCCACCGGGGAGGAGATCACCATCCGCTGGCCGGGGTACGGGTTCAGGCCCACCTGGACCAGGAGACGGGCGTATTCGCGGAGTTTTTCTTCCATGTTGTTGGTTCCTTCCTTTCCAGGCCTTGTTTTGCCAATGCTCAAACAAGGACTAATCGTTTTTCGATCCTATGGAAATATTATATGCGATTATAGAGGATTTCAACGGGGAAGTAAAGAGGGCGGCGTTTATCTTTTTCCCGGGCGCGCAAAACGGAGGGGAGATGTTTCCCCCCTCCGTCTTCGCGGGCTTGAAACGCTTAGGCCGGGTGGGCGGCCGTTTCCCGGTCCAGGCGGAACAGCAGCGTCAGGCACCACAGGCCCGCCAGGCCCACCAGGGCGTAAATAATCCGGGAGACCACCGCCAGCTGGCCGCCAAACAGCCAGGCTACGGCGTCAAAGCCGAACAGTCCGATGCCGCCCCAGTTCAGCGCGCCGATGACGGCCAGCAGGACGGCGATCTTGTCGATTGCCATGAGAATCCCTCCAATCCTGTCGAGATAGTCCTTAGCTTGCCCGGGGCCGGGGAATCTAGCAGTGGAAAAAATTTCAACTTGAGGGAGCAGGGCCCTGCAGCGCCAGCCCCCAGGCCGCGCATGGATTGTGGGGCTCCTTGGCATCAGCGGGGCGGTCAGAGGTCCAGGGCGGTCCCGGGGGTGAGGAAATAGAGAATCCGGCGGACGACGGGTTTTTCCAGGACCCGGGTCAGGGCCAGGCTGTACGCCTCCAGCTGGGGACGGTAGACCTCCGCCCGGTCCCGGACCTCTTCGGCGGTGAAGACGCGGTCGGTCTTGAAGTCCACCACGGCGAGGCCCCCGGGGGTCTCGAAGCACAGGTCCGCTACGCCCTGGAGAAGAATGGCGTCGTCTTCGGACGCATGGGGGGCAATCTCCCGGGCGGGGACCAGGAGGGTGAAGCGGTACTCCCGGAGACGGCGGGGGCTTTGGCGGACCTCCTCCGCCAGGGGGGAGGCCAGGAGGCGCTCCAGGGCGGGGACGTCCACCGCCTGGGCCTGCTGGGGAGTGAGGAGGCCCTTTTGCTCCAGGGCGGCGACCTGGGCGGGGACGGCAGGGTCTTCAAAGTTCAGGTATTGGAGGACCAGGTGGGTGGCGGAGCCCCGTTCGGCGGGGGTGAGGCCCCGCTGCTCCCGGCGGAAGAGGGGCTGGGAAAGGGGCCGGAGGTAGGGGGTGTGGGCGGCGTTCTCCGCGATCTCCTGGTCCAGGAGGCGGCCCTTCAGCTGGGTGGCCGTCAGCTTGGCGGGGAGGGCGCTCTCCCGGCGGTAGGGATATTGAAAGGCCAGGAGGGCGGGGTCGAAGGAGACTCCGGCGGCGGCTTCCTCTCCGGCGAGGCCGGGGCGGGCGGGGGCGTCCCGGAAATCCGCGCTGTCGTGGAGGAAGACCTCCCAGGGGGCCCCGGAACAGGGGGCGGCGGGGACCTCCGCATTGGCCAGGGCCCGGAGGGGCTCCGCCTCCGGGCGGCAGAGGAGGGGCAGCAGCAGCCACTCGCCAAAGGTCCGGCAGGCCGCCACGGCCTCCGGCGGGACGGGCAGGGCGGCGGAGGCCGCCAGGCGCTGGAGGCGGGTCTCCGCGAAGTAGAGGGAGTTAACCAGAATGAGCTTTTCCTTGGGGCGGGTCATGGCTACATAAAGGACCCGCTGCTCCTCCGCCAGGTTCTCCCGGCGGAGGGTTTCTTCAATGGCAATGCGGGCCAGGGTGGGATAGCGGATCTTCCGCTTCAGGTCCACCCGGCGGGGGCCCAGGCCCAGGGCGGGATGCACCAGGACGGAGGCGTCGAAGTCCTGGCGGGAGAAGGCGTGGTCCAGGTCCGCCAGGATGACGATGGGAAACTCCAGGCCCTTGGACTTGTGGATGCTCATGAGGCGGACGCCGTTTGCCGGGGAGCCGGAAGAGGCCGGGGGGGCCTCCCCCGCCTCCAGCAGGCGGCGGAGCCGGGCGGCGAAGGCGAAGAGGCCCCGGCAGCCGCCGGATTCAAATTTCTCCGCCTGGCGGGCCAGGGCGATCAGGTTCTCCCGGCGCTCCAGGCCGCAGTCCATGGCGCCGTATAGGCCCAGGAGGTTTAAGGTATTGTAGATGTGCCAGAGGAGGCGGTGGACGCTCATGTCCCGGGCCGCCAGGCGGAGGGCGCTCAGGGTCTCCAGGAAGGCGGCGCAGTCCGGGGCCTTTGAGGCGGCGACGGCCCCGTAAAAATCGCCGTCGGGGGCGGCGGCGCGGATCTCCGCCAGGCGGTCCGGCGTAAAGCCGAAGATGGGGGAGCGGAGGACGGAAATCAGGGGCACGTCCTGCCGGGGATTGTCGATGAGCTCCAGCAGGGCCACGGCGGTGGAGACCTCCATGGTCTCGAAAAAGCCGGATTCCTCCTGGAAGGAGCAGGGGACGTCCCGCTCCGCCAGGGCCGCGGCAAAAGCCGCCGTGCGGCTCCCGGGGGAACGCATGAGGATGACGATATCCTCCGGCTTGCAGGGGCGGAGGGCGCCGTCCGGGGCGGTGACGGGATAGCCCTCGTCCAGCAATTGGCGGATGCGGCGGGCCACAAAGCGGGCCTCGGCGGCGAGCTTTTTGACGGGGCGGGGGTCCTCCGCCGATTTTTGGCGGGCGGTGAGCAGGTGAAACTCCGTCCGGCAGTCCGTCCGGGGCGGGTAGTAGGCCGCGCCGAAGTGAAGGGACGCGTCCTCGTCGTATTCAAGATCGCCCATTTCTACGGAGAGTATATTTTCGAAGATGAAGTTGGCGGCGTCCAGGATCTCCTGGCGGGAGCGGAAGTTCCGGGAGAGGGTGAGCTTCCGGTCCTCGCCGTCCGCCGCCTCGGTATGGGGCTTGAAGGCGGCGTATTTCCGGAGGAAGATGGTGGGGTCCGCCAGGCGGAAGCGGTAGATGCTCTGCTTTACGTCGCCGACGGTGAAGAGGTTTTTGCCGTCCCTGGAGACGGCGCGGAAGATGGCGTTTTGAACCTCGTTGGTGTCCTGGTACTCGTCCACCAAAATCTCGGCGTAGCGGGCGGAGACCTGCTCGCCAAGCTCTGTGGGGGTTCCGTCGGAACTCACCAGGAGGGTGAGGGCCAGGTGCTCCTGGTCGGAGAAGTCGGCGGCGTTCAGCCGGAGCTTTTCCGAACGGAAGGCGGCGGAGAAGTCCGCCGTCAGGTCCAGCAGGGCCAGCATGGCGGGGGCTGCAGCCTGGAGGTCCTCCAGGGCCTCCTCCCCGGTGACGTCCAGCCAGGACTGGAGGGGCTTGAGGGCCGCTTTGGCCCCCTCCCAGGTCTGCTTCAGGGAGAGGACCAGAGGGTCCTCTTTCCGGCCCTTGGGGGTAGTGAGGCGGGGGAAGGTCACGGCGACGCACAGGTCCCGGGCGGAGGCCCAGTCCGGGGCCTGGCTCAGGGCCTGGAAACCCCGGGATGCTTCCAGGAACTTCGCGCCGTAGCCGGATTCCAGGGCGGGGCCGCCCTCGGTGCGCTCCGCGCCCCGGCGGAGCTGGTCCGCCCAGTGGGCGGACCGGCGGCGGATGGAGGCCAGGAGGACCCGGGCGTAGGGAGTGGCGTCGAAGCTGGAGGCGGGGGTCTCCCAGGCGGCCCGGCTTTGGAGGAGCCAGCGTTCCGGGGAGGCGTGGCTTTGGAGCTTGTCGTAGAGCTCCAGAACCAGCTCCGCCAGGGCGCTGTCGTCCCGGCCCGCCCCCAGGGTGTCCGCCAGCTGCGCGGCGCCGGGGGTGAGGGTCTCGTAAAGGGCGGAGAGGACCCGGTCCAGGCAGCGGCGGCGGATCAGGGCGGCCTCGCCGTCGTCCAGGACCCGGAAGTCCGGGGTCAGGGCGTGCTTGTCCTCCTCCCGGGCCAGGAGGTGGGTGTTCTCCCGGAGGAGGGCCGTGCAGAAGGCGTCCACCGTTTTGATGTCCGCCTGATAGACCCGGAGGAGCTGGCGGCGGAGGTGGGCGTTGGACGGGTCCTCGCCCATGCGGCGGCTGAGCTCGGCGGCGATCTTGCCCCGGAGCTCCGCGGCGGCGGCCCGGGTGTAGGTGATGATGAGGAAGTCGTCGATGTTATGGCGCTCCTCCGTTACATAGCGGAAGAGGCGGTCCACCAGGACCCGGGTCTTGCCGGAGCCGGCGGCGGCGGAGACCAGGAGGCTCCCGCCCCGGTTTTTTACGGCGGCTTCCTGCTGGGGGGTGAGGGGCATGTCAGTCCGCCTCCTTTCCTTCGATTTCCTGCCAGAATTCCTCCGGCTTCACCGGGAGGATGTAGGTCAGATGGTCGCCGTCCCGGCCGTCCTGGAAGTGGCAGGCGGGGGCCCACTCGCAGCAGCGGCAGGGGCTGTCCTCCTCCGTGCGGCAGCAGGGGTCCGCGTCGATGACGCCCCGGCGGACCTCCCCGGCGATGTCGCGCAGCAGGGTCTCCACGTACCGGCCCAGCTTTCCCAGCTGGGCGGCGGAGGCCAGGCTCCCGGAGAGGTCCCCGCTCTTGTTCACCCGGAGGGGGAGGTAGCGGGGCTCGGTGAGGGCCTCGTGCTCCATGGCCTGGAGGACCTGGGGCTCCGCCAGGAGAAGGCCGGAGCGGCGGAGCTGCTTCTCCCGCTCGGCCTGGAGCTTCTCCGGGGAGATGTTCCGCTGGGCGGAGAGAATGTCGTCCCGGGCGGGGAGGTACAGGACCCCGGCGGGCTCGATTTGCGCGCCGAAGCGGGTGGCGCCGGTTTTCTGGAGGGTGAAGAGATAGAGAAGCATCTGGATGTCCAGGCCCATGCGGACCGCCGAGAGGTCGAAGGACTTCTTGCCGGACTTGTAGTCCACTACCCGGAGGTAGAGCTTCCCGTCCTTCAGCCAGCCGTCCACCCGGTCTACCTTGCCCCCGACCCGCAGCTCGCCGTCCGGCTCCGAGACCACCACGGCGGGGAGGTCTTTCCCGTCCCCGAAGGAGAGCTCGAAGGCCAGGGGGACGAAGTCGGAGCGGCGGAGCTCCTCCGCCGCCTGGTCGATGACGGCGTAGGCCGTGTCCCGGAGGCGGGCGAAGAGGTAGCGGAAGCGGGCGTTCCGGTTCTGGAAGTTGCGGAGCTCCTTCTGGACGTACTCGTCGATGTATTTGCGGATGAGGGCGTGGAGGGTCTCCTGGTCCGCCTGGGCGAAGCCCCCCAGGGATTGCACGTCCCGGGTGACCCGCTCCAGGAGAAAGTGGAGGAAGGTGCCGATCTGGGGGGCGTCGAAGGCGGCGGGGGTCCGGGGCCGGGCCTTGAGGCCGTACTCCATGAAGTAGGAGAAGTGGCAGGTGCGGATGCGCTCCAGGCGGGAGGCGGTCATGCTGACCCGCTCGCCGTAAAGGGCCCGGACGGCCCGGGGGGACAGGGAGCCCCGGGTCTGGGCGGCGGAGCGGGCCATGGCCTCCAGGCGGGGGCGGAAGGCGGGCTCCTCCGCCAGGCACTGCCAGAGGGCCCCGCCGGGGACGGCGGACTCCAGGGCCGGGAGGGGGGCGGTCAGGCGGTAGGGCTTCGCGGCGGGCTCCCGTTCCACCCGGAGGGCGGGAAACAGGGCCAGGAGGCGGTCCACCACAAAGGCGGGACGGAGCTCCGCCCCGGAGACGTCGGCGGCGGGCCAGCTCACCGTCAGGCCCAACCTGGGCTGGGCCAGGGCGGCGTAGAGGTTCTGAAGCTCAATGCCCATCTGGTCCATGCCGGTGGGGGCCAGCTCGACGCCCCGCTGGGAGAGCTCCGCCCGGTCGTCCTCGTTCAGAATTCCGCCGCCCTGGCCGGGGGTGGGGAGGACGTGGTCGTTGGCTCCCAGAAGGAAGAGGTATTGGGCGGTATGGCGGTCGTTCCGGGCCACGCCGGAGACCTGGACCTGGTCCAGGGAGACGGGAATGGTGCCCACGCTGTACTCCGTCAGCACCTGGCGGAAGAGGCGGGTGAACTCCTCCAGCTCCATGGGCTCGTCCCCCACGATTTCCACAAACTGGTCCAGCACGCCGCAGAGGATCTCCCAGAGCTGGGCGGTCTCCTCCGCCTCCTGGAGGCGGCCCGCCTGGGCCTGGGACCGCATCTGGCGCTCCAGGGCGTCCTGGAGGCTCAGCTCTTCCATGAAATCAAAGAGGGCGTTTACCTTGGCGGCGGCGGTCTCCCCGGTTTTCAGCCCCTCCGCCAGGCGGGAGAGAGGGGCCTGGACCCGGCGGCGCAGGGCGTTGACCCGGGAGAGGCGTTCCTCCCGGGCGGGGGTCCAGGGGGCCCCGTAGCCGTCCGGGTTCTCCGCCCAGTCCACGTCCCGCAGCCACATGCCGCCGTGGACCTCCCACTTGAGGACGTAGTTCTCCAGCTCGTCGCATTCCTCCGGCGTAAGGCCCGCCAGGCCGGTTTTCAGCCAGCGGAACATATCGTCGTACTCATAGCCCCCGCCGACGGAGGCCAGGACCCCGGTGAGCAGGCTGAGGACCGGCTTTTCCAGAATGTCGCTGCGGCGGCTGAGGTAGGCGGGGATTTCGTAGCGCTCAAACACCGTCTCGATGACGGATTCGTAGGTTTCAATGTTCCGGGCGGCTACCGTGACGTCGCGGCAGCGGCATTTCCCCTCCGCCAGGAGGCGGCGGATGGCGGCGGCGGCCTGCTCCACCTCGGAAAACACGGTGTCCGCCTGGAGGAGGCGGATTTGGGAGGAATCGCCTTCGCAGGGGGCGGAGGCGCCGAAGAAATGGCGCTCCAGGTGGCCCAGGGCGGAATCGTCCCGGCAGGCGAGGGTTTCGATTTGGACGGGCTTCCCCTCCCGCTCCGCCAGGCGGCGGAGGCGCTCCAGGGTGCGGAGGGACGCCTCGAATATTTCTTCCCGGCTGTTGGGCTCCCCCAGGAGGGTGACGGTGAGGCTGTGGGCCTGGCGCAGGAGAATGGAGAGGCAGCGGCGCTCCTGGGCGGTGAAGTAGGTGAAGCCGTCGATATAGACGTCCTTGCCGGCGGCGTAGCCGGAGGCCTCCAGGCTGTCGCAGAGCTTGGTCATCCGGTCTCTCGCGTCCAGGCCGGGACGGAGGAGGCGGGCTTCGTAGGCGGCGTAGAGAAGGCTCAGGTCCCGGAGCTTGTCATGGGTGGCCCCGGAGATGGCCTGGGACTGCTCGTAAAGGGTCTCGGGAGAGACCTCGTAGCACCGCAGCTCGTCGAAGAGGTCCAGGAGCTGGCGGAGAAAGGCCGACTTCCGGGAGGGGCGGCGGTAGACCGTCAGCTCCGGCAGGACCTCCAGCAGGGCTTTTTCCAGGGTCAGGAGCTTGCCCCCCGCGTCCAGGGTCACCTGGGCCGCGCCGCCGGTGATGGAGAGGACCCGGTCCGAGAGGCGGCGGAAGCTCAGCACCTCCGCAAAGCGGCTGGCGGCGTCGCCGCAGGCGCGGCAGAGGTCGATTTCCGCCTGGTGGGAGGCGTGCTCCGGCACCAGGAGGATCTGGTCCCGTCCGCCGGGGCGGGCGGCGATGCGGCGGAGCACCGTTTTGGATTTGCCGGTTTTGGCCCGGCCGGTCAGCAGCGTCAGCATAAGGAAGCCTCCTTGGGGTGGTTTCTTGTCGAACAGTATACCATGATTTTCGGCGGCCGGGAGAAAAATTTTTTCCGGCGTGCATCCGGACGTGCAACCAGGCCGGAAAATTCCCGGGAGTTGTGAGGGGGGAGTGCGAAATGAGACGGGGAGCATGGCTGCGGGAGTTCTGCGCCGCGTATCTGCGGACAATGGACCCGGAGCAGGCGGCGGAGGCGGCGGGCCGGGAGGACGGCTTCGCCCTGCTGGGACAGAAGGGCGTCCGGCGGGAGATGGAGAGGATGCGGGACGCGGCGGCCGGGGAGCTGCGGCGGGAGGACGTCCTCCGGCGGCTGGCCCAGCTGGCCTTCGGGCGGGCCAACGACGCGGCGCGGCTGGCGCTGTCGCCCGGGGAGGTGGACCCGGGGGCGCTGGACCTCTCCGCTGTGGCGGAGATGAAGGTCACGGACAAGGGGGGCGTGGAGGTCAAGCTGGTGGACCGGGTGCGGGCCCTGGAGACCCTCTGCGGACTGCTGGAGGAGAACGGAGGCGGCGGGGCCGAGGAGCTGTACCGGGCCCTGGAGGACGCCGCCGGACAGCTGGAGGAGACCTATGGCGGGTAAGGGGCTCCGGTTCTCGGCAAAGCAGCTGCGGGTGCTGACCTGGTGGCGGGACCCCAGGCGGGAGGCCGTCATCTGCGACGGGGCGGTGCGGAGCGGAAAGACCTTTGCCATGGGGCTGAGCTTTTTCCTGTGGGCTCAGGCGGAGTTTGACGGGAAGCAGTTTGGAATCTGCGGGAAAACCATCGCCTCGGTGCGGCGGAACCTGCTGGCGGAGCTGGCCCCCTATCTCCGGCGGCTGGGCATGGAGGTCCGGGAGCGGCGGGGGGAAAACGCGCTGATCGTCCGGTTCCGGGGGCACGAGAACACCTTCTTGCTGTTTGGGGGACGGGACGAGTCCAGCGCGGCGCTGATTCAGGGAAGCACCCTGGCGGGGGTGCTGCTGGACGAGGCGGCGCTGATGCCCCGGTCCTTCGTGGAGCAGGCCGTGGCCCGGTGCAGCGTGGCGGGAAGCCGGCTGTGGTTCAACTGCAACCCGGAGGGGCCCCAGCACTGGTTTTACCAGGAGTGGATTTTGAAGGCAGGGGAGCGGCGGGCCCTGCGGCTCCACTTTACCATGGAGGACAACCCGGCGCTTTCGGAGCGGATCCGGGAGCGCTACCGGCGGAATTACTCCGGGGCCTTCTACCGGCGGTTTGTGCTGGGGGAGTGGACCGCCGCCGAGGGGCTGGTGTACGACTTCTTCGACCCTGAGCGGGACGCGGCGGACGCGCCGGGGGACGGATTCTCCGCCTGGCGGATTTCCGCCGACTATGGGACGGTGAATCCGGCCTCCTTCGGGCTGTGGGGGCTCCGGGAGGGGGTCTGGTACAGGACCGGGGAATTTTATTACGACTCCAGGAAAATGGGGCGGCAGAGGACCGACGCGGAGTACGCGGAGGACCTGGAACGGCTGGCGGGGGGACGGGAGATTCAGCGGGTCATCGTGGACCCGTCGGCGGCCAGCTTCATCGAGGTCCTGCGGCGGCGGGGCTTCCGGGTGGTCCGGGCGGACAACGACGTAGTGGACGGCGTGCGGGTGACGGCGGACCTGCTCCGGGAGGGGCGGATCGTGATCTGCAAGCCCTGCGGGGACTGCCTGCGGGAGATCGCCCAGTACTGCTGGGAGCAGCGGGGAGAGCGGGACGCGCCCCGGAAAAAGGACGACCACGCCATGGACGACCTGCGGTATTTTGCCATGGACCTGGCGGGGGACCGGGAGGAGGACGGCTTTCTGGCCCTGGCGGTGGAGCGGGGGGATGTTTTTTGAGAGGAGATGGAACCTTGAAGTGGCTGAAAAAGCGGGAGACGGCGGAGGCAAGGCCGCCGGCGGCGCAGCTGCGGAACTGGGAGAAGCACCCCTTCGGGATGCTGGGGGAGTATGTGCCCCTGCGGAACGGAGAGGCCCGGCTCTACCGGGCGGTGCGGGAGGCCGTGCCGGTGGTGGACGCGGCAATTTACAAGCTCATCCGCATGGCGGGGGGCGTGACGGCCGCCTGCGAGGACAAGCGGGCGGAGCGGGAGCTGGGGGAGTTTTTGCGGACGGTCCCCACAGGGCGGGGACAGCACGGGCTGAACGCCTTTCTGGACAGCTATCTGGACTCCCTGCTGACCTGCGGAAGGGCCGTGGGGGAGATCGTCCCCGCCGCGGGAAACCGGGAGATCGCCGCGCTGCTGTGCGGGCGGGTGGAGGACATTGAAATCCGGGAGGGGGAGAACCCCCTGACCTTCTCCGTCTGGGGGCCGGACGAGAGCGGGCGGATGGCGGCGCTGCCCTATCAGGACCTGATCCTGTTCACGCCGCTGAACCCGGAGGCGGAGAACCCCTACGGGGTGTCGCTGCTGCGGTCCCTGCCCTTTCTGGCGGACATCCTGATGAAGATTTACCACACCATCGGGGTGAACTGGGAGCGGTGCGGGAACCTCCGCTTCGCCGTCACCTGCCAGGGCGGCGAGGGGGCCGCGGAGCGGGGAAAGCTGCTGGCCGGGGAGTGGTCCCGGGCCATGCGGGAGACCCGGGGAGGCAGCGTGCGGGACTTTGTAGCGGCGGGAGACGTGGACATCCGGGTCATCGGCGCCGACGCGCCGGTGCTGGACAGCCAGGTCCCGGTGCGGCAGATTTTGGAGCAGATTGTGGCGAAAACGGGCATCCCGCCCTTCATGCTGGGGCTGAGCTGGAACTCCACGGAGCGCATGAGCTCCCAGCAGGCGGACATGCTCACCACCGAGATTACCGCCCTGCGGCGGACTTTGACGCCGGCGGTGGAGCGGGTCTGCCGGCTGTGGCTGCGGATGCGGGGATATTCCTGCGCCTTCCAGGTGGTTTGGGACGATATCAACCTCCAGGACCAGGTGGAGGAGGCCCGGGCGGAGCTTTACCGGGAGCAGGCCCGGAAGCTCCGGATTGAAAACGACGCCGCGGAGGCGTGAAGGATGGGAGGAGCAAGTATGGAGGACTGGAAGGGATTGGCGGTTACGGCGGAGGATCTGGCGCTCATCAACGGCCTTGCCAAGGCGGAGCTGACGGCGGAGCAGGTGTATGTGTTTGCCCTGCGGCTGTGCGACAACGAGGTGGACCGGGACTTTGAGCGCTTTGACAATCAGGCGCTGGAGCGGCTGGGAGAGCTGCTGGCGGGCAAGAGCGGCATCTTTGACCACCAGTGGAGCGCCCGGGGGCAGACGGCCCGGATTTTCAGGACCGAGGTGGTCCGGGAGCCGGCGGCCCGCACCCAGGCGGGCGACGAGTACCGCTGGCTGAAGGGCTGGGCCTATCTCCTGCGGACGGAGAAAAACGGGGACCTCATCGCGGAGATCGAGGGCGGCATCAAAAAAGAGGTCAGCGTCGGGTGCAGCGCCGGGCGGAGCGTGTGCTCCGTCTGCGGGGCGGAGAACGGGGACTGCGCCCATGCGCCGGGGCGGGAGTACGACGGGAGGCTGTGCTTCCGGGAGCTGAAGGACGTTACGGACGCTTATGAGTGGTCCTTCGTGGCGGTGCCCGCCCAGAGGGCGGCGGGGGTGCTGAAGCGCTTTGGGCAGGAGCGGGAGGGAGACCGGGCGCTCCGCAAGGAGGCGGAGCTGGGGCGGAAGTACCTCAAGGAGCTGCGGCGGGAGGTGGTGCGGCTTGCCATGCTGGCGGACGACGGGCTGGACGGCGGCGTCTTTGCCCGGGCGGCGGAGCGGCTGGAGGAGCCGGAGCTGCTGGAGCTGCGCCGGACCTATGAGGCCCGGGCGGCCAAGCGCTTCCCCGCCCCGGTGCAGCTGCGGAGAAGGGACGCCGGAAAGGCGGAGGACGCGGAGGCGTTCCGGGTTTGAGAGCGGACTGCGGGGCGCAGGCCCTGTGCCGGATATACAGAAGGAGGAGAGAGGCATGAGCTATCATTTTGAGAACGTGCGGCTGGAAAAGGGGATGTACGGCCGCAGCGGAACCAGCTTTACCAGGACCCTGGAGGAGCTGGACCCCAGCGAGCGCTACCGGGGCACCCCCATGGAGGGGCTGGACGCCTTCCAGCGGCAGCTGAAGCGCTTTGACATCCGCGTCAAGGGGGCGGACAGCGACCCGGTGGAGAAGTTTTTCCACACCACCGAGTCCTCGGTGCTGTTCCCCGAATTTGTGTCCCGGGTGGTGCGCCAGGGGCTGGAGGAGGGCGGCATCCTGCCGGACATCACCGCCACGGTGACGAAGTTCGACGGGATGGACTACCGCTCCATCGCCTCCGTGCCCACGGAGGAGGAGAAAAAGCTGGTCCAGGTGGAGGAGGGCGCCGCCATTCCCGAGACCAGCGTGCGGACCCAGGAGAACCTGGTGAAGCTCCGGAAGCGGGGGCGGATGCTGGTGGCTTCCTATGAGGCCATCCGCTTCCAGCGGCTGGACTTGTTCTCGGTCACCCTGAGGCAGATCGGGGCCTACATCGGGAAGATGCACCTCCAGGACGCCATCCAGGTGCTGATGGAGGGCGACGGCAACCAGAACCCGGCGGAGACGGTCAGCCTCACCGGCGAGCTCACCTATGACGCGCTGCTGGAGTTCTGGAACAAGTTCGATCCCTACACCATGAACACCCTGCTGGTGGGGGGCGACACCATGCTGAAGCTGCTGAAGCTCAAGGAGTTCCAGAATCCCCTGACGGGGCTGAACTTCCAGGGCACGGGCACGCTGTCCACGCCCCTGGGGGCCAAGCTCCTGCGGACCTCCGCCATGCCCGCCGGGACCATCATCGGCCTGGACAAGCACTACGCCCTGGAGCAGGTGGTCGGCGGCGAGGTGACGGTGGAGTATGACAAGCTCATCGACCGCCAGCTGGAGCGGGCGGCCATTACCTCCATCTCCGGCTTCGCCAAGCTGTTTGCCGACGCGTCCAAGGCGCTGAAGCTGGGCGGCGCCCAGTCTCAGGGCTGAGCGGTGCGGCTGTGAGAGAGCGGATTTTGAAGCTGGCCCTGGAATTGACCGGGGGCGGCGAGGGGAACCGGATGCTTCTGGCGGCCCTTTGCGCCGTGGCGGAGGACGCCTGGCTGGCCCGCCTCCGGGAGGGCGTGGCGGCGGAGGACTGCGGCGAGGCCCTGCCCTGCGCCGCCGCCTTCACGGCGGCGGCGGACCTGGCGGCGGGCGGGGACGGCGTGGCCTCCTTCTCCGCCGGAGACATCTCCGTGCGCCTGGAGGGCGGCGGCGAGCGGGCCGGGCGGGCGGAAAGCCTCCGGCAGGCGGCGGAGCGGCTGATGGAGCCCTTTGTCCGGGCGGAGGGGCTCTGGGCCCAGGGGGTGGAAGGATGACGCGCTGGGTGGAGCGGATCCTGGCCCGGTACGGGCAGGAGGTTACCGTGGAGCGGGACGGGACGGCGGAGGCCGTCCGGGCCTTCCTCCAGCCGGTGACGGAGCGGAGCGAGGACGGGCCGGAGCCCTCCGCCGTCGGGCGGCTGGACGGGCGGCTTTGGCTGTATCTGGGGCGGACGGCCCTGGAGGCCGGGGACGCGGTTTGCTGGGACGGGCGGCGGTTCCGGGTGCGGAGCGGGCGGCCTCACTATATCGGCGGGCGGCTCAGCCACTGGCGGGCCGTGCTGGAGCGGGCGAGGGAGGCGGAATGAAGGAGCTGAGACAGATGCGGGACGCGGTGATCTCCGCCCTCCGGGCCGGGGGGCTGGCGGCGGAGGCAGCGTTTCCCGGCAAGTGGGCGGCGGAGCGGAAAACGCCGCTGGCCACCGTAGCCGTGGGGGCGGCGGAGGGCCTGGCCCTGGGCTTCTGCGGATACCTGGGGGAGGCCCGGGGGGAGGACGGCGAGGCCCGGGAGGTCTATGGCAAGCGGCTGGAGGGCGTCATTACCGTGGACGTCCGGGCGGAGCGGGCGGCGGACTGCGAGGAGGGCGGCGAGACGGCGGCGGCGGTGCTGCTGGGGAAGCTGCCGGAGGGCATCCGGCCCGGGGAGCTGAGCTGGGAGGCCCTGGCCTGGGAGAAGCAGACGGGGCTGTTTCTCCGGCGGGGGAAGCTCCAATGCGAGGCGCTGTTCCTGGCGGAGGCCGGGGACGAGGGGCCGGAGTTCCTGGATTTTATGTTGAAAGGGGTTTTGCGAAGTGAGCAATCTGCATGAGCGGCCGGGGGTTTACTCGGTATACGACACGTCCTCGGTGGTGTCCGGGGGGCGGGCCGTCCGGACCATCGGCGTGGCGGCCAAGGCGGCCAGGGGCGACGTGGACAAGCCGGTGACGGTGACGGGCTGGACCGCCGGGGTCTCCGCCTTTGGAGAGGACGAGACGGCGGGAATGAGCACCATCCTGCGGCTGCTGTTTGAAAACGGGGCCTCGGCGGTGACGGCGGTCCGGGTGGCGGAGGAGGGCACGGCGGAGGACTATGCCCGGGCCTTTGCCGTGCTGGGAACCGAAGACGCGCAGGTCCTGGTCTGCGACAGCGGCGAGGAGGCAGTCCACCAGGCCCTGCGCTCCGCCGTGGAGGAGGCCTCCGGCCTCCGCCATGAGCGCATCGCCGTGGTGGGCTGCGCGGAGGCGGAGGTCTCGGACCTGGTGGAACGCGCGGCGGAGCTGAACAGCGAGCGGGTGGTCCTGGTGGGGCCCGACGCCCTGGACAGCGCGGGGAAGCCCCTGTCCGGCGTGTTCGCCGCGGCGGCGGTGGCGGCCCTGGCGGCTTCCGCCGCCGACCCGGCGGCGCCCCTGAACGGAGCGGCGCTCAAGGGCCTGACGGGCCTCAGCCGGGATTACGGCGACAACGACATCGACCTGCTGGTCCGGGGCGGCGTGACGCCGCTGGAGTGCGTGGCGGGGGTGGTGTCCCCGGTGCGGGGCATCACCACCCGGACCAAGACCGGCGGCTCGGCGGACGCCACGTGGCGGGAGCTGACCACCATTTTAATCGTGGACGACGTGATTCCGGCGGTACGCTCCGCCCTGCGCAGCCGCTTTTCCCGCAGCAAGAACAACGCCCGGAACCGGGCGGCCATCCGGTCCCAGGTCATCGTGGAGCTGGAGAAGAAGCTGGCGGCGGAGATCATCGGCGGCTATGACGAGGTGACGGTCACCGCCTCGCCGGACGACCCCACGGTGTGCCTGGTGGAGTTCGGCTTCGCCGTGGCCCACGGGCTGAACCAGGTGCGGCTGACGGTCCACATTGAGATTTAAGAAAGGGGCGTGAGAAGCATGACGGGATTTCCCACCAGCGCCGACATCTATCTGGAGATGGACGGCAGAAAGGTGGCGGTGGTGCAGAGCTACACCGCCAAGGCGTCGAAAACCTCCCAGAGCGTGGAGGCCTTCGGCGAGAGCGAGCCGGTGGCGACCATCGAGGGGCAGAAGCGCTACACCCTGGAGCTGACCAGGCTCTATGCCACGGACAACGCCGTGTCCGACGGGATCAACTTCTACGACATGGCGAATTTCTCCCTGGTGATCTGCAAGCCGGACCGGCGGGTCATCTACAGCGACTGCCAGTGGAGCGGCATCGAGGAGGACGGGAGGCTCAACGCCATGGTGGCGGAGAAGGTCACCGTGGTGGCGGCCAAGCGGATCGAGACCTCCGCATGAGGGAGATCGACGAGCTGCGGCCCCTGACGGCCGGGCGGCTGCTGGAGCTGTGGCAGGCGTGCCGGGAGGCGGGGGACCCGCTGGAGCGGGTGCTGCTGTGCAACGGGCGGATTTTGTCCGAGTGCTGCTTCGCGCAGGGGAAGCGGGTCTATGGAGACGAAGCGGAGGCCCTGGCGGACCTGACGGGGCGGCAGATGGAGCGGCTGCTCCGGCGGCTGGCGGAGGGCGGCGGTTCGGAGGACCGCCGCCCCCAGGCGGGGACGGTGAACCCGGAATTTGACGCGGCGCGGTTTGCCGCGCTGTGGAGGGAGTGAGGCGCGTGGACTATTTGGGCTGGGAGCTGGAGCGGCAGCGGGCGGCGCTGCGGGCGCTGCTGGGAGGCGGGGAGACGGGGGAGGGAGAATCCTTCGGGGAGATACCTTTCGCTTGGGGAGAGGAAGACCCCGGGGAGGGGACGCGGCGGAGTTTGGCAGGCCCTGAGACGGCGCGGGGGCGCGGCGCAGGGCGGGCCGGGCGATACGCCGGAGGACGCGGAGAGGCCGGGGGGCCCCTGGCCGGGGCCCCTGGGGCCTGGGAAATGGCCCGGGAGGCGGAGCGGGCCGCTTTGGAGGGAGAAGCCGGCGGCCTGGAGCCGCTGGGAGGCGCTGAGTACAGGAGCGGAGAGGCGGGAGCGCCGGCCCGGAAATGGCGGAGCGCGGAGGCGGGCGTTTCGCCGTTTTCCCGGCGGTATGCTCCGGAGGAGATCGGGAGAACGCCCCGGATTGGGACAGGCGGGGCGGCGGAGCTCCGGGGGCCCTCCGGCGGGCCGGGGTACGGTGAGGAGGACCGGGAGACGGCGGCAGGGACCGGGGCAGCAGCGGGAATGGCGGCTGGACGCGCCGGGGAGGACCTTGCCGGATGGGACCCCGCCGTGGAGGCGGGCGGGGCCCTGCGTCCCGGGGAGGGACGCGGCGGCGGGGACGCTGCCGGGGACGCCTCCGCCATGATACGGCGGGACGGGACCGGGATGGCCCGGTCCGGCAGGGATGCCGGAACGGTGGGACAGGGAGAACGGCTGTCCCGGACCCTTCCCTGGGGGGATGGCTGGGAGAGCCCCGCCCTCCGGGCGGAGAACGGAGCGAAGGCGCTGTCCCGGGAGGTGCAGCGGGACGCCCGGCGGTATGACGGCGGGTTTCCGATTTATTGACGGATACCGGCCCTGCCGGGGAGGCTTCCCCGGCGGGGCCGTGAGAGGGGGGACGCGGCATGCGGCTGACGCCGATGCGGTTCAAGGAGTTCACGTGGCCGCACAACCCGGAGGTGTACACGGTGGAGCGCCGGCGGAGAATCGCCGTCCACCAGGTCCCCTTCGGGCCGTGCGTGATGCAGGAGCTGGGGGGCTCCTACCGGGTTTTGACGGGGGAGGGCGTCTTTGCGGGGGAGGACGCCTATGAGCGGTTCAAGGAGCTGGCCGGGGTGTTTCAGGAGGAGGGGCCGGGACTGCTGGTCCACCCGGTCTGGCCGGCGGAGCGGGCCTATTTCGCGGCGCTGGAGGCCGTGGAGGAGCCCAGGCCGGACTTTGTGCGCTACCGCTTCGAGTTCTGGGAGGACGGAGGCGGCTATGACGGCGGATTGAAGGCGGTGGAGAGCGGAAACGGCGGCTCCGGCGGGGCGGCCGCGGGGAACGCCGCCGGGAACCAGCGGGTCCACACCGTGCGGAAGGGGGACACCCTCTGGGCCATTGCAAAGCAGTACGGCGTGGAGCTGGCGGCCCTGATCCGGGCCAATCCCCAGATTAAAAACCCAAATTTGATTTATCCGGGAGAGGCGGTGAAGGTGCCGTGACGGGAACGCTTTACACGGCGGACCACCGGATGTTTCAATTGCCGCCGCTTTTGAGCTGGCGGGTCACCCACACGGGGAGCGTGCCCTGCGACAGCTTCTCCGTCAGCTTCGTCTATCAGAAGGAGATGGCGGAGGTGCTGAGGCTGGCGGCGGGCTTCGCGGCGGAGGAGGGCGGAACGGTGATGCTCCGGGCCGTGGTGGACGAGTATACGGTGGACCTGGACGGAAACGGGCTGACGGCCACCGTCTCCGGCCGGGGCTGCGCCGCCCGGCTGCTGGACAATGAGTCCCGGCCCGTCACCTACCAGCAGGCCACCCTGTCGGAGATTCTGCGGAATCACGCGGAGCCCTACGGCATTTCCTGCCGGAAGGCGGCGGAGGTCCGGGCGGAATCGGTGTACACCGTGGCGGCGGGGTCCAGCCAGTGGAAGGCGGTGGAGGGCTTCTGCCGGACCTATGGGGGCTTCGTCCCCCGGTTCAGCCGGGAGGGGGAGCTGCTGGCGGGGCCGGAGAAGGAGGGGCGGACCCTCTCCATCGGGGAGGCGGACCCGGTGCTCTCCTGCACCCTGCGGGAGGACCACTACGGCGTGCTGACCGAGGCGCTGGTCATCGACAAGACCCAGAACAAGAATTTTTCCGTGAAAAATCAGGAGATGATCGACAAGGGGGGCCAGTGCCGCCGGGTGCTTTACACGCCGGGGCAGAGCACCTGGGCCGCCATGCGGTATACGGGGGAGTATCAGATCGCGCGGTCGAAGGAGGACGCCTGGACGGCGGAGGTGACGCTGCCGGGGAGCTTTCTTGCCTTCCCGGGGGACCGGGCGGCGCTGTCCCTGGAGCGGATGGGCCTTGCCGGAACCTTCCGGGTGGCGGAGGCGGAAAACCGCTTCGACGGCCGGAACGGGGCCGTGGCGGCGCTGACGCTGAAGCCCCTGGAATAGAGACGGGAGGAAGGGCCATGTGGCTATCAAGACAAATCAAGCCCGCGCCGGCTACGTCGGACGCGGATCTGGGCATTACCACCATCAGCGGGCAGAAGGTGGGCGTGGTGACCCGGGGAGAGGTCCGGGATCTGCCGGTCTACAGCCCCGGGGGCTATCTCTGGACCCCCGCCAACGGGACGGCGGTGCTGGTGGTGAAGGGCGGGCCCGGCGGCGAGGAGCAGTGCGTGGCCGGGGCCCGGCCCCTGGAGGAGGTCCCGGACATCGAGCCGGGGGAGGTCTATCTCTACGGGCCCGGCGAAAATACGGTGTATCTGAAAAAGGACGGCAGCGTGGAAATCCGGGGAAGCCGGGTGTCCGTGACCGGGGAGCTGAGCGTTGACGGGCAGCTTACCGTCAACGGGAGGCCCTACGCGCCCTGCGATTGCTGAGGGAGGCGGAGCGATGGAACTGGAGCTGAAAAACGGGGACTATCTGGCCGACGGCGTGGGGGGCCTGCGGAGAGTGGGGGGCCGGGAGGCCCTTCTCCAGCGGGTGCTCTTCCGGCTGACGGCCCGGCGGGGCGGCTTCCCGTTCTGGGAGACGCTGGGGAGCCGCCTCTGGGAGCTGGGCCGGGTCCCCGCCCCGGAGCGGCGGAGCGCCGCCCGGCAATATGTGACGGAGGCCCTGGCGGAGGAGCCGGTGACGGTAGAGGACGTGACCCTGGACCAGGGCCGGGACGGCGGCGCGGCGGTGACGGCGAGGCTGCGCTATGAGGGAGAGGACCTGCCGGTGACGGTGGAGGTCCTTCCCTGAGAGGGAGAGGAACGGGATATGCGGAGTATAGAGACGATTTACGAGAAGCTGCTGGCGGATTTCGCGGAGCGGGCGGGCTTCACGCCGGAGGCGGGCTGTGACCTGGCGGTGCGGCTGTGGGCGGCGGCGGCGGAGCTCCAGGCCCTGGAGATTCAGGCGGACTGGGTGCTGGACCAGAGCTTCCCCCAGACGGCGCAGGGGGTCTACCTGGACCGCCACGGGAGCATGCGGGGGCTGAAGCGGCTGGGGGCCACCCGGTCGGGGGGCTCCCTGCGCTTCTCCGTGGAGGCGGCCCCGGCCATGGAGATTTCCATTCCGGCGGGGACGGTGTGCATGACGGCGGAGGAGGTCCGGGTGCGGACCACGGAGGACGCGGTAATTCCGGTGGGAGCGCTGTATGCGGACGTGCCCGCCGAGGCCGTAGAGGCCGGGCCGGGAGGCAACGTGGTGCCGGGGGCGGTGCGGTTTCTGACGGCTTGTCCCACGGCGGTGACGGCGGTGACGAATCCCAATGCCTTCACCGGCGGGGCCGGGGAGGAGGACGACGAGACCTTCCGCGCCCGCATTCTGGAGAGCTACCGCCGCCTGCCCAACGGGGCCAACACCGCCTGGTATGAGACCACGGCCATGAGCTACCCCGGCGTGACGGCGGCCAAGGCCGTGGGCCGGGCGGAGGGGCCGGGAACGGTGAACGTCTACGTCACCGGGGAGAACGGCCTCCCGGACGAGGCGCTGCTGGCGGGCCTCCAGGCGGAGCTCCAGGAAAAGCGGGAGATCGCCGTGACGGTGAAGGCCCTGGCCCCCTCCGCCAAGACGGTGAACGTCGCCGTGGCGGTGGCCCCTAAGGAGGGGGCGGACAAGGAGGCGGTGCTGGAGACCGCCCGGCAGGCCATAGCCGCTTTCTTCGGCGGGCGGCTGCTGGGCCGGGCCGTGCTCCTGGCGGAGCTGGGAAACCGGCTCTACGAGCTGGAGGGGGTGGAAAATTACCGCTTCACCGCCCCGGCGGCGGACATTCCGGCGGACAGCACGGCCCTGCCGGTGCTGGGGACGCTGGAGGTGACGGAATTACAGGAGCCGGAGGAGGCGTAACATGTACGAGGAGTTTCTGCGGAGGCTGCTGGCTCCCCTGGGGATCTACCGGCTGGACCGGGATTCCCTCAGCGGGGCGGAGCTTTACGCCCTGGGCAGGGGGCTGGACGCCGTGTCGGACCGGCTGGATGAGGTGGAGCGGGAGGGCGTCACCGCCACGGCGGAGGACGAGGGGCTTCGCCGCCGGGAGGCGCTGTTCCTCCGGAGGCCCGCCGCCGTCACGCCGGAGGAGCGCCGGGCGGCCATCGCGGCGCTGCTGCAAATCGACGGGGACAGCCTGACGCCGGAGGCCATCAGCCGGACAATCCGGGGCTGCGGCATCCGGGCCCAGGCCATTGAGATTGGGACCAACCGGGTCCGGGTGGCGTTTCCGGGGACCCCGGGGGTCCCGGCGGAGTTTGAGCAGATTGAGAAGATCGTGCTGGATATTCTGCCCTGCCACCTGGAGGTGGAGTTTTATTTCCGGTTTTTCACCTGGGAGGAGTGCCAACGGGCCGAGTATACCTGGAAGTTTGTGGAGGAGCAGGAGTTTGACTGGGAGGGGTTTCAGATGGCGGTTCCTCCTGAGGAGGGGGAGATTCAGCTATGATGATAGCCGGTGCGTTGCACCCCCCGTTTTCTCTTTTTCTTCCAGAAGAAAAAGAGAAAACGGGCCGTGCACGGTCCAAAAGAGAAAAAGAAGTAATTTGACCTTCTATCGGCAGAACATCCTGTACGGTGAGATTGGTTTTTTAGGGGTGAATCCTTATGGGGCCCCCTGGTCAGGCCATTTCCCTGAGGCGGGAGTTTTGGCGCCCGCTGAATGGTCTGTCCCCTCTTTCCGCTGCCGCTCATGCGGCGTTTAAGGAAGCACTGATTAAATCAACGTGTGCAGATTTGCGCCAGAAATTTCTG
>ERZ779626.470-NODE-470-length-23928-cov-28.141206_pt1 | contig 23928 bp, 32 predicted proteins | sample MGYA00514209_ERZ779626 | MGnify/ENA primary metagenome ERZ779626 (study PRJEB29562, sample SAMEA4376713) | mouse gut metagenome | isolation source: Cecum | study: EMG produced TPA metagenomics assembly of the A DSS colitis mouse model was used to assess the...
GAACCAAACAAAAAAGGCACCAACCAGAATCAGGATCAGATTCAGTGTGCCTATTCTATTTATGACTTCTTTCAGGAGGATCTCTTTTCTTTTTTTGTACTTCATACACTTGCCTCCTATAATCCGATCTTTGCAAAAACAATAGCCAGAACTGCCCCTAAGATGGCGGTTCCGATATATGCCACCGCCTTACGCCACTTTTCACCATCCCTGCTCTCGATCTGATCCAGACGTTTGCTCTGCGATTCCTGGACTTTCAGCATGTTCTCCATGTTCGCAGCCAACTTTTCTGTGGAGGCCGCCAGATTGGAGATTTCACGGACATTGTCCTCCAAAACGCTAATGCGGTGATTCTGCCTGTCATTCTCCTCTTTTAACCGCCCATTTTCCGATTCCATCAGCTCCCGAAACTGATTTAATTCCCTGTGTGTAACTGGATTATCCATCTATTTCGCCCCTTTCCAAACATAAAAATGGCTGCCCGTATAATTTTGTACTATGGACAGCCCTCATATCTTCCTTCTATTATAAGTACAGATTAAATAATGCCTACATTTTTGACACCTTATGTCATTCTGAAATTTCTGATCTCAACGCCAGCATATTGATTATGATTGTTGGTAATATAAAATGAGAGCCATTTTTTCCCATTTGGTATGTTAATAGATGCATGTCTTACCGAATTTCCGGATGCATCTATTGTAGCTATCTTAGTAGCATCACTCCACTCCCATGGATTACCATACCAATCAGCATTTGCATTATTATTAAATTTATTGCCTACGTATACATCGAGCTGCAGACTGGCGGAATTTGCATATCCGCAATAATCAAATTCCACACGACTTTTGCCTGTGCAGTCTACATTAAAATCCGATCTATGGCTACTACTATTTCCCTCAAGAGTGCCTGCATTAAACCTTAATATAGTGCAATTCCCTGCAGATTTACCAGCTTCATAGCCTTGATTATATCCAGCTTTATAGTTTGCACTATTGACATTTGGACGTCCATCAGCATCAGATACCCCTTTGTTATACGCCCCCGCACCAGATACATATCCGCTGCCGTTGTGATATCCTGCCGGAATTGTAACATTACTATTTCCAGTAGTATTTGCTGTCCACGCACCTCTATTTGGCATTGTTCCGGATGCCCCGACACTGCCTGTATTTGTGAAAGTCTTCCCAGCCAATACATCCCCTGCCCCGGCTGTACCTTTTTTTGTCGCGGTCACGCCGGCATTGTATCCATTTTTATAATTAGCACTGTTGGTGTTTGTCCGCGCATCTGCGTCCACCACGCCCTTGGCGTATGCTCCGGCGCCGGATACATACCCCTGTCCGTTATGGTGCCCTGCAGGTATCGGTACATTGCCATTTCCTGTGGTATTTGCTGTCCATGCCCCTTTATTTGGCATTGTCCCGGTTATCGGATCACCTGATGCATTGTGTGCCGTGTAACCTGCCAGCAGTGTTGCTGCCGTCACCGTGTCTCTGGACGTATCTGTCATATCCAGCACTTTGTCCAGCAGCGTCCCCCATGTATCATCTGTGGATGCCTGTATTCCCATGGCAATGAGATTATCCACCAATGTCTGTTTGTTCTCATTGCCCTGCGTAAAAAGCTTGTTGATCGCATCGATTACATTTTTGGCATCCAATCCTTCTGCAAAGCTTGGAGGTTCACCATTGTCATCGTAACCAAGTACATTGTTGACCCTCAGCGCAAGCGCCAGATCGTTCTCAATTAGTTGTTTTGCTGCTGCGGTATCATTTTCAGCATTCACCAGATCGTCTTCCTCCACAATACTGATTTTATCGGAAAAGACAGGATTCACAACTGTATAATCTTTCATAATACTCTCCTTTCCCAATGTCAAAAAATATCGTCAAGGACATAGGTCTGCTCGACATCATCGTCCTTGCCCTTGCGGGTAAAGTTCTTGATGCAGACGATATCACCGTCCTCATCGTACAAACCAACCTCACTGATCTCCTCACCTGCCAGCTCTGACTCTGTCAGGGTACATTCATATCTGCAGGTTGTGTCAGCAGGAAAGCTGTACTTGTCAATCGGCTTCCTGTATAGCTCATTTACCAGCTCTGTCTGACTGTCAGACGGCTTTATCACGCCTCCATCCGCATTTACCCCACCGTTTCCAAAAGCCATCCCTACAATATGTGGCAGTTCTGCTGCCCCTGCCCTTGCCCTTACCAGCTTCGTTCTGGCGGTTTTGGTGATTAACACATTTTTATTTGTCTCGCCCATTTACTCCACCTCTTCCTTTTTATATAGCGCATTGTATTTCATTTTGCCGTTATACCTGCGCATGCCGTTATGCCGAACAACATTCCTGCGGGTCTCGATGGACATTCCACATGGTTCGCCGCTTGGGGACTTCATTGCAGTATACAGGCATACAGCAGCGCCTAGCGCCTCCCTTAACTGACTACTATAAAGCATCATCATTAATATTTCCGCGGTCATTTCATGTGTTGCATAGCTGCTATAAACTGCTGCACACCTCACAGCCTGCTCTGTATACAGCTCCAGAACAGTCTTTAATTTTACACGCAGACCGTAACTTCTTCTGGCATTATACCTTGTTGCGCCATCGTATTTCCGTCCCCCGTTATACAGTGTGCCTCCCCAGACTGGCAATAAGATATGCATACATATCGTTTTTACCAGCATACTGCTTTCACCAGCAAAAATTACGCCCCTGTACTCCACCGCGTATCCAAACCAACCAGGACGGACTATCGGTGCCGGTGTTTCCATGTCAAGGTACAACACATTTTTAATATGCATCCCCATGTTGCAGGGCAGCATTCCCTCGGCCACATCTATCAGGCTCTCAATCTGCCATTGTAATCCGATGCATGCTTCCAGACGGATCATATAACAGCCCTTTTCTGTATATGATGCCAGACAACCTGGTCCACATATCCCTTCCATCTTTTGCATAAACATTCTCCATGTATATGGCAGCGCTGTAAACCATTTTGTCTGTACCCTTGCGCGCCGGATCTCCAGCGTGTCACTTACAGAGGGCAAGATGTGCAGTAACCTTTCAAATCTCCCGATCCCGTATTCATCTGCCGTCGCGATAAACTCGTTTTTCAAAGCCCGGTCAGCAGCTTCCCAGACAAGGACAAATTCCGGGTTTTCTGCCGTCAAGGTTAGATTGGTTTCTTTGTACTCTGCCACAAAGGGGGGAAGGTAAGAAACAAGGTCAACTTCTCGAATCATCCGCTTACACCCCCAAGCACCGGGATTTCATATTTCCCCAAATTCAGGTTGTTCCTTGAACCGTTGATTGAAGTGTTTTGAACATCAACGATCCCCGGAACATTCAGGATACGGGTATCAATTTGACTGATTCTTACAATCAGGTAGGAAGCATCAGCCCATTCCTTCCTAAGTTCCAGAAGGTAAGCGGAAATCGCTTCTTCAATCGAAGTCTGCAAATTTGCCCATCCGTAACCCGGTTCAAAGGTCAGGGTGGTCTTGATGGTGATCGCTTTTGCTTTTGCGCTCTCCACCTTCACCACATGACCGATAGGCGCAAGCCCGTACCCGTCCCCAGCGTTCACTTCTGGATCAATGGTTGTCTGAACCGTCTGAACCAGCGCATCCGAAGCAACCCCAAATTCTGAATTGATGATTGTCAGAAGCACCGTTCCCCCGGTTGTCAGCTTCTTTTGCTTTGCGGCGTGAAAAACGGAATCCAGCCAGCATCGGACTTCCCCGGTAATCGTTCCCTTAATACCGTTGTACCATGTTTCAACGCTTTCTTTCGGTATCATGTCAGCCGGGGAAATATCTGCGTTCCATACCCTTGTTACCTTTGTTCTTCCAACTCCGGGGATAGCATTGGTCTTTTCCAGATAATCAGCCCTGTTCCCCCCGAAAGCATTTTCATCAAAGGAAGCAAAATATCTTTGCCGCAAATCTTCCGTTTCTTCTTCATCCTCTCCGGGGATAAGGATTTCAGTCAGTTCAGCGGACTGCAAACCTTTAATATACTCTATAGGAATCATTGTGCCAAAAAACTGGTTGCCGATCTTTCCCGCTGTTTCGCACTCAACCTGGTATTCCCCATCTGCTGTCTTTCCAGCCGCAACATAGTTTATGTCACCGATATTGAACCGCTGCCCGGTCACATCAATGGTGGGCGGGGTGAAAACCCCCTTCAATACCGCCTTTGTCGCTTCATGGGGGTATATCCCCCTTTCCTTGCAGCGCAAGATCAGGAACTCCCTTGAAGCAGAATCCCCATAGGCTTCTTTCAAAATCACATCCAGTTCAAGGTACAAAATTTGAAGTTCAATAGCGGTAGGTGAGTGGGTGTCCCAGATAACCGAACCTTCCCGCTTGTCGAATTTATCAGGAACACGGTCAAGCATCCTTTGAAGGATCACTTCATAAGTCGTATTCTCATACATCAAAAATTCACCTCTCTTTCCGCTTGCACATCCCCGAAAACGGTATGCGCTATAAATGTCACATGGACAACCCCTTTTTGCGGGAAGTCAAATTCAAAGTTGTCAACGCTCAAAATCCGATCATCCCAAAGCAACGCTTCCGAAATGCGCCGCTTCAATTCAGGGCATACATAAGTTACGGGTTCACCGAAAAGGTCAAGAAGTTCAATCCCATAATTCCAGCTATACATGATGTACTGATAGCGTTCTGTCATTATGATTTTGAAAATAGCCTGCTTTACCGCTTCCAGACCGTCAGTATACCCACGGACAAGTTTTGTGTCCGTCTGCATCTTATATGTGAAACTCGGCTGTTCCTCAATTTCAAAATCTTTATCCAAAAAACCAACCGTTGAAGGAATCATCACTTACCCCCTATCCGGTCAATCACGATAAACTTTTGACCTTCCTGCTGCCTTATCAGTATCACTTCATCACCGACTTCAAGGGCATTGTGCATCAGGAAATTCTTTTGCCCTACAATCCCGTGAAGGTGGGGCGGCGGGGCGGTTGTTTTTCCGTCAGAGGAAAGAACCCCTATTTCCGTATTCCATTGAACGGTTACGGTTGTCATATAGTCGGTGACATTCCTTGTAAGAATAAGCTGCGATTCACCAAGAACCATTTTCTGTTCCACGTTGATTTTCAGGGGTGCAACACTTACCACTTCCCCAAAGTACACGTTGACGGGCTTTGAAGATTCCCGTTCATCCCGTGCCGCCCTTTTCATAGCTTCCACTAATCCATTCGCATCAGCCAACAAACTCACCCCCTCTAAGCGTCAAATCCATCCAGTGTTCACTTTCTTTGTATGTGTGCTTGCAGCTTTCCACCAACATGAAGTTCCTTAATTTCATATCACCCAAATCAAGGTTCACAACAATCATGCTGCCAGCCCTCACCCGGTTATCACCTAAAACATTGGTAAGTTTCAGGTTACGGGTTTTCTTGTTATACAGTTTCAGAAGTGCGTCAACTTTCGCCTGACCGTTTTCCCCTTTTTTCAGGGTATCGAAATACTGTAAAACACCCCATTTGTTGATATTGCTGGAATCCTGCGCAATATACACTTCCCTGAATCCGGTATCTTCATTGTCATAGGTCAGCTTAATTTTATTATAGGTGTTATCATCAATGGATGAAGTATAATCAAAGGTTTCACACGTTTCTTCATCCACCATGAAATAAGCCCCCGGCTTTCCCACCGCCATAGAAGAAAGGTGTTTCAGGGTCAGCTTTCCAAAATCATCATACAATACGAACATTTCCCCAGTGTTCTGTAAAGTCAGGTCAAGGGCATTTTGAATCATTTCAAAAAGGGAAGTATTTTCTTCAACCCTCGATTCAATGATATAATTTGTATTTTCCAGAACACCAACATTCAGGGCATAGTCAGCGGCAACCATCCGCAAGAATTGGTCTGCCGTCTTATTTTCGTAAACTATGGTATCTTTATTTTTCAGATACCTTAATTGATCGTAAGCAGTAACGGTGATGATCTGTTCCTTTGCCCTCTGCTGCTTGAACACAAAGCCAAAGAACACTTCATCACCGTTTTCCTTTAACCTCACCGCACTACCTTCCGAAAAATCAAGAACATCATCCTTTAATACCTCGAAAGACAGCTTTCCGGGTGTGTTCTTCCGTTCCGTTGTCCACTCTATACCCTCTTTTACTGCTGGAAGATAGGCTTTTGTTCCAAGTTCATTCCCAATCAATAATTCAACGCTCATTTGAACACACCCCCTTTCTAAGCTGCCGGGATTGTCAGGACTTGCCCCGGATAAATCAAGTTAGGGTTTCCCCCTATCACGCTTTTGTTTGCGTTATAAATGATTGAATACTTTGAACCGTTACCATAGAACTTTTTAGCTATATTCCAAAGGCAATCCCCCTTTACTACCGTGTAAGTCTGCGCCGTTGCCGGGGCGGGTGAAGCGGTTGCTTCCCGCTGCGGCTCAACGCTTGCTTTCGGTTTCTCCATGTTGAAAGAAATGTTTACCGTCTTTGTCCCATAATCCCGCCATTGTTTCAGTTTTATCTTTACCAGAACATCAAACCCGTTTTTCGCATCTTCTGTAATTTTATAATCTTCCATAGATACCTTGATATTGGTGTCGAAAAGTCTTTTTCCGGTCGGTCGTTTCCTGCATACAATGAACTGGAAGGGTTTCTTACTCGTTTTCAGGCTTTCAAAGTAGTCCAGAAAATAGTCAGCACCTTTGAACCCTGACTTGTAAACGGCAAAGGGATATTTTTCTTGTGGTATTCTGCACTCAAATTCAATATCCGTTAATTCTGCCTTTTTCAGAATGTTTATTTCTCCCTCGTTTATCAGGGTGACGGTTTCATTTGCATTGTTAATCTTTACTGAAAGTTTTGGGGGTGCTACTGGTAACAAGCATTTATTCAGGTAAAAATCATATCCGTTTTGCGCCATTAGTCATGCACCCCTTCCGTTGAAATGTCAATCGCTTCATTCACCATATCGGTCATGCCGGACATGATACCATCCAAATCCATACCGTTTTTAATGGTGTTATGGTTCGTCTGCTCAATGCTGATTTCTGCGGTTGTGAATCGGTTGATTGCTTCCTGCTCCGCAATATCCCGAAGATATTTCAATTCTTCCCCGGTTATGTCCATAGCATCAGCCATAGCCCCGGTATTTCCCGCAATATCATCAACACCGCTTCCAATTCCCCCGGCTGTCAATGCGCTTGCATAATCATCAGCGGAAGGAATATCAGTAGTACCAAAGAGGGAAGAAGGGTCAAAGTTCGCTATGCTTTCATCAATTCCTTCCCCGAAAGAATATCCAGCGTCCCAAGCTGCCCCATACTCAAACCGTTCCAAGTGTAAGCTGGAAGCATCCATTTTCGCCATGATTTCTTCACCTTGACCGAAGGTTTCATCAACCCAGCTACCAAGGGAATCCCGCCACCCGGCAACCGCCCCGGCAAGGTTTGAACCGAAAATTGTATCAATAGCGGAAGCCAGAGATTCCAGCAATCCAAGAATACAGTCCACCAAATCAAAAAATAACCGGGCAATCGCACCCACCGGATCATTGAACACGTTTCCGAAAAAGTTTGCAAAAGCGGCTATAAAATTCCAAAGTACCACGAAAATATCAATCACAAAGTTAATCAGGGTGACAAACAAATTCCCGATAAATGCCGCCGCCACCATGAACACCCCGCAAATAATACCCGTTGCAGAAACGGAAGTCCCCGCAAATTTGTTCACCGCCGCCACCGCTGCATAAAACAGCGCAATCAAAGCGATAATCAAAACAATAATCCAGACAATAGGACACGCATACATAGCAGCGTTAAGTCCGTTCTGCGCTGTCACCTCTGCCCACGTTGCCCCGGTTGTAGCCCAAATTGCAGCAGCATGAATACCTTCCCATACTGCCATAACACCTTTAGCCGCTGCGGAACCAAGTTCTAAACCTTTGGTAATCACAAGATAGCCTCCATACACCGCCAAAGCACCGATTATGCCATATATGATCGGACTGATCCAGCCCCAGTTTTCCACTATCACCTGTGCAAAATTAATAGCACCTTCCACCAGCCAGGAGAAAAAGCCAAGCATGTACTGCAACCCAAGTGTGATCGTATCGAGCACCACCTGTATCGTTCCCCAGTTTTCCGTAATAGCATCCACGAACAATAGTACATAGGGATATAACTGTTTGCCGACTACCTCCATCATATCCCCCCAGGTGTTATTCATCTGAATGATTTTACCTTCAGGGGTATTGCTCATGGTCTCGTACAATCCTCCCCATGCCTCATCGATCACCTGCGATATTGCCGCTGCTGCCTGCATGTCTGCCGACATATTGAGATATTCTTCTCCCAGGGCGGAAACAATCTGCTCCCTTGTCGCCTCTCCTTCCACTATCGCCTTCTGTGCATCTGTAAACTCGAATCCCTTTTTGGTCATGGCACCATAGGAACCAGACATGATCTTGCCCAGATCCGTAGCATAACCTACCATTGCGGAGGAATCCAGAGCGCCACCCCCGGACATACCAACCGCATAATTTGACAATGTATCCATCATCATCGTAACAGCGTCTGTATCGGAAAAATAAGTGGCAAATTCCGCGGCGCCGGCAATCATAATCTCGTCCCCATAAATCCCACGCCCCTGAATCTCACTTGCTTTCGCTGTTATCTGGTCATACGCAGCTGTCAGTGCCTTTGCCTCTGCGGTCACAGGAACAACAATTTCATCAACCCCGTTCTGGATCGCGTTGATCTCATTCACCGCCGCCGTTGTATCAGCGCCGACATCCATCTCGAATTGTGCCACATAATCCGCTTCCAGCATATTTGCCAGAACGCTGATCAGCTGCGTCTCTGCATTCAGCTGTGTATTAAACGCCGCCGTGCAGTCCTCGATCCAACTTTTTGCTTTGCTGAGTCCTGCCATTCCAACAAAGGCACCAACTGCGCCTGCAATCATATTCCGCAGGTCTTCGGCGCTGTCCGTACTCTGCCGGATCACGTCATCAAACCTTCCCTGCTCATCTGTATTGTCCCGGATATGCCTTTCCGTCCCAGATATAATCTGTGACAGCCTAAGATAAGCTTCATTTGCTGCCTGGACATCCATGTCCTGAACCGCCTGGTTCATCAATTCCTGCACCTGAACAGCCTGGTTTAACTGTGCCCGCAGCTGCTCCAGCTCATTGTTCGCCGTATCCGTCCCCATGTTCAGAGGATTGCTTTCAATCATCTGAATCCGACTCTGAATAGCCTGCAGACGATTCTGCATCCCGTTCATATCCGTCACCATGCCAGGTGGGAATATGTTGGTCTGTGCGGCTCTTGCGGCAATCTGCGCCTGTGTCTGGTTCAAAGTGTTCAACATATTGTTTGCACTCTGAACTTCCATTTCAAAGCGTTCAACCCCGCTATTGGTGAACACATCCAGATTGTTTGACTGCCATTCAATAGGGACTTCCACCGGGGCGGGTTGATCTACAAGCGGGTCAGGGGAAGAAGGTTCAACGGGAAGAATCACGGGGGCGGGGTTTACACCAGCGTCAGGGGCATCCACATTCTGCATAGCCGCATCCAATTCCTGCGCCGCAAGTGTAGCCTGATTAAGCTGATCCCGTATTCCCTGAATCGCCGCCGTGTCAATCGGCTCATTCATCACTGATTGCATCTGTTCCATTGTGGAAACAGACATATTCACCGCATTTATGACATTCATCAGAATGTTGGTAAAATTATCCTGCAATTCGATAGATGATCTTATGCTTCCCATGTTATCACCGTCCTTTCTTCCCTTTTTTCGCCTTGCGTTTCATTTCCTTTTCTTTTTCTTTGTCGTTCTTCATTTTTACCTTGATTGCAGCCACAACAAAGGCTTTTTCAGGTTCGTCCAGCGCAAGAAAGACGGAAGGCAAAATGTGTAATTTCAGAAGGGCAAAGTAAGCAAAATTCGCTTCCCAATCCCCTTCTTCAATTAGTTTTTTGCTTCATCCACCTTATCATTGAACGATACGTTGAACCCCTGAAATTTCTGGACAAAGGAAAGCAGATCATTGTATTCGCCGGGATCGTCAACCATAGCAAGCAGAAGTTCCTCCGGGGTTGTCACACCATAGGAATCCTGCAATTCCTTGTCATACAGATCAGGCACGACAACGGAAGCGGCAACCATCTTCTGCATATACTTGCTGGACTGCACCTTTGGACGGAACATATTGGGCTTGCCAGTGACCGGGACTTCAATGGTGCAATCGTCCCGCAACCCGTCATTCTCTTTTGAAGTGATGTGCCGGAACTCCCATTCAAGGGGCTTGCCGTTTTCATCACAAAGGGATCTTGTCGGCGCATAGAACCCGTTCTTTTTCTCGATCTTGTTAGACTTCATAAATTTGCTAAATTTGGACATTTTGACATTCTCCTTTATTATTTTATCGTTGACACTGAAAAACCCCTTATATAGGCTTATATGAAAGCCACATAAGGGGTTTTAAGCCTGCTTAATTGGTGAGAAAACCTTCCAAGTCCTTGAACGCTTCCGGCATCTTGAAATCCTCGAAGGTGAAATCCATATCTTCATCCAGATATTCCCCGTCAGCGTCAAACTTTGCCAGAATACCGCCGTCAATGTTGCAATCCATCAGAATCATAGTCTGCCGCCCTGCTGCGGAAGTCTTATCCTCATTGGAAATCTGGATTTCAAAATAAATATCTTCCCCGGTGTCCTTATACTGGATCATCATCTGCCGGAAGATGGAAGTGTTGTAATGGAAGGTTGCTGAACCCGTACCTTTCCACCCGGAAGCCTTATTCCCTTTTCCGGTCTTTCCCAGAATGGGGACTTCCGTTTTGTTCTTCTCAAACTTTGCTTCAAGGTTGATCGCCTGCATGAAATTATAGCGGCGTGTTCCAATCGTGATGAAGCACTCTGCCAAAGCCGCAAATACAGTATCTTTGGCTTTCATTACTACGTTACCATTCATTCTATTTCACCCCTTCCTTATGCCACTGTAACGGTCATGTACAGCTTGCCCATAGCGTTCACAACGGTTACAAGGTCAGTCACAACAACAGATTTCTTTGTGTCGCCCTGATCCACCTTCACATCAGCATCAGAGAAATTCTCAATCGCCCGGATGTCCTGAAGCTGCTCATGGTGCTTGACAATATCAGACCAAAGAGAAATTCTCCCCGGCGCATCATTCGGAACAACACCAAGGTACTTTGTATTGAAAAGCACAGCAATATCATTACCGATCTGGTCGATTACCCGGATTGTCTGATTATCCTTGAAAATATCCCCCATTGTGTCAGAAGTTGTCACCATTGTGTTAATATCTTCCAGCACACGAACATCAGTCCCCACTTTATGAAACGTGAACTTGCCTGCCTCGATTGCCGCTTTAAGCTGGTTCTGCGTGTGCGGGGTTTCAACGGTGAAATCCCCGTCATACTTCCGGTTCTGATTGCTCTTATTGACTGCACAGCCAGCGGAAGCACCAGTCACCCAGTAAACAAGGCTTGCTTCACTCCAACCTTCATCAAGGGGTTTGTTGTTCACACTGATAATACCCATGAAATCAGCTTTCACATAATCGTAAAGGACAAGCTGGAACTTCACACCCATTTCATCACGCAACCGCTTATTGTAAGCAGCATACAGTGATTTTGTGGTGTCGTCCGTCACAACTACCCCCATAGTGTTGAAAGCGAAGGATTCAGCCTTATCAAGATAAGCCTGATGATCCGCACCGCTTACTTCTCCATTCTCTCCCCCAGTCAGGGGAATTGCAACAGCGATTTCCAACGTGATCCCGGATTTCCATTTCAGGAACTTGTTATCTGCCAGATCGTCACCCTTTGCAACAGTCTGTTCATCAACTATATCCGTTCCTAAGAGGGTTTTCACATCAAAAAGGGATTCATCATCAGCGTTCACCTGAACCGCAATTTTCAGATCATTCCCACGCACCCCAGAATAGAGGGCTTCCGCAAGATCATTACTTGCTTTCTTGCCGTTACCGTTCAGGCGATACGCATAAAAAGTCTGTGTGTTCAGGAACAAATCCCGAAGCCCTTTCAGTTTGTCATTGGTATACTCATATCCGAAAATCTCCGTGCTGTTCTTCTGGAAATCTCCGTTTGTCACTTCAAAGATTTCCCCTTCCTTCCCCCAGTCCAATTCAAGGGGCATGGTTGCAATCCCCCTTTCGGAAAGGGTTGCGGTTGCAGCAGCTTTGGAAACGAAATTGATATAAGCACCCGGCAATTCCTTATTCTGCACTAAAAAAGTACCGCCACCTAAAGCCATTCTTATTTCACCTTACCTTTCATATAGCTTGTGATCTTTTCTTCCACGGCTTTCACCGTGTACAGTTCCCCAGTTTCAAGAAGGGCTTCCAGAATGTCCCTTCTGTCTCGGAAGCGGCTGGAAGCAATCAACTGTTCTTTTGAAAATTTATTTTCAACTTTCCCAGTGACCGCCTGATCTGCTTCCGGTGCTTTGCTTTTCCTTGCCATTTCATCACCTATCCTTTCACATGGGTTTCAGAAGAAACTTCTTCCATAACCGGGACGGATTCAGCCACCTTGTAAACAAACAGATCATAGTTCACGAAAAAGTGAAGAATACCGTCAACCACTTCATACTTCCTTTTTGTACCCATCACCAGATCACCGCCAACATCCAGATATTCCAGACAAGAAAAAAGCCGTTCACCAACGGCATAACATTCTTGCTTCCCGTGCAGCTTATCTTCCGGGAAATACTGAATACAAAATTGGTTCTGCCTGAAATACCGCTTCCAGAAAAACAGTTCTTCCGTGGGGTTCAGGCATTGGACAAAAAAACAAGGCTCTTTCAAGTCCTGTCTTTTTTCTTCCCTATGGATTTTGTACTTATCACCAAATTCAGCATTAAGCGTAATGCTGATTGATTCAATTATGGAATTTATCATTTCATGCACCCCGTTAAATACTTTTTTATTTTGGCTTCCAGCACTTTAGGGGCGATCTCCTGAATCTCCTGCTCTGAAATCGTAAGCATGAACCGCCCTTGAACCCATCCTTCATGATCTGCCGTCCTATGCCCAAATTCAACATAGGACGCATATTCAACCGGGTTCACGATCTCAATCACAAGGAAGCCTCCGTAATGGTTTATTTTCAGGCTGTCAACATACCCCGCCTCCCCGCTGGTTTTCATACCTTCCGAACCAGAACCGGATTGTTGGGAAGTCCAGCCCCTTCTTAACGTACCGCCTTTCTTACCTGAACTTTTCGGATAGTCCCCTACTGGTGTACGCTTTATGACTTTAGACAGTAGGCGGGCAGCTAATTCTTTGGCGCACCCTTCCACAAAGGCATCCACATCCCCGGCTTGAATTTTGTTCAACTGCTTTTGAAGTTTTTTCAAGTCGGAAGCGGTAAATTTACCCATGCTGCCCATTAAGCCCACCCCCTGAATGATTCAAGGGTGATTTCCTGATGGGTGGAATATACGGCTGGTATCCCGCTTGCGGAATACTCGTTTGTTATCCCGTTTTGGGTGCCGACAATCTTTGAATTGCTCCCTACCGCAATTTCCGGGGCAAGGAACAGTTTCACTCTCTGCGCCTGAACCGCTGCGGTTTCAGTCTGAACAACGCTGTTCAACTTTTCAAAGGATAACTTGCAAGGCTGATCTTCAATCACGGCAACTTCTTCTTCACTTGACAGTTTGGTTTTTTCGTCCGTCACATCACGACATTCATAGATGGTGCATAGCCCTTCATATGTGGCTTCCTGCGCCCTTCTAGCCGCCTTTCTTGCGGCTTCCATAGCTTTTACCATCTAAGCCGCCTATAACACGAAAATTCATCCCGTCCGTGCGTCAGAAGATAGTTCAGGAAGTTGTTCAACCTCTGTTCAGGTGTCAAACTCGCTTCCCCGGTTGCAAATACCGTGTTGGTGTCACCCTCTTGTATCTGCTTTACCGCAAAATCCAGATCAAGCCCCGCAATATCATCCGGTGAGAAAGTTTTCTTTGCCGTCAAGAACTCACCGACTGCCATATCAATAGCAACATTCATCAGCCCGTCAGGTATGGAAGGTACGTTGCAATCGTTTTTTATGGTTCCCTCAACCTTCTGGACTGAAAAAGCGATGACTGCTTCATCACCGTCTTTCAGGATATAGCCAAATGATTCAAGCCGCTCTTTGACCTTCTCCAACATAGTGCCACCACCTTTTATTATCCTCTTGATATGATCCGGGCAATCGGTACTGCCTTGTGCTCAATTGCTTTTGTCTCATCGTTTACCAGTGACCAGTTCACACCCTTTTCCAATTCTTCATTTGTCGGGCTGTTTGTCGCCTGCGACGCTTTCAGGTACGAGATCCCCGCGACACTTACTGCGTGACGTTTCCTAGATACGAGGGTATCCTCACCACCCCTTGTCTTTGCATCGCGAATCATCTCATAGGGCACTTTTGCGCCGACATCTTCAAATCCGATGGCGCCTTCTCCCAACACATAAGTTGTATACACGGTATACGCCTCATGTCCCTGCACGGTCTCTTCTGTCTTCGCATCCTCTACAGGCTCCACTGCCGGTATAACTTCTGTCGGCATGGAATCGTCGATCACGACAAGCCTGCCGTTCCATGTCGCCATTCCAAGATCCCGTTCGATTCCGTCTGCATCTGTGTACTTCAGATAGGCGATCAGCTTTAAGTTCTCCAGGTTTGTTGAGACCGCGCTATGACAGAATACCAGGGCAAATTTGTGCTTATTGTCGCCGCAGGCTCTCTGAATCGCACTGTTTAACGTTGTCGCACTCATGCACATCGCTTCCGTGGTGGCCCCGCCGTCCGGCGCGCTGATGTCGTATGTATGCATTTCAACAAACAACGCATTGGCTGTCTTGATAACTCCCTTGCCTGTGTTTGCCATGCTGAAAATCCCTTTCAGGATTGCAAGGATCACATTCTGATCGTCCGTATTCCAGTAGGCATTGATCTGGTTTCTGACATTTGCCATGAAATCCACACCGCCTGTCACGTCATAGCTGAAATCCGCCTCTGTCCAGCCGTTCATTCTGCCATAGGTAAATACGCCCTGTTCATAAGTGGTGGTGTTTTCTGTTTCCAGATTACTGACGCCGTCGTAATTCTGTGACTTGCCGCCGATCAGTCCGAAATACGGTATTGTCGCATATACCGTGCCCGTCTGTGCATTGTTCTTGAACGTCTCCCGCAATCTTGCGTCGCCGACGATCGCGCGGGACTCCCGCAGCTTGTTCAGCTTTACATTTGGCACTGCAGACATATATTTCCCGAATGCCCTCTCGTTAAAACTCTTTGCATCAAATTTTGCCATTTGTCAATCCTTCCTTTCTTTCTGAATAAACTTCAATTACTGTGCGTCTGGGGTACTTTCCATGTAGGCTGCCAGCTCCTCGTAGGACATCTTGGACATGTCAACATTTGTATCCGGCTTGACCTCGCCGGAAGCACCGGGATTGAATCCCCTGAAATTTGTTTTCTGTTTCTCTGCAAACAGATAGGCGTCTGACTTCCGCACTGTTGCCAGCTGCTCGTCCCAGCCGGACAGCTTTCCATCTTCGCCAAGCTTTACTTTCGAGACATCCAGCAGCGCCTTGACTGCTTTCGTGTTTCTGGCTCCTGCTGCCGTCAGCGCCGTATCAATGGCGTTGTCCAACCTTAGTTGTGCCAGCTCCGCCTTGTGGGCTTTCTCCTGATCGGCGTTCTGCTGTTTCATGGTCTCGATCTGCTTTTTCAGCTCCTCATTGTCGCCTGCTGACGCTTTCAGGGTTTCAAGCTGTTTGTCACGGTCTGTCACCTGCGTTTTCAGCGTCTTGTTTTCCTCGACGGCCTCGTCATACTTTGACTTCTCGACATAGGCCTTTAATTCCTCCTGTGATGTCTTTTCCGCCTTTGCCGCCAGCTCCTCGCTGATGCCAAGGGCAATAAGTTCTGCTTTTTTCATTCTGTTCTCATCCTTTCTCATTTTCCCATCATTCTTCATGTTTCTGGTTCCGCTCCTCTGCATATGTTGTCAGGGAACCGCAATATGCGCAGTAGATGTCATCGTCCGCATATACACATTTCCTGCACAATACAGTCTTATTCCCGGAACAGCGGTTTGGTGCCTGTTCTAATTCCAGACCACACTTTGTACAGTAGTTCTCCAGTTTTGTATATTTCCGCCTACACTTCGGACACATCTTCTTCATCACAATCACCCCCTTCCTGAAAAAACAGGCCTGGAAAAGCACCCCGAAAATTTATTTTCAAAGGTGCTTCATTTTATCCCGGCTATCACCGACAGCTTTTGTGTTTGTTCCTTTGTGACATTTAACTCAAACTCCTATTCCCCTGCCGGGTTGATTTCCACAAGAGAAATGTTATGGAAATAGAACCGTTCTACGATCCCGTCATTCCGCAGGAGGTCGGCCGTCAGTTCATACCGCTCCGCCTTTTGTAAGGCTTCCTCCACGGCATCACATGTAAATTCCATGTCCCCGCACAAGGCAATGGTGAACCACATTGACTTTTTCCTGTACCCGCGCTCCCTCTCAACGCAAACCTGTGTTTTTTCTCGTAAATGTTAATCTGCGGTTTACAAGCGCAAACAATACGCACCGTCCCTGTCCTATGGTGAACAGCCCGCCTTTTTCGCTGAAAAGCGTGTTCAGTAATGTTGTCATGATCACTCCTTTCAAAAATGCAAAAAAGCACCCTTTCAAGTGCTTTTAAATAACTGTGTATTCAACGCCATAAAGTGTTTGTTATATTTCTAAATACCAATACTTCCACCTTGACTGCGAGGTGTCTTATACAATTCCTAGTTTATTGGGGAAAGTTTGGGAATTTTCTGTCACTATAAAACCTCACTTATTATCTGATAAATGAGAACTCTTTTTTATGCTGGTCGAAAACCTTTTACAAGCTTGGCTAGGACAAGCTTCACATATATTTTTTGGATCACCAACTTCCAACGCCATCTTGATTCTTGGTTTATAATTATCAAGACTGAAACAATCATAATTCCACGGTGGAAATGCCTCTGTAAATTTTTCTTCCCAGCTCTGACGCAATTGCTGTAGTTCTATATCGCTTTTTAATAAGTCCAAAATTTTTTTCATCCTGTCATCTCCCTATATGCATCATACAGCTCTTTCAGCATTCCGTCAAATTCCACTTTGCTATTACGATTTAAAATATTAATACTCGTAATATCCGCAAATATCTCCATACAAGCACGTGTTCCATCTTCCAACCAATACTCTTTTTTATGACCACCAAATAAAACTTTATTCAATTCGCCATTAGATAATGCGCTAAAGATATCAGATAATGCCATATCTCCCTCGTATTTTCCACCCTCTGAAAACCATTCTGCAATTAGTTCCCTATTATTATATACTTTTTCTCTCGTAGTTTCAATTGCATGAACAAATTTTTCATTCTCCCAACTATAGTATTCATGAATATCCATTCTGTGCGATAGCTCATGTGCTTGCACAAAATTCATATCATAAAATTCAAAACATGGCACTGATGGATTGTACTCAATTACATCCAGTTCTGGATTGTAGGCAAATGGTGCTGTCAGGCTCCCATTCAACTGATATTCCGTAGCTCCATTATATAATATCATTTTGTCGCTAATTGGTGATGATTCACTATCCTGCAAAACCTTATTGAATTCTTCATTTGCGCTCCTTATCCTCTCATCCTGGATCTGTGGTACTTGTACTATATTATCTTTGTCTCCCCCGTCTACAAAGCTTCCTTTCCACTCCTTATAAGTCATATTATCAGGCACATAGTAAGTCTTTCCCGTCTCCGCATTTCTTGCCGCCCGCTCGCCGATCTGTCCAAAATCGTCATCAAAATACGGGACAGACGTTGATCTACAAAATACATGAAACGGCGGTGCTGTGATTCCCGGCTCGAAATCCTTCATGGGAAAAACCTGCCCGTCCAGGCTCTGGCATATGTCGGAAGTATGGGAATCCAATGTTGCCACAATCTCATACTGCTCCACACCCAGATCCTTGAAGCTGTCCTTCTGTGCCGCGGAACTAAAATAAGCCTCCTCTGTCATGATGAGGCGGCCTGCGTTGTTTTTTGACGCATTCATTTTTCTGGCTATATTGTCAATGGCTTTCTGCGGATCGCGACCAAGGAGGATATCCTGAGTCAGTTCCCTGTGAACTTCCGTGATGAGCTTCTCTTTATTTCCCCACACCCTTTCAGAAAAATTCTTTCCATCTACTGCCCACGGCTTACGGATCACTTTTTCGATCTGTCTCTGATCCAGTCCCGCAATATCCCAGCCGATTCTAAATCCTTTCTGTAGCTCATAGGCCGTATGGTAATACCCGTCCAGATAGATTCTCTTCATCGCTGTGTCGATGCTGTCCAGCTGATTCCCAAACATTAATTCAAGGCTCTGCTGTGTCTGGAGTTTCAGCGCCTCGAGCCGTGATATATGGAACCTAGCAGATGCGTTCTCCAACTCCTTCATCCACTGCCCTGTAAAGGCGTTCTCCTGTCCGCGCTTGATATATTCCTTCACGTCCCACTTTAGTTCTGCCAGTTCCCTGTCCCTGAGCATTCTGCGGGCTTCCGCCATTGAAACGCCATTATTGGTGGCAAACCGCTGATACCATGCATTGATTTTCGCTTCAAGCTCCTTCTGCGCCTGTCTGTACTGTTCTTCTATCTGCCTGTATGTATCGGCTCCTTTCCGATTCTGCGCCGCTTCAAGCTGTTTAAACCTGTCCCGCCAATAACTGCTGCCCGATCTGCCGCCTGGCATGAAAGCACCTCCTTCTATTCGCCGTCCTCCACGTCTTCCTGATTCTGGTACGGATTATACTGCTGCCGCTCCATTTCTTCCATTGCCTTCTGCTTTTCCTCCTCGATCTTTCGCAGCTCGTCCTCCACATCTTCACACCACGGATGCTGCGCGACAAGCGTCTGGTTTGAAAGGATTCCCTCCGAGTTCCTGATATTTGTTATGATCTCTCCTTCGTCCATCAGCATATCCCTGTTAAAAATAATGTCTACTGTTTCCCCGGCAAAGTCGCCCTGGCCTGTATTGAAAAGGTGGATATTGATAAACCAGAGTATTTCCTCAAATGCAGCCTGCAATTCCGTTTCCATATCGTTTGCGTCCAAGTCTATATCAGAATACATTGATCGTATGTTCATCTGGTTGGGATTGCCGGAAAGCCTGTCGTCCTTGGCGTCATATCCCATGGCATTTTCAATCAGGGCTTTTTTGATTATTTCCAGTATTGCCTTGTAGTTTTCGGCATTCACCGTGATCTCGAGCGTCTCTACGCCTCCTTTGGTTTCCCCGTCATACCTGACCTTGACTGCCCCGAATGTTGCAAGATTCCGCCTGAACTCTCCCAGATCCTGTCCGTCGTAATTTTTCAGAACCAGGATTGTATTTCTAGAGTCTTCCTGCATATTGTTCTCGAAATCTGACAGCATGACATTGATCCCGTCCTGTAATGTCTTAACCTTTTTGATCAGTGGCGTTTCCTGTTCATTGTATTTTAGCGGTATCAGCGGTATTTTCTGCCAGTTCATTGCCAGTGCCCCTTCATCATCTGATGCGGAAACATATGGAAGGTCAGAAAGCCCATTGTCTGTACTTACATCAGGAACCAGCTTTTCCCCGTCCAGAACAAACCTGTGAATGCCTTTCAAGTCGTAAACCTCCACCTTTTCAATTATCTTCAACGATGTACCCTCATAGCTCTCAACAGGATACAACCTCACTGCGAAATCAAGTACTGTATGTTCGCTGTCCTTCCAGAAAGCAAGTATTTCATACCCCGGAAACAGCCTAAAAGAAAGCTCGCTATTGTCTGTATAGTACGGATACAACCAGGCAATACCGCCATTTAATGCCGCCTTCCCGCCATTTTTGAGGGTCTTCATAAAACGCCTGTTAAAGATATTTTTTAAGAGTTCCACATACTGTACATTTTCTCCTGTCACCACGAACGGCTGTCCCAGCAGATAGTTTGATTTCTGATTCACCATTTTTGCATACTGGTTATCGATTACCCGGTTGTTTGGAAGATTCTCCACAACCTGCAGCCTGCCGCCGTCACCGATCATGGTTCGCCTTCTGGAGAGAATATCATGCTCATTGTCATAATACAGGTGCCCCTTGATCTGCATGATCCGCCGCGGACTGCATTTCCATCTTGCGATTTCCTTCTCCAAAAATTCCTGATCTGACATCTGGCTCCTTGCTCCCTGCGCAATCAGCGCTTTAAATCTATCAGTCAGGGTATTTACGAAGTTCAACATTATATTCTCATTCCTTTCTTTATCGGATCTGTTATCTCCATATTATTCAAAACTGAAAGCCGAACCCCTGCTGAAATCCTCCATCGCATAACGCATGGCGTCCATCAGGTGGTTGAAATCGTCGATTGGTTTATTTAGCCGTTTTCCTGTTTTTGTGTCTGTATCCCATGTGTAATTGGATATCTCAGTGATGAAGTTCACGCACCGGGGATGGACAATGATGTGAAAATCCTGAATGTAATCTATCCCATTGTTTACACTGTCTTTTCCTTTTCTGGCCTGCTGGATATGGGAGAGCCCCAGGTCGTACAGTCGGTCGATGCTTTTTGGCTCTGCTGCCTCCGCCCGAATTCTTTCTTTCCGGTATCCCATTTCCGTGATTTCGGCTGCAATCTTTTCATTGCTCATGCCGTGTTTATACATTTCGTCGAATACCCATATTGTTTTGGCCGGTATGTCTACCAGCCCACAAAACAAGGCTGACGGATCATTTGTATAGCCAAAATCAAGGCCAAAGGCAGATCTGACGCTTGACAGGCTGCGGATTTTATCAATATCAAACGCTTTCTCTTCCCAGTTTTCAAATATAAGGCTGTCTACAATTCCCCAATCACCCAGACCAGCCACACGGTAACGCCTCGGATTGTTCAGGCGCATTTCCTCGAACACTTCAAGATCCGACTCGTCCAGCCATTCGTTACAAAGATAATTGGTCGTCATGGCAAGAACTTCTTTGCCGGGTTTGTCAAAAAAACGCTTCTTTATCCAGTGATGTTCATTCCATGGATTAAAAGTAAGCGTAATCTGCTTAAACAATCCTGTTTCTGGTGGTATCGCTCCGCGGATAGATTCATCAAGCATATTAAAATCGTTTTCATTGCCGATTTCATATGCTTCCTCAATCCACATCCAACATAAATAGCCGTGATCTACAGTTATTGAAGTAACTTTGAGCGGATCGTCAAGTCCCCTGAAATATATCTTCTGCCCTGTAGGCTTATAAGTCATTTCCAGAGGGCTTTCTTTTATTTCCCAGAATGCATCTACACCCAGCCTGTGGATCGCCCACTTTAATTCTGTGAAGCAGCTGTCCTTTAATGTTCGGAATACTTTCCTGACTACCAGCAGATTGGCGTCCGGGTATTTCATCAGGTTGGTAATATACCACAGGGCTGTTGTCTTTGACTTCTTACTTGCCCTGCTGCCCTTGCATACCCTGTACCGCCCCCGCCATCGCCAGAAAGTGCCGTATCCATTTCCAACTACTTCGGGAAGGGATATCTTACGTTTTCCAGATGTGTTGATTGCATATTCTTCTGGAAGATATAAACGCTTCTGATAATCAAAAACATACTGGCTACTAATCTTCAAGCTCATCACTTCCAGAAATCACTACTGGAATATTTACATTCACATCCATCTTGTCATTCCACATTCCCAGATGCTTCCCCAACAGTTCCAGTGCTTTCAACTTAGAGGCAACTTTTACTTCTCTCTCCACGCTTGCCCCTGCCTCACTCTGGGTCTCCTTGTATTTCATAGATTCAATGCAGGCCAGGTCATCATCTGCAGCGTCTGAGTTAATTTTGCATTGGGAATCCACCAGATCAGTCATCTTTACAAATGCAATCTTGGCAAGCTCCAGGACTACCCTGTCCTGATTCACTCCGGTTCTCCTGCTGCGCTCTGCCATCTTCTCCGATATAGCCTGTTGAACCATAAGTTTTGATAAGTTTTGACTGCCTTGCTCTTGTGCTGTTTTTACCGAATATCCAGCTCTTATGGCCGCCTGTGTTGCGTTCAGGTCGATCAGGTACTCATCCACAAAACGTTGCTGTTTTATAGTCAATTTTGCCATTCTGCAACACCTTCCTTTCACTTTTTTTGCCTGAGAACTGCCGCCGCATGCAAAAAAAGACACTATGACTGCTGCCATAATGTCTTTTTTGATAGTCTTTTTATGTGCCACTTTGACTTGATACCATATTACCACATTCAAAACGGGAAATGTGGGAAAGTTAATCGTCTTATTCATGTTTTTTGAGATACCTGCTAATCATCTTTTCCGCTGTTGTCCTGTCGCAATGCATTATTTCACCTATCCTTTCCCATGTCAACCCATCATTGTATCTAAACTGCATTATACGCCTGATTTTACTTTCCTGTATGCTGTTTATGTATTGCAATAGTTGAGTCTCCGCTTCGTCTGCTTTCTTTTTCCGTGCTTCGAGCAGGACTTTTTTATTGTACAATCGGACGGCACGTCTATCAGCCAGCACAGGATCATAACTACTTACAGTCATTTTGCCCTGAATGTATGGAAAGTTTCGTTGCGAGGCATCCACTTTGACAGGAACTGATCCAATGTCCATCTGTTCAAGTTCTGATATGCTCCGCTCTATCTCCTTGATTTCCTTCTTCAAATCAATGAATTGTTCAAGTTCTTTTTTTGTCATAGTAATCATCACCTTCCTGCTAACAGTCTCTTATAAGCTTCAGTAAATCCTTATTCCAGACATAAGAAATAAAATTAGTCCGCAGACCAATACAATTAGGCATAAAATAAATCCTTTTTCACTATTTTCATCCATTCGCTTCATCTTTTGTCATCTTCTTTCGGATCGTCTTCTATGTCCGGGCCTTCACCGTACTCTTTTGCGCATGCCTTACTATCCGGATATAAAAACATGCACGCTCCCCCAGATATTTCACATCCATACCCATGATATTCATCTGTGTGATATGCTGCTGTGCAATTCCCTGCTGCCATTTAATTCATCTCCTTTCCTCCTTAAATTCCAGTTTAACTTGTTAAATCGATTCGTAACAATCCGAATATGCCCTCATACAATGCACACAATGCACGCTTTCATCATGTATACATCCTGTACAGTTACATGTACAATTAGCAGTAGTCTGTCCCTCAAAATAATCAAAGAATATATCTTCGAGCATTGTCATATCCTTATGCTCAATGGCATATTTAATTGCGCTGTCATTTTGTGCAATAAAATCTATTAATCTTTCGTTTTCTGTATCAGCATCAATTAATCTCATTCTGCTGCCGCCTCCAAATCATTATTCTTGGGCAAGAAACTCCGCTATCAAGTACATGATTTCCTCATAATTTGCCTCTTGCAACAACTCCAGGTATACCTCTGGTTCATACTTTATCGCCTCAACTGCCAATTTAGCGATTTCCCCGCAACTCATTTCAATACCTCCAAAATCCTTATTTTAGTTGCTCACTCCTGCTTCTATAGTCTCAACAACCAGTCTTTGCACTATTTTAGTCGCAGTATGATGCTTAAAGATGTTATTTATTTTATCAATAACTTTATCCAGGTCATAGGCGGTAGGCTGCGAGTCTACTACCCCCATAAGGGCAATTCCTTTTTTGGGTTCAATATTTTCCTTCACTGTAGCTGCTGCAATCTGCTCTTTAAAATAATCTGCATCAATCAATCGCATTTTCTCTTCCCCCTCGCTATATCCTTATTCTATAGCTACAGGCATGATATCGGTAATCGTATAAAATCCTGGCTCCTCACCAATTTCTCTTATGTAATTTTTTATCA
>ERZ779626.471-NODE-471-length-23865-cov-20.935237_pt1 | contig 23865 bp, 39 predicted proteins | sample MGYA00514209_ERZ779626 | MGnify/ENA primary metagenome ERZ779626 (study PRJEB29562, sample SAMEA4376713) | mouse gut metagenome | isolation source: Cecum | study: EMG produced TPA metagenomics assembly of the A DSS colitis mouse model was used to assess the...
TTGCGGCCGATGATGAGAACGGCGATGTCGCCATGAGAGTGGTCAAACCCGACCAAGAGTGTGTCAGAACTTTTCATTACATTTTTTCCTTTCAAGCATCATGTGTATGCGGGTGAGGATTTGCACCTCACATGGACGTCCACTCCCTTGTACCAAATCAGCCCCTGCTCTATCGGCTATTTCACCGTGGTTAAGAGCCGTCGGAATCGAACCGATAGGCCGTCCTATCTGACATTAGTGTCTACCTATTCCACCACCGCATATCACGAATTACTTCTTCTCCACCTTTCTGGCCTTGCGTTCATCGTACTCAGCCTTATCGATGCGAACCAAGCCGTTCTCACCGTCCTTAAAGTAGCCATTGAGCTCCACTTTCTTGCCCTCCGGCGTAATGACGTATAGGTAGGCCACGGTGTCGTAGTCGCCGTTCTTGGGGTCGGTAAGGAACTCCTCCCGAACCACCTTGAACTTCTTATCGGCGGGGAAGTAGGGCATGGTGATGGGGGCCAGCTTGTCGATAAGCCTGGTGGTGAAGCCATTGGTATAGGCGATATCGGGCTCATCCACATTAACCACCTGAACGCGGTTGGTATCGCGGTAGGTCACGGTGCCGTCCGGAGCCACCTCTTTGAAGAGAGAGAACATCCGCTTGCACTGATAGTGCTTGATGGGGTCGTCTTTGGAAAAGGTCTCCGACACATCCTCCCAAATATCAGGAGTGTCCTCGATGGGGGTCAGACACTTTCCGTCAATCAGGCGGTTGAGGATGCTCTTGGTGATTTGGATGCTGAAGCCGGAGTGACCGTCACGCATGAGACTCTGGTAGGCGCGGATGGCGCTATCGTAACAGGCAACGCCATAAGCCGCATCTTCGGGCTTCTCGGCGCTCTTTCTCTCATTTTCACACGCCAGCTCGATTTCGCGCTCCGCCCAGCCGGAGCTCTCCGCACCCTCGATAAAGGGCAGATCGAAGCTGACGGTGGCCCTGTCGTCGATGAATTCGTCCGCATAAATCTTGCGGGTGTTAAAGCCAAACATCTCCACGGACTCCGGGAGATTGTCGTTGACGGCGTCCAGATGTAGACCGTTCTCTTTGCACCACTTGACAGCGCTGGCCAGAGGCTCCTCCACACGGTTGGTCCAGAGGATAATGCGGGCTCCTTTGGCCTGCTCGTTCTTGCAGTAGTCAAGAACTTTGGTATTTGTAGCCCCTATATCCGGCCACTTATTCTCGACCAGGGTGCCGTCGAAATCAACAGCGATGATTTTAGCTCTTTTTTCCATGATGTTCTCCTTTCAATCATGCAACTTTCGGCAACGATGTGATTTTGGGCATGGGTTTCGTAGACCACCCAACGAACTTGCCCTCGTTGAAATTCTTCTTCGCTTTGAGGGCCTTCGTAATAGCTAGGTCGATGCCGGAAAAGCTCTTGAGATGGTAGTAATAAAGGTTGCTGTATGGTGTCGTCAAGCGGTCAATTCTTCCGGCCGCCTGTACCATGACTTTGTAGGAATAGTTCTGCGAGTAGAATATGATGGTATCTGTGGTGATGCAGTTCCAGCCCTCACAGCCAGCAGTGTACTGAACGAAATAGACCCATTTATCCCCGGTGGGGACTTCCTGGTGCTTATGACCGTTCCACTCTGCAACCTCCGTACCCTCCGGATAGCCGAGTGATTTGAGAATATCCAGCTCATAATCGAAGTTGTAGAAGATGATGACCTTTGGGTGGTCCTCCATAAGCTCCAGAATTGCAACGCTGCGAGAGTCATCCGAGTTTACGATTTTCCGGAGGGAATAGCACAGTTCTCCGGCAGTCTCAATGGGCTTGTCCTCCCAGATATTCCATCGCTTCCTGGTGATGTCCCGGTAGTTCGAGATGTTGTAGCTTACCGGAATATCAACATGATTGGACGTGGTATGGCGCTCAAACTCCATTTCAACCAGAATACGATTGCGCAGCCGAATCAGCCGACCAGTGTTGAGGTAACGGTCGACCTTGGGATATTTGGATTTCCAGTCATAAATAACATGCTGGTCAATGAAGTCAGACTTGTTGCGATAGAAGCCGTTGGCAATGAAAACGGGGATGTAATCCTGCCAAGTGTCGCCTGGGGTTGCGGAGAGGAGTATCCACTTGTTGACCTTGGCAATCTTGAGAAACGCCTTTGTCCATGCGCCATATCCGACAACTCGCTGCTCGTCAAATATGAAGAAAGCGTCTTTGACGTCCTTATACTTGGCAATATTGTTCCAAGAATCAACGACCACCGTGTTCTTGTAGTAGTTGGCTTCCGGATGCACCGACAGCAGGAATGGAGCCATTTCCTCGCCCCACTCACATTTATCCCGCTTTTTTGCTGTTGTGATGATGTAGAGATCTCTCGGCTTTTTCATGATGCTGTCAGCTTCATCGAGATTTCCGCCCTGCTGTTGGTAATAGTAGGCGAGGCCAGTCCGAGATTTGCCCGAACCGACCCCGCCGCAGAGGATACAGCCATTATGTATTTTTGCGAGGGCTTTTCGCTGATGGTCGAAAAGGCTTATACCGCCCATGGCTACTTAGCCGTCCACTTCTTGATTTTGTTGAAATAGTTGCCCTTATTTCCGAGGGCTTTCTTGGCGATTGCCATAGCGAGCCCCTTTTCGGGGTCAAAAGCCTCTCCGACAGCCTTAACGACCGTCTTAGTGTCATCGGCCCAGAAGACGATGGTGGCCGTCCCGTTGAACATGACATCCTTGATCTCGGGAAGGACCATGGGCAATCCGCCATAAGCGGCGATGGCGTGTGCCGCGGCATCCAGGCTATTGTCGCCATAGCTGATACGCTGCCGAGGTCTGAACATACTTCCGTTCTGACACACGCCGCATTTGTAGCCGCTGGTGAGACTTCCATTATGGGCGCACCCATTACATTTCAAAGGGTCTTTCATTCTTCATTTCCTTTCTGAAATAATCTGTCCATTTTCTGAACAGCCCGCCGCATGGCCCAAACGTCCGAAAAATACATGGGGGTGAACCAATAGTTCTCCAAAGTGTCGTCTGGGCTCATGGGGTCAGTGATGGTGTTGCCAACTTTGATATAGGCGGCCACGCCGAGCAAAGATAGTTGAATGTAGCACATGAGCGCAACAGTCTCATCAATATCTTGCGCCGACACCAAAATATGGTTCTGGAAATTCATGCAGGCTTTCTCAAGACTTCTTTTAGCGCAGTTCACGCCGGCAATCAATGTTGCGCCAGCTCCGCAGCAGGGGTCGTCGAGAGTGATATAACCATTCTCTCTGACTTTCTTGACCGCGTCACCCATGGCAATTTCCGCCATGAGCTGGCAAACATTATACGGTGTGAAGTGCTGCTTACGCCCTTCATCTTGAAGTCCGAGGCGGGTATAAAGTCTACCAAGGAAATCCTGTTCGGGGTTAATCTCCAATGCCATGACCGTATGGGCAAACAGAGTCGGGAATTTGTTCTGCTCTTCTTTGCTGTACTTTTTGATGATGCGGAGATAGCGAGCTTCCCGCTCCTCATAGTGCGACTTGTCCACCGGATTGGACAAAGCGCAGGCAGCCATGACGATAAAATCGTTCCAAATATCCCAACCGCGATGCCGATAGGTAAGCGATTTGAATGTTTTCAGGAACTCGTTTTCTACGTCAACTGCCTGTCTTTTCGACACTGCTTTCTTCTCCGGAGGACGTGCCGGCATAGCAGGCGGAGTAAAGTATTCAGAAGTTTTGGGTGGGACAAAAGGCTTCGGTTCAAACTTCGGTTTTGCCAGAACCGGGGATAATGCTTGCTTAGGTTTGGGTTTCGGCTTATTAACCGATCTTTTCTTAGGCTTCTTTTTCTTCCAAAGAGGCACAACGATATTCTCCTTTCAAAAAACGGAGGGGCGCCGGCTACCTCCCAACCAGCGCCCCACGGCCCGTTACTCCTGCGGATACTCCTCGCCGGCGTACTTCTCGGCGAACTCGTCCTCCTCGATGGTGACGTACATGACCTTGAGGTAGGCCTTGACGCCCGACTTGCCGTTGACCTCCCAGTTGCTGGGGTTGATGATAAGGTCCACGTTGCGGATCTCGGCAAAATCCAGGGTTCCGATGGACTCCTCGTCCAGCCGGGTCTTGGCCCGCCGGGTCAGCATGTAGACGTTGGGCGGGTAGTTGTCGAACCGAACCGCCACCTGAATGTAGTGCATGGGGGAGTCGTTCTCATCACGGGGCGGCCGGACACGGACGTTCCAGCCGTCATCGATCAGCTTCTGCGCGTTCTCAGGGTCCTCAATGATGACGCAGAAGTTGCGGTCACCAGCCCGGTTATAGGTATTCGGGCGACCGGAGAAGTTCCGGAAGATAATGCGGGCGTTCTCGATGCTGAGGTTGTCCAAATTCTTGCGCGGCATAGTGATTATCTCCTTTTCAGATATTCGATTTCCTCTTCGAGCTTCTTGATGCGATTGAGGGTCTTGCCCTCGCAGACCATTGCAGAGAGGATGAACACAATGGCTGAGGCAATGTTAAAACCGCACATGATGGTATGCTTGGTGACATACGCAACCAGTGCGGCAAAAGCATTTAGAATCGCAATTATCAAGGCTATCGTCATCCGGGTCACCTCACGTCAAACGGCGTGGAGCCGTCACCATGGGGCTCGTCCGGACCATACCAGGGAGGCGTGTCATCCTTGACATACGGGTCCTCGGACACAAACCACTCGAAATCGCCGAACTTGGAAATATCGGTGGCCGCGGTGTCCACGAGGGTATCGTAGTAAGCCCGGTCGATGTCTCCCTCTTTGCCAAGCTGCTTGACCATCTCGGACTCCAGCCAACGATACCCTTTTGTCCCGGTTGCGGCGTCATACTTCTTCTCGCCGGTCTTTTTGTCCTCAGACTCCCGGCACAAGAGCCCGCCGCCACAGCCATCCTTGATGGGGCAGAACTGTCCCACTTTTCCGATGAAGACGTAGTCGTGCCCCTCGGCGATAACCTTTTTCAGCCGCTCGATTTCTTCATCAGCGCCGAACGGTCTGCTGCCGTCAGGGTCAACTCGCTTGAGCAGGTCGGCAAGGTCTTTTTCCGCAGCGGACACGTCCGGCAGGTTCTCGTTCATGTCCAGATGCAGAGCGCCCGTAACGGACTTGGTCTCGCACATGTCGTCGAAGGTGATCTCCTCATGGGTGAAGAGCTTCTTGAAGACATAGGGGATCTGGAACTGAGTGCCGGTGGCGGTCCACTCGCCGGCGTGCTTGCCGTCCTTATACTTGGCGATGTAGACGGCGTTGTTCACCAGGCACATACGGTCATAAGTAGCCTCATGCTCGAAAATATAACCGTACATCTTGCCGTACTCCATGACGAACTGGATGATCTCCGGCGTAGCATCCGGAATCTTGATGGAGTCCGTCTTGATGTGGGCAACAGTAAAGCCCCGCTTCTGGACCTCGTGCTTGAGGTTGACCATAAACAGGGCTCCGCGCTTGGCGACGATATTGTCTTTGTTCCGATTGTCCCGGAATGGGTTCTCGAAGCCGGCTGACGTCAGGCCATAGACAGAGTTGATGGCGATTTTCAGAGCCTGAGCCAGAGCATCGGCAGCACTCTCGTCCGTCAGGTACTTGGCCAATGCGCCGTTCAGCATCTTCCGGGCCTTATCGAACTCCTTGTGCTTGATGGCGACGCGGGCGTCACGAATCTCCTGGAACCGCTTGGTGTACTCCGGCCCAAACAGTTCCTCGGCGATGATGCTGGAGGGGTGCATGGACGCGATGTCCAGCAGAGCGATGTTGCTGTACATGCCAGGCTCCGCATAGACATAACCGCCCTCGCCAACTTCCTCGCCCCGGTAAGTGGATTTGCCATTCTCGAACTTATACCCGGGAAAGATAGGCCGCCCCTTCTTGTCAAAGGCGGTGTATTGGTCGTACTCAGGCTCGCCCATGGTAAACGGGAGCTCATCGATCTGGCTCACATCGCCCATATCACGATAGCGGAACGCATCCTGCGGACGCTTATTGCTACCGAAGATGATGCGGGCAGTCAGGGTGTTGGTGGTGTCGTTGACCGTCATGCCGGCCACGTCGGCCAGGATCTCTCGGGCGATGAAGTCCGCTTTGCGGGCATTGAACACGGCCTCGGTGGCGATGACATCATTGTCGCAGTATTCCGCAACTTTCTGCCACATGCTCTCCGGCACCGGCTGGTCCCAGGGAAGACCGAGCTCCTGGTGATGGATGCCCAGCTCAATCTCCCATTTCTTCAAGCTCTGCTTCTTGGAGCAGAAGTCGTAAACGTCCGTATAAGAAACGTTATAGGCCTCTCCAAAAAAACAGTTGTTGCTCTTGGTCTTCTTTTCGCTGCTGATGATTTTCTGCGAGAGATTGTAGAGCTGCTCGTTGGTATAACCCATCAGACGGGCGTAGAGGATGTGGTTGTCGTACCGCCGGCAGTTGAAGCCGACAAGCCGGAACTTCATCAGCCCCTCGATCTCCTGGGGAGTGGGGTTAATCATCCGAACCACTGTCTTGCTTCCGGCAAACTTCCAGTTCACCAAGAACAGGTTCGGGAACACCTCCACGTCATAGAAGACAAGGTCAGCCTCGTCATTCGGAGCCGAGGGAGCGTTTTCGGCCGATTTGAACGGCATCTTGTTCACGAGTTTGATGCAGTAGTCGGCCTGGTTGGTGCTGTTGGCCGCAAAGGCCAGGACGGCGTTGCGCATATCAGTCACGTCATAGGTCATGCCGCTCTCATACGCATCCGTCAAAATCTTGTGGATAAAGTCGATGCTGGGCTTAGTAGCCGGATGAATCTCTTTGTTGAGATTTCGCTTGATTTGCACCCTAAGCCCTTTCTCGCTCTGAACCACTTTGGTGTTTACCACGCTGCTTTCTCCTTTCAACGGTAACCCAGAGCTTATCGTAGCGATAGGCAGGTTATTGCATTTGGTAAGTTTACGACGCAGCGAACTCTTCCCGGTGAAGACCTTTACCTCGATGTGGTCATCATAAATCCGGCTAAGTCTCGTTGGGTCGCCAGTGTAGATGTAATGCAGATGAATGCCGCATCCGCTTTTGCTGACCTCCGCATAGGTCGGAGGCCATTTGCTCGCTTCGGCCAGATTGCGTTCAAAGCATTTGTTGCCCTGGTCGTCCGGAATATCAAAGTCGATGACAATGTGATTCTTCGGAAGTTTGACGTAGTGAAGGCGGCTGGTGTCCAGTTGGGAGAGTTTTCGCGAGACCTTTTCCCATTTCTGAGTGGGTGTCTCTTTTGAGGTCGCATACTGAGCGGGGCAGGTCGCACACTCTCGATCAAAGATAGACTCCGTGGTATCAAACTGAATGAGCCGATGGGTTGACTCCGATGTATCGCCAATGGTCTCCCCCTCAAATCGCTCCGTCCGAAAACCACTATAGTAGCTCCGAACACGGGAGCCATCCTCATGGCTGAACCGCTCGCTGTAGTCGCGGAAGTAGTTCTTCAACTCCTCCTTAAAGGCACGCTGGCTGAGCGGATATGCTACTTTGGCCTCCTCGTTATAGGTCTTATACATTTCCCAGGCGGCCTTGAGGGAAGTCCCGTCCTCCCGCTTGAACACATGGTAAGAGTCGACGATGAAGTTGTAGAAGTCATTGGAGGCCCCCAGCATGGCAATCGGAATATAATTGTCGTAGTAGCCCGGGTCGTCCAAATATACTTTTTGACAGTGGTGAGCGATAGGTCCAAGCTCGAACTCGATTTGCTTCACAATGGCTTTGTACTCATTCGGGTCCAACTTATCGCCGGTGGGAGAGACGTCAATCAACCGCCGGATCAGGCCCGACTTGGCGTCCGTAATCCGCACCGGCTTGTTGGTGCCCATAAAGAGGAAAGCCTTAAAGCGGCTTGCATAGGTCGATTTGAATTTCTCGTTCACTGTCATCAGCTCATGGGAGACCAGACTGTTGAGCCGGGTATTATCCTCAATGCGAGACAAATCCCCGTCGTGTTGGATGGCCACAAGGGGGTTGCTCCGGAATGCCTCCAGGGCAAATGCGTTGCTCGATGACCCGAGGGCTTTTGCATCGAACACGGAATAGTAGCCCTCAAAGAGTTGCTGGATGATATTGAGTACCGTGGATTTACCGGTGCCCGCTGAGCCATAGAGCACCATGAACTTCTGGAGCCGTTTGGAATCGCCGGATACAACAGAGCCGATGGCCCATTCAATCTTGTGGCGCTCCACAGGAGAGTATAAGGTACTCATCAGCTTGTTGTAGGCTTTCGGTTCGCCGGCCTCCAACGGATAGCTCAGGACTTTGCTGGCGTAGTCTTTCTTGCCGGTTTTGATGTTGGAAAATATCAGTTTTTCGTCAAGCATGTGGAACTGGTCTTTCATTTGCTTTTGGCAGTAACGATGCCAAGCGTCGATCATACCGGTTTCGGCATCCCACATATGCATGACGCGGTAGTTTTCGTCGAAGCGCTTACAGTTTTCTTCAGCGTACCGGTCCAGTTCACGGTCGATCAGGTCGACCGCATCCTGCTCATCAGTCGACCATAACCCCAGGTCCTCCCGCCATATGGCATAGAAGTCCCCGCCGCGAATCATCAAATCGCTGCTCTTCTTGATGATAAACTTGGGATAGATCTCGATGATACCACGCTTACCGCTGCGCGTCGAAATCACCAAGAAGTCTAACATTGTTTACTCCCCTTCGTTGCGCTCCAACTTCTTCACCCGGATGGAGAGCTGATAGACCTGCTCCTCCAGCTTCCGGCGCTCGATCTCGGACAGGATGGCACAGCCGGCGGCAATCACAGCGATAGCCTTGAAGACCTTGTTGCTCCGGCTCTGCTTGTTGAGCTTAGCCAGAAACGCCTTGGACGGCGTGACCGTCACAAGGACCTGATGGGTGATGTTTTTCATACGAAACTCCCTTCCCTGATGATTTCGTTCAGATAGCAGTTCATCTGATACCAGATTTCAGTGGACCGCATATCAAAGCGGCTGTCGTTGATGGTGAAGAGACCGCCCTCGCCATTTCGCCGGTAGTTGTGGTCAAGGAAGCGTTCGAGGACTGCGTCCACATAGCTTCGATTGAACCGCGCGTCCGTCATGGAGCCAAGACCCAGACTGGTCAGCATACTCCAGAACCACTGTCCGGTCCGGTTGCCAATGTCAGGATTGTCCATCAGATGCTCTTCGCAGCGAATTGCAAGGGCGGTCATCATTTCCAGGATGCTGCACGAACGGTCGTCCAGAAAGTCGGCGACCATCGCGTCACAGTAGTCATACTCGCGACCGAACCGATACCTAAGCGCGATGCCGTCTTCGGCCCGGTTGCCGTCCATCGGAATCGTATATACAAATTCCGTATCGTACAGCCGGACAAACAGCTTACGATAGGACTTATTAGAATATCGGTCATCGACCACGAGCCGGTACATCCAATCAAAATACTGATCGATTAGTTCGTCTCTGGTCAAGGGTTAGACCTCCTTATCAGTGCTTCGGAGGAAGGGTCTCCTGGAACTCAGCGAACTCACGAAGATCCTCAAGGATTTCGTAGTCGCAGCGTCTGGCGTCGTTTCGGACATGCACGCAGTCCTCCTCGTATTCGCCGATGTGCTCCAGGGCGTCGCCGACAATTTCCTCCACGTTATCGACGACCTCACCGCACTCATCCGCCAGAACACCGTCGGCGAAGTGCGTCAGGCTGACCTTGGTATACTCCTCGATTTCCCCAAACTCATCCGGGGAAATGACATAGGGGAGCTCGCCCGGTTTGGGGCCAGGCTTGGGCTCGACGGTACGGGAGTAGTCGGTGTATCCGGCCTCCTGCACCTTCTGGGCGTAGTCAACGATGCTGGGCTTCTCCGGGGGCCTGCCAGGGGTCAGCGTCGTCGCCGGGGTCTCGGCCGGCTGCTCCTGCTCGCGCCGAGCATAGGCCTCTTTTACCGAGGCAATCTCCTGCTCGGCGATGTGAGCGTACTTCTCCTTGGCGCAGTACCATGCGGTGGCTCCGCCAACAGCAAGCCCGGCAAAGAACGCGACGGACGTAGCAAATTTACTCATCATAGGTATCCTCCTCATCTTTGATGCTCATGACGGTGACGGCCAGACCACCGAAGAGCAAAGCCGCACTCAGCAGCAACCCTCCGGTGATATGGCGTTTCCGCTTGGTGTCCAGGACATAGTCCATCATGGAGACCAGATTGGCAAATCCTTCCATGTCTGTTACCTCCCGGACGACAGGACGGCCACGCCGCCGATGAAGCACAGGCCCGACATAGTCGCCAGAGTGTAGGACAGCAGGGACCGCATAAACTTTTTCATAATCGTTCCTCCTCTTAGTCATAGCTTGAAAAGTAGTGGTGTTCAACTTGGAACATAGGTACGCCGTAGTCACTGTAACGCTCGGTACGGAAGAATATCACATCATAGTCCGTCCGGTTCTCCAGTTCCTCACGCACAAGCTGGACGAGCTCGTCTTTGACCCAGCAGCGTTCGATACGGGGCGGCTGCATTCCAGAGTATTGGTTTTTCTGGTACACAACATCGTAAATGTTGTCAGGGAAATGCGGGTCATCAACGAGATTGAGAACCGTGTCGATGACCAACCGCTGCCCCTCTTCGCACTCGCCCTCTGCTTCCGCCATGGTAAGCAAGGCAATAAGCGCGATGTCCGCTTCTGAAACCGGATTTTCTTCTGCCGGTATCGGTTCTTCGATAGCCGTAAACGCGACAGGAACGTACTCCGTTTTCAAAGGCAGGGGTTTGACAGTCGAAATAGGCGGCATCTCCTCGGCCTCAATCGGCGTAAAGAACGCCCGAGAGAGAGAGTAACCAAGGAGAGTACCGCCATCATAAAGAGCAGTATGAACTTTTTCATAGGCGATGCCCTCAGACCAGGGACTCGTCCTGATGGTCAGCCAGAAGAGAGGTGATGTCACCAACGACGTTGAAATCCAGGATGAAAGACCGCTCGTAGCCGTTCACGAAGTCAACCGCCTTGGCCCGCCGAACCTCGAACATCCCGAAGTCAACGAAATCATCGCCGACGGGGTGCTTCGGGTCATAAATCCAGCCCACGGCGGAGCCAGCCTTGGTGCGCTTGAACCCCAACATGTCATAGACCTCGTTGAGAAAGAGGTGCCCCTGAGCGCGGAGCTTATCGGTAGCCTGAGCCTGGAGGGCTTGCAGATAGTAGCGGTTCTGCTCGGCGTCTTTCCGCCAATCGGGGTGGCTCTCGTCGAAGATCTTGGCGTAGGGGCTGTACTTGGAGGGGTCCCAGCCGGCCTCGGCAACATCGGCGGTCTTCTTGACCTGCTTCTCCTTGCCCTTGCCGTCCGTAACAGTCTCCTCAATTTCCTGGGCCTTGATGTTGTAGCGAAGCTCCTTTTCCACCTGCTCGCCGAAGCGCTCCAGAACACGGCCACGGTAGTCCTTGAAGGACTTATCCACTGCCGCATAAGCCGCCGCCAGGGCGACATTGCGCTTCTTCATGATGTTGTGGCTGGCCAGGATGCTGGTGATGGAAGCCGCGCCCAGCAAGACAGAAGGCGCATACAGCTTGGCGAACTTGACGCCGGTCTGGACGTAAGCGACAGCCAGATCCTTCTTGCAGTCCTGGTCGGAGTAGGTCTCGCCGGCGTTGGTCATGCCGTTCTCGCTCGCCTGGTGGATGGTGCTGATCGTGTCGTTGGCCTCCTCGATGATCTTGCCGGCCTTGGTCGTGGCCTTGCAAGCCAGAACGGCGCTTGTGACGGCGCCGATGATGCCCAGACCCACAAGGATCTCCGGGCTCTTCCGCTGGAGCTTAAAGCCGACCTTATGGACGGTTCCGCTCAGGGACTTCATGATTTCGTTCTTTTTCATGGTTAAATATCTTCCTTTCAAAATTGATAGATTGGGGCGGACAGTCAGTCCGCGAGTTCTCTCATGTACTCGTGATACTCAGCCTCGGTCGAGAACAGCATCCACTCGCCGTTGACCAGGCCTCTGTACCCAAACGAGGTGGGGTATCCGTACATAGCGCGCCTCCTTAGTCGATTTGAACCGTTCTCGGAAGCTGCAAGATATACCCATCACGGATACGGGCAACCTTAGCAGTCCGAATATCAGTCCAGCCGTACTTGTTGGTGGTGTAGCCGCGAGGCGGTGTGATGCCGGCCAGGTCATATAGGTCGGCAACGCTCGCAACCTGGTACTGATTGATGACAGCCTCAAGCTGGTCCAACACCAATTCGGCGTCGGCCCGGGTCTCGAAGATAATGTCGTCATAGTCGATCCCGCCAGCGCTTCTGGGCCGTCCGTACTCACGGCGATCATCCCGCCGATCATCGTAATACCGGTTGTAGGAAACTTTGGAGCCGCTGCCTTTTCGTCCGCCGATACGGCCCGCCTCGCCGAACAGCATGATGCTTACGACATCGGCAATGGCGTTCTTAACGCCGGGGATGATGACGTCCTTAAAAATATAGCTTTTAACGCTGGTGACATCATCGGGGAGAAACGCGCTGGCGAACTTCTGGGCCTCGCTTTTCTTGCGGGTCTTCGCCGTTCCGGTGACCACCTTGCCCACCTTTTTATCAGGAGGGCTGGCAGAATTTCTCCCGCTATGGGAGTTATCAGGATATTCGGGCATTGTTGTACCTCCAAACTTTTATAAACGAAAAAGGGGAAGCACCCTGTTACAGGTACTCCCCCTCGGTGAACCACGTTGTTTACTCCTCGTTGTCCTCACCGGACTCCTCGCCGTCCTGAGCCTCCTCGGGCACGGGCTTCGCGGCCTCCACCGGCTTCGCATCGGCCTGGGCCAGCTTCTTCGCGACGTACTTCTCCTCAGCGACCGCCCAGAGCTTCTTCGCCCCGCCGATGATGGCGTAAGCGATGAACCCTCCGACGATCCCCATGAGCAGGGCGCCAGCGTTGGAGCTGCCCTCAACCTCTTCGATCTCGGTGCCGGTCTCGATTTCCTCGACCTCGTTCGCTCTCACGTTCATGTCATCCATAGTGAATTTCTCCTTTTCTAAGTAATTTTCGGGATGGTTCTCCCATAATAGTAGATGTAAAATCTGCGCTTCAGGACAGGCTCAAAATGTTGAAGCCATATTGCGGCGCAACGGTGTAGGCCAGAACCAGGCAGGGCGTTCCGTTGGCGGCCAGGTGCGTGCCGAACTGCACCTCGATATAACCTTTGTCGATGTTCCAGCCCAAGTCGTTGCCCAACTTGATGTCGGGGAGACCGATGGCGTAGTACAGGTCATTCAGGGACACATACTGCTCGGAGAGCATGTCTCGGTTCAGGTCATTGATGGCCTTCCTGATCTTCTCGATGTCGGACTTGAAGTAGCGGCCGGACAGCACATCGTAGCAGAGTGTTTCTCCGCTGCCAGTCATGACGATCTGTTTATCGTCGATGGGGTTACTGGACAGCTTGTCCTGGGCGATGGCATCGCGGATGGCCTGTTCTTTCTTCTCGCCGACAACCTCGACAGTTTTTTCCTGATACTCTTTCAGAGCCGTCTCGGAGAGCGTATAGGCCGTGGCGAGCGCGGCATGGCGCTTCAGGCTGACCGAACTCGCACTGATGAGGCAGGCCACCGACAAGGTTCCGGTCACGGCGGCGGGGACATAGCACTTCCAGGTGGTCTTGATGACCTCGGCGGTGCTGAGGCGCTTGTTTTCCTTAATCTCCCTCTCGTCGATGAGCTGGAGCGCCTTGGGGGTGGCCTTAACGGCCGTGACGGTGGTGGCGATCATGCCGGCGATACCGATGCCGGTCAGGATTTGCGGGCTGTACTTCTTCAGCGCCTTTGTGGCTCCTTTCCAGACATTCATAAGCGGTTTCTTAGTCATAGAACGTATGCTCCTCTCTAAATAATTCAAGGGTTTCGTAAGCAAATTTGGATGCGATTGAAAATATCCGTCCCGCTTTTCTCCCGTTTTCCATACATGAAAAAACGTACATTTTAAGCGCAAACTCTTCAATCGTATCTTTGGCCGACACCATTGGGTGGTCCATAATGGCATGGATGAGTTCTCCAGCAGTCCAACGGGAAAAGGATACCTCTTCAAACTCATCGTCCGGCCAACTGATTTGAGGTTCCTCGGTCTCATAGAGAAATTCAATGAGTGCATGTATCGCCATATCGTTACTCATAGCGTCCTCCAAAAGTGAAGAGCCCCTGTCAGGGCTCCTCAGCTTCTTCGCTTTCACGGGTGGCCAGTGCTTCATTGACTTTTTCCTCGATAAGCGCCTCCTGCTCCTTGCTGTCAGCCCAACTGGACAACAGTGTTCCAACCCCGCCAAGGGCCAGGCCAACAAGGGACATCAGCTTAAACAAAGTTTTCTGCTCCATAAAGCGCAACCTCCTTTCCATAAAGGTGCCTGCCGTTTTTGCGGATTACTCCATCTCCAATGCTTCCAGAGTAGGAGGAAAATCCATCTCGATCATCCAGCACTCAATGGGTTCCCGATCCGGGCCGTCATCGATGCGATGCTTGGAATGCGAAAAGTCAATGAAATAGTAGTAATCGGACACAAACCAGGAAAGGTCCGCAATATCCTCAGGAGTATCAAGTCCGAGGAACTTGTAGAACTCACTTACCCCGATTTCCCCGCCGTTAATTGCGAAGTTGCGATTTACATGGAGCTCAGCCAACAGAACATCTGAAAATGTGGCTTCAAAATATCGCTTGGAAAACGCATCGTAAAACAGATGCTTTTGGTCATCGGTTTCTCCGAAATCAAACCTCCGACCGGTTAAGCTGCCGGAAATACTGGGGGCTTCCGTTTTCTCCACCATAAGCGAGTCCATGATTCGGTCATGTGTTTCCTGCCCATAGAGTTCTTTCACCTTGTTTTTGTACTCCATGAAAGAACGATTTACCAAGGCATATGCGCTGGCAAGGGAAGCCTGCTGCCGCCGATTCAGCGTATTGGCCCCGAAGATGCAGGCGATGGTAGCAGCGCCAGTGACCGCGGCGGGGATATAGCACTTCCAACACGACTTGACCACCTCCACTTTGGTCGCAGCGTGCGGGTCACCGTCGTGATTTTTCCGGCTGTCGGCCCTCACCATTTCGAGGGCTTTGGGAGTCGCCTTTACGGCCAAGGCCGCGGTTGCCACAACACCGACGGCTCCTATGCACGTCAAGATGGTCGGAGATGCCTTTTTCAAAGCTCGTCCAACCTTTTGACTTAGCTTGGGTTTCATTGCACGTTCTCCTTTCAAAAATATAAGAGCCGTCGACTTGGCTCAAAAGTTAGAGAAGCAGTATCGGACTCGAACCGATGACTTCCTCAGGCATGAGGCGCTCTACCACTGAGCTAACTGTCTCTCCATAATACGGTTTGCGAAATCTGCGGAAAGAGCAAAAGCCGCTGTTATGCGGCCTTGCCCTCAGAGACCAATGCTCTTCATCAGTTTGTTGAGTTCGTCCTTGGTGAGTTCCAAATCGACGTCCAAGTGGACATGCGTCTTATCGTCCAGAACCGTTGTGCGAAATCCGTTAAGCTGAACATCCATGTTGCAGCCCAACTTATTACACAACGCTTTCTTGATGAACTTCGATGCCAGTCCAGTCATCCATTTCGATTCAATTTTCATCTCGTCCATACTCCTTAAAACCCCTTTCATAGGTATTGGTATCCACAATAGGGGCTGCGAATTTGGCGCTAAATATCACGCCTGTCAAAGACCGTTTCCCACCGCTCCTTGGGAAGGGGCTTCATCTTCAGCGCCCACATGATTTGCCTGATTGTAACAGTGGGCCAGAGCCCGTCCGTACAAGCTCCAGCCCGCTTATCAAAAAATTCCTTGAAATTAGGATGCAAATATAAGTCATCGGTCAGCCAGGCGTCCACCTCTGTCCAAAACGTACTCTTTGTCTCCGGATCGTATCGCTGCTGTATCACAGCCAAACCCTCTTCGCCAATTTGGAACAAGGTGCAACTGTCATACACCGGATGATTGCAAATGTACCGTTTTCCATACATCGACAGATAGATTTCTGGTTTTTCATAGTGGTATCGCATGACTGCCTCCAAACAAAAAGAGGAAAAGCCCCTGTTGGGACTTTTCCTCCGCGTTGATAATGCTTTAGTCGTCAAACATCTTGCAGGATGCTTTGCAGTAGGGGTACGGGCCTCCGCACGCTCTGCATCCGGCGGGCGGCATGTCATTCCTGAAGATCAGGCAGTCCTTACCTTTTTCGTCGAGCACGAGTTCCATTTCGTCTCCATCCTCATACTCATAGTCCATCTCGTCAATTTCCCATCCACAGGACGGGCAGGTATAAATATCACATCCGCCTTCGGGATCTTCTCTGCGATCCATGACCGCTCCGCACTTGTTGCAGATTGCGTATCCTTTGTTCAGGTAGTCCATCAATTCGCTACCTGCCGGTTTGATAACCCTATTTTCCTCTCTGCGCACTTTCATTACCTCCTGTTAATCTGGAAGCAACCATATGTATTATACAGCACTTCCGGCATTAAGTCGAGAGATATAAAGAGCTCTTTGTCATCTCCTTTCCATAAAGCGCCCTGCAAAATCGACGAAAAAAGCGAAGAGACCGTGTTTTTCACACGACCTCAACGCTTGTGCAGCCTTAACTCTTCCGCGTAGGCTTAAAGCGGTTGAACAGATTCTTGAATGTCTGCGAGGTGAACGTTCCGGTCTCCTCGAACTTGAGGCCCCTCGACATCCACACGCCGTAGAACACCAGCGGCAACACCAATTCCGCAGTCGCCACACCAATCCTCACATACCGGTCGATGACCTGGTCGTTGAGCTGATGCTGCTTGAGCTGCTCCTCGTTGGCCCGGGCGGCCTCGTCACCATCGGCCTGACGCTCTTTCAAAGTGAGCTCAGCACGATGCTGCTTGCTGTCCATAGCCCGACGAAGACGCTTCTCGTCAGCCTCAGTCTTGGCCTTGATCTCGTCGATACGGAGCTTGTGTAGTGCTGTGAGATTCTTGATTGCCTCCGACTTCTTTTCGTCGTCGGATGAAAGGGAACTCAAGTTGGTGAGTTCCGCCTCGATCACCTCGTCCAGCAATTTCTTGATCTCTGCCATTTTGCATTTCTCCTTTCAGTTTTGAGTTGGCTCCATAATAGCCACTGCTATTCGTGCGGGAGAAAGTTTTCGACCCGAACCTTGAAGACGACGCGCCGTTTGCGCATGATGGTCCGGACGTCCGTATCCAACTCCAGAAACAGATAGGGCTCGCTGGTCGGGTCAGAGCGGTCAACACGGAGATTGCCCAAAGGCCGGCGATGGGACAGCACCACGCCGATGAGAAGCCCGATAAGAATACCGACGGCGATTTCCATAGATGCACCTCCAAAATGATTTTCAGAATTTTCAACCCGGGAATTTTTCAGATACTAATTTAGCATGTTTTCCGGTCACCTGCGTGCTGAAAAATATAAAGAGTGAGAGCCGTGTAACCGCGGCTCTCACTCTTTTTCTCCGGATTTTCGCTTTTACATCTTCAAACTTTTCCGAAGCAGCCCTCCTCACTTCCGGATTAGCAAGAATCGCCGCCGACACTCCAATGGTCGGCACGATTACCTGCCCAATCCAAAGCCTCAATTCTCTGGTCGCTTCAATCTGCTTGTAAGTCATAATAACAAGCCTTCTTTCCATAAAGGAGTTTGCTATTTTTGCGGTTAGTCTCTTGCTTTGTCCAGCAGCCAGAAGAACCGTCTGTACCGGTCGTAGTAGACGTCACGACAGCAGGGGATACCATGCTGCATCTTCAAGGTGTCGTAGGACAGTCCCTCGGTCACGGCCCGCAAAATATAAGTATAGATCTCCGGGTCGGCTCCGATGGCCGCCTGCTCCACCATCTTCATGCGGTCGGCAAAGAACAGCCGTGACTCTGCACATCTGGCGGTCGGGTCGCCGTGTATCTGCCCGCTGCGAACAAAGATTGCCAAGTCAGCCGGACGGCGGCTCAGACTGTCAAGCGCCGCATGGGCCTGTTTCCAAATGGGGTACTGGAGACAGAAATGCTTGAGCTCATAGTAGCGGTGGCGCTCGATCCAGTATTTATTTTTGCCTGAGATCTCCGGGCGTATCGCAGTTCCCATTACCGTCTCTCTCCTTTCCATAAATATCCTGTCTCTTCGTAGAGCTTCTTGGGGGAGATGTAGAAGTTGATACGCCCTAATCTCGAATCCATCTCCTCAATGCTGGTGACCAGCTTGCCGCCGCGAGTGGCCTTGCCAATCGGGAGCCATCCGGACACAATCCCCGCTCGAACCCACGATGCGTCTTTACCATACACGCGGGCCGCAACAGCAACCGGAACTGAGCCGGAGGGGAAGTTTTCCTCACTCATTGGCGTTTACCTCCTTTCAACGGCTATTCTAAGTTTGCAGTCGCTTTTTGTTAAAAAGAACTCGGTCAAAAGGAAAGAGCCCCTGTTTCAGGGCTCCGTCCTCTTGAATCACAATTTGCTCAGGTAAACAATACCCTCACGAAGCGACACCTTGATGGGGTAGCCAGAATGCTTAGCGGCGACGCCCAGGCACGACCGGCAGACCTTCGCGGATTTGTAGTCATGGTCGCTAAAGTCGATTTGTACGACCTTATCGTCCCCTCTCACAAATTCCTCAATGAGGTCTTGCAGGTGATGCCTGCCTCGCCGTTTAGGTACGGCCTCCACAGGTATAAGTTTCATGTTCTGTTTCTCCTTTCAAATATGGATTCCTCCATAAAAGGAGTTGCGGTTCCTGCGATTTCCAATTAGCCATGGTCAGTTCGCAAGGGTAATCCTCGAAGCCAATCGTTTCACAGGTGATGAGTCCTTCCAGGACCCCAAGGATGACCTCGGCCTCGTATTGCTTATGCGGAAATATCAGTTCCGGCAGCTCTCTGTGAAATGCTCCGCATCCAGAACATCGGAGCCGGCGAATCTTGACCCAGGATGTGGCCCGGTTTTTCGTTCGTACAATTCTGGGAACCATCCCGTAATACTTCAACGCCCCACCGCACTTGGGGCAAGTAGACACATCTACACTAACCATACCTTGGCCTCCGCTAATCTAAGTTAGGAGCGTGTCTAATCTAAATAAAAAATTTTTATGTAGGAATAGCTTGACAAACTCCTACATAATGATATATTATTATTGCGGGCGATGCAAGGCCCAAAAAAGACAAAAAAAAGGAAGAGCCCCGGTTAGGGCTCCTCCTTCTCAGTGACGGATTGATACATCTCGTCAAACTTTTCTTCCAATTTGTCATGGCCGATGATGATTCTCTCATCCCAAGCATTGATTCTTAACCGGTTTCCAATTAGCGCTGTCAAAATTCCCATTGACGCTAAAATCAACCCGCCGTTGGTCATATACTGGCCGATGTTGTGGGTTTTCATATCTCGGCAAAGACTTAGAACTTTAGTTTTCATAGTTGTTCACTCCTTCCATAACAGCCATTGCTATTTCTGCGGAGGTGTCAATCATGCTTATCAAATGTCCTGAGTGCGAGCTGCAAGTCAGTGATAAGGCTCCGGCCTGTCCTCACTGCGGTTACCCGATGCAGCCAACCGCCAAACGAAAACCTCGTGCCAAAAACAATAAACGACGACGCCTCCCAAATGGCTTTGGACAGATCAGCGAAATAAAAACGAACAATCTTCGCAAGCCATTCAGAGCAATGGTCACGGTTGGTAAGACCCCTGAGGGGAAGCCTATTTGCAGACCCCTTAAACCAGAGTCATATTTTCCAACTTACAATGATGCCTATGCAGCCCTTGTGGAGTATAACAAAAACCCTTATGACTTGGAGCCGTCCATCACAGCCAAAGAGCTTTATGTCAAATGGACAGAAGAATATTTTAAGACCCTGAAAGCAGATGGGAGCGTCCGGGCTGTTACCTCGGCCTGGGCATATTGCTCAGCGGTCTACAACATGCGAGTGAAAGACATTCGTGCCAGGCACGTCAAAGGCTGCATGGAGGAGGGGACAGCAGTTGTCAGGGGGAGAGAGCAGCATCCCAGTGCGTCCATGAAGAACAAAATCAAATCCCTGTTCAATCTCATGCTGGACTATGCCCTTGAGTATGAGCTGGTTGACCGGAACTACTCTCGCACATTTAATCTGACTGAAGAAATCATCAAAGAGATCCAGACGGTGAAGAAAGAGCATATGTCCTTTACTGAAGAAGAGATGGGGCGGCTCTGGGCCCATGTCGATGACAAACGGTTTGTAGATGCCATGCTGATCCAATGTTACTCAGGCTGGCGTCCCCAGGAGCTCGGCCTGCTGGAGCTGGACAATATAGACCTTGAAAGATGGACGTTCAAAGGCGGCATGAAAACTGACGCCGGCATGGACCGGGTCGTTCCCATCCATTCAAGAATACGCCCTCTTGTTGAGCGAAGATATAAAGAGGCTCTGGCAATCGGCAGTAAGTATTTATTCAACTGTACGGATGGCCGAAGCGGTAAGCCTACGATGATGACCTATCAGCGATATCAAAAGGGCTTTGGTATGGTTCGTGAGGAGCTGAAGCTAAATCCTGAGCATCGTCCGCACGATGGCAGAAAACATTTTGTCACAGCTTGTAAAAAGGCCGGGGTTGACGAGTATGCCATCAAATATATGGTCGGCCACAAGATTTCGGACATCACCGAAAAGGTCTATACCCAGCGAGAGTTTGAGTGGCTGAAACAGGAAATCGAAAAAATAAAATAGGGTGCGCGATGGGCGGAAATTTTTGACAGCGCCTCCATGTGTATCAGATTGACTTTGGACGAGAACCGGAGGTGATAATCCAGGAGAAACACTATTCAATCGGAAAGGAGGGAAAGCTCTATGGCCAGATTGACAAACGAAGAAATCAGACGCATGTCCCTTGATGAAGCCGATGCATATACCGACGCGCATCCCGCTGAAGCATGGCTTAAAGGCCGGGATTCTCGCTCCCGAGCCTGAGATGGTCGAAGTGGTCTGATAACAACACAAAGCCGCCCCTGACTGCCACCAACGGTCAAGGGCGGTTTCCTTTCCGACTGAATACTATTTCTCCTCGGATTCGGTCTCCCAAAGGTTCCCTGCTTCATCAGGAACAAACCTGCGACTGTTCTCCGGGTTTATCGCATGGGCAACGTCTGTGGTATGCCGACATTCCCGACCTCTTTTGTAGCAGCCGGTTTTCGAGCAAGTTTCCACGTTGCCGTCGCATAAATATAAGATTTCTTGCATGGTAAATCCTCTCCTCAGAAGTGTAGGAATAGCTGTATAGGAATAACATAGGAATAAAATACGAGTTATCTACATTTCTTTGCTTTTACCCACTTCTTACTGCTTCTTAAACCGTTGGAATAACAGCGTTTAGCAGTAGACGAGTCTTAAAGATGTTTCTATGTGTAGGAAGTTATTAAGATTAAATTTTAGGTTGATTTTTACTTCCATGATCTATGCGCTTTACATTCTCCTTGCATTGGTTTTTTCCCTAATTTTTAGTACATATATTGCGTGGTCGCCATATATCCACCCAATTAATTTTTCTGCAGTAGTTGGGGCATTGGAGTATTTGGAAATTGGCCTCTTTGTCATGGCCTTTTGCCATGCCATGTATTGGTCGCATCAGCCTTGCTTGTTAGAGGAAATATGCTTTATTCCGCATTCTTCCGTTATGATATATAAGTTGGTTGCATCTATGATTGCTGCTGAAACAGCTTGCTTGATTCCTTGCGGATTTATTTTGATTTCTGCCGTGCAGCAAGGAACGAATCTGCTTTTTACATTGAATACATTGTGCTTTACGATAATACGCTGGCTGGTTCTTTTGATGACGGCGAACACTTTTGGCTTTGTTCTGGGTGCATTAGTAAAAAGCACGTACTCCTATATCCTTGTAATGCCGATCACTGTATTGTCAAGTTATTTCAACGAAACCATTGTTGAAATATTTTTAGGTTTTCATTCGCCTGCATCTCGTATTGTCTCACAGTTGCTTTCTGTTAGTGATAGTTATCTTGCTACCATGGAAATAGACTATAGCGGACCGCGGGTTGATTTGTATTTTCTTTTGGATGCACTATTTCTTGTTTTTGTCTCACTATTGTTAATCCTATTTTTAAATTTAATTGTTTCAAAGCGATTGACAATAAAAAAATTAGTGGCAGTAATTGTGTTAACTGGTCTTGCTGGACTGACTGTATTATCCTATGTGGAACTGTCACCGCACGAGTATAAATACAAGGAAAAACTATACCCCGTATCTTATCAAAGCCAGCCCTACAAAATCACAGACTATGAAGGAATCTTCCAGCTTTCTGAGTTTAGCGATTTCAGCGGAAGCTTTACGATTTGCCCTACAGGGGCGCAAATACCAGAAACCCTTACTATTCGGTTGGATAGTTGTTTTATAGTGGAAGAATTGACAAGCACAGGCAATCAAGTAACCTTTACTCGTGACGGAGATTATATAATTTTGAAAGCACCTTCGGTGCCGACTACCTATCAGATCAAATATCATGGACGAGTATATTATCTGAGCGATATAGGATGCGTAAATTTATTTGCATCTTGGCTGGCTGCTGCCCTTCCTCCTAATTTTGCTTTCATTCCATTGATAGATGGAGATTTTGGTACAAAAGATTATGACATCCATGTTGCAAGCGCAAATACCGTCATCTCAAACTTGAATGTTGATCAAGAAGATGCTCTATACCGTCTAAGTGGGAAAGCAGCATCTATCTGCATTTTCAGTGGTTTTTTACTCCAAGATTGACCCGGAGGAATTGGACGGTATTGTGGAACTGCTGGTGGAAACCGTCTGCACGGCCCGCAAAATTATCCGGGTGGCCGGGGACGACTACCCCGCCGAGCTGGTAAAGGCCAAGCTGCTGAAACTCAATAGCAGTCACATTGAGTTTGTCATGGACTGTATGCGGGAGAACACTACGAAAATCCGCAATATCAAAAAATATCTGCTGGCGGTGCTGTTCAATGCCCCCAGCACAATGGGAAGCTACTACACCGCCCTTGTCGCCCATGATATGGCGACGGGACAAATCTGAAAGGAGCGTACAACATGAAACAGGGAGCCTTGATTTTCGACGAGCGAACCGACCGCTACGATATTCGCTTTGGGCTGGGGGACTACTATGGCGGGCTGCATTGCGGCGACGCGCTGGAAGTGTTCACAGGCCGCAAGTGGAAGCCCACCCGCATTGAGTACGGCGCAAACTGGTATCTTGTCGGAATCCGCGCCGAGGATTTGAGCGGTCTGCGGGTACGGATTTGACGAGCTGTACCCCACAGGGCACAGAACATCAAAAAATCTGAACATTTTGACTGACATCGGGGAACGTGGCAGATAAATCCTGCCCCATTCCCACCTAAAAGCGAGGTGGTTATTTGCAAGATGAAGTCAACGAAAAAGTAGTGGCCCTGTCCATCAAGGGGGCGAAGCTCACCGCCGAAATGCTGCAAAAGGCCATGAAAGAGGTACTTTCACAAGTAAAAAAAGAGGTTGATAAACAGGCAATCCCCCATGGAAAACAGACCTTGCGCCAGCTTATGAAGCAGAACGCGGGCGTTTCCAATATCGAGATCACCGACGGCAATATTTTACAAACCATTGACCTAAAAAAGTATTACGGCACCGAGCCAAACATCACCCGCGCCCTGGATGGTGTCAACCTCTCTGTGGAGCAGGGGGAGTTTGTGGCGATAGTAGGAACGTCCGGCAGCGGGAAATCCACCTTGCTTATGCCCCGGCCCCCCCTGCCCCCTAAAGGGGGAGAGAAAGGAGTTCAATGCAGAAGAAGAAAACAGAGATCGTCACCGCCCGGATGACGACGGAGGTCAAACGCCAGCTCCAGGCGCGGGCACGTGACGCAAATATGA
>ERZ779626.472-NODE-472-length-23820-cov-9.789985_pt1 | contig 23820 bp, 25 predicted proteins | sample MGYA00514209_ERZ779626 | MGnify/ENA primary metagenome ERZ779626 (study PRJEB29562, sample SAMEA4376713) | mouse gut metagenome | isolation source: Cecum | study: EMG produced TPA metagenomics assembly of the A DSS colitis mouse model was used to assess the...
TCAGATGCTTCGTTTCACTCAGCATGACATTATGGTGTCATTCTGAGACTTGTCCTTCCTGTCATTCTGAGGCTTGCCGAAGAATCTCTTTCAGATCCTTCGCTGTCGCTCAGGATGACACTTCTGATCCTTCACTGCGTTCAGGATGACGTTACCTTGTCATTCTGAGTGTAACGAAGAATCCCCCTCTGTTACCGAATATCTTTAAGATTCTTCGGCAAGCCTCAGAATGACATGAGAGTCAACCTAAAATTACAATAAGGTTTCCCCCCGTCCGTCACTGCGCGACAGCTACAAGCTTTCAGTAAAACAAAAAAGTGTGCCCCCCAAGAGACACACCTTGCATATTGCAGTATCTCCCAGAGTCACCACAACATCCGCATATTTATGCTTAAATTTTTACAACAGTGTTTTGCAACCATCTTCATCAACAAGCGAAATATGTACAAGAGATACACAAAAGCCAAAATAGGCTTCGCTTAATTGATGAATTAATGCAAACCAAACGTTGTAAAACTATTAAATTATAATTTTTTGCATAATAAAATTATGCGGATATTGTGGTATCATAGAGTATATCACAGGAAAAAACGAATTTCAAGTCTTTTTTTGTAAAAAATAAAAATTGTGGTTGGTAACTTTTTCAACCACAATATGTAGTGGGTTGGGCATTTTTATTGAGTGAAAATTATCGTTTTTGCGAAGTAATGAGGGGGTGTTTTGTGTTTTTGCCCTGTCAATCATCCGTCACCGCGCGAAGCTTTCATGACAATGTTGAAGTGCTTTTTGACACTCCGAGGTTTGCCGAAGAAACTTTCTTTTTCGGTTTCTTCATTGCGTTCAGGATGACAAAGGTAAAAGTTTTTAACATAAATTTCATAAATTTTATTATTTCAATTTGTTTGCAATATTTATATATATTCTGTATAATGTATAAGGAAAAAATTGTTTTGTATTTTTAAGGAGATTTTAAATGGCACTCACCAAAAACAAAAACGTACTGGATTTTGTTGCTGAAAGCGCAGAGCTTGCCCAGCCCGACAACATTGTCTGGATTGACGGCAGCCCCGCACAAATTAAAGCTTTGAAGGAACAAGCCGTAAAAAGCGGCGAGCTTATTAAGCTTAACGAAAATTTACTGCCCGACTGTTACCTTCACCGCACGAAGGTAAACGACGTTGCGCGCGTAGAGGACAGAACCTTTATATGCACCAAAAATAAAGATGACGCGGGCCCCATTAACTACTGGATGGACCCCAGACAGGGCTACGAGCTTTGCAGCGAAATTGCAAGGGGCTCTATGAAGGGCAGGACTATGTACGTTATACCTTATTCTATGGGTGTAGTCGGCAGCAGCTTCGCAAAAATAGGCATAGAGGTTACCGACAGTATATACGTCGTATTGAATATGAATATAATGACGCGCGTAGGCAAACAGTGCCTTGACGCGTTGGGCAAGAAGGGAGACTTTATTAAAGGATTCCATGCAAAGTGCAACGTGGACGCGGACAAACGCTACATAATGCACTTCCCCGAGGATAACACGATAATTTCCGTAAACTCCGCTTACGGCGGAAACGTGCTTTTGGGCAAGAAATGCTTTGCTTTGAGAATTGCCTCCTACCTCGGCAAAAACGAGGGCTGGATGGCGGAACACATGCTTATCCTCGGCGTTACCTATCCCGACGGAGAAAAGAAATATGTTGCGGCGGCATTCCCTTCCGCTTGCGGCAAAACCAACCTTGCTATGCTTATACCGCCCAAGCATTATCTTGAAAAGGGTTACAAGGTAGAGTGCATTGGCGACGATATTGCCTGGATACGCGTAGGCGACGACGGCAGACTGTGGGCGGTCAACCCCGAAAACGGTTTCTTCGGCGTTGCGCCCGGCACCAACGAGCACAGTAATTACAACGCGCTTCAATCCACCAAGCGCGGCACGATTTTCACCAACGTTGCGCTCAACACAGACGATATGACGGTTTGGTGGGAAGGACTTACCAAGGAACTGCCCGAGCACTGCATTGACTGGACGGGCAAACCTTGGAATTCCGAAAAATATGACAAGCACGACAAGTCCACATGCGCGGCGCACCCCAACAGCCGTTTCACCGCACCCGCGGAAAACTGCCCCTGCGTTTCGCCCGACTTCAATTCCAAAAAGGGCGTACCCCTTTCCGCTATAATATTCGGCGGAAGAAGGGCGGGAACGACCCCGCTTGTTTATCAGTCGAGGGACTGGAACCACGGCGTGTTTATCGGTTCGGCAATGTCGTCCGAAACCACTGCGGCGGCAACAGGCGCGACGGGCGTTCTCCGTCACGACCCTATGGCTATGAAGCCCTTCGCCGGATATCATATGGGCGACTACTTCCAGCACTGGATAGACATGGGCAAAAAGGTTAAAAACCCGCCTAAAATTTTCAACGTAAACTGGTTCAGACAGGATGCGCACGGCAACTTTATGTGGCCGGGCTTCGGCGACAATATGCGCGTGCTTGAATGGATTTTGAAGCGTTGCGGCGAAAACCCCGTCGACGCCGTCGAAACCCCGATTGGCTACGTGCCCAAGGCTGAGGATATCGACATTACCGATTTGGATTACAGCATTTCCGACAACAAGAAGTTCGATTTGGAAGCACTGAAAGAAATTCTTACCGTCGACCCCGAAAAATGGGAGGCGGAAGCGCAGGAGATAGAGGGATATTATAACTCCGCTATCCGCTCGAGAATACCCACCGAGCTTTGGGATTGTCTGGATAAGTTAAAGTCCAACTGCGCCGCGGCTAAACCCGCGCCCGTTAAAGCCGAACCCAAAAAAGCGGTAAAGAAAGCGCCCGCAAAAAAACCCGCGGCTAAGACCGCAACGAAAAAGGCGCCCGCTACAAAAGCAACGCCCAAAACCGCAACAAAGAAAAAGTAATTAAAAAGTTTAACGCCTCCGCAGAATTGCGGAGGCGTTTTCTATTGCAAATTAAATGTTATAAAAGTTTCGTTATCTATTGTTTTTAATACTGCTTCAAGAGTGTATCCGTTCGCCGCTACGTAAACGGCGTCATTTAATACAGTAACGCGAAACAAATTTTTACGCTTGTAAAATTCTGCCGTTTCTTCCGGCGAAGCAGATGTTCTGTATGCAGATTTTAGCGTTACCCCGCAGATATGTTCAGCTGAACTTCCGTTTTTCTGTATTTGTAAAAAATGGTAGGGCACAAGTACGCTTACATTCTTTCCGTCAAAATCGAATTTTTGCCATAGCGAAGTAAAAGCATAAACGCCGCTTTGCGTTCGGGTGACAAGATAGTAATGCATGTCGCCGCCGTTTAAGGTTTTCTCTATAAAAATATAGTTATCGCCATAAACCCGCGCTGAATATGCTTCGCCTTTCTTATTAAATTTGTTGACATCGGCGGCAATGCTTTCAAGCGACTGCGAAGTTTTAAATGCCGTACCGTGCGACTCCGCCCAAGCTTTTTCAAACTTTACGGGAAGCTTCATTCCGTCACCCTGACAGCATGAAACATAAACCTCTTTTACCGCATCGTCACATGCCGTTAACCCGCACATATAAACAACCAAACAGCATACAAACACTGCAACAAATAATATTCTCAATGCCTTTTTCATAATGCCTACCTACCTCTTTTTAACCGAATTTTAAAAGATGAATTAACTTTTTGCATATTTTAAGCTTCATATTAATAATCGTTTTAAAGGCGTAAAACCTTTCAAAAATTCCGTAAAAATTTTGCTTGACATAATCGTTTTTGCGAAAATATAATTAAATGACATTATTTTTACGGCGGATAATATGCAGATAAATCTGACGGACAAAAACGAAATAGAAAAAACCGTGGAAGAATTTTCCGACATGATTATGCGTATTGCGTTTCAAAACGTAAAGCAGACAAGCAACGCCGAAGACATCATGCAGGAAGTTTTTCTTGCCCTTTTAAAAAAGCGTAATTTTAAAAATCGCGAACATTTAAAAGCTTGGCTCATCCGCGTAACCATAAACAAATGCAAAGACTATTTGCGTTCGGTCACTCGACGTGAAATTTCGCTTGAAACCGTTCAACCTTTTGTATCTGTTTCCGAGTGCGAAACGATAACCGAAGAAATTTTTGCCCTACCCGCAGATGACAGAAATATAATTTATCTGCACTATTACGAGGGATATTCCGCCGCGGAAATAGGCAAAATAATCAAAAAATCTGAAAACGCGGTGTTTATAAAGCTTTGTCGCGCAAGGGAGAAACTTAAAGATATATTGGAGGACAACGGCAATGAGTAAGTATACTGACGCTTTTGACAATATAAACGCAAGCGGGCAGGCAAAAAGCAAAGCGGTTGAAAATCTTCAACAAACAGCTTTCCGTAAAGAAAAAGTAAAAAGCAAACTCCACACCGCGCTTTTGGTTATTTCCGCATTGGTTTTAGTTACGGTATCTACTGTTATTACAGTGGTATTTAAGCCCGCAAACGATAAAGGCGAAAGTATTTACCGTATGGGCGAAACATTTACGGCAAAAGACGGCGGATTTGCAACTTTCAGTGATATTCGGGCGGAAATTTCAGACTTGGACGAAGCATATATAAGGGTTAACGGTAATTTCGGATTTAATGAATTTTCCGTCAAACCGGAAGAAGTTACTCTTTACTGCACTGTAAACGACAGTTTAAAGTTTGTTTTCGACGCGGACAAAACCAAAGAATTAAGCCTGGCAGATTTACACTTCGACGGCAAAAAAGCTGAAACCGCGGGGGAAGTAAATTTGATTTTTACAGCAGACAACGAAACATATAATTCGCTTAAACAGCTTGCCGAAACCGTACCGGACGGACAAATTAAACTTCGCATGGGTTGCTTTGCAATGACGTCTTTTGTTTTTAACCTACACGAAATAATTTTTTAATTAAATAAAAAATCCCCCGCGCGATTTCGCAGGGGATTTTTTATTTATCGTTAGTTTCGTCGGGCGGAGGGGGGCAGTTTGCGGTTGACTGTTCCGTGCTGACTTTTTTCGGGGCAATGCCGTCCGTAAAAACCGATACGCCCTTTTTACGCAGACGGTAAACCGCAATATACAGAGGGATACCCAACACGTAAATCCAAAGCCCTTCGTTTAAAAGCATTACGGCAAATTCGTACCAGTACACAATATCCGTACTGCCTGCAAGTATCCATATAAGCGGAACCAAAAACGCGTTTAACAACACGGGAAATATTCCGCCGACGGCAACGCGAAGAATATGGTTTTTGATAAGTCTGCCTGCGCCGTAGGTTAAAAACGCCGCGGCAAGCGTTGCCAGACTTCCCAAAAAAATATCGTACAGCCCGTAACCCGAAATAAGATTTGAAGCATACAGCCTATCCAAAGCGCGGGCACCGTTTCGGGAAAAAACAGCGGCAGTATGCACAGCGCTTCCGCCGGACGGATTTGTAAAGGTCCGTACGCAAAAGAACCGAGCGCCCAGGTAAGTACCGCATACAGCGCGGCGATTACCCCCGCGCGGCAAAGTCTTTTAGTGGTAAAAATATTTTTCATAATCGTAAATAATAAAGCGGACGCACCGAGGGCATCCGCTTTTTTGCATCTACTCGGTTTTTTTAGCGATGTGTTTTGTCCCCGATAAGGGAGGCTTCCCCGAAAACCATCTTAATATTTGATTTTTATTCTTCGCCGTTTTCTTCGGGTGTAGCGTCTGCTTTCGCGCCGCTGTTGCCGAGGAACGCGCCGAAATAAATTTCCTTTTTGCCGCGTTTGGCTCCGCCGGATGAAGACCTCCTTTCTCCGCCGCGTCTTTCGGGTCTGCCGCCGCGCTCGCCGCGGCGCTGTCCGCCGAATTTTCCTTCCCTGTCGCCGAAGGATTTTCTTTCACCGTATCTAAGACCTCTGTCGTTGGGTCTTGCGTTGTTGGGAATGACTGCGATATATCTGTTGGGTTCTTTACCTTCGGAAACCGTTTTAACCTCTGTATTGTTTGCAAGTGCGGCGTGGATTATGCGGCGCTCGTAAGGGTTCATAGGTTCGAGAGTGAGCTTCCTGCCCTTTTCGACCGCTTTTTTCGCAAGCTTTTCCGCTAAGGCTTTAAGCGTTTCTTCACGCTGGCTGCGGTAGTTTTCGCAGTCGACGACTACTTTTTTATAATCCGTCCTGCCTATGTTGGCAACCGCGCCGGCAAGACACTGCACTGCGTCAAGCACGTCGCCGCGCTTACCTATCACCTTGGAAGAATTTTCTGTCTTTATTTCGATATGCAGACATTCGTCCCCGTCGACGGCTTCGCTTTTTCCGTCTATGCCGAGAATTTTCAAAAGTCCGTCAACAAACTGCTCCGTATTGCCGCCGCCCGACTTTTTGGTTATCTGGACCTTTGCTTTAACCGAGCCGAAAAGCTTCTTTTTTCCTTCTTCGAGGACGGTTATTTCAACCTCGTCAATGGTAAGCCCCAAAGTGCTTAATCCGTCTAAAATAGCCTCGTCAACCGTTTTGGCCGTAAAAATATTTTCCGTCGATGTCATCTTTTTAACCTCTTTCTGTTATTTGCGCCTTTTTTGGGTTTTTTTCTGAGAAACTCGTCGCCGTACTTTTTATAGCACGCGTCGAGAATTTTATTAATTACCACGGTGGTTATAAGGCTGAACGCCGTGTTTGTTATCATGTAAATGGAGAACGCCGCGCTGTAAAAGAATGAGAAAACGCCATAAATTATAGGCATTAAAATCATCATCCATTTATTTGTTTTCGCGCCGGAGCCGTCTACCGTGCCCAGCTCGTTCGTCGCTTTCTGCGAGCGCATCATGATAAACTGTTGAAGGAACATAAGCCCTATGGCAAGCACTATAAGTACAAAGTATCCGTTAAAAACCTTTCCTTCTATCTTGCCGGACGAATTTTCGTAACCGTGATTTCTGAGGTAGTATGTAACTTCGTTATAATATTCTTCGTAAGACGCGTCGTTTACCGAGCCCGTAGCACGCGATACCGCCGAGCTGAACTTGCTGAAATTGGGTATCTCCTTATTAAGCAGAGAGTCGGGATACCATATGTTTTTTACCCAAAGGAAGTTGTTTTTGTTTTTCCTGTAATAGTCCGCCGCGGATTTTCTTGCATGCTCGCGCACGTAATTTTTAACGTATACCTGTTTTTCCGACTCCTTCAATGCGGAAAAATTTTCCGCAAGGGGCTTGTCCGCCGTAAGCGGGTCGTTTTTGTAATAATTTTCAAAACTTGCAAAGTCGACGAAATAAGCTTTGTCGCCCAAAGAAACATCGACTGTCTCTATAAGGAATCCGTCCTCGTGAACGGTGTTTCCGTCTTTATCCTTTAAAACGTATGTCTGAACGCTGGCATTGTAGCTGTCGACCATATTGTTATAAGTGTTGAGGTTAGCGTACTGCGAATAAGTTGAAAACGCGCTGAACACCAACATGAATATGACCAGCGAAACAATCATCGGAAGGCACGCGCCCAGCATGGAATAACCGTTTTGCTTCTGCAATTCCATTACTTTCTGGCTGTACATCTGTTTATCGTTGGCGTACTGCTTTTGAAGCTTTTCCATCTGCGGACGCATTTTCTCCATTACGAGAGCCTGTTTTTTGGTTTTCACCCTCGAATAGACGTCAAGCGGAAGTACGACGGTTTTCAATATAAGAGTAAACAGAACAACGCCGAGCCCTATAATACCGACGCCTTCTATAAGCCACTGAATAATTTTACCTATCCAGTTGAGATTTACCATACCTATTTTATCGACCGCAAAGTCGAGAAAAGAGGTGGATTGCAGTAAATTTAATGTTCCCATTTGTTTCCGGTTCGGGTTAAAGCACCCATTTTAATTTAAAATAGTTTTCCGGTACGGGGTCGTACCCGCCGGAAGACAGAGGATTACACCTTAAAATACGCCAGCTTCCCATAAGCACGCCCGCTAAAACACCGTGATTGTTTATGGCGCGAAGCATGTATTCCGAACAAGTCGGTTCATAGAGGCAGGTATGCCGCGAAAAATGCTTCTGGTAGAATATTATAAGCCGCATCAGAAATATTTTTATAAACGGCTTCAATACCGTGCGGCGCAAAAGCTTCCAGAATTTTCTCAGTTTGCCGCGCATTCGTTAATCTTTCCGAAACACAGTTTTAAACTGTTTTCAAAACCTTTATAAGTATATTCTTCCGCGACCCTCGGCAAAATTATGATGCTGTAATTTTTTTCAAGCAGCGTGCAGTTTGCGTCGAACGCCGCCCTTGCAAGTCGCTTTACCCTGTTTCTTACGTGCGCCTTGCCGTGTTTTTTTGATACGGCGACGCCCATTTTAAGCGAGCCTGACGGAAAATATAATAAAGTAAGACAGGGGGAAAATACGCGTTTTCCCCTGTTGAACAACTTTTGAAAATCAGTATTTTTTTTAATTCTTAAATATTTCACTATTTAAGCGGAAAGCTTTTTTCTTCCCTTGTTTCTTCTTCTTTTAAGTACTTTCCTTCCTGCGTTGGACGCCATTCTCTTTCTGAAACCGTGAACCTTGCTTCTCTGTCTCTTTTTAGGTTGATAAGTTCTTTTCATTTTTATATTCCTTTTAATTATGTTTTATTTTTCAGCAACTCTTTTAAAATACATTATTTGAAAGCTTGTTGTCAAGCGTTATTAGCTGTTCTGACCGGTAATATCAAATACAGTCTGTCTTTATTGCTCATGTTTTCGCAAATAAAAGGCTGTATCTGGCTGTTGAATGCCAAAACAATTTCTTCTTCTCCCAAAGCGTTGACTGCTTCGATTATAAATTTCGAGTTCATTGCAATACGGACGTCTTTTCCTTCGACCTCTGCTTTTACGGGCTCCTGAACGTTACCTATTTCCGAATTTGACGAAATTTCTATCTTATCGCCGTTTACGTCGAAAATTATCAGGCTGTTTTTATCCCCTCTTACGAGAATTGCCGCCCTCTCTATGCTGGCTTTAAGTACGGATTTATTTACCTTAACAACGGTGGTAAAGTCTTTGGGAATAATATTTTCCTTTTTAATAAATTCGCCGCCGTAAAGTCTTGAAGTTAAAACGGTGTTATCGGAAGATACCATCATCATTCCGCGGCGGACGAAAATTTCCGTTTCGTCGGCGCTGTCGGGTATCATTTTCTCTATTTCCGAAAGCGTGCGGGCAGGACAGACGATTTCCAAATCTCCCGTTGAAGAAATTACCGTTCCTTTAACGGTGGCAAGACGGAAGCCGTCAAGCGCCGTAACGCTGATATCGTTTCCTTGAATTACAAAATTACAGCCCTTTAAAATAGGTCTCGAATCGTCCGTAGCACAGCAAAACGAAGTCGCGGAAATAAAGTTTTTTAAATCCGCCGTCTTTAATTTAAAGCTGTTTTCGTTTATATCCACGTCGATAGCGGGAAATTCGTCTGCGGGAAGGACCTGCATATCGGTCTGGCTGTCGACGTAAAAGATATCCATTTTTCTGCCGTTTGCGGAAAGAGTTATCTGCACGCCTTCAAGCTTTTTTATAAAATCGGAAAAATATCTTCCGGGAACGCAGATTTCACCTTCTTCCATAACGTCGGCTTTAATGGTTTTTTGAATAGATATTTCACCGTCCGTGGCAGCCAAAGTAAGAGAATCGTTTTTTGCGGATAACTTGATGCATTCCAAAACGGGAACTGTGGTTTTGGAGGAGCAGGCTTTGACAACTTTTAACACGGCGTCGGATAAATCTATACCTTCGCAGACAACTTTCATGACTTTCTCCCTTGATAGATATTAATTATATTTATTAAAAAATTTATTATAGAATAAATAGTATTAATGACGGTGGAAATGTTGATAGCTTCGACCGCTTTTACATTACAATAATATAATAGCAAATATATTATTAAAAAGCAACCAAAAAAAGGTGGTTTTAGGTTGTGGAAAAGGCTGATTTTTCTGTTTACAAAGCTGTTTATATTTTGTGAATGAGTTGATAACTCAAGCGGTGAAAATTTAAAAAACAGTAAAAGAAAATCAAGTAAAAATGTCAACTTATAAAGATATAAACAAATCCACACAGTATAGGCGGATTGTTGAAATTTTTATGTGGATTAAATTTGAATTTTTACTTTAAATGTGTTAAAATTTTTATATGGATACGGAAAAGTACGTTGATTTAATAAAAAACAAATGTTCTGATAAGTTCGGTAAGTTTGAGGATTTGCTTTTAAATTGCAATAAAATGTACAATCTTACTGCCGTAACCGATAAAAAGGACATCTTTTATAAGCATTTTTTGGACAGCGTGCTGGGTGAAAGATTCTTCGGCGAAGGCGGAACAGTGGCTGAAATAGGCTCCGGAGGAGGGTTTCCTTCCGTTCCTCTCATGATTGTAAGGCATGATTTAAGGTTTACTTTAATTGAAAGTACGGGCAAAAAATGTGCTTTTTTGGAAAGAGTTGTGGAAAACCTTAAACTTAACTGTGCACAAGTATTGAATATACGGGCCGAAGACGCGGAGCATGATAAAAATTTGAGGGAAAAATTCAGATTTGTATGTGCGCGGGCTGTGGCGCGTTTGAATACTTTATGCGAGTATTGCTTGCCGTATGCCGAGGTCGGAGGGGCTTTTATCGCGTATAAAGGCGAAGCCGACGACGAAATTAAGCAAGCGCAGAAAGCCGTTAAACTTCTCGGCGGAGAAATCGAGAGGGTTGAAAAATATACTTTGCCCGAAAATTACGGTAGCCGCAGCCTTATTGTTATAAGAAAAATAAAAAATACTCCCCCGCTCTATCCTCGCGGACAGGGCAGAGAGAGAAAGAATCCTCTTTGATTATGAATTTAAAATGCGCGTTCAGCGGACACAGAAATTTAAATATAGGCGGATACGACGACGGGCTGCTTGAAAGAGTTATTTCCGACCTGATAAAAACAGGTGTTAAGACGTTTTATTGCGGTATGGCGCTCGGCTTCGATATGCAGGCTGCGGAAAAGGTTGTAGAATTTAAAAAGAAAACGCCGATCCGCCTTGTGGCGTGTCTGCCGTGCGGAGGACAGTCGGAAACTTTTTCCCTTTCTTCGGAAAGAAGATATAAAGAAATTTTAAAAAACTGCGATACGGTAATTACTCTTGCGCCGGAGTATTATAACGGTTGTATGCACAGGCGCAACAGGTTTATGGTAGACAATTGCGATATTTTGGTGTGTTTTTTAAGAAAGAACAGCGGCGGCACGTGTTATACCGTCAAATACGCCGAAAGCTTCAATAAAAAGATAATAAAAATTTAAACCGCCCGAAGGCGGTTTTTTTTACAGAAAATTGGCAAGCTCCGCCGTATTTTCTCCGGTTATGCTTTTATTGCGCAGGTAATCGGTTACAAAGTCGGCAATTCCGTCGGAGATTATTTCCGACATGGTGTAAACCACGTTTAGTCTGGTTGAGGAAAATAAAGAGTAATTGAATACGGAGCGCTCGGCTATTATTCCCATTACGGAGACGTCCCCCACCTTACTTAATTTTTTATTTGCACCGCTGCCCGGCTTTATTCCCCTGCGGGCAACTTTAATAAGACCGATGTCGCCGGCAAGACCGACGGCGGCGTCGACTGCTATTACGGGACTTGCGGGATGAGTGCATCTTAAAAACTCGTTCATGTATTTAATTTCGTGTGCGGTAATTGGTTTGGAAAGAGTACCGTAAACATAGCAGTTTAAATTTGAAAGCTTTTCTTTCAGCTTGGTTCCCGTAACCGGTCCGAGACTGTCGCCCACGGACAAATCGCTTCCTATACATAAAATCACCGGTGCGTTATCGCTTGCCGGTATTATTTTTTTTAAAGCCAGGCAAATGCCGCTCGGGGCAAGTGCGTTAAATAAATTGAAAGAATAATCCATATCAAACCTCTTATCGGTTATTGACGGTTTGCTTATAAATTATAAGCCGCTTGCAATATTTGTGTGAATGCCGGTATTTCTTTTACAGAGTATGAAATTTTTTATCCACACGATTTCCACAAATAAACAGTGGACTAAATTGTAAAAATCCGCAAAACGGTGATTTTATCCCCGAAAAATACACAAAATAATTTTTGCAGCGGCAAATTAAAGAATTTAAGCTTAAAACCTTTAAAAATCTTCCACATTACGGTTAAGGTCAAAAAAGGCTTTTTTAAAAATTTTATTAACAGATTTTGGATTTTTATCCACAAATCCAGAAACTACCCACATTGTCGCGCTTCACGTTTCACGTGAAACTTTATATAACTCAAAAAATTTGGTTGAAAGTTTCATGTGAAACAAAATTAACATAATTTTCCATAAGGCGCATATGATATTTATGCGGTTTTTTCGGGCTGTAAAGCGTTTCGGCAGTTAAAACTTAGGTGAAAAACAGATAAAATTTAACCGTTGAAACGATTTAAACGCCCTAAATGCTTGTAATGGCGGCGGCAATATGATAAAATAACGTCATAACGGCTAAATTACGGTAATCAATGCCGTATTACAATATTATATAAGGAGATTTGTTTTGAACAAAAAAGGCAAAATTTTAATGTCGGTCATTGTTCTTCTGCTCGTTGCGGCGGTGGTGATAATTCTCGTTACCCAGTTCATGAACAACGGCGTAAAGAAGATTGACCGCACGCAGTTTCAGACTTACGTTGAAAACTCGCAGTACCTGAAAGAGGACGGAACGCCCAACGAAAAGGACGGTAAAATTGTCAGCATCGCAGACCCCGAAAAGGTGCTTGAAGGTTACAAGGTAAAAGACGGTAAGATTGTCAGCGAGGACGAAAAGAGCGTTCTGATAATCATTTCCAAGGTTGCGACCGACGACTACAAGTATACCGGTTACGTTGCAAACAGCAAGGGCTACTCTAAAGCTTATTACTGCTTCGGCCCCTCGTCTTACCAAACGCAGAGCTGGGATTCCGAAACGCTTAACCGCTGGCAGTTTGTATACGGCGTTACGATAGTTCAGGAAAACCCCAATGCGGGAAGCTGGATGTCGACGGTGTTTTCGGTTTTAATGATCGTCGTCGTGTGTGTGGTGTTCTTCCTTATAATACGTTCGTCCATGGGCGGTGCGGGTAAGGTTATGAGCTTCGCCCGCTCGAAAGCCCGCGTTTCTACCAATATCAAGGTGCGCTTTATAGACGTTGCTGGCGCGGAAGAAGAAAAAGTCGAGCTTGCGGAAATAGTAGAGTTTTTACGCCAGCCGAAAAAGTTTTCCGACCTCGGTGCCAGAATTCCCAAGGGCGTTCTTCTTGTAGGCCCTCCGGGAACGGGTAAAACGCTTTTCGCAAAGGCTGTCGCCGGCGAAGCGGGCGTTCCCTTCTTCTCGGTTTCCGGTTCGGACTTCGTTGAAATGTACGTCGGCGTGGGTGCTTCGCGTGTGCGCGATTTGTTCGATATGGCGAAGAAAAACCAGCCCTGCATTATTTTCGTCGACGAAATCGACGCCGTAGGCAGACACCGCGGTGCGGGTCTCGGCGGCGGCAACGACGAACGAGAACAGACGTTAAACCAGATACTTGTGCAGATGGACGGCTTCGAGTCCAATGAAGGCGTAATCGTCATGGCGGCGACAAACCGTGCCGACATACTCGACCCCGCTTTGCTTCGCCCGGGCAGATTCGACAGGCAGATTTACGTCAACCTTCCCGACGTCAAGGGCAGAGAACAGATTTTAAAGGTCCATTCGAGAAATAAGCCTCTTTCCCCCGACGTCAATTTTAAGACGATTGCGCGCATAACCAGCGGCTTTTCCGGTGCGGATTTGGCAAACCTTTTAAACGAGGCGGCTATTCTTGCGGCACGCAGCGGGAAAAAGTTGATAGACAATATCGATTTGTACGAGGGCGTAAATAAAGTTCTTATGGGTCCGCAGAAAAAGAGCCGCGTAGTAACCGAAAGCGATAAACGTATTACGGCATACCATGAAGCGGGGCACGCAATAATCGCGAAGCTTTGTCCCGACTGCGATCCCGTTCAGGAAGTTTCCATAATTCCTCGCGGCAACGCCGCAGGCTATACTATGACACGCCCCGACAACGACGATGCCCACATGACCAAAAACAAGATAAACGATTTTATCTGTATGGCTCTCGGCGGCAGGGTTGCGGAAGAACTTGTAATTAAGGATATAACGACGGGGGCGTCAAACGACCTTGAACGCGTTACGGAAATGGCTAAACGTATGGTAACCGAATGGGGCATGAGCGAAAAGCTGGGTCTTGTAACGTACGGCTCTAACTCGCAGACGGTATTCCTCGGTAAAGATATGGAAACACACAATGCCTATTCGGACGAGACTGCAAAGGCGATAGACCTTGAAATGCGTGCCATTATAGAAAATGCCCATACCAGAGCAACCAAGTTCCTTACGGACAACAGAAGCGTGCTTGACAATATGGCAAGGGTTTTGATCGAAAAAGAGACGATTTACTCAGAAGAAGTTGATATGCTTATGGAAGGGAAAAGCTATACGGAAGTTCTCGAATATATGGAAACTGCCGAAAACAACCGCGAAGGCAACCCTTTCAAGAGATACGAAGGTTAAATGTTTCATGTGAAACTAAAAGGTTAGAATATGGGAAAAATTATAGCGTTTACAAATAAAAAAGGCGGTGTTGGTAAAACCACCACCGCCGTGAATATGGCGGCTTACTGTGCCGAAGCGGGCAAAAAAGTTCTTCTTGTGGACATAGATTCGCAGGGCAATGCCACGACGGCACTCGGCTTTTTGAAAAGCGGACTTAAAAAATCGGTCTATAACGTCCTGATAGAGGACGACACGGCGGAAGCGAATATTCTTCCGACACAGGTACCCGGGTTGGATATGTTGCCCGCGAACGTCGATCTTTCGGGGGCGGAGGTTGAAATAGTCTATAAGCGGAACCGCGAAAGACTGTTAAAAAACGCCCTTGATAAGATTAAGGCGGATTACGACTACATATTTATAGATTGTCCGCCGTCGCTCGGCGTGCTTACGATAAATGCCTGGGTGGCATCGGACTCGATTATAATTCCTTTACAGGGCGAATATTTCGCTTTGGAGGGAGTCAGCCAATTAATGAATACAATTTCGCTGGTAAGACAGCATTTGAACCCCAACCTGCAAATCGAGGGGGTTGTAATAACCATGTACGACGGCAGGGCATTGATTTCGAGACAGATAACAGCGGAGATAAAAAAGTTTTTCAAAAGCAAACTGTATGAAATTATCATTCCCCGCAACATACGTCTTGCGGAGGCTCCCAGCCATGGGAAGCCCGTAATGCTGCACGACCCCAAATGTATCGGGGCACGTGCATACAAAGCTTTGACGGATGAATTTCTTGCGAACCAAAACACAAAATAAACATATGTTCATATAAATAAAAGAGGAGTAGAAAGTATGGCAAAAGGATTAGGTAAAGGTTTGGACGCGCTTTTCGGCGAGACCGAAGCGGCGTACGATCAGGTTTTCGAACACCGCAGCGCATTCGGATATACGGAAGAAGAAAAAAACAATGCCGAAGAAATGCGGCTTGATAAAATTGCGGCGAATCCCAACCAGCCGCGTAAAAACTTTGACGAGCAGGCTTTGAAGGAGCTTGCCGAATCCATTAAAAAACACGGCGTCATCATGCCTATCGTCGTAAATGACAACGGCGACGGTACATATATGATTATTGCGGGTGAGCGGCGCTTCCGCGCATGTCACCTTGCCGGCAGGGAGACAATTCCCGTTGTAATAAGGCAATATTCCGAAAGAGAAATAAAAGAAATTTCCTTAATAGAAAATTTACAGCGTGAAGATTTAAACCCCATAGAAGCCGCTACGGCAATGAAGCAGTTGATGACCGATTATAAGCTTACTCAGGACGAGCTTGCCGAAAGAATCGGTAAATCCCGCCCCGCAATAGCCAACACGCTGCGCCTTCTCAACCTCACGCCGGACGTTATGTCGCTTGTTGCCGAGGGAAAGCTTTCCGCGGGTCACGCAAGGACGATAGTAGTTTTGCCCGAATCCGAACAGATTAAGTTTGCCAACGACGCCGTAAGAAACCAGATGTCGGTAAGGGAGCTTGAAAAGAAAGTCCGCGCGTATAACGTTCCGTCGGAAATTCTTGAAGAAAGAAAAAAGAAAAAACGCGCCCTCGCTTCGATAGAGCTTAAACAGTTGGTTGAGAGAATGCGTTTTACTTTCCGTACAAAGGTCAGTCTTATAGGTACGGACAAAAAGGGCAGAATTTACATAGATTATTATTCACGCGACGATCTCGACCGTATTTCGGAAATTCTCGACATAATAGATAAACAGCAATAATCGTTATCCGCAGCCGTTGTTAATTGACAAGCGGCTGCGGTTTTGCTATACTGACAAAAAAGGAGCCTGCATGAAGAAACTCAGCAAAAAACAAAAATTAATAGTGAACATATGTTTTTTGCTTGTTCTCATCGGCGTTACGCTGGCTATCCTTTTCACAAGCAATAAAGAACTTAATTTTAAAAATATAGCGGAATATATAAAAACGGGCAATCCCTGGTATCTTTGTGCGGCGGTGGCGTGCATGCTGGCAATAATCGTGCTGGAAGGGTTCAGCCTGTTTTTGATTGTACGCAAGCTCGGTTTCAAGGGTAAGGCGGCAAAGTCCATGGCTTACGCTTCGATAGACGCGTACTACTCCGCAGTAACCCCGTCCGCAACGGGCGGACAGGCGGCGGCTGCCGTCTATATGGTCAAGGACGGAATGACGGCGGGTTCCGCTTCTTTTACTTTTGTTTTCCGTGCGGTGACGTTTACAAGCGCTTACGTCATTCTTACCGCCGCCGCGTTTATAATAAAGCCGTCGCTTTTTCTGCAACTTGACTTCTGGCCGCAGTTTTTCATTATTCTCGGCGTGGCTACGCAATTGTTGCTGGTAGGATTTTTTATTGCGCTTCTTTTATGTCACAGGACTATTCTCCGCATAGGCAACGGAATTATTTCTTTGCTTCACAAAATGCGCATAATCAAAAAAAAGGAAAAATGGCGCACAAAGCTTATTAAGGAAATTGCAAAATACGCAAACTGCGTAAAGCAGATTAAAAAGCATAAAATGCTGTTTGTAAACGTATTGCTCCTCAACTTGGGCGAACACGTGCTGCGCGTGCTTATTTCGGTTTTTGTATGCCTTGCCGCGGACGGAAGCGCGCCTTTCCGCGATATATTCGTGCTTCAATGCTTTTTGCTTGTCGGTTACTCGTCTATCCCGTTACCGGGCGGCGTAGGCATTTTCGAGTTTTTATATCTCAATATTTATAAACTGGCGTTCAGCGAAAGACAGTTTATGCTGTCCGCAATGATGATTATGCGGACGATATCTTATTACATGTGCATGCTTGTCACGGGGACGGTATCGCTTATATATCATCTTATAACCGTACGCAGGAAAAAAGGCGAAGCGCCTCCGACGGAGACGACTTCTGTGCAACTGCCGGAGCCCCCGTCCGGGGAGACCACGGAAGATATTGCAGCAGAGGAATAAAATAAACAAGTCAAAAAAAACACGGAGCGGTAATTTTACCGCTCCGTGTTATAGTTTGCAGATGCTATATAAATTTATAAGGAAAAGTTTACCGCGACAAAATAGCGGCCGTAATTTTTGCTAATAAAAATCGATTGCGTTACATTATGTCGGTTGACAAATAAAACAAAACAACCGCCATTAAAGGCAGTTGTTAATTGGAGGCGCCACCCGGATTTGAACCCAAAAAAGCAAAAATTTTGACTATTAAAAAATGCCATTTTTAAGCTTAAATCAATGATATTCGGCTTAAAATTATGTATTTTTGAAACAGTAAAAATTTAACACCCCAATTACACCCCAAAACAATTTAACAATTAAAACTCTGCTGATAACGTTAAGACGGCTAAAAAATAGCCGTCCTTTTTATTTTAAAAATTCTAATTCTCAAAATTAAATAAATTGTATTCTTCGGTTACAGATAACTTTTCATTATTCAACCACATGTTAAAGTACTCTGCACCCGTTTTAAAAGCATATACATTAGACAATCCACATGTTATTCGATATTGCATGATATCATCTGCCAATTTAATAAACCGCTTTTCAAATTTAGGATATAAAGCCAATTCTCGCTTGCGTTCGCAAGTGCTTGCCATAGGGCAACATATACAGCCTACACGACTAAATCCCTTACCATAAAGCGGATTAACTTCTACTCTTTCTCCCTCTATATAATCCCAAAGATAATCGTTAGACCAATAAGCAAGAGGATTTACAAAGAAGTAACTATTTGTATAGCAAGCCCCAATTTGCTTCACGTCCTCGATATTGTCGAAATGGAATCTTTGAATATCCTTATAGTCCGCGCGGTTTCGCGTTTCTATGCTATCCCTATATTTTGCACGATTAACGCTTTCCGCTTTCCTAACTCCGAAAGAGCGGAGCGCAAACCGCAATTCGGGGATGTCGTTACGCTCCTTCAGCTCCGCACAGCAAAAGCGTGTATGCCGCAATGGAAGCATTTTCTTATATAAACAAAGCAACCAAAAATTAATTGTCGGGTAATAGATTTTGCAAGGTATGCCTTGTAATTCCCATTCATAAAATTTGCGGCGTATGTAATAAACAGTTTCAGGCATATCAAGTGTTGTATGATTATGCACAACGCAAAATTTAACGCCTGCTCTTTTGAATAAATGGACAAGAACGTCACTATCCTTGCCGCCGCTGTATCCGACTACATAACCGAGCGGATTACGTTTTAAAGCTGACTCTTCAAATTCCTTAATAAGCTTTATACTTTTATTTAATAACGAAAGGTCTGTGCCGTCGAATATCGATATTTGTCCTTTCATTTTAATCCTCATTAAACGGTGAAAATAAATCGTCATGAATAACAGTTAATTCATTATCTTCAATCATTTTGCGTTCTTCTTCGTCCTTTAATTTCTTTGCTTTAATTGCCCTATATGCAGAAGATACAGCGTTTAATTGGGCGAAAGGCGTACGCAACTGAATATAAATATCTTCAAGTGTTTTACCCTCGTATACAAGCCGTTTAAGCCGTAAATACGGAGCAAGACAGAACTTAAATAAATACGACTCCGCCTCAACAAAATCCGCAGTAAAATCACCAAGATAAATATGCTTATCAGAAACGATATTTACCAGCTCGCGCTCCATGCCTTTATAAACCAGATAATCGCCGTTGTGTATGCCGTAAAGATAAGCGTCTACCCATTTACTTTTACATTTAGGACGGATAGCGATTGATTGCTGTGTGCCGTCCGAATTAATCTCGATAAACTTATCCTGTATTGTTGCGGTGTCTATCTGCTTAGCAGGTTCAACCCAACAATGAAAATGGTTTTTGTCTTTACCTGTGCTTTCATGGTACCAACATGCACAACGGGTAAATACTCCGTCGTCTATAAACGACTGTAAAACATGTTGTAAAAAATCATGTGAATTGTAACTAATAAATCCGAATGAAACCGATGTAATCATTTATCTTCTCACTTCCCCAAATTTAAGGAATTTAAGCAATAAGGAATTAATAAAGACAAAATCAATTTACTTACAGTCAAATTCATTCTATCCGCAGTAGATTTGATAAGATTAAAATCCTTTTCGGATAACCTGATATGTAAATCACAAGTTTTCATAATAACCTCCGACCGATGATATTTCCGGAATTAAATTTGTGTACACAAAAACAGTACAAAATAAAAATGTGCGTATATTCGTAGTAACGCACATTTTTACCGCCTTACCGCCCCGCGCCGCGCTTCGCGCGGCGCATGCGCTTCAACGCTTGTACGACGTTAAAGCGGTAGTATTTGTGCGCCACCCCCCAGAAATTGCGCTTGCGCGCAATATCCCCCCTGCAAGTGGGGATAAAACACCCTTGCAGGGAGCAACACCCGCAAAGCGGGATTTTAGCCGTTAAAGGGAAGCCTCCCTTTTTTTTGCGCTTTTCGCTCGTTCGCCGCGTCTCGGAAACCACACATAAAACCTTTGCTGTACGGGTCACCCTTTACAGCCTGCGTTTTAATGTCGTCTACCAGCTCGCGCCGTTTACGTTTATTCACGGAAGCGCCGCCTTTGCCGTAGTTTTGATAAATCTCCACACCGACAATATACCCGTGCGAAAATTTGCCCTTGGGAAATCCTCGCCCGTGATACTTCTTTTTATCGGATAATGACCGCATATTACTCTCCTTGCGTTAAAACGGATTATAAACGTTTTCGGGCGCAGCTGACTGTTTATCCGCGTTTACAAGCGGATGAGCAGTACAATATGCTTGTATGCCCGACACGGATAAATCGCCGTCACTGTGCTCGCGGTAAACATAGCCAACCTTCTCTATACCGTTGAGGTAATAGGGAACTGCGCTTTTCGAAACATAGAACCCGAAAACATTTTTCCATACATAAAATTTTCCGCGTTCAACAGGTTTAAGTTTCATGTCAATACCAAGCTCTTTTAAATCTTTCAACAGGTTTACAAGCTGATTTCTTATATACACGAAATGCCAAATTTGGCGTTTCCAAAACAGCCAAAAACGCTTGATGCCTGAATTTAAAACGTAGTAAATTCCCATGGTAAGGTTGCGTAAAGCTTTCGCTAAATCGCCGCCCACCTGCATATCGAATATTATCGTCAAATCCCAGTGTCTGACGTATTTAATCAAGTTGCGCAAATAGTCGCTTAGGCTTTGCCAATTATGACAATAAGCGAGAATATCGGCTTCCATGATAAACACCACAGACCCGCGCGGCAGATACTGAACTTCATAATCGGGATTGGGCAATCCCAACCGTTCAAGGTCAATTTCATGCGTATATATCCCGCGGCGTTTATCCAACAGAATTTTGGTATTACTGAAATAAAGCGACCTGTCTATATTCAAGCGAATACCGTTGACCGCATAATATTCGTCTGCTACAGAGCATGCCAGATTATAACGATATTTACGCCACCGCTTATAATCCGTACGCAACAATCCGACCGCAAGCGAAGTTTTGCCCGCGCCCTGCTCGCCGCATATAGAGTAAAATCCGACGGATAAAGGGGCTTTTTTTAAGTCATGTGCCAAATTCATAAAGCACCTTAATTAAACCGATTTGAATATGCTTTAAATTCTTTATCTAACACGCGTAAAGCCGCCTCTATGCCTTTGTTATAGCGTTTGATTAGCTTTATACGCTTGATATAGCTGAAACGCTTTACAAACCATAACAGACCGAAAAAACTAAACTTTTTAAACTTCGACAAATCCGTCGCCGTTATTATTTCTTCCGGTGGTTCGCCGTTCGGCAAACATGTCTGACCTTTTAAAAATTTAATGTGCTTACGCCTGATTTCGGATTGTATTATCCTGTAAAATAATTCTATGTCTTGCATATTAATCTCCTTTAATTTTTCCGATTAATGCGATTATACCTCTAAAAGGCAAACATATAAGCCACCATAAACCTATAAATAAGTATTTAAAGCCGTAGCCGATACCCTTTACCAACCATAATAAAACTTGACCAACGACAGGGAATATAGCGGATAAAACAGGTAAAGCAATAGCAAGTCCGATTAAGCCGACAACAACTACAAAAATTATTTTTGCGGTTTTTACATTGACATGCAGTAAGTCGGCAAGCCATTCCCAAAACGTAGGGTCCTTTTCGTCCGGCTCCTCCGGATACGGCGAGCTCACCGCGTCGCTTACTGCGCCGAGATTGTAGAAAATTCCGTCGCTCTCAAATTCAAGGCGTAAGACTCTTACATTCTCGACTTTCGTAAAATATGTCTTCCGGTAAATAAACCCCGCGTTGTTTTCTCGTTCTTCTCTGCGTTCGGTAGTGTTAAAAAGTAAAACCCATTCACGCCCGGATACTTTATCTTGTACGGCGTTTAAAGTAATGTCATCATATTTTGTATTTGCGGCTACGTCTTTACAAAAATCGTCAACGGAATATATTTTGTCCCACGTGTAGTTATGCTTGCTAAGCGTAAACACCGTCCATAGATTTTTGTACTCGACATCATAACTTTCAGTACATTCCAATTCCGCATTAGTTTCAACCGGGTCGCCGTATTTTGTCCACGAATTAATATCCCACCATAAAAAATCGTTGTCTGTAAATTCGCCCGGGCAATAAGAATAATGCACGGTTGCGGATACCAAACGGTCAATATCCCAATCGGTAGAAAAAGCTACGTAGTGCATATCCGTATACCGATATTTCCTATATGAACCCCAAAGCGAAACGTTTCCCGACATCGAAGAATTTTCAACCGTTATGTAACTACTGACGAGGTCTATTATTTGTACAACATACGTCGGGTCTAAATTATAGACAATAGTGCCGTCTTGTTGGGTCATTACATAAAATAGCTTACCGACAGGGAAAGCCTTTTCATTTATTGTGTTGTCAGTGTCTGGCGGGTCGTCTATGCCCTCTATCCACGCACGGTAAATGCTTGATATGTTGTAATAACGTAATACCGAATTGCTTCTGACCGTAACGCCCTTAACACGATACTTTGCAAAAACTCCGGTTGTATTTATCAATGACAAATCGTAAAGCTTGGTATCGTCAATACTATCCGTCAAAGACATATTTATATGCGTTGCAGTCAAAGGGAGCGAACTTTGGCAAGGCTGATAGGTATATAAAAATAAATCTCCGTTTTCGCCCTCGCCAATCTGGATTACGTAAAGTCTGTAATCGTCGGCATGCGCGGGGAAGTCGTTAACGTTAAAATTAGCGTCTTTGCACAAATCGTCCAAAACGTTGGAATAAGCTGAAGTAGCGGCGCGGACATAATCCGCCCCGCCACCCGCTATTATGGACGTTATAAGCATTATTGCGACGATTACCGCCGCAAGCGCGTATATAAGTTTGTTTGTCCGTTTCATAGCCGCCCGCCTTTAAGTCCCAAATATTACATTGTCGTTATCAAGTTCCAAATCTTCGACGCCTATCCAAATACCGGACAAAGAAAATTTTACCTCGGTTTCGTAACTGTAAGACCTGCCGTAAACTTTTCCGTTGTATACATAGTCTGCCAAAATTGACAATGTGGCATGATAATTACAATCCCGCATAGCCAATTTAAAAGCGTTGTCAAAGACTTCTTGCGAGCAATCTCCGCCGTAAAAGCACCTGTAAGGGCTTGTGTATAAGCTTCCTACCGGTCCGCCTATGTCAAAGCTTAAGTCATTCCAGCTAAGCGCATAATCGCTACCTGTGTATCCGCTTTTAGCAAGATAACCGTCTACTACCGACATAAAGTCGCTTTTTAAATTTAACGACCAACTTAAATTTGAAACTTCGCCAAGAACTGTTCCCGTGCCGGGTGTTACGGTTGAAAAATATGCCGACACCGTGTAAGACTTCCCGAATTCAAGTTCGGACGGATTGCCTTCCAAACTTCCGGATAATTCAACGTCGCTACCGCGGGCAAGATAATCTATCTGACAGGTTGCACGCGCTGCGGGGTTCTCAACCGAGGTACAGGTTACATACTCTACACCGAATGTCAGACCGTTAAGGCATGTTATCGTTGCTATCAGCGGATTTACCGTGTCCGGCGTTACCGTTACCACGTCAGGGTTCGACGTTGTCCATGTTACGCGCTTATCGTCTGCATTTTCCGGCTTTATTAACGCCTTTACGGTTACGCTCGGCGTGGTTGTAGTTTCCGAAGTCATAAACATTATCCCCACAGGAAAATCATAAACTTCGCCTGCGATAAGCTCGTTTCCGTCGCAGTCTATCGCAATAACGTTTTCGTCAACGCCAATAGCGTCGACGGGAACATTTTTATCTTTGCCCCA